>Ga0163147_10006648_pt1 | contig 13439 bp, 11 predicted proteins | sample OliLakLV19MP6G1_FD_148597 | JGI IMG/M metagenome (GOLD analysis project Ga0163147, IMG submission 148597) | Freshwater microbial mat bacterial communities from Lake Vanda, McMurdo Dry Valleys, Antarctica- Oligotrophic Lake LV.19.MP6.G1 | ecosystem: Environmental > Aquatic > Freshwater > Lake >...
GCGTCGAGGACGGAGGTGATGGTGAGGTCGATGGGGTCGGATGCGGTGAAGGTGAGCGGCAATGCGAGCAGCGTGGAAGCGGGCGACGCAGAGGCAGCGGTTTGCGCCGGGGCGAGCGTGACGCCAATCGCGGGGATCTGGACCCGGCCTGGGAGTTGTGGTTCGAGCGTGACGATCCAGCGGTGAAGGAGGTGGTCGGTGTCGAGTTGCGGCGGGTCGCGGCGTACGGCGGAGACGAGGAGGTCGCCAAGCGACTGGCCGGCGGTGGGGTTGGGGGAGAGGATCGGGTTGGCCGCGAAGGGTTGGTTGGTGGCGGCGTCGCGGGCGGGGAGGCGGAGTTGGAGGGTGAGTGTGAGGGTGTCGACGACGGTGAGGTCGGTGCGATCGACGTTGGCGGAGAGAGCGGCGATTGCGGCGCGGGATGGCGGTGGGGCGGGTTGATCGGCGGCGGCGGGCCGCGCCCTGGCGGCGCCCGCTCGCACGAGGCCCGTGCCCGGGATGACGGTGAGGATGATGAAGCAGGCGAGGACGCAGCGGAGGAAGAGACAACGGGCGGCGGTGTGAAGTACGCCGCGCGAGGGTGGTCCGAAGTTCAGTACACGCGGCCGCCGAGTCATCGCCTGCGCTCCCTGCGTTCAAAGTAGACGGCCAGGTCGTGGACGAACGGGCGGGCGGTGGAGACGTCGACCAGGTCGCAGGAGGCCGAGCGGCAGGCGGCGGCGACGGCGGCCCGGTGGGCGGCGGCGCGGGCGTGGTAGGCGGCGCGGACGCGGGAGGAGGAGGTGTCGATCAACTCGCGGCGACCGGTTTCGGGGTCCAAGACATCGACGAGTCCGGCGCGGGGCAGGTCGTGCTCGCGAGGGTCGGTGACGCGGACGGCGATGAGTTCGTGGCGCTGGGCGGCGCGTCGCAGCGTGGGGGCGAAGCCGCCGGAGCCCTCGGCGGGCTGCGCGAAGTCGCTGATGAGAAAGACGATCGAGCGGCGCTTGTGGACCTTTGTGACGTGCTCGAGCGGCACGCGGAGGTCGGTCGCGCGGCTGATCGGCTCGAAGCCGATCAGGTCGCGCAGAACGCGGAGCACCTGGGTACGTCCCTTCTGCGGCGGAACGTGGCGCTCGACGCGATCGGTGAAGAAGAGGAGGCCGGCGCGGTCGTTGTTGCGGGCGGCGGCCAGGGCCAGGACCGCGCCGAGTTCGGAGGCGAGAGTGGACTTGAGGCGTCCCGTGCTGGCGAAGAGCCCGGACGCGCTGGCGTCGATGGCGAGGATGACGGTGAGCTGGCGTTCCTCGACGAAGCGCTTGATGAAGGGCTTGCCGGCGCGGGCGGTGACGTTCCAGTCGATGGTGCGGGCGTCGTCGCCGGGTTCGTACTCGCGGACCTCGGCGAACTCGATGCCGCGCCCCTTGAAGGCGGAGTGGTACTCGCCCGCGAACAGGTCGTTGACCCGCCGGCGGGTGCGGATCTGGAGGCGGCGGACTTCTCGCATGAGGTCTTGGGTGAGCATGGCTGGCAGATTCGGATTGCGGAGGCGGGCCACGGGTGGTTCACGGGCTTGTGCAGGGCCACAAGCGGGCCACCCGCGCTGTCAGGCGTTCGTCACGGCACCGGGACGTTCTCCAGCACGCGGGCGACGAGGTCCTCGGAGGTCAGGTCCTCGGCCTGGGCCTCGTAGGAGGCGAGCACCCGGTGGCGGAGCACGTCCATCGCGATCGCCTTGATGTCGGCGGGCAAGACGTAAGGTCGCGCTTGCAGGAAGGCGTGGGCGCGGGCGGCCAGGATGAGGCTGATGCCGGCACGGGGCGATGCGCCAAACTCGATGAGGCGGGCCATCTCGGCGCCAAGGCCCGGCACCGACGCGGGCTGGCGCGTGGCGTGGACCAGCGAGACGACGTAGTCCTTGATCCGGTCGTCGACGCGGACGCGGTCGACCAGGGCGCGGATACGACGGATCTCCTCGACGCCCATCACGGGCTCGACGCGGAGGTCGGGACGGCTGGTGGCCATGCGATCGAGGATCAGGCGCTCCTGCGCGCGGTCGGGGTAGCCGACCTTGACCTTGAGCATGAAGCGATCGACCTGGGCCTCGGGCAGCGGATAGGTGCCCTCCTGCTCGATCGGGTTCTGGGTGGCGAGCACGAGGAATGGGTCGTCGAGGGGGAAGGTGCGGTCGCCGATGGTGACCTGGCGTTCCTGCATGGCTTCGAGCAGGGCGGACTGGACTTTGGCCGGGGCCCGGTTGATCTCGTCGGCCAGCACGATGCTGGCGAAGATCGGTCCCTTGCGTGCGGTGAACTCGCCGCTGCTGGGGTGATAGATCATGGTTCCGACGAGGTCGGCGGGGAGCAGGTCGGGGGTGAACTGCACTCGGCTGAAGGGCGCGGACAGGGCGCGGGCCAGCGTGCTGACGGTGAGGGTCTTGGCCAGCCCGGGCACGCCCTCGAGCAGGACGTGGCCGTTGGCGACCAGGCCGATGACCAGGCGTTCGACCATGGCGCGCTGGCCGACGACGACCTTCTCGACTTGGGCGATGAGGGCGCGGAGGCGCTGGGAGGATTCGGCGAGTTCGGAGTCGGGCAGCGCGGGATTTGCGACGGGCGCGCTGGCGCGGGGCGTGGGGTCGGGTATCGGACGGTCAAAGGGCGACATGCCCTTGGTCATGCGGAACTCCTTATAGAGGCGTTGGGCACCGGGCACTCGTCTCCAGACGTGGCGCGGGTGTCGCCTGGCCCGTGGCTCGTGCCTCTCAGCACAAAGGATAAGACCCAGCCCCGGGCCAGGTTGCGATCTACTCCATGATGATGCGCGGGCCCGCCGGTTCCGTCAGCGGGAGGCGGAGGCTGAGAGAGAGGCCATCGGGACCGACGGCTCCCCCACCATCCCGGGCAGGCTGGCGCCGGCCAGCATCCGGTCGTACTCGGCGAGGTTAATTTCGAGGAACGGCCCGACCAGACGGGGGTCGAACTGGCTGCCCGAGCACCGGCGGATCTCGGCAACCACCTTCTCGCGGGGGGCCGCGTCGCGGTAGGACCGGCTGGAACTCATGGCGTCGAAGGTGTCGGCGATACCGATGAGGCGGGCGTAGAGCGGGATGTCATCGCCCTTGAGGGCGTGCGGGTAGCCGCGGCCGTCCCAGCGTTCGTGGTGGTGCATGACGCCCGGCAGCACGTCGCGGAAGGCGGGGATGCCGCAGAGAATGCGGTGGCCGATGGCGGGGTGCTCGCGGATGAGGGCGAACTCCTCATCGGTGAGGCGGGCGGCCTTGCACAGGACGGCCTCGGGCACGCCGATCTTGCCCACGTCATGGACCAGGCCCGCGATGTGGACGCGCTCGACGATGTCGCCGTCGAGTCCGATCTTCTGTGCGAGGGCGGCGGCGAGGAAGGCGACGCGGCCCGAGTGGCCGCAGGTGTACTTGTCCTTGGCGTCGATCGCGCTGGTGAGGGCGGCCAGGGTGCCCATGAACATCGCGTGCTGCTCGGCGTAGAGCGCGGTGGTTTCGAGGAACGGGCTGATCTGGCTGGCGGCGGCCTCGACCAGGCCCGTGTCGAAGGTGCTGACCTGCGGGTCCTGCCCGACCTTGTCGCCGGCGGCCATGACGCCGATGATCTTGCCCCCGTGCAGCAGGGGCATGACGAAGACCTGCGGGCCGCCCAGGCGGCCCGCGCCCTGAACGTCCTCGTGGATCTGGCCCGCCCCGGGGTCGTCATGGCCGGCGAGCAGGCGGCGCATGAGTTCCTGGAGTTCGGCGGCGTCGAGGCGTGGGTCGTGCTCGAGCAGGGATGCGCCCGCGACGCCCGGCAACATGCGGTCGTCGTCGACAAAGGTGGCGCCGATCCAGGCGAAGTCCAGAACGCCGTGCAGCGAGGCGATGGCGCGGCGGACGAACACGTCCGGGCGCTCGGGGCGGCTCATCGAGCGGCCCAGGGCGTAGAGGAGGTCGATCGTCTCGTAGGAGAATGTCAGGGCGTCGGTGAAGTCGCCCAAGGACTGGCGAGAGTCGCTGAGTTCGTCCAGGTCGGTCGAGGTCCAGCGCAGGACACGGGAAAGGTCATCAATGGGGCTGTTGGCCCGGCGGGCAATGGGCTCGAGCGCGTGCTTGGTCGCGGGGGCGTCGAGCTGCGCGCCGGAGCAGGCGGCCAAGAACTGCTCGCTCTTGAGGGATTCGGGCGTGAGGGCGGCCGCAAGCGTGTAGGCGGCGATCCGCCCGGCGCGGGCCTCGGGCATGACGATCAGCCAGCAGCCGGGGAAGAGCAGCACGGGACCCACCGGGTCCTTGCCGCCCCAGGACATGACGGTGCGCGTGATGAGGCGTTCGAGGAGGCCCGAGCGGAGCCACAGGCCCACGACGCCGCGCTCGATGGGGCTCTCGATGATCGCGCCATCGACCGCGCAGCGATAGACGGGCAGGCCGAGCGAACGGCAGCGATCGCGGAGGCGATCGCCGACCGAGATCGAGTCTTGCTGGGTGGATGAGTCGCTCATGCCGCGGCACCCCTGGCCCGCAGGCCATCGCCGGAGGTATCGGGGAACGCCGGCAGGGTTCGGGCGGAGGCGGGGAGCAGCGACATGGCCAGGTCAACCACCTTGCGGATGCTGAAGGGCTTGGTAAGGATCTCGGAGATGTGGGCGCCGGCGAGCTCCTGCTCCTGGACGATGTAGTTCCGGGCCGTGAGCATGAGGATGGGGATGTCCTTGAACGCGGGGAGCGTGCGGAGGGCAAGGGCGAACTCGACGCCGCTCATGTGGGGCATCTGGACGTCGGTGATGACCAGATCGGGGGCGTCCTGGCGTGCGAGCATGAGGGCCTGCTCGCCGTCGGCGGCCTGGCGGACCTCGCAGCCCAAGGCCTCGAAGCGACGAGCCAGGATCAGGCGGACGTGCGCCTCGTCGTCGGCCAGCAAGACTTTGGCGCGGGGCATGGGGGCTTCCTCGCCGGGCACCTGGGCTACTGCGTCCCACCCGGCCTCGAGGAGGATCGGGCGGTGCGTGACGCACGTTGACCCGCGGGCGTGCCTTGCGGACGCGGCGCACACAAGTGGTCGGCACAGCCGGACTTAGGGGTGATTCTCGGACGGCGGAGCCGAGCCGCGTGCGTGCGCACGCGACGTACTCCCGCAGTGCGAAGGGTCTGAGGATCGCGTGCGCGCCAGACGCGAGGACGGCGGACGCCGACACCTCGTGCGCTCGCTCCCGCGGTTGGTCAGCCGAACGCCTTCTTGTAGTCCGACACGAACTTCTGCAGCCCGACATCCGTGAGCGGATGGTTCATGAACTGCATGATGACCTTGAACGGGACGGTTGCCACGTCCGCCCCCGCCAGGGCGCAGTCGAGCATGTGCTTGGGGTGGCGGATCGACGCGGCCAGGATCTTGGTGGTGAACCCGTAGTTGTCATAGATCTGCCGCATCTGGTGGATGAGGGTCATGCCGTCCTCGCCGATGTCGTCGATGCGCCCGATGAACGGGCTGACCAGGAACGCCCCGGCCTTGGCCACCAGCAGCGCCTGGAGCGGCTGGAAGCACAGGGTCATGTTGGTGCGTGTGCGCTCATCGCTGAAGGCCTTGCAGGCCCGCAGGCCGTCGACGGTGCAGGGGAGTTTGACGACGATGTTGGGGGCGACCTTGGCCGCAGCCCGTCCCTCGCGCATCATGCCGTCATAGTCGGTGGAGATGACCTCGGCCGAGACGGGCCCCTCGACGATCTGGCAGATTTCAGCCAGTCGCTTGGAGTAATCAACCCCCTCCTTGGCGATGAGCGAGGGGTTGGTCGTGACGCCGTCCAGCACGCCCAGGGCGGCGGCTTGGCGGATCTCGTCGAGGTTGGCGGTGTCGATGTAGAGGTGCATGGGCGGAGGGTAGAACCGATTGACGCGGGGGCAAGCCGGGATCGCCTCGCCCGCCGACATCCGCGCCTTCGGCGACTGGCTCCTGCGCCGAGCGAATGTCGCCGGGATCAACGTTTCCCGGACGATCGAGTTCCGTCTCGAGATCACGCGCTCCATGAAGGATTCTCAGAACCCAGGTCCCGTCCGCCGACGGGCGATAGAAGATCATGACGGATCGGAGTCCCGGCACGTTCCACCACCTCGAACCCGCCGCCTCCGGTCGGTCCGCCGGGCACTCGCGACCGATGTGCGGCGCGGCCGCCAACGATCCAAGATCCTTCCACAACGCCGCCTGGAACCGGATCGCCGCCTCGAGGTTGCGCTGGGCCAGGTCGCTCTTGAACGCATCCAGATCGCGTAAAGCATCTCGGCTCAGTGTGAACACCGGCCTCATCCGGCCTTGCTCCGCCGCCAACGATCAATCAGACCCTGCGCCCGCTGCGCCCACTCCTCCGGCGTCGGAGTCCAACCCGGACCTTCCAGCCCCTTGATCAACTCCGTCTCAAGCTCATCCGGACCAGCCGGGACGCTCGGCGGAAGCCGGCGGCGTTCACCCAGCAACGCGAGCGCCGGCTGCTCCACGCTGGTGCCCCGTGCCCGTGCGACCTCTCTCAAAGGCGGTTCCAGGGCATGAGTAAGCGAGATCGTGATCGTGCCATGCGTCCCATTGCACCGAAGGCCTGGCGACCAAGGAGGCGCTTTGTCACCGGCGCGCAACCCCCCCACACCCCCTACCGCACAACCCCTCGCCTCATCCGTCAGTCTTACACTGTCGGCGGCGATGGACCGCCCGCTTCGCACACCTCCGACCGCGTGCCCCCACGCCTCGGCCACAACGCCACCCCGTAAGGAGACCCCGATGTCCTCCCCCTCGCCTCGCCGCACCTCGCGCACCCCCTCCCGCATCCTCCTGGCCGCTGGCACACTCGCCGGGGTATCCTCGCCGCTCATGGCCCAGCCCGACGCTCAGCTCCCCCTGACCGCCATCACGCTGTACCGCTCGGGCGTGGGCAACTTCCAGCGGCAGGGCTTCGTCGAGGGCTCGGCCCAGGTGCAGCTCCGCTTCGACACCGACCAGATCAACGACATCCTCAAGTCGATGGTCTTGCTTGATCTGGGCGGCGGACGCGTTGAGGCGGTGTCCTACTCCAGCCGCGAGCCGCTGCAACGGCGCCTGGCCTCCTTCGCGATCGACATGTCCAAGAACCCGAGCATCGCCGGCCTGCTCGACCAGATCCGCGGGGCGGCGATCAAGGTCACGTCGATCGATGGCGAGGCGACCGGCACGGTGATCGGAGTCGAGACCCGCCAGGTGCCGGCCCCCGAGGGCGCGGTCGTGACCCGGGCCTACGTCAACCTGCTCACCGCTGCGGGCATCAAGAGCGTGGACATCTCGACGCTCCGCTCCTTCGAGATCCTGGACGCCGAGCTGGCGGGGGAACTGGAGCGGGCGCTGGCCGCCATCAGCGAGCAGCGCAGCGAGAACGTCAAGACCGTCGACTTGTCCTTTGAGGGAGAGGGCAACCGCGAGGTGTTCGTCGCCTACATCCACGAGATGCCGGTGTGGAAGACGTCGTATCGGCTGATCCTGCCCGAGGAGGTCGGCCAGGCTGGCACGCCCGCGCCCGGCGGCAAGCCCACGCTCCAGGGCTGGGCCATTGTCGAGAACACGACCGATGAGGACTGGAAGGATGTCGAGCTGTCCCTGGTTGCCGGACAGCCGGTCGGCTTCCAGATGGACTTGTACGAGCCGCTGTTCCTGACGCGCCCGACCGTGCCGGTGCCCGTGCTTGCCAATGTGGGGCCGACGCTCTACGACCAGGGCATGTTGAGCAAACCGAACAACGCCCCCGAGGACGCCGAGGGCGGTGCCGGGTACGACCGCATGGACGGAGCTCGGGAGATGAGCTCCTCCAGAAGCACCATGGCCCCAGGTGCCCCGCCCTCCGCCTCCGCCATCACCGGCGAGCAAATGGCAAACTACGCCGCCCAATCCCAGGCGAGTGCCGGGTCTGTTGGCGAGGTTTTCCAGTACACCATCGACACGCCCGTGTCAATCGACCGCCAGCGCTCCGCCATGATCCCGATCATCACCAGCGCCATGGAAGGCCGCCGCGTCTCCATCTTCAACCGGCACACCCTGCCCGATCACCCGATGCGTGGCGTGGAACTCACCAACAACTCCGATCTCCAACTGCTTCCCGGCCCAATCGCCGTGTTCGACGGCGCGGCCTACGCGGGCGACGCCCAGATCGGCCACATCGTGCCCGGCGACAAGCGCCTGCTGTCGTACGCCGTGGACCTCGCGGTTGACGTCAAGACCGAGGACGCCGGCGACTGGCAGGTCCAGCGGATCCGCATCATGGACGGGGTGATCGAGCAGACCGTCAAGCAGGTGACGACCGTGAGCTACACCCTGCAGAACAAGGACCGCGAGGCCAGCCGGACCATCATCGTCGAGCACGAGAAGTTGTACGCCTACGAACTCACCTCGCCCGAGCGGGCCACCGAGACCACCGACAACCTGTACCGGTTTGAGGTGGTGGTGGGGCCCAACTCGACCAAGCCGCTGGTGGTGACGCAGGAGCAGGTCTCGGCGCAGCGCCTCGCGCTGCTGTCGTGGGACCTGGACACGTTCCTGACCTACCAGCGGGAGGGCAAGGCCAGCCAGGGCGTCGTCGACGCCTTCCGCACCGCGGCCCAGAAGCAGCAGGCGATCAACGAGCAGTCCAACATCATCAACCGCCTCGAGAACGAGCGCAACGAGATCTCGCGCGACCAGAGCCGCATCCGCGACAACATGGGGCGCCTCGACCGCACCAACGAACTCTACAGCCGGTACGTCTCCACCCTGACCGCCCAGGAGAACCGCCTGGAAGCCATCAACACCGAGATCAACACCGCCCGCCAGCGCCAGAACGCGGCCCAGGCCGACCTCGAGAACTTCCTGCGCACCCTCAACGTGCAGTGATGCCCGGGTCGCACAGGCTTGCAGCCTGTGCTGATCGTGGTTGGATTGACTCTCTCATCCGAAGCCCTCACAAGGGGCCGGGCGCAAGCCCGGCCCCGTTTGCATCAACAGAACCGGCTGCGCGAGCAGTCGGCCCCCGTCCGACAACCCGGACGGAGAATCTCACCACGAATCCCCGGCCGCCGCCCGGGGCAAGTTCACACCCGCGTGACAGCCGCCCGTGTCCGACCCCTCGCGCGTCGGCTTCTGGTGGACGCGAACAAGTCGGCCCGCGCGGCCGTAGTTTGCACCACCCATGCCCTGCGACCCCCTCCTGTCCTTCCTGGCCGACAACGACACTCCCTGCCCTATCTGCCGGTACAACCTGCGCGGGTTGCTGAGCCTGCGGTGCCCGGAGTGTGCGGCGCCGCTCCGCCTGAGCGTCGCCTCGCCCAATCTGCACCTGGGGCCGTTCGTGCTCACGATCGTCTCGTTGTCCCTGGCCGCGGGCTTTGATGTGGTCGTCGCCACGATGGTCTCGATCGTGACGACGATCCACGCGAACCTCGCGGCCTCGGCCACATGGATCGGGCCGGCGGTCATCGCCTCGGTTCTGGGTACGACGGGGCTGACATGCCTCGGCCTCGTCATTCTGCTGTTCAAGCAACGCCACCGATGGAATCGGCTGCCGATTCGCAAGCAATGGGCGGTGGGGATCGCGACGTTCCTGATCGTGGGCGTGTCCCACGCCGGGCTGGGCGGGATGCTGATCAGCGTGGTCAACTGAGCCTCAGCCCGGAACGCGCAAGCGGTCGGCCACCCCCCGCAACCCGCTGAGCCCGATCTGACGCGCGACGCCCAAACGCTGCCCCTCCCTCACCCTGCCACCCTGCCACTTCATACCCATCGTCTCTCCGACTCTTCGCCGCCCTTGCACTACACTTGGCGATGCAACTCCGCTTCCTGGGCGCCGCCGGCGAGGTCACCGGCTCCTGCTACCTGCTCGAAACCTCGCAGGCCCGAGTCCTGATCGACATCGGCGCGCACCAGGGCGGCCCGCACAGCGAGGCCAAGAACCGGCGATTTCCGGGGTCGATCCGTCCCGAAGCCCTCGACGCCGTGCTGCTCACGCACGCCCACATCGACCACACGGGGCGGGTCCCGATGCTCGCCCAGCATGGCTACTCCGGGCCGATCTACACGACCCCCGCCTCAATCGCGCTGACCGGGATCCTTCTGCGGGACGCGGCTTACTTGCAGAGCCTCGACGCCGAGCGTGAATCGCGTGACCGCCTCCGCCACGGACGCGAGCCCGTGCGCCCACTCTTCGACCTCGATGACGTTGAGAGAGTTCTGGGCCTGTTGCGATCCGTGCCCTACGACAAGCCCACGCAGGTCGCCCCGGGGATCGAGGCGACGTGGGTCGATGCCGGGCACATATTGGGCTCGGCGTCCATCCACTTGCGCATCACGCAGCCCGCCGCACCCGGTGTGCCCGCGCACGAGACCGGCGTGCGGACGATCGTGTTCTCCGGTGACCTTGGGCCGCGCGGTGCGCCGCTCCTGCGAGATCCCGCGCCCCCCACGCACGCCGACGTGGTTATTCTGGAATCAACCTACGGCGACCGCGACCACCGCTCGATGGAGGGCACGCTCGCGGAGTTCGCGGGCATCCTGTCTGATGCGACCACCGCCAGCCATCGGGCGGTCGGCCTGCCGCCCGGCAAGGTGCTGATCCCGGCGTTCGCGGTGGGGCGCACGCAGAACTTGATCTATCACATCGGCATCCTGCGGCGCGAGGGCAGGATTCCTGAGCCCGAGGTCTGGATCGACAGCCCGATGGGGATCGAGGCGACGGAGTTGTATCGCCGTCACCGCGATGTGTTCGACCAGGAGGCCCGGGCCATCATCGACGCAGGCGACTCGCCCCTGAACTTCCCGGGCCTGCGGGTGTCGCGTGATCGCACCGCGTCCGAGGCGCTCAACACGCGGACCGGCATCACCGTGATCTCGGCCTCGGGCATGTGTACCGGCGGGCGAATTCTGCACCACCTGCGCCACAGCCTGGGCAACCCGGCCACGCATGTTGTGATGGTGGGCTTCCAGGCCGCGGGAACCACCGGGCGCGCGCTGGTCGACGGCGCGGCTGAGGTCCGGATCATGGGGCAGGCCACACCCGTCCTGGCGCGGGTCCACACCATCGGCGGCTTCTCCGCCCACGCGGGTCAGTCGGACCTGCTCTGGTGGATGTCGAAGCTCGAGAGCAAGCCAAAGGTGTTCCTGACCCACGGCGAGCAGATGCAGCGCGAGCACCTGCGCGACGCTCTGCACACCCGCTTGGGCTTGGCTGCGGCGTTGCCGCAGTTCGGCGACGTCGTCACCCTCTGACCAGGCGCTCCGGCCCGGCCGATTCGCTCGACTCCACTTGCTTCCTCCGATGCGCTCGGGCATGATGGACGCATGGACAAGGTGCTCCTCGTGTTCCTCGGCGGCGGCATTGGCTCGGTCCTCCGCTACCTGCTCCAGCTGTGGCTCAACTCCCCCACCCCCGCCGACCGCGTGGTCTGGGCCTGGGGCTCCCTGACCGCCAACGTCCTGGGCTGCGCCGCCGCCGGCGCCCTGGTCGGCCTGGCCTCCACCCGTCTGGCACTCGACGAGCACGCGCGCCTGCTGCTCTCCGTCGGCATTCTCGGCGGGTTCACGACCTTCTCGGCGATGGCGGGCGAGGCGCTGCGTCTGGGTGAGCAGTCATCGGCCCGGGCGGCGGGGTATGTCGCAGCGTCGAACGTGCTGGCGATCGGCGCGGCGTGGGGCTCGTACGCGATCGTGCGGACGCTGCTGCACGCCCGTTCCCCGTGAAACACGCGGTGTGTGCGCGCGCCGGCGATCATCGGGAACCCGCGTCGTGCGCGTGCGTCAAAGGGCTGGGTCGCCCTCACGCGACCATCCGGGAGAGACATGGCGCATCTGTGCACATTCTGCGGCACCGACTGCTCGGGCCTGCGCGCGCCGCCGGACCCGGTCTATGCGCTGCCTGTCGTGATCTGCCGCGGGTGCGGGGGCGCCAGCGTGCGCCGGCGCACGCGCGAGCGCTGGGTGGGCGCCGGCGCGGGGGTGCGGGTGTACGCGGCGTGGGTGCTCGTGCTGCGGGCGCTGGCGCTGCTGGTCCTCGCGGGCATCGGGTCCGCTGTGGTGCTGCTCGATGCCGAGGCGATCCGTGTGGCGATGCAGCCGGGCATGAGTCAGCGGATGTTCGGGAGCATGGGCGCGATGGAGGGCGCGGCGTTCACTGTGGCGCTCTCGCTGATCTGTCTGCCGGTCATCGTCGTGGGCCTTCGCGGCACGCTCGGGCATCACGGGCGGACGCGGCGGACGCTGGTGTGGCTGGGGCTGGTCGCGCTGCTGATCTGGGTGGTGCCGAACGTGATGCTCGCGGCCGACGCGTGGTTCATGCGGATGCCGCGGTATGTGGGGAACCGCTCGACAGTGCCCGGCCCGGCGCCGAGGCTGGAGTTCCAGCTGGGCCACTGGCTGTGGGTCGTGGTGCTGGGGCTGTTCACGGGGGGCGTGTGGGCCATGGGGCCGATGGCGGATCGATTCGGCAAGTACACGCGGCGGCAGGCGTGGCTGACTCGTCTGGCCAAGGCCAGACGGCGGCGTGACAGGAGGCGATCGTGAGCGAGGCATCAGCAGAAGTCGGACGGGCTGAGGCTCGGCTCGGTGAGGTTGGCGCGGATCGCCCGTGCGTGGGGTGCGGGTTCAACCTGCACGGGCAACCGATCGTGCGCGAGGCGCACTATGGGTTGGTGATGGTTCGATGCCCGGAGTGCGCGCAGGTGGCGGCGCTCCAGGAGTATCCGAGCCTGGGCAAGTGGGCGGGGCGGCTTGCCGGGGCTGGGGCCCTCTTGTGGCTGGTGATCGTGCTGGCTGCGATCATCGGCACGGGCGTGTTTGTACACCAGAGGTCTCGGCAGACGGCGATCGATGTGCTGCATCCTGGGGCGATGCGGCTGGGCGAAGCCTACCGGGTGTTCGCCAAGGCCAAGGCAGAGGAGCTGCCCGACCCGGCGCAACGTCAGCAGACGATCGCGTGGCTCGACTCGAACACGGTGCTGAGCTGGCCGATGGTCGGGGCGGAGTTTGTGGGCACGCCGGACTACGAGGCGGCGCTGGCGGCGATCGCGCCCGGCGCGCGTGTGGACTACATGGGCGCGCGAACGGCGGGGTGGATCGGGCTGAGCTGTCTGGTGATTGGCGCCGGGTGTGCGGTGCTCACGCCGCACCTGAGGCGAACGGGGCTGGCGGTGCTGGTGGGGGTGATCATGCTGGTGGCGATGGGCGCCTGGGGGGTCTCGATGGCGACGCCCTCGTCGATCGCAGCGTGGGGTGGATATGCCTGGTCGAGCGACCTGATGGCGGATCGCTATGGCGCGCCGCTGATGCCGATCGGGCTTTTCACGGCGGCAATCGGGTTGTACGCGGGGATGCTGATCGGGCGTCCGATCGCGCGATGGCTGCTGGTGCTGCTGCTCCCGCCGCGGCTGCTGTCGGCGTTTGGGGCGCTGTGGACGCTGCACGGGCTGCGCGTGCCGGGGGGAAGGGGAT
>Ga0163147_10006651_pt1 | contig 13437 bp, 10 predicted proteins | sample OliLakLV19MP6G1_FD_148597 | JGI IMG/M metagenome (GOLD analysis project Ga0163147, IMG submission 148597) | Freshwater microbial mat bacterial communities from Lake Vanda, McMurdo Dry Valleys, Antarctica- Oligotrophic Lake LV.19.MP6.G1 | ecosystem: Environmental > Aquatic > Freshwater > Lake >...
CGCTGAGTTATTACCGTTTCGACAAGGAGTTGATAATGCTTATGTATCAAAAATCTCAGCCCTTGTTGAAAAATATAGTGATGAGTTGCTGCCACTATTATCATTGGCTCACATTTCGCATACATCAGATGCTAGCTACAGCCTATTGAGGGATTAAGAGGTACAATAGCAGCACTTGGTAAACCAGTTTTTGAAGAAGGATTTATCTAAGAGCAGCCAAAAGATTCGCATTACCTGTTGAATCGCAAATAAGGTCTGAGGTTTAAACTGCCTGATAAAAGCCTTAAGAACCGACCAGAGCATTTCAATGGGATTAAAATCAGGAGAATATCTTGGTAAGTACAGAGGCTTAGCACCTTTCTCTATAATCATTTGCTGCACGTTCTGTTTTTTATGGCTGTTCAGATTGTCCATTATCACTACCTTGCCTTTAGAGAGTTTTGGGCATAAATCCTCCCGCACAAATGACTCAAAGTCTTCACCTTTCATTGAATCTTTTATCGTCTTGATACAGACCAAACCATCAATTGAGATAGCACCAATAACAGTGTGCTTTTGACCTTTGTATGTTCTGCGGTGACTGAATGCTTTTCTGCCTTCCAAACTCCTTGCCGTTGTTTTTTCCATTCCTTCCCAGATTCCCGTTTCATCAATGCAGATCAAATCTTCAGGTTTTACATCTTTCAACTCTTGCCAATAGTCTAATCTTTCCTGCTGACACTCTTCGCTTGCGGCTTTTTCACTGCGATATGTCTTTTTTTTTAAGGTCAACTTTTGCTTCTTCAGATAACGACACATCGCACCTGTGGTTACATATACTTCTGTTTTCTCACCTATCTCTTCGCAATATTGCCACAAAGTCCAATCAGGATGCGCTTCTACTGTGGCTATGATCAATTCCTTGTGCGCTTCCAACTCGCTTGGAGTTGGGTTCCCTGATTTCTTCGGTTCCAGGTTCCCTGTCTCTCTCTGTTGCTTTATCAACCTCTCAACTGTTTTTGGGTTGACCATAAACTGTTTTGCAACTTTACGAATTGATGTTTTTCCTGCTTCGTAGGCTGATACTATCTTTTTTCGTAAATCTAGTGAATACGGCATAATTTTATCAGTCAACTAGTATTTATTAGCCCTATCTATTGTACCTTATATTTGCTCAATAGGCTGTAGCTGACACAAGGTATCTCGCAGATAGTCCATCGTGTCGGTGTATTGAGTGAAGACGATCGCACTATCTCGCTCCATAGATTCTTGACGTAGTTTTTTAATAAATTCAGAGCGTTTAGTATCTTCTCCAGTATTCTCAAACCGACTTAGTAAATCTTGAAGATATTCTATTTCCTTGGGATCGATGGGTTCCATGAAGGATTCTAAGCCTTCGATAACCGCATCATCGGCATCGTCTAAATCGCTATAGTCATCATCGCCCAGCAAGCTGCCCTGTTTGGTGAGCAGGCAATCTAGCCTACGTTGTAGAGACTTCTCGATCGCATAAAAAGAACTGGTGAGCCGCTTGCGGTATAGAGTCATTAGAAACCCAAGGGCTTTGCGATTTTCTTTTTGGGCAAGGCGATAAAAATGACGGACGTAATTGCTGACTTCTTGATATAGAAGAACTTCGCGATTTGGTTCCAGCACGATCGCATTATCAAACACTTCTCTAGTGGGGACATCTTTATCCAAAAAGCCGCGTTTGTAATATTCTCGCAAGGTATCGCGAGTATGCCGAAACATTAGGTCTTTAATTGGTGTATTCGCCCCTAGAAACTGCTTAGAAGCACTGATAAAATTATCGTCAGCCAAATATTTTTGAGGATTAGTGATTTTCTGCCCACTCTTCCAAATATCTTCAATTTGGTATGCCAATAGGCGATCGCTGGTTTCTAATGCTTTCTGGACTTTGCTGCAAGACTGACCGCCAGTTGCAAAGTAATCTACAGACATGGTTTGCCAAAAGTTTAAATTGTGCTGATCGGCTGGTTCGCATAGGGTAGCAAAATAGTCGCAAAAGGCATCGCCAAACTCCCAATGACCTTTTAAGCCAAGTAATTTAAGCAAGTCAAACATTTCGATCGCATCGATCTGCATTGGTGTCGCCGAGAGGAGCAGCAGGGCTTGGGTAAAAGCTCTAAGGCGATCCATCAGTTCGAGTAGGCGATTAGGGGTATCCTTGCGATTTTGGGGGCTTTTCCGCCTTGCATGGTGTGCTTCATCCAAAACAATCAAGTCCCATGCTTCTGCTTCTAGCAACTCTTGCATCCGCTCTTTGCGGCGGACTAGATGGCTAGAGGCAAGAATCAAGTTTTTTTGATTCCAAGGATTGCCCGCGATCGCTACAGATTGTTTATAGGGATCGACCAGTTCGTTTTTGCCATACGACCAAAAGTGCAAGTTAAATTTTTCGCGCATTTCTTCTTGCCATTGCGGTTGTACGCTTGCCGGGACGAGAATTAATACACGCTTTACCTTTTGAGAGAGAAGTAAATAACGCAATACTAAGCCTGTCTCAATGGTTTTACCTAAGCCAACTTCATCGGCAATTAGAGCATTGCGGGGAAACTCGGCTGCCATGCGTCGCAGGATCTTCATTTGGTGCGCCCAAGGTTTGACGGGAATTGACTTAACGGAGAAGTCAAGACATCCTGCGTGGTTGTGAATATTGGCAAGTTGGGTAAATTGTTCGCGTTCTTTTTGAATTTCTGATTCAGAGATTTGCATCTCAATTTTGGGAGGTGCTATTGGTTCTATAGTTGAATTTTCTGGCAGTGGTGCGATCGGGCGCGTGTCAAATTCTGCTTGATGATTCCAGTCTGGTTTTTGGTTTGGGGTATAGCGTAATAACTTTTGCTTTACTGCATCAGGAATCTCAAATACCCGTACATTGGGAAGTTCATCGTTCCAGAGACGTTCAAAGCGATCGCATTCATGTTGTACCCGTTGCAAATCGCTGCCGCCATCCCATGAAAAGAAAACATGAAATGATTCGCGATTGTCCTGCCAGCCTCCTAATGATTCATTGTTGGAGCCGTTAAAAGCTAGGCGATCGCCATTGGCATCAGAGATGATGCCCACTTTCTCATGGAAAAGGTGCTGTGGATCGAGAGTTCGCTCTGGTGATTCGGGTATGCCGCTTGGCTTGAGGGGGATAGCAATACGAATATCGAGATATTGATTGGCAACCAACCAACTCAGAATTTCAAAATGTTTTAGTTGGGCAAAATTGGTGGGCGGTGTGAGGTCAGTATCTAAGCGATTGGTGAGGGCTTCGCGCAAGGCGTAACCCTGTTGAATGGCTTGCAGGTCTGCGGGTGCAAACTGGCAACCCATGATCAAGCGCATTTTTCCTTGGTTTTCGAGTAAGGCTCCCAATCCTCTGGCGACGCGACTGAGAATGCTGCTATTAAAAAATCCCGCTTTGCGATCGTATTGCAGGGCGCATTCGAGGGCAGGGATGTAAAAGTCAACGATGAGGTTATCTTCATCGCTGCCATAACCGATTTTCCAGTGGCGATCGCGTAATGAGGGAGTTTTATTCATGGCGTTCTCGATCGATCTCTGCAAAGATTTGCTCAAGTTCTAGATCGTCTTTCCATGCTCCTGCTACTTTAGCAATCCTTCTTTTGATTTCTTCTTCGCTCAGTTCGGCTAGGGGATGGCGATTTTGAATTTCAACAGTTACTTCCATCCCATCAGGGATTTGATCTAGTTTTTCTAAAAGCTCGATCGACTGACCGCGTTTAATTCCTTTGACTATCATGGTAAGACTCCTTGTTGGTTAATCTAAGTTTTTCTCACATTCTTGGAAAATATAATGCAGCCCACCTAGCAGTGCAGGAGGATCGCCTAATGAATAAATCTTGGATTCAAATACTTGACCAGTGGGATTTAGTTTGTAAAATACCCAACTTTGAGCATTTGTGATAATTCCTAATGCATCAATTTCTTTTCCGATTTGGCGGTTTCCCCACTGACAGGCTTGCATCTCTACCAGACATTGTGCTAGTCCTTGCTCAAAGTCATCTTTCTTTGCTTCCACAATGCAAACAAAAGGAGCTTCTAGATAATCTCTTTTACTAGCAATCAAGTAGTCAGCATTGCCAATTAGCACATCGCTTTCTAACCTTGCACCTTTCCAAATCTTTAGTTGGTCGATATTTTCCATTGCTTCTTCACAAAAAGCATCGATCAGTAATTTCTTAGATTCTTCGTAACCTCGCAGGTCAAAATGTCGTTGGAGACGTTCTAATCTTGTCTCAAAGAAAGCACTAGATGCGATCGCCTGACTCTCAAATTCCCAAGGCATTAAGGTAATAATCCCTAACTGTTTATATGCTTCAGCTAGACTAAAACTAGAGAAGTTTTTCTTTTTGGATTTGGGAGTTTTGATAGCTTTCATAGTTTATTCCTCCTCTGATTCAGTTGTATCAAAAGCTAAGCCCATTTGACCACCTGCAAAGTCTAGTTCTGGCTGCACATAGCTAACTTTGGCTTTAATTTCGTCCATTGATAGCCATAAGTCAGCAAGGGCTTTTTCTTCGGGGATGCGCTTACGCGGATCGCTAATGTGGGGGATGACTTTGAGGGCAACTTCCCATGCTTTCATAAACATATCGTTGCTCAGTAGCCCAGTGGCTTTCATGAAGCGGCGAACTGGCTCGATCGATTCTTCTTCGAGGTAGATGGCAATAATTGCGTGGAGTCCATCGACTAGATAACGAGCTGAAAATTCATTATCAACGATCGAAAAGGCACGTTTTTTGTAGCGTTGATCGGGGCTGAGGAATTTGCAAGTACCGCTTTTGATTTCTAGAAGTTTGTAGGTTTTGCCTAGTTCGGTGACGTTGAAACCGCCCACGGCTAGGGCAAGTTGTCGAGCATCATCAAAGGGAAATTCACGGGCTTGAAAGGCATCCCATGCAAGGAAATACCATTGTGTAAGCGGATCGAATCCTGCGGTATCGGTTTGGGCGAGTTTGCGAAATCGGTAATTGGCGACGGCTTTTCGGGCTTCGGCAAAGGCGACTTCGGGGCGAACTTCTGTGCCTGTGCTGTCGAGGATGGGATAGTTGCGCGAGAAAACGTTGAGGGCGGGACCGAAGGCGCTGAGGTAGAGGTCGATGCCTTTGATGTCGTTGGCTTCAAATTCGGGGGCGCGTTTTTCGACGAGGTTGGCAACTTCGGGGCGGAGGTCATCCCACCATGCTTGTCCTGCGTTGGGGTCGCGTTTGCGGCAGACGAGGAGGACGGTACTGGCGACGGAGTTCTTTTGGGCTTGGTGGAGGTTTTGGGGGTTTTCGGTGCTGACTGCCCATGATGCAGTAATCTCGAAGCCTGAATCAATCAGGGATTTGGCGAGTACGTCCCATGCGCCTGATTCTTTGTGGTTGAATTGCACGGTCATTACGCCGTCATCTCGCAGGACGCGGTGATATTCGGCAAATGCCATTGCCATTTTAGCTTCGTAGTCTTGATATGCAAGCTCTTTCGGAGATATTCCCATATCTCGAAATCGTCCTAAATTTGCAACAGCTTCTCTCTCTTTATCTGTTAAGTCTTGGAGAAAAAGTTCTGGGAAAATATCACCCAAGGTTCTTTTTAACCAAACATAGAAAAAATCGCTTATCTCTGCATAAGGGATTGTGTCGTAGTAAGGTGGATCGGTAACGATGGCATCAAGACTTTTATCAAATAAATGAATCAAATTATCGGCAGATACTAAATCAATTTGAAATGTTTTTTCAGTATGTTCTTCTAAACCTTGAATACTTGATGAGTTTGTTTTTGTGCCAAGTAAATCACAGAGCTTTGTATAGTCGTTTGCAGCAGTTCCAGCAGAAAATTCCCATAGCCTACCACTTCCCTCAGACTCTGGATAATTCCACATTAAATTTAGAGAATGTTGTGCCGAAGCTCTTGCAATTGTTGTACGGCTTGGATCGTAATTGCTTAATCGAGCATTTTTGTCAATACATCGATTTAAAACCATAGCAAGATAAGTGGTGATCGCCTCAACTCTCCCTAAATCATACTCAAACCTCATCAACCCCTTAGCCTCATTAATAATCTCAACATAAGTCACTAATGTTAAAAGCTGACGAGGATTAAAATACTTATCCCATGTGGTTAACCCATATCGATAAGCCATCATGTATTGTGGATTATCACTGCATGGCTCTTGTGGAATGAGATAACAAGAAGATCCATTGTATAAATCTTGACTTTTTTGTATGGCTCTTTTATAACCTTGAATATCTATTTCGTTGGGAATTCTAAAATCTAAATATCCTTTATTTAATTTGTAGACAACAGCATAAAGTTGATGTTCAAAACCTTTGGTTTGAGCATACTTTATTAAATATTCTTGTTCGATAACATTCGTGCAGTTTGGACACTTGCCAACACTTCGAGAAACAGTGGCAAACTCATCAGGATCATAATCCTCAGTAGATGTTTGAATCGTGTTACCTTTGCCTTTTTTACCCTTAATCAATTCAAAATCAACCCGTTTTTCTGTCAGATTAGGAATGGGCTTAACTGCACAGATTAACCCCTTTTTAATTGCACTTGGTGATTTATCTAACCACCAATTCGGACTCAAAGGCACAACCGACTCACAACTAGGACATACCACCGTATGCGCCCAAAGATAATTCTGTACCTTCTCCCCATCTAACGAAGGAAAAAACTCCGCCAAACGCTTCTCTGCCTCATCACCAACCCACTTCACCCACTTATCAATATCCTGCTGCAAATCCGCCCCAAACTTTAGCGGATACTCCATCGCCGCCTTCATCGTCACCACCGCCACAGGATTCAAATCCGAAGCCAGTACATTCAACCCATACCGCGCCGCCTCAAACGGAATACTGCCACCACCCGCAAACGCATCCAAAACCGTCGGCGTGCGCGTCCCCCACATCTGTTCGCATAGATCGTGAACCTCCTTAATTCGCAAAGCATCAGGCGGCGTTTTATACAGCTTTGTCGTCTTGTCCTGCATCCCACCGACGCGGCGATTTAGCCCTAGCAGATATTCAAACTCTTCGATCGACACCGAATCAGGTAACAGCGAAGCCAACACACTCGCCCGACTAAACGACAAAGGCTTGCGCGAATACCACCGATGCAAACCCTTAAACGGATTGCCCCCATGCTCGTAATATACCTGCTCGTTCAGCAGCTTTACAGGCATAATCTTTTCGATGAAAACTTGTTTGCGAGGGGTACTCATATTTCAACCATGTGGATACGTGAAGAATCAGTAGCGTTTGCATTTGCCATATCTGCTAGTTTAGAGCGTAAATCTTTACGCAGAAGCTTATTTCCCTGATTAAGTCCTGTAATTCCTGCATGACCCTCTGCTCCAGTTTGTGAGTTTTGTATATTAATCCAAAGTACATCTACTAAATTAGAGATATTGCGAATATCTCCTACATTCGACCAGCAAATAATTTTGTTTGGTGATTCTGGTTTTAAGAAAGCATAAGCTTCAGAAGGAGTTGTGCATCCCTCAACCCAAACACTCAAATGAGGAGGAGTTCCTTCTTTGTCAGCACTTGACATTTCAAAAGCTCCAAAATCAATAGTAAGTGTACTTTTCTTCTCCTCAAAGTCTTTAGAAGGTCTTGCAAGCCGAAAAATGTACAGAGAGGAATCTACTGGGTCTAGATGATTTCCAATTGGCATTCGCATCTAAGACCTATTTTTCTATAGTCACAAAAAGCATAAGCTTCTTCATAATCGCAGGAGTCAATTTTGCATCTACAGTAATGTCTTCTCCCCAAACTTCATTTGTAGCGCGATTTCTATAAAAGAATTCCACCGCACCATTACCAAAAATCTCGCATTCAAGATAATTGTCACCTTTATCCCATACAAACATAAAGTTATCTGATTCACCTGGACAAGCATCAGGAATTTCTAGGAAGAGATGATCCCGTCTAAAGTGACTATTCAATCTATTTAGGATTTGTCGAGCATTATCAAGAACCTTTGTACTAAATCCTGAATCAATTAATTCAGCTTCAGAGTAAAGCTCACTAACATAGGATTCCCACTTATCTAGTGCAAGTTTGTGCTTAGCCAAACTTCTAGATTTAATGAAAGCAGCAAGAAATTCACCTCGATCTATTTTTTTCTTGCCTTGAGAAATGTCCGAAAGCTTCTTCTGAAAAACAAACTGAGCATCTATAAGTTCATCTTTGATTAAGCTACTGTATCGCTTAGAAAGGTTAATAGGTTCAGGCTGGCTGGGGATCGAGGAGTTGGTGTAACTCGTCTGTGATACTCCAACGGAAGAGTTTGCCTGCCAATTTATTAAAGGTGGCGAGATATTTATAGACATTTTCTGTACCTACTACCCTTTCCTCTGTAAAAAAATCTGTATCAATTAAATATGCTTCTTCATTGAAAATTTCTCGGTCTGGATCGTTAACCTCTACGATTCCATGTCTTAAATTAGCCTTTCCTCCCTCAAATTCCAGCATTATCACTTTTTGCATACCTTTAACTGAACTCGCTAGTTCTTCTGAATAAAGTTCTGGAATTAAATGCGGCTTTATTAGAAGTTTCCAGTCAGTCTCAATACCTAGGGTTGATGGCAAAATCAGATCTTGATATTTCAATCCGATCCTTATATAGCTGGCTGGTTTATATAGTTCCTCAAATGTTTTGAGTATGTATTGAAACCTTTCTTGGAAATCTTCATATTTTTTATAGCTTTTAGTAGAAAGACCAATAAAATCTTTGCTAAGCGAAACCTGCCATTGTGAATCCTCTGATGTAAATGTATATGAAGTATCACTTGCCAACATTTGCTTTAAGGACTCCAGAATAGTACTAAGTTCAGGTGTCTGATTATGGACTGGTAGTTCTACAGGGCGATTAATATTTAGTATTGGATAGTCAGTTCGTATAATTTCTTGAAACTCTACTGGCTGTTGGCTAGTCACTTTCAAGATTGACGGAAAGCGTAATTGACATAACACCTCATTTAGAGGATTACGTTCGTATATCACCCTCTCATAGTCTGGAAACCGCATTTAAAAGTATTGTTAAATAGTTTGTAAAGTTATATTAGCAAAAGGCAGGTCGCATTTAGCCAAACCCTTACTAAATCTTTATTTTGAGGTGTTTTAGGTATATATAGCGTGATTTATATGTAAAAATTTTAAACTAACACTATATGCAAAAATTAATCTCCTAATAAAACCCGAATCGCTTTTAGAGCATTGCGTTTATGACCATTAGATACCTTGGCAAACCAATAATGTGCCTCCTCATTACTCATCGCAATCACGCCATTAGCAATATTCGCAATGCGCTCCTCCTTCGATAGTGGCTGCACCGTCTGAAATAGCAAAGCCAAACTCACCCCCGATTGTTCATCAAGGACATAGGGCGTTTGCCGATCGAATTTCAGAGTTTTTGGATCGTACTTATTCGCCTTCAGAGCCGCATAGATCGCCTGTCGGGTCAGCACCAAAGCATTACCCTTAAGCTTACCGATACGCTTTGCCGCAGGACGCTTTTTCTCACCCGCTTGTTTGTAAGCACATTGGTATAACTCCAAGGCGAAATTATTATTATCGGTCGGTAAGACCCTGAGTTGAAACTCTTGCATTAGTAAATTACCCTCGCAGTCAAAGAGAGCCGCTCTACAGGATTTCGATTTAGAGATTGTTGTAGATTTGTCAATTCATTACCTTTAGGGTCGATCGAAGGGTCGAAGGTAAATGTTAATTTGAGACTAGCATCTGCTTTGACTTGATCGTTCGTAAGTAATGGGGTAATCGGAGTCAGAAAGCCCTGAAAACCTCGTAAAGTACCTTGATAAATTAAACGCACAAATTGATCTCCTGCCTGAATAGTGACAGTTTGATCAATCTCAACGTTGAATTTGTTGAAGTAATTTAACATTCCAGTGATTTTGCGATAGTCAATTATCTTATCAACAGAAATTTCTAAGCTTCTAATACTTTTAACCTTGTAGTCAGAACAGCGATCGCTAAAAGCTGTAAAAGAAGCATTCACCGTACCTGATTCTTCAATAATTTCAGGCTTCGGTTTAACCTTAAAAATTGTTGGTTCATCATGTCCATTGGGCGTTGGACTTGTCTTTTTTGAATATGTGGTGATGAGTGCCTGAGTTTCCTTTTCGGCGGCTTCACCATTGCCATAATCAGCCACAATTTTAAAATTAGTCGTTTGTGAAATCGAAGTTTCGTAGTCTCCCGATGGCAAAAAATCACCAGCAATCGGCACACCATCTTGATAAAGTCTCACGGTTAATGCACCTTGCGATCGCCAACGCAACCTGACAGGTTTAGTCACTTCACTGCTAGGCATAACTTGAGCATATAGCTCAATTACACGCGGCTCAGGGGCTTTGAGAATATTACGCCGATACAACTCCATTCGATCGGAAAATTCGATCGTATCGGGCAAGCTTGGCAATTTACCATCATCAGAGCAAATATAAACACTACTACCAACCTTCAAATCCCATTGACCTTCCTGAATACCCTTACGGATCGTTTCCCTTAGTTTGGAAATATCCGCATCAAGCAGTATATTCAGTCCTAGATCCTTGGCAAACTGTTCGCGCACAGCCTTAGTTGTCCAATGGTCTATCCCTGCTAGCCAGACCTTCTGCAAAATATAAGCAGGAGCAAATGCGCCAGCATCTTCTGCTCGAATCTTTTGACAATCCTTTAATGCTTTAAGAATTACATCTTGCTGATTTTTGTTGCCTTTGACATCGGCAGCAGCTTCAGCAGGTAACGTGAAATGCAATAATCCTTTTGGAGCTTTCACAGGATCGTTAGTCGGATAAAACAGATGGCGGTAGGCATTAGTTAAAGCAACTCTTACATCTAAGTTTTTTACTCCGCCCCTCTCTTTCAGTTGCTTGCGTTGATTTTCTGATAAGTCTTCCAAACGATTTGGTGACTTTAAAATATTTTGAATTGCCAGATATTCTCTCGTAATATCGATCGCTCGGTCCAATTCTTGTTTATTTGCCACTAAGAAAAGTAAGCGATTGCGAAAAGTCCGAAACTTCCCTGATTCACCCGTGTTATTAAAAATCTGCTCAACGAAAGCTGGGGTAGCATCAGTGGAGTTTGATACAGTAGCTTCATCAAAGTCGATTATGCAGAGAGCAATGTCATTGGGCTGATCGTCAACATCACCAGAACTTTGAGGGGCAGCAACGAGAGTAAACACTTTATTGGCAAAAATACGATCGCGGCCCGATCGCAGTTCATCCTTCGCTGTACTTATATAAATCTGTTCTTTTTCTTCAGCAATAATTTTATTGATCGATGGTTCTTCTTTAAAGCGAGCGATCGTGGTGATGGGATCGATGTCCAGATACCATGCCACTGATGTTAAACGGTCTAATACAGGCTCAATAAAACTAATTTCAACACTAGGAGTTAGTAGCGATAAATTTAACTCCGCACGTCGAATCCCTGCGGCAGTGCCTTGATTGATCGAATGTAAAAATATCGTTCTTGCAACCCATGTAGCAAAGGGCGGTTTTCCTGCTGCCTCCCACTCTCGATCGTGGATTTGGGCATGGGCAGATTTACCCTCAGCATTAAAAATATCTGCTTGAATGGGATTACGCATCAATGGACGCTCTAACCGTGAAGTAAACTCGCTAGTCACTCCTTCATCTAAACCAATGGGAATGTGATGGGGATGAATCATCGGTATCCATGCCGAAGTATCTTGCCATAGATGCCTTACCACCATCGCCAGCAATCGAAGCGCACCTCTGGTACGCTGAAAGTTAGGTATAGAGGCAATTTTTTTGGTTAATAGGTCGAAGAGTTCGGGAGAAAAGGGGTAACTAGATTTCAATGTTTGAGCATGGCTGGCATCTTTACAGCTATCAGGCAGATTTAGTCGGCTGGCTTTGTAAGCATTTAAATAATCCTTGGCAGCATTATCAGCCGCTTTCTCATCAATATTCTTAAAGATGCGTTGTTTAACAATGTTGTAAATCTCGATATCTGTACTAGGACTAATTACCCTTTCTTGCCTTGCCGATGTTTGCAGAGCTTCTTTGAGATCTGCGGTTTCAGTGCCAAAGGTATCAGATATCGAGGCTAGAGTGTAGACAAATACGATGTTATTGCAAGCAGCCGTTAAATCCATCAGGGCAAATAGAAACGCTACTACTTGTTCGGATAGATCGCTATTACCTACGGTGATAGCCTTGGCACGGCGTAGATATTGAGCAATTTCATCAAGAATAATTATAGTTGGTTCCTTTTTAGTTAGCTTTTCTAGAACAACAGTCCCTGGACTAACCTTCTGCTCGTCGGAACCTCTTAGTAAGCTATAGCCTTCTATACCACCAATCTGATAAGCGATTTCGCCCCAGAGTGTATGAACCCTTAATCCAGACTCTTCATGCAAAACACCATTAACTGGGTCGAGATCTTGGCAGGCGATCGCGGCTACTTGAATCGGGCGATCTGGAATGATTGTGATGTCATTTACAAAGCGATCTAATCCACTGATAAGTCTTCCATGTTTGGCAATATGCCATAGTGCTATTTCATCGTGGGTTTTACCACCCCCAAAACTGGTTTCTAGACGGATAACTGGCGACCCTGTATCTGCACCTGTTAAACGACCAAATACTTCAGAAATAAGCGTTTTTAGCCCATTTGTTGGAAAAGTATTCGCAAAAAAAGTATTTGGGTCTTGATAAACTAAAGGCGCATTCCCATCCACAACCTGCTTCAGCTTGGCAGCAAAGACATCTTCTGATAAGTTCCCGCCAAGTACCTCTTCCCGAGGTATGCAGGTTTGAAAAATCGTTGAAAGCATTGTTTTTGCTACTAACATAATCTAAATCTCCTTATATTTGTTGTTTTAATGTCCTCCAGCGTGGATCATTTTCAGAATGTAAATATGTTAGAAAGCATATTCAGAGAGGGATTCAGGTATAAAAATCTGGCGTGATTATGTCGGAGTTAGTTTCGATCGAGCAGTTTCAAGTAGGTCTGTTCGATCGAGAAGATCGGCAGAAGTCAGAAAAGCTCATGCACGTTATGGATGTCATCAATGACTTGATGGGATCTGGGACACTGAAGTTTGCCGCAGAGGGGACGGGGAAAAGGTGGAGAAGTTAAGGTTGATGCATCTCGATCGATCCGCTCTAGAGGTTGTTCCGATCGATCGACAGTTCGTGGATAGCATAGAGATTGCCAGCAATGAAGTCAGCAGTGGGCTGTTTCTGTAATGTCGATCGACTACGAACGGTTGAGGATAAGTTCAAGCAGTTAGCTGGTTAATTTGTTCTAGGGGGTAATCATCAGGCACAGTATTCTCTGTAGTTGTTAATGACTTGCGATCGCCCCTCTGAATTTGTGATGAAGGTTAAAAGTGCTGGGTGCAGAGAGTCGATCGAACGTTAAAGGC
>Ga0163147_10006661_pt1 | contig 13417 bp, 13 predicted proteins | sample OliLakLV19MP6G1_FD_148597 | JGI IMG/M metagenome (GOLD analysis project Ga0163147, IMG submission 148597) | Freshwater microbial mat bacterial communities from Lake Vanda, McMurdo Dry Valleys, Antarctica- Oligotrophic Lake LV.19.MP6.G1 | ecosystem: Environmental > Aquatic > Freshwater > Lake >...
GTTAGTGACCTGTGTCTGATCGCCACGATCACCATGCCAGTCGACCTGCAAGGCGTCGATGGGCGCGCGGCTATGGGTCTCCACAAACGTGAGATGAAGATCGACGGCGACTGCCTGACTGACCTCTTGCGCGACGGCATCAAAGTGAACATCAACAACGCGCCCTGCGACGAGCGTCACCGATTGGGTATCGGCTTCAACGCCATTGACCTCCAACACGACGTTCAAATCACCCGGAGGCAACGGCGCGAGCACCTCGTCGGCCGTGATGGAACGCGCGGTGTCGTCAAACGCCGCCAGGAGATCCGGCGCTTCGCGCGCGAGCAGTGCATTCCATTCGGGACCACTGGCCGTGGTCTCGGTGCGACGCAATAGGACGCGCGTGCGCGCACTTTCAAGTGCCGCGTGATGAACGCGCACGCCGGCCGCGACCAGCGGGGCAACTGACTCGGGAATGTCTGTCGCCGTAAACGACACCGCGTAAAAATGCAGTGCGTCCTCGCCACGTGCCTGCAGGTCATACCGGTCTGCGATCGGCAGGCTTATCGGTCCGACGCGCACATGTCCATCGGCCTCGCGATGGGCGGGGATGTCGACCCAGCGCACGATCTCGGCGAGCTCGGCAAAGCTCGCGGGCCCTGCCCCATCCTCGCCTTGCATGACCCACGAAGTAAACGATCGGGCATCGTCCTGCGATACGACACCAATCCCAATCCGAACGCTGTCTGCGCTCGCCGATACATCACCGTCTGGAAGCAAAACGATTTGGAATTGCGCCACGACAAACGGTGCTGCTTCGTCCAGTGAAGGACGTGATGCAGTGCCGCCTTGGGCAAGGCTGGCATCGGTCGCGTTTTCGAATGCGGGTGAGTGCACACCCTCATCGAAGACCCACCAGCCGATCAGCGCCGCTGCCGCAAGCGCAGCGCCAGTCGTCCACGCCCGACGTTTCACTAGTCAGTATCAGCGCTCGAGTACAGCGACAGGTAAATCGGCGCGTGGTCTGACAGATCGCGGAATACGCACATGTTGCTGATGTAGTCGCGCCCAGAGGTTGAATACTCAGTGACGTAGCTGCTTTGAAACCAGAAATGGTCGTACGCGCTGGCGTAGCCGCAGCTCGTATTGATGCTGGTCAACTCATTGACGCGAAAACTCGGCGCCGGGGAAAGGGTGGTCAGATTGCTCCACCACGCCGAGGTCGCTTCTCGGTTGTGGTCGCCAAGCAGGATCACGTCCTGATCGCTGCTTGAGCCCGATTGAATCGAACTGAACACCGACGCGATCTGCCCCACTTCCGCCTGACGTGCTGCAGTCGTCCCAAACACCGTATGCCAGTTGATGAAGGTGTAGTCGGCACCCGTCTGCGTGTGGCGCACTTTGACGATCTGCGGCTCGCGCTCAAACTTGTCGCCAGTGTCCGTCCACACCGAATGCGAGAGCAGCTGCACGCGGTCCGTGCGGAAGAACACGGCGTAGCGCTCCTTGTAACTGGTGCGACCAATCGCCGGCGTCACCCGGTAATCCCATGTGTAGCCGGTCGTGCTGTTCAGCGCGGCCGCCATGCTCGCTGCGGCGGTGTCGTACATGACTTCCTGCGCAAAGATCAGGTCAACGCCGTTCGCGGCCGAGGCGGTTGATCCAAATTGAGACCACGCCTGACTGGCGTAACCGTTCCAATCCGTCTGACCACTCCACCCCGCATGCAGCGTGTTCCATGACACCACCCGCAAATACGCCCCCGCGGACGCGGTACCTGCGCACGCCAGTAAGCACATTCCCAGCAGAATCCCCATCGCTCGCATGATGAATCCCCATTCAGCCGGTGCGGCTGGCGCGAGTATAGGGCGGGATTGCGACAGTCGCGCGTTGCGCGCCGCCGACCCCGCAGGTGCACGTGCTGCGGACCAGGTGCCGTGGTCTTTTCGTGGTTCACAAAAGAATCCGAGCGGAAGTCCACATGGCTGCCAGGCTCTTGCGCCGTTGCCAGGTCCCTTTGTCGCTGATCTTTGGCACCACCCGCCCACGCAGATCACCACAAGGGGTTCCTATGACGGCACGTTTAGCTCACCGAATCACGACCTAGCGATCAGCGGAACAGATGCTCTTCAAGCAGTCCGCGGTCATCTGGAAACCCGAAATCGAACTGTTGCGAGCAACACTGGCTGCAAATTTTCGCCGCTGAGACAACAGTTGAGTTTTTTGAAAGGCATGCCTCGTCTATTGCCGGCTGTGGGCAATTATCTCGGCGATGCTGGCAAAACGTGTCAGCCGGACCGATCAACCGTCTGACGACACTCAATCGCTGTAGGAATATTCCTACACGACGCGCTGTCATCGTCTGATACCGCGGTCAAGCGCCGGACTGCAAGCTATCCCTGCCCACCGACAGCCAGACGCCTGGAAACAGGACACAGGCTCGCCGGCGGCCACGCAAGCCGGTTCAAGCTGCGTCGGTGGGCGCCCCTTTCAGTTGGAGCGCATGATGATCCTTCGATGGTATGTCCTGCCGCAAGGCGAAGGCTTCAAGGTGCTGCGCGAAGCTAAGCCGCATGGCCAGCACCAAGAAAGACAGCGCGCATTGGACGTTTACGGAGGACAGCGCAGGTCGGGTGATCCAACAGCTGGTGATTGCGCCGCGCGAACGACCGGCAAGGCCGGGAGAAGAGCGCTTGTCATTTCGCCAAGTCGGACTTGATCAAGTGCTAATGGCGGTGTGAGCGCAAAGGCCGGTGACCATCGAAGCATCACTGAGCGCGTTCGCCGCGCGCGATTTCCGCAGGCGAAGCATGCAGCTCGCGGGTAGCGTCGGCCTCATTGAGGCCATCGCCGTAGATGCTTAGGGTGGCGCTCGCGATCGTAGCCTTCCGGATACCACTTCGCACGCGCACTCGGCGTAATACGGCGCGAGCACGCCAGCGGCGTTCAACCTCCGCTCGGAGGCATCACCCAACGTGGCGTTGTCTATCTACACACGTTGTCATCTTTGGCGCGCGGTGGATGCTCGTCGCCGCCACCCCGGCACGCAAGAGAAATTCAATTCAGCAAGCGCGTTCAGCCTAGCGGCCCACCGTTATCGCGAAAGAACCTCATGCGCTGGCTGTTGCACAGATTTCACCGTGCGGAAGTTCGGGACCCTGCATTTGCACACGTGCATGGCTCAGCACGATCTACTCGAAGCCATTAGCAAACACGTCGTCGCCCAAGACACACGTTCCCTGAAAGACGCACGCGACCCACTCTGGATGGTCGACGAACGGGTTGCGGTTACCTTGGAAGCTTTGGACCAGTGCGTTGCGCAGGACTTCACGCTCGTCGGGCGGGTCCTGCTCGCTCCACTCGATCAGCACTGATAACAGCCCCATATATGCTGTGCCTGTTGTGTTGCCTCCGCTGACTGCGATGAGTGCGACGATGTCAGTCAATACGAGATCGGGTTCTGGCGCGCCCAGCGAATTGTTGCCACCTTCGTAGCGCACATCCATGTACATGACGGCGCGAGCTAGATCGCCTCTGCGCGCATTCCAGACTTCCCACCGGTCACCTGTTCCCCAGTTCGAGTTCCCGGGATACACACCTGAGCCCCCGCCTTGGCCGTTATGTGCGACCGTCGGGTACTCGGTGCAGCCCGTGGCGCAGGTATCGAAATAGCGGTTGTTTCGCGCGGAGTTGTAGCCCGAATCCGAGATCACCAGATGGTGTGTATCGGTATAGGGCCAGCTGGTAGAGGTGTCGTCAGGAAATCCGTACGACTTGGGCCAAGAATGCTCACGGTTGTAATTGGTATTGCCGCCGCCGGCCTTGGGATAGCTGGCATTCTTGTAAACATCGAGCACCCGGGTTGGATCCAGCGGATCCTCGTCGGCCAGCTCCAAGATATCCCATGTGTCGGTGGTCGTCGCCGTATACGGAAACCGTGTGTGGTCATCGATGATCGCGTTGAGGGAGGCCCGCAACGCGCTCGCGCTCGAAGGATTGGCGGTTGAGTAGTAATCCGCGGTGGTCTGCCCCGTCGTGAAGGAACTTGAAACGTCGGCTTGCATCGCATTCGGCGTGCCGTCGAGATCGACGATCTGCAATGCCGTGACCGTTGCCGTGCAAAGCACCGAGCCCGGAAGCTCGGCAGTGGGATTGAGCGTGTAACGACGTGGACCTCCCGAGAGAACAAATGGCTGCGCGATGCTTGCGCAGGTCAGACCGAATGCGCCCATTGGGGCGGTGACGTCTTCGGAGAACGTCCACGTAACGTTGACCCCCGTCCACACATTCGTGGAGCCGGCCCCTGGAGTGACTGCGGCGACCGTTGGCGGGACGTCTTCAGCCAACGTGAACCCGAACGTGTCGTTGGCTGCCAGATTGTTCGGCGCGCCGTCCTGATCGACGACGTGTGCGGCGAAGATCGTGACCGCGCACTGTTCCGCATTGGTGAAGTCGACGTTGGGGTTGATGGTGAAGACGCGGGAACTGCCCGACACCACGGTTGCAGACACGGGCCGGACGCCCGACACGCTGCACATGATTTCAAACCAGGGGCCCGACACGCTCACGGGCTCCGAAAACGTAAGCGTCACGTTGGTCGAGATCGCAACTCCCGTGGCACCGTCGGTGGGCGTCGTCGACTGGACCGAAGGCGCGTTGTCGACCCCGCCCGTAAACGTTTGACCAGTGTTGCAGGCTCCGAAACTTGCGGCCGTAGCGGTGCCCCACGTGAAGTCCTGGTAGGTCGATCCTGTCCCGATCAACGCAAGACTCGATGTCACGGGACCCGTGCCATCTTCTGATACGCCGATATCGATGCTCGTCATGCCGGAGGCGGGGCCGTTCGTCGCAGCGAACACACCTTCGTAACTCAGGAACTGCACGACGGTGCCGATGCCATTGACCAGCGCCACGCCGTCAGGAGAGCCGTTCTGCAAGCCAGGGGCAGGGACGTTTACGGTGCCAAACCCCCCGCACAAATCGGGGATGGTGTTTGGGAGTGGGAGGGTCGTGTACGACGCTCCGCCATTACCGTTGTAGAGGACAAGCGACCAGCCCGTGAGATCGGTATTCGCCGGTCCCGCCACTTCAACTGCCTCGTTCTGGTCGGTCGAGGCATTGTCGTAGTGAAGCTCGTTGATGAAAACGACCGCCTGCGCCGAGACAGATGCGCAGGCAAAAAGGCAGCCAACGGCCCAGATACACCGGAACATGGGGTGAGGTCCTGAAGAAAATGTCTTCAAGGCTAGCGGAGTCTCGTGACGCGCTCGCTTCGCGCTCGCTGGGCGATAAGGTCAGGCTGCCGAACTAGTCGGAAGGAGGCTCTGCGTCGCATCGTCGACCATCGTCGACCATCGTCGACCTGCTGCACGACATCGCCTCGGCTCTGCGCGCACAGTTGCTCGAAGCGTTCGCCGGACCCGCAGTTGCAGCCGCGTGGTTGTGCGAGCTTCGCGACCTCAGCTGGTGGAGCTCGTTCCGATACATGTCGCGCTTCGCACGGTTGCGGATCGAGCCGCCCGCAATTCGATGTTCTCCATTGCACTGAGTGCTCGATGAACTCAAACACATCTATCTGCTGATGGCGGTGTGAGCGCATCGGCAAGCGACCCAAAGGGAGGCACTTACCTGGGTATCTGTCATGGGGACGGGACGATCATTCTCTGATGGTTCAGGACAGCGTAAAACACGTTATTGGATGGATCTTGGACGCAACGCACCACGGGTTGGGACGGGCGGTGGAGGCTTCATCGGCTGCTTTGCTTTGGGGTTTGGCTTTTTGCGTTCTTTTTAATCATCCGGCTGTTGACGCCGCGGCAGGCTTCTCACCTGGTTCTTGAGTTCTACATCTTGAAACCCGAGCCACGCCTTATTGAGCCGATGGTGCCTAGAATGGGTGCAAATGGGTGTAGAAATGGCGTACCACCCCGCACCATGGTTCAGACTGCCGCCAGCCAGATCGCGCCCGACATTCTCGGTCTGGTCGCCGGGATTGACGAATTCAAGGGTGCTTGGCGCGCCTTGGGTACGTTGGTGCCTGAGAGGCTGTAGGCGCTCTTGCGCGTCGCCACCATCGAGAGTATCGGCTCGTCCGCTCGCATCGACGGGAGCAAGCTTTCGGCTCGTGATGTCGAGCGCTTGCTTTTGTCGAGCCTGCAGATCCAGAAGTTCAGCACCCGCTACGAGCAGGAAGTAGCGGGCTACGCCAAGGTTATGGAGATGGTGTTCTTGTCGTAGCAGGACATCACCCTGACCGAGAACCACATCAAGCAGTTGCACTGCGACCTACTGGTTCACAGCGTGAAAGCTGCCTGGCACCACGGCAATTACCAGACGTCGACCAACAGCGTGGTGGCATTCGACGAAAACGGTAAGCAGCTCGGAGTGGTCTTCGAGACGGCGACCGCATGTGACACCGCGCGGCTGATGACCGAGCTGGTGAGCTGGTTCGTTGCCGAGCGTGAAACGGGCCGTAACCAACTGCTGCTTCTGATCGGATTGTGGGTGGTGGTGGTGGTGTTCCTGGAAATTCGCCCCCTCCAGGATGGCAACGGCCGCCTGAGCCGCGTCCTGACCACCTTGCTGCTGCAGGCCCGCTATGCCTGCGTGCCCTACAGCTCGTTGGAAAGCGTGGTCGAGCAAAGCTAAGGAGGCCTACTATCTGGCCCTTCGCCAGACGCAAGGCACTATAAGCAGCGAGGTGCCGAAGTGGCAGCCTTGGCTGCTGTTCTTCTTGCGGTCGTTGGCCGAGCAGATCAGGCGCCTGAACCGGAAGATCAAGCGCGAAAAACTGGTGCTGGCTGTGCTGCCAGAGCTGTCGTTGCAAATCGTCGAGGTCACGCGCGAGCATGGCCGACGCCATCCGACTTACGGCCAGAAACCGCAACACACTGAAGCAGCATTTTCGGGCGTTGGTCGCCTCCGGGCAGCTCCGCCCGCAGGGTGCCGGGCGGGGGCATGGTACGAACGGCGATGACATCGCCTCAAAGAATGCTCCCGACTGAAGCGAAATTCCGCGCCACTCGCACGCGATAGAATCCTTTTTGATAGTCAATACGACGCGTGCTTGATTCAGCGAATTACGCTGCCCAGCGGCCTTGGTGCCTGATGCGGCGGGGTCGGCTGGAGTATGTGTAGGTGTTGTGTCGTCACTTCGATGCCAATGTGTCTGCGCGAGGGCTATTGCGCTGTAGATCATTCGTTGGGGTGCTTGGACATGGATCAAACAGCACGCCGATTTGGATTTGCATCTTGCCAGTAAGGCTACTTACGGTTGGTCCGGGTGGGCTCCCGCTTTGTGCTTTGGCTTTGGCTTTGGCCTTGGCTATTTTCATTGAAGGGGCGAAGCCCTTAAGGATGTTTAGAAAGAGATTAAGAGCTTTTGATTAGGCCGCGCGCACGGCGACTTTGTTTTCTTGTAAAAACAATCAGGTATAGGCGTTTCTATCGCCTAGGGTGTACCCAGTTGGCTAGTTTGGCGTACTCATCTGACTAGTGCACCGTACTTGCCTGAACAGGTTTCCGTACTCATTCGAACAGCGGTGTACCTAATTGAACAGGTCCTGAAGCTTGCGGCCTTGCCTTCTGTCTTCTTCGAACCATTTTCCCAGGTTGAAGGTTCCACCACGAACCGCCGTGGGTGATGGTTAAACTCCCTTCTACCCCTGCTTTCCCGTCCAGTTCTGATTGTGAAGCTGTCTGGAGAGCAGCCGAGGCGCAGAGGTCACTGGTCTGGCGCGCTCTGTTCATCTGAGTACAAGAAAACTTTATTTCGCCCGACAAGGAGCCTCCACAGTCCATTTGTTAGCTGTTCGTTTGAGTACGTGGCCACTTGAGAAGTGGTTGTCCCAGTCGATTCTGAGCATCTCTGATCTGTTCATGTGAGTACAGGTGGTCCTGTGTGACTGCCCAAACGTGGCGCATTAGGTGCTCGCACGCAACGATCAGTCATTGTTTATGTGCACGCGGACTGCCGGGGGGATCCTAGCTAGCACTGTTCATTTGAGTACAGGACAGCCAACTGGAACGCTGTCGACGCTGTTCAAGTGAGTATTCGGGCGTGCTTGCTCTGGGCCTACTCCTGCTTGGCCCGAATAAAACGCGCTGGGTTTACTTACGCGACGGCCCGTGTCACGAGGATCTGGTCTTTGCCGCTGATCTCGGTCGCGGTGAGGAATCCACTGTCCAGAAGCTCTTTGAGCGCTCCCCGGAGCATCTGACGGAATCGTGGTAGATGCTTCGTGTCGCTCCCGCACAGGTTGCGGATGAAATCGACACGCAAAGGAATCGGGAAGCGGTGGGTGGAATAGAAACTGTGCAGCCACTTGGCAAGTGGCGACAAGCGAAGTCGCTGATCCCAGTCGATGGTGGTGTAGCTAACCGGAGTGAAGAGCTTGAGGATTGGGGGTTCGAATGTGACGAACCACACTTCTTCCTTGCGACCGATCACGCGCATCGTGCCGTAGTTTCGAACGAGGCTTCCACCGAAGCGCCTCTCCATGTGTTCGTCTTTGGCGTGTATCTCGACGCGCGAGAGCTGGAGGCGACGAATGGCCTCCAGCAACTCGGTGTAGGAGCGTTGCGACTTTGACCACCCCAGTTCTCGGATGGCGTGCCAGGGCACAAACGCCACGCGCTCTCCGACCGGATGCATCCGTTGCAGATGAATTAGGTGCAGATACACATCTTCGTCGCGCTGAGTGAGTAAGTCGCCTGAGTAGCGAAGCGCGATGTTTCCTAGGCTCGCTATTCGGGCGTTGGTCAGATGGGGCCGATTGACTCCTCGACTGACACTGAACAATGCAGACCGGACCAGATCATTGGCGACTCCCCGCTTGGCATCCCCCCAGTAGGGAAGCTGTTGCTGCGTGTCTCGCGTTGTCACCGTGAACGTGTCAATTGTGTCCGGAACCGGCTCGGGCGGTGGTGGCGTCGCTATGACGGCCGCTGGCCGAGGCCCCCGCTTCTTCAGGGTTTCCATGAACTCGGTGACGTATCGCGGTGGCGTGGGTTCAGCGGTTTCGTTCATGGTTGGCCCAGTGCAGCTACATCCGTTGTGCATAGCCTATATAGTGCGCGTTATGCATAGGTTGTGCATGTCGCATGGAGATGAGTGTATGGAGGTAGTCAGCGTCTGTCAAAACAAGGGCGGAACCGGCAAAACAACCGTTTCCCGGCTGTTGGCCGAAGGATTCGCCCGATCGGGCCGGCGTGTACTCCTGATCGACTTCGACCCGCAATGTAATTTGTCCCAACGGTATTTGGCGATGCGTCTGGATCCGATGTCGGCCGATGGGATCGCTCCTCCGATTCACCCGGAATACGACCCGGTCGAAGATGGGGACTGGAGTGGGTCGAGCAGTTCGGCCGGGATCTTCGTGGGTTCAGAGGGTGCAACGCCCTACCCCACCCGAATCGAAAACATGTGGATTCTGCCTGGTGATGGCGAGCAGCTCAGGCGGATTGAATTGGTGACCGCCGATGACGTCAAGGCACAGGTCCATGACCGGCTCGCGACCTGGATGGCGCTCCCCGATGTGCGGGAGGCGTTCGACATAGTGGTACTCGATACAGCCCCTTCTAAAGGACCCCTTGCTGTGGCGGCGATGCGCAGCGCGACGCATATCCTGATGCCATCCGAGATGGAAACGCAGTCGGTTGAGGGGCTCCGGGGAATGTTGGCTCTCTGGCGCCGTGAGAACCGCGCGCGCTCGGCGAAAATCAAGATCATTGGCATCCTGCCGAACAAGTTCAGGCGTCAAACGAACTTGCAAGCTGGAATTTTTCAGTCGATGCGCAACGACGAAACACTGGGACCGCTCGTCGCGCCGTGCAGCCTGGGACTTCGCTCAAGCTTCGCGGAGGCTGACCATCCGGATGCAGTGCCAAAATCCGTGTTCTCGCTGCCAGAAAGCAATGAAGCGCGCGCCGAGGCCGAGGCCGTGATGGCATGGGTTGAAGAGAGGATGCGGTCATGAAGCGCAAGAGTTTTGGAGTCCCCACCGGTTTGGGCGGGAGCTTGGCGGCGCAGCTCGGACCTGACGAGGCGCCACGCATAGAAGTTGTTCCGCTGACTGAGCTCGAACTGGACCCCGAGAACCCCCGTCAGCTCGGAATCAGGCTTGAAGATGTCCTGTCCAATTTTCAGGCCGCCGATCCGTGCTGGCAACGACATCGGGAAGTATTGGATGGCCTGATCGGGTTGGCAGCGAGCATTCGAGCCGAGGGCGTCGTGCAGCCCATTCGTATCTATCGGCGGGGAGAGAAATATCGCGTGGCATTCGGCGAGCGGCGCGTGCTGGCATCGGCCATTGCCGGGAAGCCCTCGATTCCGGCCGTGATTTTGAGCGAGCGCCCGGATCGCTTGCGGTTGGTTCAGCTTGTGGAAAACACCCAACGTGTGGACCTGGGTCTCTGGCTCCGTATTCGCAACATCAACGAGGTCCTCACCGAGTTACGGTCTGCCGGGGAGGGCACATCGGCCGAAACTCTGGCAAGCATCACCGGTCTCTCCCTGGCGCAAGCATTCCGTTACTTACAGGTGCTCAAGGGTCCTCGCGACGTACTCGATGCGATCGAAAGTGGTTTGTTACGCAATCTCGACGCTGCTGCAAGGCTGTGCGCAGAATCTGATTCTGCAGTTCGCGCAACGGTGCTGGCGTCCCTGACGACGGCCACGGGCGATTCGGATGACGCTGCCAGCGTGGCTGGGGCGAAAGCGCCGCGCGCACAGCGAGGTGCCGGTCGTCCGCCGCGTGCATATAAGCTCGGGTCGACCAATCGGCCGGAGGTGATTCGCCACATCATGGAAACGGTGTGGTCTGACCGACGGTTGGATATCGACTGGGCGGACAAGAAGGTCGTCTCGAAGGCATTCCAAGCGTTTCTCAAGGAGCTTGAGGAACGCCTATGAGAACCAGCGTGATGATGGACAGTGCCACCATGAAGGCACTGCAGTCGGCGTTCCAGAGCGATAGCGCCTACGGACCTCGAGGCGGTTCGCGGTGGATCAACGAGGCCATCGTGGGCATGGTGGCGGCCGATCCTGCGCTCGAGTTGGTGGGGCTAGGGGAGGACCTGATGTCGCGGCCCAAGTTCGACAGGCTGAAGAGTTTTGGTTTGTCGCAGGAGGGAGCGGCGGCCCTCGGACTGGCGCTTCGTCGCGTCCGTGGCCAGGACGTCACCCAGGAAGGCGTTCGGTCCGCGGTCATCCGAGCTGCGATCCGTTGGCGGTTGGCGAAGCGTGACGAAGATTCTAGTCACTAGAATTATGACGAGAACACATTCTAAGACTATGATTATGAATGCTTTTCTCCGCGAATAATTATTCGCTAAATTACCGGCATGTTGGGCAGATGACCGCAGTTGTGAACCGCTTCTCAGCCTGAAAGCCGGGGGTTCTGGAGACCGGACCGCAGGTGCCACCATGCTCGACTTCGTCAGCGTGCGGCGTACATTCTAGTGACTAGAATGCGCGGCGATATTGGCTCTAAGTAATTGATTTACAGTGCTTTTATAGCCACAGGAATTATGTGGGTAATTCAGTCTGAGCGGGCAGGGCAGGGCAGAAAGCGAGCGTAACGCCGCTTAGCGTCAACACTCGGGACCAGCCTGATTGGAGAGGGGTCTTGCCTAAATCAGGTGCGTGTCCGTCGAACTCTGAAGATGGGGCGCAGGTTCTGCCAGACCCACACCCACACAGGAAGCGGTGATCCGAGGATGCAGGTGACGTGGCCATGGGCAAGGAAACGCAAGAACGACTCGAGTAGCTACTCCTTCGCCAACAGATGCTCGACGAGGCTCTCAAGTTCGGTGTCAGAGTCACACTCGATGACGATTGACCGAGGACGGTTTGGTAGATTCGAACGCCCGGTGGCATTGCCGCGGCCCAGTGCTTCAAGGATCCCCTGCAGCTCCGCAAGATGACTCCACCCCAGGCTGAGGGACCAACGCCCACGCCGGGTCGTTAGTTGGGTCCGTGCGCTGAGAGCCTCCGCCACGCAGTCTCTGTAAGCCGCGACGTTAGGATCCTCACCCGGATCAGCAGGGTTGGGGTTTTGCTCTTGGTTGAATCGGCCGTGGTGGTCAGACTCAAATGCCCGAACGCTGACAGGGCTTTTTACAAGCTTGGCGACGCCTGCGGACTGTTCTGTCGGGGACTTGCGTGCCAACACCCGTGCATGGCCCAAGCTGATCTGACCAGCGCGAACGGCTGAGCGAATGATGGGCGCGGCCGCAATCTGGCGCAGGCGGGTAACTTCAGTCTTGTCGATGCGAAGTACGTCTGCGATATCACTCTGGGTTACACCCGCCTCGAACAACAGACATGCGAGGTCGATGCGGCCATCGAGGTCGCCGGCTTCAGCTCGCACAAGTACTTCGATAGGCAGCGTCTGGTCCAAGACGAGTGCATCGACATGCCCGCAGCCGGCCAGCTCGCGATCAGCTACTAGATCGGCACCAAACAGGATGCGATAGGGGAGGGTAGCGCTCAGGAACACACGTGCGTGCGCACAGCGCTTTGGGTTTCGACTCCGATCAAGCGCGCGCGGCTCAGGTCTGTCGGCGATAAGCGACAACGGCACCCGAGGGCGCTGGGGAGAGAGTCGTTGAGGTCTATTGGTTGACACATGTCAACTATAACGCCATCACTGGTTTATGAACAAGCTCAATTCGCCCGCAGCTATGCTCCCATTGATCGCGGAGTCTCAGCCGCCCAACACGGGTCGTCGCAGTGATGCGGCCGAGGTTCATCGGTTTTTTCGCGGACTCCTCCTCAGGACTCCATCCCCGATCAACCCCACCCGTTTCCAACCTCGAACGAGCGGCGCTATGCAGTGGTCGAGGTATCGCCAGATGGCACTTACAGGCTCGACACCGGGATGCGCCGCCGGCCCTCTGGCAGCGCGCAAATTCTTCGATGAGGATTTCGCTGGCCTCGGTCTAGAGACTGAGCGGCTCGATGGCAAGAACGGCACAAACGAACTCGCGCAGACCACGACCGCACCCTGCTTTGAGGCGTCTAACTGCAGACTTGCCGAAGCATCTCTGTCGGCGAGAATTGCGTTGGCACCACCGAACTGAAGACCACATGCAGGTGCGGTTTCCGTGGCATCGGTGGACAGAAATTCCGTGCTCGTCGTGTCGCTTGCGAAGAGGGAATCGAGCCCCAAATACTTCAAGTGTGGACGAAAAGTCCGTCACCGCGATTGGTCTGTCGCTGACACCCTGAATCGATCCACTTGGTGATCGCTTTAATCGTGCCACCCGAAGTACCCGTGATCGCCTGATTTGAGTCAGTAGGTGATCGCATGAATCGAGCCATTCTGGGATCGCTTTAATCGAGCCATTTTGGGTTTGCAGGTGGTGCTCGAACGTATCCATGCTCCGTGGTTTTGCCGCGGAGGCCGTTATGTCCAGGAGAACGTTCGAGATGCAT
>Ga0163147_10006669_pt1 | contig 13401 bp, 10 predicted proteins | sample OliLakLV19MP6G1_FD_148597 | JGI IMG/M metagenome (GOLD analysis project Ga0163147, IMG submission 148597) | Freshwater microbial mat bacterial communities from Lake Vanda, McMurdo Dry Valleys, Antarctica- Oligotrophic Lake LV.19.MP6.G1 | ecosystem: Environmental > Aquatic > Freshwater > Lake >...
CGTGAGTCCCACGCTGGCGCCGCGCCTGGACTGACCAACCGCCCACGCGTGGCGGCACCGGTGATTCGTAGTACAAACCCCACATGCAGGGACGCACGCGGCGGGTGGGACGAATGGCGGTCGCGCTCTGGGCCGTGGTGGGCATGGCGAACGTGAGCGAAGCGCAGACCGCCACGCCCGGCCCAGGGATACCGATCGAGGTCGCAACCCGGCGGGCCGCCATCATCACCGGCTTGCGCTACGAGCTGTCGCTCAACGTCCCGCGCGACCAGAAGCAGCCGCTCACGGGCACGATGACGGCGCGGTTCCAGTTGAGCGATGCCTCGGCGCCGCTCGTGATCGATTTCGCGCCGGGCGCAAAGAACGTCGCGGCCGTGGCCGTGAATGGGGCGGTCGCGACGGCGACGTTCCCGCAAGACCACATCGTGGTGCCCGCCTCCGCTCTGAAGCCCGGCCCAACCGAGGTGCGCATCGAGTTCACGGCCGGCGATGCCTCGCTCAACCGCAATCCCGATTTCCTCTACGCCCTCTTCGTGCCGGCGCGCGCGCACCTGGCGATTCCGGTGTTCGATCAGCCGGACCTGAAGGCACGGTGGACGCTGGAACTGCGCTACCCAGGCGAGTGGCTCGCCGTGAGCAATGGCGCGCCACGCCAGCTGGGTTCGATCAGTCTCTTCGACGGACCCGCCGGGCGTGGCAGCGCGGTCACCACACGGTTCGCCGAAACCGAACCCCTCTCCACCTACCTCTTCTCCTTCGTCGTCGGCGACTTCACGGTCGAGCAGGCCGTGCGCAATGGCCGCACCTACCGCATGTTCCACCGCGAAACCGATGCCGCCAAAGTGGCGCGCAACAAGGACGCGATCTTCGATCTGCATGACCGCGCGCTGCGCTTCATGGAGGACTACACCGGCATCCCCTACGCCTGGGGCAAGTTCGACTTCGTCGCCATTCCCGCCTTCCAGTTCGGCGGCATGGAGCACGCCGGCAAGATCCTCTACAACGCCACCGGTCTGCTGCTGGACGAATCGGCCACGCAGAACCAGTTCCTTGGGCGCGCCTCGGTCATCGCCCACGAAACCGCGCACATGTGGTTCGGCGACCTCGTGACCATGCGCTGGTTCAACGACGTGTGGATGAAGGAGGTGTTCGCCAACTTCATGGCCGCCAAGATCGTGAACCCTTCGTTCCCCGAGGTGAACCACGAGCTGCGCTTCCTCTACGCGCACTATCCCGCCGCCTATGAAGTGGATCGCACCGCCGGCACCAACGCGATTCGCCAGCCACTCGAGAATCTGAACGAAGCTGGCAGCCTCTACGGCGCGATCATCTACCAGAAGGCGCCGGTGATCATGCGGCACCTCGAACATCTGCTCGGTGCCGAGTCGTTCCGCGACGGGCTACGCGAGTACCTCGAGGCGCACGCGTTCGGCAACGCCACCTGGCCGGATCTGATCGCAGTGCTCGACGCGCGCACTCCCGTGGACCTGGTGGTCTGGAGCTCCGTGTGGGTGGAATCGCCGGGCCGTCCCGTGATCACGACCGAACTCGAGGTGAAGGACGGACGGATCGCGTCGCTGGCCTTCTCTCAGGCCGACCCGCAGAAGCGCGGACTGGTCTGGCCACAGCAGCTCCGCGTGGTCGTGGCGCTGCCCGAGGGGCCGCGCACGATCGAGGTGGCGCTCGACAGCGCGCGCGTGGTCGTCACCGAAGCCGCAGGCTGGCCCGCGCCCACCTATGTGCTGCCCACCGGTCAGGGCTGGGCCTACGGCGGCTTCGTGCTCGATCGAGTGTCGCGCGACTACCTCGCGACGAACGTCGGCGCGATTGCCGATCCGCTCACGCGCGGCGCCGCGTGGGTCACGCTGTGGGAGGCGCTGCTCGATCGCAGTGTGCCGGCCACGACGTTCGTGGATACCGCGCTCGCGGCCGTGGCCACCGAGCCCGATGAACAGACGCGGCAGCGCATCCTGGGCTATGCCGGCAACGCGTGGTGGAGATTCCTGGCCCCGTCCGAGCGTGCGGCGCGCGCGGCGCGGGCCGAGGCGACACTGCGCGCCGGCCTCGCCGCGGCCACTACCGGAGGACAGAAGGCCACCTGGTTTGGGGCCCTGCGCCGGACGGCCATGACGCCCGACACGCTCACGTGGCTCACCCGCGTGTGGGACAAGACGGAGGCCGTGCCCGGGCTCACGCTGGCCGAGGCCGATTACTCGTCGCTCGCCTTGGATCTGGCCGTGCGCGACGTGCCGCGCGCCGCTGAGATCCTCGCTGGACAGCTCGCGCGCATCGACAACCCCGATCGCAAGGCGCGCTTTGCCTTCATCATGCCGGCGCTGTCGGGCGATGCCGCCGTGCGCGAACGCTGGTTCCTGAAGCTCGAGGACGTGGCCAACCGGCGCCGTGAGCCCTGGGTGCTCGATGGGCTCGACTACCTGCACCATCCGCTGCGCGCGGCGCAGTCGGCGAAGTTCGTGCGGCCGAGCCTCGAGCTGCTCTGGGAGATCCAGAAGACCGGCGACATCTTCTTCCCGAAGCGCTGGATGGACACCACGCTGGGCGGGTACAGCAGCGGCGACGTCGCCGGCGACGTGCGTCGGTTCGTGGCCACGCTGCCGCCGAACTACCCGGTGCGGCTCAAGAACATCGTGCTGCAGTCGGCCGACGAGTTGTTCCGGGCGGCCGGACAGCAGTAGGCGCGCGGGTCACGCGCCCGGCACATGCAGGGCGAGCGGAGGCACCTTCGCTAGTCTTCACACCTGAGAGCAGTTCCTGCCTCACAGGTCCGATCACGGCCACCCGTCGCCGGGCGGGCGCAGGCCTGAAACGACACACGCCGGGGACGACATCATGTCGTCTCCGGCGTCGGTGGGTGCGTGGGTGACGCGCGGCGGTTACTGCTTGCGCGCCGCCGCGGCGGTCGGCCGGGCCTTGCCCTTGGTCACGAGCTTCTGCACGCGCCAGTTGATGAGCTCGCCCACCCAGATCTCGTCTTCCGACGGGCACGCGATGCCGTGAATCCAGCCGAACTCGCCGAGGTTGCGCCCCGGCTGACCGTAGACGCCGAGCAGCTTGCCCTCGAGCGACACCTTGTAGATGCGGCTCGGGTACAGGTCGCCGACGAAGAGGACCGGGTTCGGCCCGGGCGTCATGCACAGCGCGTCGGGCGCCCCGGGCGCCTGCGAGCCGGTCTTCGCGTTCGGCTGCTCGGAGCCGTAGACGATCTTGCCGCGCTTGGGGTCGACCGGCACGTCGATCGTGAACTCGCGAAGGTATTTGCCCTCGGTGTCGAACACCTGGATGCGGCGGTTGCCGCGATCGGCGACGTAGACCTCGTCGGCCGGCGACACGGCGATGCCGTGCGGCGTGTCGAACTGGCCCGGGCCGGTGCCGAGCGAGCCCCAGCTCGCCACCCACTCGCCCTTGGCGTTGACCTTGCCGACGCGCGAGTTGATGTAGCCGTCACTGAAGTACGAGTTGCCCTTCGAATCCCAGGCCACGTCGGTGGGCTGATTGAACACGTTGTCGCGATGCACCGGCACCGGATTGCGGGGGTTGTTGTTGGGCGGCAGCGTGACCGCCACGCCGGCGCGCTGCAGGATGACACCGATCTGCGACGCGTAGTCGGGGGGCACGTCGAGGTGCGACGACTCGCCCTTGCGGCCGAACATCCACTCCGCGCGGCCTTGCGGGTTGAACTTGACGATCATGTTCGACCCCTTGTCCACGATCCAGATGTTGTCCTGCTTGTCGATGCGCACGGCGTGCGCGTAGGACAGCGCGAAGTTGTTCTTGCCGATCTCGCGGACGAACTTGCCAGTGGCGTCGAACTCGAGCAGCTGCGCGGCCTGGGCCATGTAGGCCGCGCCAGTGACGTTGCCGCGCGAGAACACGAACAGGTGCTTCTTCGAGTTGACCGCAACGCCGCCAATCTCGCCGAAGTGGACGTCGTTGGGCATCGTCAGCGGACTAGGCACTGACTCGAAGGCCAGTTCCGGTACCGCCTGCTGCTGTGTGGACACCGGCGCCAGCGCCGCTACGGCCAGTACGACCGCCACGAATACACGTCTCACCCGTCACCTCCAGGAATGGATGCCCCTGCGCATGTCGTGCACAGGCAACGGGCGATAGTAGCCTAGAAGCGGTCGGCGCGCGCGCGGCCCCAGGTTTCGGCCAGCGGGCCCACCGGGTTGGCCGCGAGCAGGCTGCCGGGCTCGGTCACCGGGTAGAGCTCGTGGTAGCTCAGCACTTCGCCCGGACCAACGCGCTTCATCACGTACCACGGCTTCAGCCCGCGCGGCGTCTCGAGGCCGGTGGCCCCCAGCACGTCGAGGAAGCTCTTCACCGTTTCCTTGTGGTAGCGCGCCACGCGCTGCGACTTGTCTTCCACGACCAGTCCGCGCACCAGCTCCGGGTCTTGGGTGGCTACGCCGGCCGGGCACTGATTGGTGTTGCAGCGCAGCGCCTGGATGCAGCCCAGGGCGAACATCATGGCGCGCGCGGCGTTGCACATGTCGGCGCCGAGCGCCAGCTTGGTGGCGATCTGGAATCCGGTGTTCACCTTGCCCGACGCAATCACGCGGATGTGCTGCCGCACGCCGGCCCCGACGAGCGCGTTGTGCACGAACGACAGGCCTTCGTTGAGCGGCGTGCCGACCGAATCCGAGAACTCGAGCGGCGCGGCGCCGGTGCCGCCTTCCCCGCCGTCGACGGTGATGAAGTCGGGCATCACGCCGGTTTCGAGCATGGCCTTCACGACGCCCAGGAACTCGTGGCGCTTGCCCACGCACAGCTTGAAGCCTACCGGCTTGCCGCCCGAGGCCGACCGCAGTTCCGCCACGAACTGCAGCAGGCCAATCGGCGTGGAGAAGGCCGTGTGCGCGGCTGGCGAGATCACGTCCTGGCCGGGCTCGACGCCGCGGATCGCCACGATCTCGGGCGTGAGCTTCGCGGCCGGCAGGATGCCGCCGTGGCCGGGCTTGGCGCCCTGCGAGAGCTTCACTTCGATCATCTTCACGTTCGGCAGCGTGGCGCGCTTCACGAACTCGTCGCGCGAGAAGCGGCCATCGGCCGTGCGGCAGCTGAAGTAGCCCGTGCCCACCTGCCACACGAGATCGCCGCCCGGCTCGAGATGATGCGGACTCAACCCGCCTTCGCCGGTGTTGTGGGCAAAGCCGCCCTGGCGCGCCCCGGCGTTGAGCGCGCGCACGGCGTTCTTGCTGAGCGAGCCGTAGCTCATGGCCGACACGTTGAGGATCGACGCCGAGTAGGGCTGCGTGCAGGCCGGGCCACCCACCGTGACACGGCTCACGGCCGGATCGGGATGCACCGGCGCCAGCGAGTGATTGATCCACTCGTAGCCCACGGCATAGACATCGCGCTGCGTGCCAAACGGCAGCGAGTCGAGTTCGCCCTTGGCGCGCTGGTAGACGATCGACCGGTCGTTGCGGCTGAAGGGCTTGCCGTCGTTGTTCGACTCGACGAAGTACTGGTTGATCTCGGGCCGCAACATCTCGAGCAGATAGCGGCCGTGGCCAATCAGCGGGAAGTTGCGGCGGATGGCCTGGCGGGTCTGCACCATGTCGGCCACCCCGCGCGCGATAAGCGGCACCACCACCAGCAGCGACCACCAGGCCGCAGGCCACACCGCCGCCAGCCCCGCCACCAGGCCGAGCGCGGCCGCCGAGCCGGCCAGGAACACGTTTCTCACAATGACGGATTCGGCCGGGGGACAGGAACCTTGAGCCGGGTGGCATTCACTGGCCGGCATGACGCGCGAATTCAAAGTGAGCGTGGCTTTGCGCGGCAGGAGTATGTCCATGATCCGCCGCCTTGCGCCCGCGCTGCTGCTCGCCCTCGCCGCGCTCACGTCTGGTCCATCGCTCACGGCGCAAACGGGCAGCGTCACGCTGCGCGCGCCGCTCATGCTCGACGGCCGCGGCGGCTCGCGTTCAGACGTGGCAGTGACAGTGAGCGGCGGCCGGATCACGGCGGTGGGCACCGCCGCCGGCCCGGTCACCTACGACCTCACCGGCCTCACGCTGCTCCCTGGCTTCATCGACACGCACGTGCACATCGGCTGGCACTTCGACGCAAGCGATCGCTACGCCACCGGCCCCGAGCCGGCCGATCAAGCCGTGCTCTACGCCGCCGAGAACGCCTGGGTCACGATGATGGCCGGTTTCACCACCGTGCAGAGCGTGGGCGCCGCCTCCGACAAGGCGCTGCGCACGGCGATTGCGCGCGGCGTGTTTCCGGGTCCGCGGCTGCTCAGCTCCCTGGGACAAATCGCCAACCCGAAGCTGACACCCGACGAGCTGCGGGCCGCCGTGCGCACGTTCAAGGCCGACGGCGCCGATCTCGTGAAGATCTTCGCCTCGGCCAGCATCCGCGACGGCGGCGTGCCCACGCTGTCGCAGGTACAGCTGGATGCCGCCTGCGGCGAGGCCACGGCGCAGGGTCTGCGATCGATGGTGCACGCGCACGCGGCCGAGGCCATGATGCGCGCCGCCCGCGCCGGCTGCACCGTGGTCGAACACGGCGGGCTGGCCAACGCCGAGGCGCTCGCCCTCCTGGCCGAGAAGGGCGTGTGGTTTGATCCGAACATCGGTCTCGTCACGCAGAACTACCTCGAGAACCGCAAGAAGTTCCTGGGCATCGGCAACTACACCGACGAGGGCTTCGCCTCGATGGAGAAGGCGCTCGGCCTCAAGGACGCGATGTTCTCGGCGGCGCTCGCAACCAAGGGCCTGAAGATGGTGATGGGCACCGATGCCGTGGCCGGCGCCCACGGCCAGAACATGCGCGAGATCCTGGAACGCGTGAAGTCGGGTCAGGCGCCCGCCGAGGCGATCACGTCGCTCACCTCGCTGGCGGCAGAATCGATGGGGCTGCAGCGCGAGATCGGCGCCATCGCCATCGGTCTGCAGGCGGACCTGGTGGCCGTCGAGGGCAACCCGCTCACCGACATCAGCGCGCTGCAACGCGTGCGCTTCGTGATGCGGGGCGGGAAGATCTACAAGAACGAGCGGCGCTAGCTACGTCGGGTCCAATACCTGCATGGCCGCGCGAATGGCGCGCGTGGCGGTATCGAGGTCCTGGCTCGTGTTGAATACGGCAACCGACGCGCGCACGCGGCCCAGCTCGCCGGTGACCAGCACACGCTCCGCCTCGAGCGCGGCGCGCAGACGTTCGGGATGCGGCGACTCGAAAGCAATGCTGGCCGCCCGCGCGGCGGCCGACGCCGGCGTCATCACGGGCAGACCGAGGCTGATGAGCCGATCGCGCAACTCTCCCGAGAGCGCCAGCGTATGCGCCTCGATCGCGTCGATGCCCCGATCGAGCAGGTAGTCGAGCGCGCCATCGAGCGTGTGCAGGGCGCCATAGGCCGGGTTGCCGGGCTCGAACGCCTGTCCGGTCGCGAGCGGATGCGTCAGCGGTGGGGTCTCCCACGCCGGACGTCGCTCCACTGAGTGCCAGCCGGCGAGCCGCGGCCGCCACTCGGGCACGCGGGCGCGGTTCCAGTAGGCAATCGCGGCGCCGTGCGTGCCGAGCAGGAACTTGTAGCAGCAGCCGAACAGGAAGTCGGCCACCGGCGCGTGCACGCGCACCGACCCGAGCGCATGCGACGCGTCGACCACGAAGAGCGCGCCCACCCGGCGCGCCACCGCGGCGTAGGCCTCGAGGTCGTGCCGCTCGCCGGTCAGGTACGACACGTGGCTGAGGGCGACCACGCGGGTGCGCGCGTCCACCGCCTGGGCAAAGCGTTCCAGCGGCGCCTGCCAGCCGGTGGGAGGCACACACCGCACCTCGACGCCGTGCCGGGCCTGCGCGAGCCACGGCAGCAGGAGCGACGGAAACTCCCAGCCCTCGAGCACCACGTTGTCGCCCGGCTGCCAGTCGAGGGAATCGGCCAGCAGGCTCACGCCGTGCGCCACACTCGACGGGAAGCCGATGTCGGCGGCGTCGGCGCCGATGAGCGCCGCCACCTTCACCGCCGCCCGCGCCCGCGTCTCTTCGTTCACACGTTGGCCGGCAAGACCGCGGCCCTTGGCGTGAGCGTAGCGCTCGAGCGCCGCCAGGTGACGCGTCAGCACCGGCGACTGGCCGCCCGAGGCCAGGTGGGTGACGCCGTCGAGATGAAGGAAGTCGTCTGGCAGGGTCATCGGTGTCCGGGCAGCCACGCCGGCAAGCGACGGCGGGCGGCAGCGGCCAGGATATAGCACCTGGCCAGCAGAGCACTCCGGATGTCCCATCGGATCGGCACGCCCAGCACCTGCTTCCGGACGCGCAGCAGCGGTCCGAGGTGGTTGTAGAGGGCAATCCGGCGGCGTACTACGGCGGTGCCCGACGGGCCGAAGTAGGCGAAGCACCGGCTCCAGAAGTCGTTGTCGCGGGCGATGCCCGGACTCCACGCCCAGCGCACCTGCCGGAGCACCGCGTGATGACAGATCACGGCGCCGGTGTCGATGCGGGTGCGGGCTGGGTCGAGCGACGGCAGCCGGCCGCGGTTCATGTTGGTGTCGCCGACGATCATGCCGACGAAGCCGGCGGCGCTGTACTCGCGGTAGACGCGGTACATCTCCTCGAGACAAATCGTGTCGTCGTCGAGCAGGTAGAAGTAGCCATCCGTGACGGCGTCGAAGACGGTATTGCGCTTGGTCACGATGTCGGTGTCGTCGCAGTCGATCTCGTAGAGCCGGATGCGGGGATCGGTGGTGATGAACAGGTGGTCGAGCGGCGCGCGCCGGGAGGTCTTGACGATGTGCCACACGATGTCGTCGTGGGGCGGCACCGACCGGTAGACCTCGTCCAATAGCTCGTAGCGAAAGAGCGGCGTGACGAGATGCAGCATGCCGCTAGCGGGGCGCCGCGACGTTGTCCCGCACCACGCGGCACGGGTGGCCGTAGGCCACGACGCCGGCCGGAATGTCCTTGGTGACGAGCGATCCGGCCCCCACCACCGAGTCGGCGCCGATGGTCACACCGTCCACCACGTTCACGCCCATGCCGATCAGCGTGCGCGCGCCCACGTGCACGAAACCGGCGAGATTCGCGCCGGGATTCACCGTGACAAACGCGTCGAGGCGCGCGTGGTGCCCGATCGACACGTTGCGATTGAGCGACACGAACGCGCCGAGGGAGGCGAACGCCGCCACCGACACCAGGCTGTTCACGTGCACGCCGGCGGCGAGCTGCGCCGTGGAGGAGATGGCCGCCGTGCCATGCACGATGGTCGTGAAGGTCAGACCGTGCGCCTCGAACGCCGCGGAGATCGCCTGTTTGCTGGCCGGCTTGTTCACGCCGAGGAAGGCCGGCGCCGGCCCATCCGGATGCAGCGGGCGATCGCCGATGGTGATGACGAAGCGGGGGTTGGCGAAGGGCCGGAGGTCGGCGCGGGTCACGTTGTTGACGATGTGGATCGCGGGAAAGGCGCCGCGCGATTCGAGGTTGTCGAGAATCATCGTGACCGTCGGCTCGCTCAGGCCCAGCAGGATCAGTCGCGTTGGTTCCATGGCGCCAGGGTCTCGACCGCCCTAGAGTATCGTTCGCAGTGCGTGACGCGCAGCGAAATCACGGCCCTGCTGGCCGGTGTCGAGGGGTGGCTCAGTGCCGACGAGGCGGCGGCGCTCTTCGCCTGCGCCCGCCGCTGCCATGGCCGCGGCGTGATCGTCGAAATCGGATCGTGGAAGGGCCGATCGACGATCGTCCTGGCTGCCGGCGCGCGCGCTGGGGCGGGGGGGCCGGTTTACGCCGTCGATCCGCACCAGGGGCTGCCGCAGCTCGGGGGCGAGCCGACGTTCGCCGCGTTCCAGGCGAACATCGCCGCCGCTGGCGTCGCCGACCTGGTGCGACCCCTCCAGCAGTGCTCCGCGGACGCCGCGCGAGGCTTCACGTCGCCGGTCGAGCTGATCTACATCGACGGCGCGCACGACCATGCCGCCGTGCTCGAGGACTTCACCGCCTGGTTCCCCACCGTGCTCGACGGCGGCGTCATGGCGTTCCACGACACGGTGGGTTACCCGGGTCCGCGCCGGGTCGTGCGCGACCATTTCTACCGGTCGCACCACTTCCGTCGCATCCGCTTCGCCGGCCGCTTGACCTACGCCGAAAAAGTGGCCGCCAACACCGCACGCGAACGCTTCGGCAACCGGGTGCGCTGGTGGATCAACCAGCTCTATGCCGGCTTGTTCTTCCTGGTCCTTCGAATGCGCCGGTGACGAACCGTCGACCGCGCCGGCCCTACGCGTGCGGCAAGCGCGGCGTCCAGTATCTGAGCGCAGGCGTGGGAATGACGTTGCTGGCCAGGGCCATGAGCACCAGCATGGTGAACATCTGCTGCGAGATGACGCCGATGTCGTAACCCACGTTGATCACGATCAGCTCCATCAGCCCGCGCGCGTTCATCAGCACGCCCAGAATCTTCGCGGCCACGTGGCCCTGGCCCGAGAGACGGCCGGCCAGGTAGCACCCGCCGAACTTGCCCGCCATGGCCAGCGCAATCAGCAGCACGCACCAGCCCCAGGCTTCGACCGTGTCGAGCGATCCGATCCGCGTCCGGAGCCCGGTGAGAGTGAAGAAGATCGGCATGAAGAGCACGTGCACGAGCGTGCCCACGCGCTGATTCCACCCCTTTACGAACGCGCGCTCCTCGTGCACCAGCAGGCCCACCATGAAGCCGCCGAAGATGGCGAAGATGCCGATGGCATAGGTGGCCAGCGCCGACACGAACAGCAGGCACAGCACGAACGCCACCGTCTCGCCGCCTGGCCCCTGGCCCGGCGCGTCGCGCCGCACCACCCGCTGCAGCACCGGCCGCACCAGGAACCAGCACGCCGCTACGTAGACGGCCAGGGCGCCCAGGCTGCCGGCAAAGGTCACTGCCGAGAATCTCGAGGCGGCAAGCGCCGTGACCACGGCCAGCAGCAGCCAGCCGATCACATCGTTGATGGCGGCCGCGCTGATCGCGATGACGCCGATCGGCGCGCGCGTGAGCTCGAACTCGAGCAGGATGCGGCCGAGCACCGGCAGCGCCGTGATCGAGAACGCCGTGCCGATGAAGAGTCCGGCGATGCCCGGGTCGACGCCGGGCGCGAGCACTGGCGCGGTGACGTAGCCGAAGATCGCGCCGAGCAAGAACGGACCGACGATGCCGAACGCCGCCACCCACAGCGTGGCGCGGCGGTGGCCGCCGTGGCGCAGCAGCGAGAAATCGAACTCCATGCCGATCTCGAACATCAGCAGGATGAGCCCGATCTGGCTCATGATCGTGAGCGGCAACGGCGACACCGAGGCGAACACCTGGGCGAACAGATCGGGCGCGAGTGCCCCGAAGAGCGACGGTCCGAGCAGCACGCCCACGAGGATTTCGCCGACGACCCGCGCCTGATGGACGCGCGCGGACAGCGATCCGGCGATGCGGCCGGCGGCCACGATGATGGCGAGCTGCAACAGCACGCCAGACAAGATCACTTCGGTCTGGTGCACTGATGACTGAGCGACGTCGGCCAGGGCTGACATGCGCCAGGTTCCGTCGGTGTCCGCCAGCCGCCGCTAGGGACGCTTGTAGATGCGGCCGTCTTTCATCACCAGCGCCACCGCGCGCAAGGCCGCGAGGTCGCGCGTGGGGTCACCGGCCACGGCAATCAGATCCGCGAACAGTCCCGCCTTCACGCTCCCGACCCGATCGCCCTGGTGAAACGTGGCGGCGTTGCCCGAGGTGGCGATGCGCGTGGCCTCGGCCGGGGTCACGCCGGCCGCCACCATCATCTCGAGCTCGCGCAGGTTGTCGCCGTGCGGATACACGCCCACGTCGCCGCCGAAACACAGCTTCACCCCGGCCTGCATGGCGGCCTGGAAGGTCGCGCGCTTGGCGGCGAGACGTGCCGGCTCCGGCTCCTGGCCCGGCTTCCAGCCGGCGTACTGCGCGGTGGCGTGGCCGGCGGCGAGGGTGGGACAGAACGTGACGCTCTTCTCCACCATCAACTTCCAGATCTCGGGCGTGCCGGCATCGCCGTGGTCGATGGTCTCGACGCCGCCGAGAATGGCGCGGCGCATGCCCTCGGCAGTAGCGGCATGGGCGGCCACATAACGCCCGCTGCTCCTGGCCACCGCCACGATGGCGGCAATCTCTTCGACGCTGAAGGTGGGCCGCGCCTCGCCGTTCGGTCCCCAGCGGTAGTCGGCGTAGATCTTCACGAAGTCGATGCCGTGCCCGATCTGATTGCGCACCACGCGGGTGACGCCCTCGACGCCGTCGGCTTCTTCCGCGCCCTGGGGCACGGTCATCTCGGGCGCGAAGCCCTTCGGTCCGTAGGTGCCGGTCGCCACCATGGCGGGTCCCGACACGAGCATGCGCGGGCCGGGGATGATGCCGTCGTCGATCGATCGCTTGAGGCCGACGTCGGCATAGCCGGCGCCTTCGCTGCCGAGGTCGCGCACCGTGGTGATGCCGGCCATGAGCGTGTCGCGCGCGCTCACGGTGGCGCGAGCCACGCGGTAGGCGACGGATTCGCGCAGCACCTGGTCGTTCCACGTGGTTTCGTTGTAGGGATGCAGCAGCAGATGCGAGTGGCCCTCGATGAGGCCGGGCAGCAGCGTGAGCCCGGGCAGCGCCACGCGCTCGGCGCCCGGCGGCACGGTGAGGCTCGCCACGGGTCCGGCGGCGGCAATCATGCGGCCGCGCACCAGCACGCCCCAGCCCTCGTGCATGGTCGTGCCGTCGTAGACCCGGGCCGGCTGCAGCAGCACCACGGCCTCGGTCCGCGCGCTGCCGGTCAGACCGGTCAGCATCATCACGGTCACGATCGGCAACGCGCCGCGACGCACGCTCCGGTAGACCTTCCGACTCACGCTCAACGACGTCATGCAACACGCTCCTGCGCCCGCGTGCGCCGCTCGGGCGGCACGGCTCGGGCCGCTCAAGCATAGCGCCAGCCGGTGCTACGATGCCGGCGGATGCAATCAGCGGATGTCGTCGTCGTCGGCGGCGGGTGCATGGGCGCCGCCACGGCCTACTACTTGAGCCGCCACGGCGCCGGGCGCGTGGTGCTCATCGAGCGCGACGGGCAGCTCGGCACCGGCTCCACCGGCAAGAACGCCGGCGGCGTGCGACACCAGTTCTCCGACCCGGCCAACATCGCGCTGTCGCGCGAGTCGATTGCCCTCTTCGAACGCTTCGAGCAGGAGGTCGGCAGCCCCATCGACTTCTGGCAGGACGGCTATCTCTTCCTGCTGTCGAGCGAGGCGAGCGAGCGGCACTTCGCCGAGAGCGTGGCGCTGCAGCGATCGCTCGGCCTCGACGTGGCCTGGCTGACGGCCGGCGAGGCGGCCGCGATGACGCCTGGGCTGGACGCCACCGGCGTGCGCGCCGCGAGCTTCTGCGCCAAGGACGGCATCGCC
>Ga0163147_10006679_pt1 | contig 13392 bp, 16 predicted proteins | sample OliLakLV19MP6G1_FD_148597 | JGI IMG/M metagenome (GOLD analysis project Ga0163147, IMG submission 148597) | Freshwater microbial mat bacterial communities from Lake Vanda, McMurdo Dry Valleys, Antarctica- Oligotrophic Lake LV.19.MP6.G1 | ecosystem: Environmental > Aquatic > Freshwater > Lake >...
GTGACAACACCGATTGAAACGCCGAAGTTGATGACGTAGCCCACCATCACCCACCCAGGGATGAAACGGCTGATCCAACCTCCGAGAGCAGACAACCCGGCGCTCATCGCCAGCGAAACCAGCAGCAGGAATCCCAGACTCAGCACCAGACCAAACGATAGCAATCGATCACGCAGTAGGCCTTTGAACCCACGACCTGTCTTGGCCTCCACCTTCCAGACGGTATTCAAGGCGTCTTGCAGCTCGATGAAAACGCCTGTCGCGCCGATGAGAAGCGTGATGATGCCAATACCGGTAGCGATGATGCCGGATTTTTTCTCCGAGGAATTCAAGATCATGTCCTGCACGAAGACCGCGCCTTCCTCTCCCAGCAATCCGCGCAACTGTGTGACGATTTCTCCTTGCGCCGCCTCGCGTCCCAGCACCATGCCGGCTACCGCGATAACCAGAATCAGCACAGGCGCCAGGGCAAAGATTGTGTAGTACGAAAGAGCCGCCCCAAGGCGGGGCGCCTTGTCGGACCACCAGGCGCCAAGGGTCTCCTTGGTCAAGAACCAGGCCGTGTGGAAGCCTTCCCGTATTTTTTCCATGCACGCCAGTCACTGCAATAAATGGGCCGACGACCGGGATGTTGATTCGGGCGTCCGACGCAAAGCACCGGATCGCCGGCACGCCCGAAAGGGCCTGGTTAGCCCGCGGCGAAAAACGCCCGGACCTCTTCGAGGTCGTCGGTGCGCCGACATTCCGGTGGCAGGCTTCCGAGCAGGGTGCCGCCGTAGCTTTTGCGCAAAAGACGCCCGTCCAGGAAGGCCACCACGCCGCGATCGGTACGGGTGCGGATGAGGCGGCCAAAGCCTTGTCGAAGCGCAAGCGCAGCACGGGGTAGCTGGTAGCTGGTGAAGGGATCGCCGTTTTCTTCCTCGATGCGGCGGGCGCGCGCGGCGACGAGGGGTTCGTCGGGCGACGCGAAGGGAATGCGATCCATCACGACCAGAGACAGCGCCTCTCCCGGAACATCCACCCCTTCCCAGAAACTCTGCGTGGCGAGCAAGACGGCGCCAATCTGCGTTCGCAGGCCATCGAGCAACGCCAGCTTGGGCCGCTCACCCTGTACAAGCAACGGAAACTTTCCGTGCGCCCGGAACGCGGTCTCTGCAATCCGCAGTGCGCGAAAGCTGGTGTAGAGGCACAGGGCCCGGCCGCGCGAGGCTTCGCACAATGCGATCGCACGATCGGCGGCTTCTTGCGAAAAGCGATCCTGGTTTGGATCGGTGAGATCCTCGGGCAAGTAGATGAGGGTCTGTTCCTGGTAACGAAAGGGCGACGCGAACGTTGCTTCGGATGCGGCATCCCGTACACCGAGGCGCGCGCGAACGTAGTCAAAGTTACGGGCCACGGACAGCGTCGCCGAGGTGAAGATAAGAGGACCCGGGTGGGCATCAAAGGCCCGCGTCAACAACGGTGCCACGTCGATGGGGGACGCGCGCAGGGCAATGTTGTGCGGCGAGGAGGTAAGCCATCGAACCGTGTCACGTGATCCGCGTTCGGCAAACACGGCAAGGCCATCGCGCAACTGGCTCGCTCGACGCGCGAGGCCCGTCAAGACTGCCGCAATTTCAGCGGGCGGCGGCGAACGGTGGCCGTCTAGTGTAGGCGGCCCGTTCTCGCCAAGGCGACGACAGTGGTTCGCGATCTCGTCAAGCAGGGTATCCATCGACAGATACAGGGCGCGTGGACTGTTCGGATCGGCCGGATCACCCGAGAAGAGATCGTCGGGCAATGGCATGCGCGATTCGTCATTCGCATTGCGGTTGCCACGGCCATGTTGGCGCACCACGCGGGTCAGATCGTCGGCAAGCCCCGCGAGGTGGCGCGACAGGATCTGCGCCCGCTCACCCGCACCGGCAGACATCGGCAGGCGCGACAGATCGCGGGCCAGCGCGAAAAACCGTTGCGATGAAACCTGCAGCCCGAAAAACTCTGTCGCGACGTCTTCCAGTTGGTGGGCTTCGTCGAAGATCACGGCATCGTAGGCGGGCAATACCTGCGCCTCGGGCCAAGCCGCGCGCAACGCCAGATCGGCAAAGAACAGGTGGTGGTTGGTGACGATGATCTGCGCCGTCGCCGCCCGCTCGCGCATGCCGGTCACAAAACACTCGCGGTAGTGTTTGCAGCGTGAACCGAGTCGCGTCTCGGGCGTGGCCACGACGTCGCGCCAAATGGCGGCCTCGTCTGGCACGCCGTCGAGTTCCGCGCGATCGCCATCGGGTGAGGTGCTGACCCAGGCGCGGATCGCGGCGAGTTGATGTTCGGTCTGATTATCGGTACCGGCGAGCGTCCCCTGCAGCATGCGTTCGGACATCCGACGCAGGCAAACGTAGTTCGACAAGCCCTTCATCACCGCGAACGAAAACGGAACCCCGAGGCTGCGCTGCAAGCGGGGCAGATCGATCTGCGCGATCTGGTCTTGCAACGTCTTTGAGCCCGTCGAAACGACGACCTTGCGCTGTGAAAGAATCGCCGGAATCAGATACGCCAGTGTTTTGCCGGTGCCGGTACCCGCTTCACAGAGCAGACGCTCGTTGCTGTCAAAGGCCTCCGCAACTCGCTCGGCCATGCGCCGCTGGCCGGGCCGCGCTTCGTAGCTGCCCAGCATTGCCGCGATCGGACCGCCCGCGCCGAACAGTTCGGCCGTGCGTTCGGCAAGCGACATGACTGCCATCTTAGCCCTTCGTGCGGCTTGCCTTTTCGACGTGTCCCGACACGCCGAACCGTCGTTCAAGTTCGGTAAAGACCGAATCGATGTTGAGACCTGCGGCTTGTAAACCCACCATCGCGTGGAAGATCAAATCCGCCGCTTCATGGGCGGTGTGGGCATCGTCACCGGTTGGCAATGACTCACACAGTTCGCCGGCCTCCTCGCGAATCTTTTCTTCAATCTTCGGAAAGCCCTTGGCGAACAATGATGCCACGTAGGACTTGCCACCATCCTGGCCCTTGCGCGAGGCGATGACCTGATCGACCTGTGATACGATAGATGCCGGGACGCCCGGGGGCCCGTCGTCGGACACCAGCGCCCCCTCTTTGACCGACCGAGCGAAGCACGAGGTCGTGCCTTCGTGGCAGCTCGGTCCGTCGGCATCGACCACGTAAAGGAGGACGTCGCCGTCGCAGTCGATGCGGATATCCCTGACCTTCATGGCATGGCCCGAGGTGGCGCCCTTTTCCCACAGGGCATTGCGCGAGCGGCTCCAGAAGGTCGCGAGTCCGGTTCGGGCGGTTGCACGCAACGCGTCGCGATTGGCCCAGGCGAACATGCGCACAACACCGGTTCGGCGATCTTGCGAAATAACTGGAATTAAACCGTTTTCCTCGAATTTGGCGGCCGCTATCAGCGGTTCGATGTCGGGCGAGAGCATGCGGAGTCCTGTGAGAAAGGTGAAATAGTTTGACCTGGTAGGCTCATGTGCAACAATGTCCTACATACACCTACCGGTCGGCGAATTCCGATCGGGTGGTGTGGGGAACACAAGAAGGGGAGCCATGACGTATCTCGACAAACGATTTGACGGCCGAATTCCAATGGAAACGTATCTGACCGCTTACATCGGCGACCGACCGATTCGGGGCTTTACCACGAACATCAGTGAAAGCGGACTTTACCTCAACACGCTGCCCGACGATCCGAAGCAGCGTCTAGAGCCGGTGGGTCTTGAATTGGCCTTGCCGGGCATGGGCGAGACACTCTGGATCGCAGGCGAATTGCGCTACGGCGATCTCAGCGACGCGATGTTCAACGGTCATGGCATCCGCTTCAAGGCCATGGCCAAACAACACAGCCGCATGTTGCGCGAGTTTTGTTTTCAGGCTCGCCGTCGGCACGGGCGTCGCGCCTTCGCCTGAGGCAAAGCGCGCAACCCCACCGTCCAAATTGTGATCCGCACGCTTTTGGCAGTTGGTTTTTCGCACGGGTGGATTTCGTGCTGATAAGGTATCCACCAATGGAGCTGGATACTGGCGGGTTGGCGATTCGCGAGCCGACCCGCGCCAAGAGCACAGGTAAGACACCGCAAGTGGACGTATATTTTTCCGCCGACGTTGAGACTGATGGTGCCATCCCGGGCCCATTTTCAATGCTGTCGTTCGCTTTGGTGGTTGCTGGACGATTTGACGGCACGCGCTTTGAACCGCCCACCTCTTACGAGAAAACGTTTTATCGAGAATTGCGGCCGATCTCCACCGACTTTGAACCTGAGGCCCTCGCGATCAACGGTCTGGATCGCGAAAAACTCATTCGAGAAGGGGCCGATCCTTCCGATGCCATGACAGACGCCAGCCGCTGGGTAGATTCGATGAGTGAGGGTGGCAGCCCGGTCCTCGTCGCCTATCCACTGAGCTTCGATTGGAGTTGGTTGTATTGGTATTTTGTGCGTTTTTCCCAACAGGGTTCGCCGTTCAACCATTCACGTTGTTTTGATATCAAGACCGCCTACGCAGTAAAGGCAGGCGTGCCGATTGTTGCATCTGGAAGGGCGACTTTGGCCCCAGAACTCCAATCGACGCACAAGCACACGCACAACGCGCTCGACGATGCCATCGAACAGGCAGAGATCTTTGGGAAACTTTTCAACTGGCGCAGGGGTGATGAACTCCAAGATCCTTGAAACGCGTCGCCAGATCTCCAAAACGCGCATCAGCGATCTTTCCAAAAGGATCGACGTAGACCCAGGGCCGAACGTCTGCGTTTACGCAACCGGATCGGTAGGGCGCGGCGAATCGAGCGACCACAGCGATTTGGATTTGTTCATCGTTGGTGGCAACGACGAACAAGGCAACCGCCTGTTGCCGAGACTCGACGAGATCTGTCTGAAGGCATCCCTGATTAAGGCGACGCGCGATCAGAACCTGCCCGAGTTTTCAGGCGATGGTGAGTACCTGGTCCACTACACCGTCGGAGAGTTGGTCAAGACGCTCGGGCAGCCGAGTGACGATTCGAGCAACACGTTTACCGCGCGGTTGTTGCTACTACTCGAGAGCACCCCGCTCATCGGTGAACAATTCTACGGTAATGCGATTGGTCAAGTGATTCGCGCCTATTGGCGGGATTTCGATGATCACAAAAACGATTTCGCCCCGACATTTCTGGCCAACGACATCCTACGTCTCTGGCGAACCTTCTGTGTCAACTATGAGGCGCGCACGAAGTCCGAACCCGATCACAAGAAGATCAAACGGCGGTTGAAGAACTACAAGCTCAAACACAGCCGGTTGCTCACGTGTTTTTCAGCGTTGGCCTATCTGCTGTCCGTTTTTTCGAAGAACCGTACGGTGACCCCCGGCGACGCCCAGGAGATGACACGCATGACGCCGAGCCAGCGTCTCGAATGGCTACTGACGCAGGGTTATTCCGAGCCAGTGAGACGCTTGCTCGATTGCTATTTTTCCTTTTTGACGTTTACCGCTCAGTCGGAGTCTTCACTTGTTGCGGTGTTCAGCGATCCAGCGGAAGCAAAGAAACTCTTAGCCGAGGCCAATCAATTCGGCGATTCGATGTTTGACGTCCTTGAAGCGATCGGTCGCCCCAGCGGCGCATCGGAAAGGAATCGGTTTTTCCGAATGCTAACCGTTTGATCAATTGCGTCACGAGGAGACGATTCCCTGGCCGGCCCGGCATTCGAAACTTGCGGGGAGGCTAAGACGCTGTGATACGAACGGGCACGCCGCGGGCGCGCAGGTATTCCCGCGCTTCCGGAATCGTGTGCTGACCAAAGTGAAAGATCGATGCGGCAAGCACCGCATCGGCACCCCCTTGTGACACGCCTTCGTAGAGGTGATGCAGATTCCCAACCCCGCCCGACGCGATCACCGGAATAGAAACGCGGTCGGATACCGTTCGAGTTAACGCCAGGTCGAAACCATCTCGCGTTCCATCGCGATCCATGCTGGTCAGCAAGATCTCGCCGGCGCCGAATTCGGCCATGCGCGCACACCAGGCGACGGCATCGAGGCCCGTTGGTTTGCGTCCGCCGTGCGTGTAGACTTCCCAGCGCGGGGCGTGGTTGGGGCTTGAGGGATCGCGGCGCGCATCGACGGCCACCACGATGGCCTGGCCACCGAAGGCATCGGAGGCCCGACGCACAAGTTCTGGATCCGTGACGGCAGCCGTGTTGATGCCGACCTTGTCGGCGCCTGCAAGCAACAGCTCGCGCACGTTCTCCACGCTCCGCACGCCGCCGCCAACCGTGAGCGGTAAAAATACCTGCTCTGCCGTTTGCTGAACCATTTTCAGCGTGGTTTGCCGCCCCTCGTGCGAGGCCGAAATATCGAGGAAACATATTTCGTCTGCGCCCTGTCGATCGTATTCCGCCGCGACCGCAACCGGATCGCCCGCATCGCGCAGTTCAACGAACTTGACGCCCTTGACGACGCGTCCGTCGGTTACATCCAGACAGGGAATGATACGGCGGGCCAGCATGAACTAGTTTCCGCTGCCCTGAAGTTCGCGCAAACGTGACACGGCCTGGGCCACCGTGAACTCGCCCTCGTAGAGGGCCTTGCCGATGATGACGCCGATGCCGCCCGTCTTGATGACATTGTCGAGGTCACTCAATCGCGCCACGCCCCCCGAGGCGATGACGGGGCAGGGGGCGATGGCCTGACCCAGCTTCAACGTCGCTTCGATGTTGGGGCCCGTGCGCATGCCGTCGCGTCCGATGTCGGTATACAAAATGGCCGCTGCACCCGCACGGGCGTATTCCTTGCCGATGTCGACGGCGCTTTTGCCACTGTCCTCGGTCCAGCCCTCGACGGCCACTCGGCCTTCCCAGGCATCGACGGCGACGATGATTGCACCCGGATATTGTGCACACAAACGCGCGCCAAGCACCGGATCCTTGATGGCCAGGGTGCCAAGCACCGCGTAGCGAACCCCGATTGAAAACAGGGCCTCGCAGTCTTCCGTGCTACGGATTCCGCCGCCGACCTCGACCTCCATCTTGTCGCCGGCCGCCTCGACGATCCGACGGATCACGGCGCGGTTGTTTTGCACGCCTTTCGAGAAGGCAGCGTCGAGATCCACGACGTGCAGGCGGCGGGCACCCTCGGCCGCGAAACCAGCGACAAGGGCGGCGGGGTTATCCGAATACACCTGTTTCGATTCGCGTTTGCCCTGCGAAAGTCGGACAGCCTGGCCGTCCATCAAGTCAATTGCGGGATAGATCTGCACGGGGGTCTCCGAAGGCGTTACAGGGTGACAAAGTTGTGAAGCAGGCGCAGGCCGGCGGCCTGACTTTTTTCGGGATGGAACTGGCAGGCGAAGAGGTTGTCGCGCGCAACCGCCGCACAGAAATCGAAGCCATGGTCAGATTGCAGGGCGACGACGTCCGGATCGATGGGGACGCCATAGAAACTGTGGACGAAGTAAAAGGCGGTGCCATCGGGGATGTCACGCAAAAGCGCCGTGCCCATCGGGGTACGCGCCGCAGATCCCTGTCGGCAGGGATTCCAGCCCATGTGTGGGACCTTGAGAGGGGCAGGTACCTTGAATCGTACCACGCGCCCCGGGATGACGCCGAGGCCCTTGCAGTCGGCGCTCTCGTCGGAAGTGTCGAACAGGATCTGCAACCCCAGGCATAGTCCAAGATAGGGTGTGCCACTTGCAAGGGCATCGGAAATGGCGGCGCGGAGGGCGCCACCAGCGGCATCGAGTCCTGCCACGCAGCCACCAAAAGCACCCTGACCCGGCACGACGATCTTGTCGGCGCGTGCGATGACCTCTGGATCGCCCGAGACCACAACGTCGCCGCCCGAAACACTGAGGGCCTTCTGAACGCTGCGCAGATTGCCACTGCCGGTATCGACAACCGCAATACGGTGTTTGCCGGAGCTCACGCGGTCAAGGTTCCCTTGGTCGAGGGCACATCCACGACCCGAGGATCGATCGTCACTGCCATGCGAACCGCGCGCGCAAAGGACTTGAAGAGCGCCTCGACGATGTGGTGTGCGTTCTCGCCATAGCGACATTCGAGGTGCAAGTTGCACTGTGCGCCACCGACGAAGCCGCCGAAGAACTCGCGTGCAAGTTCGGCATCGAAAGTGCCAATGCGCTTGCCCTTGACCGCGTCGCCACGATAGATGAACGCCGCTCGACCCGAAAAGTCGACGGCTGCCTGGCAGAGCGTTTCGTCCATCGGGATGATGGCGCTGCCGTAACGTGTGATGCCGCGGTGACTACCGAGTGCCTCGCGCACGGCCTGTCCAAGGCAGATCCCCACGTCTTCTACGGTGTGGTGCGCGTCCACGTCCACGTCGCCGGTGGCTTTCAGATTCAGGTCGATGAGGCCGTGTTTTGCGACCGCCTCCAGCATGTGATTGAAGAACGGCACCGGTGTATCGATGCTGCGGGTCCCCGAACCGTCGAGATCAATCGACAGCTGGATCTGCGTCTCACGCGTGTTTCGCTCGACCGTGGCCTTGCGCATGGCCAGAATATGCGGTCGCGGGGCGAGGCCGTCAAACCGCGCACCACGATTATCCGATGCCAACCGCCGCTTTGCCCCCAAACCGCACCCACCGCCTCCTGTTGCTGGCGATGACCTGGGGACTGCTCACCCTTGGCGCCTGCTTGCTTGAGGATGCTGGCACCGACCTCAACGCACCTCGAACGGTGGGCCCTGCCACCGACGCCGGGTTGGTCGATGGATCGGCGCCCGCGTTGGATGGTGCCCCGACAATATCCGGTCCACGCGATGCCGCCGTCATCGTCCCCATCCTGGGATTGCCGCAGCAAATGGGCTGTGCCGATGGCTCTCGCGAGGGCTTTCTGGATGCCTCGACCGTGGGCTGGACCCACATCGCGGGCTGTGGAGGGGCGTGGACGATCCCCGGAATCTTGAAGGGGGTTTCGCTCGTGCCCCAGTGCAACCGCCTTTCGGGCAATACCGGACAAAACCGCATGGGCGTCGGCTGTTCGGCCGCCGATCTCTGTGCGGGAGGATGGCATTTGTGTTCCTCTCCGGGTGACGTCGCGGTTTCGTCTCCGAGCGACTGCGAAGGCGCGGTCCCGGCCGATGGCGTGGGTTTTTTTGCGGCTGTGGGGGGGGCGGCCCCGATCGGCGCCTGCGCAGTCGCCCTCGGTCAGACCAATGACGTACACGGCTGCGGCACCTTCGGCCAACCCGAGGTGGAGACCTGTTTTCCGCTCGACCGACGACTCGATTTTTCCGATTGCCTTGCCTCCGAAGGCCTCTGGCATTGCGGTGAGTTAGCGGACCATTTCAACGAGGCCGCGCGCGTCGTAAAAATGCGCCCCGAAAACGGCGGCGTGCTCTGTTGCCGGGATCGCTAGCGGATCTTTCAGGCCAACAACTCCGCGATGGTGCCCTTGCAAACCGAAGTCTTGCCGAAGGTTTTGATGTCCGCGAAACCCATGGCTTGAGCGATTGTGATGAAGAGATCATTGTGGGAACGGTTCAGACGCAACACCCGGCCCCTCCCGATCGTTCCAGCCAGTCCACCCGCAAGAACGCAGGGCAGATTCTCTCGACCGTGATCGCCCGATGACGATGAGTGTTCGCTCATCCAGACCAACAACGTGTTATCGAAAACGGTTCCGCCGCCTTCCGGCATGGCCTTCAATCGGTCGATGAGCGAACCGAACTGCTCGGCGTACCAGGACCCGATTTTCGTGAGACCTTCGTAAACCCGCCCGGGCACGGCTGTGTTTGCTGCCGGGGTACGGCCACGTCCCCTCGGCATTTTTCAAACCCAGTGGGCGCTCAACTGGCAGCAAGATCCGCGCATGGCGGGTCAAGCGGGTGCGGTGTTTGATACGCTCGCGATGCTTTCTTTTGTCAAATACGGATTGAGCGGGGCGACAGGCTGGAAAGACGCGGATGGCTGGTATGGAAAACTTGACGAGCAGGATCGTTTGCGACCCACGGCGCACGCGATGGCGCTCTTGAACCGTATTGCCGTTGGAGAGGTTGTTGCGACCCATTCTCCGGCCGTCGCCGTCACCGTCTTCGCAGTTCGAGGGGTCGACAGGCGGACTCTGCTGCTCGTCAATCGAACCGAAGCGTTCAAAGACATCCAGGTTGAAATCTGGAACGGCGCGCTTTTCTCCGAGGCGGTTCTCCGCACGACGGTTGCAGGCGTGGACGCGATCGTTGACGGCGCAACCACCGTCACGGGGCGGCGTCTCTTCACATTGCGGCTTCCCGCTCTTTCGGTCACGGCACTCGAAGACCGCAACTAAGGGACGCCGGAGAAAAAAACATCGGACCTGCCGATTTCTTTGCGACCGGCGTTTCCTTCAACTGTCTTGATGTCGAGGACACCACCGTGACGATCAAGGTTCGCCGTACGATTCTGACGTTTTTGACCGCGCTATCTCTGACCGCTGGCGTTTCGGTCAGCCATGCAGGGAACAACTACTACAACCAGGCGGTCTGCCATAGATGGGGAGACGGTTCGGGCTATTGCTACGGAACGTGGCGCGCTGCCAACGAGAGCAGCCGCTATGACGACAGCTTCAGTCTCACGAAGGCCACCTACAACTACGGCTACACGTCGATAAGCTTCTCCGCGACCCTGGCTGGAACCTCCTACTGGTGTACCGCGAGTAGCTCCACTGGAAATGCCGTGGCCACCGCCGCGGACGCCCTCGCTGGCAATCGCTTCCTGGTTTACTGGGATGCGTGGGGAAAGTGTTCGCAACTGGAGATGACGAAGAACAGCCACTCGAGCTGGTGATCGGTATCGCACGAAATCGGAGGTCGCCATGCGTACAATCGTGTTTTCTCTGACAAGCATCACGGCAGTGGCGGGCGTCTCCGCAATATTCGTATTACAGTCTCGCGAGCACACCCGGCAGATGGCTCAGCTCCAGACGGAGTTGAAAGAAGCGCGGCAGATCGCCAGCGAAGACGGGCCGCCGTCGACGACCGGGCCCGGGGATGGCTTGAATATCAGTGCTTTTGCCGATGCTGTCGCCAAGCGGTTGGCCTTGCACCGGGCAATCGCTTCCGGCAATGCCGTCCCCGCGGATGACGAATCGGAGCGAAAACCAGTCGGCGCGCAGGCGCCAAGACCGCAAACGCCGGAAACATTGGCCGCAGTACAGAAGGCGCAAATCCTGGTTTCCAAGATCTTGCATGGCAGCGTTTTGACCGGGTCGATGGCCCGGGAGATGCGCTTGCTCCGACTGGAGAGCAAGGACCCGGAATCATTCGAGCCGTTGGTGTCGCAATTGGTGGTGGCCGTCAATCGCGGCGAACTTCGCCCCGAGGATGCAACGACCCTGCAAGAATTCTAGGCGCGCTCGAAGACGCTCCATATCGATGATCAACTGCTTAAAAGCGCACGAGTCGCCTGCCCCGCAAGCACTGACACCGAGACGATCCGCCTCGGCCTTGAGGCGCTCGTTCGCCACGCTGCCTACGAGCGACTGCGAGCGCTGCGTGGCGCCGAACCTGGCGCACGCGATGTGCCCAGACGCCGGGAAGTCGGGTCGAAACGTAAGGCAGCATAAATGGTCCTGGTCGACACCTCGGTGTGGATACGATTTCTTGCCGGCCGAGAGCCCTACGCCGCCGCTGCAACAGCGGGTTATCCGGCAACGTCACGCTTGGCGCGTCGTTTCCATTCGCTAGGGCTTCGATGTTGATGAAGCACTGCCAACACGACAAGCGAATCGCCGGGATTCAGAAAGTAAAGACAATAGGGAAAACGTTGAAGTAGGGCTCTCCTTGGGCCTTTTCGCACTTCGGGAAACTGACCCGGCATCCATCGAATGCGGTCAACCACTCCATCAAGCTCCGCGAGAAACTTCGCGCCTAACCCTTGCTCCTCAGCTTCGTACCACTCGTGGATTTAACGGACGTCCTGCTGCGCGGCAAGACGAAGAACCATCGGGCTCATCGGGGCTTAGTTTCGATTTCCAGCTCAGCGCGGAACGCTTCCCACGACTTTCCCTCGTTCGGATGGCGCGCGTAGTCCTCAAGGCGCTCGTCGAGAATCTTGTCGTGCCAATCGGGTACGGGCACCTTCTCAGGCTGGGCCGCGATTAGGTCCCACAGCGCCTGAACATACTCGATCTGATCATCCACCGGCATATCGGCGAAACCCAGAGGTGGAAGCTTTAGCGGCTGCGCCATCTGTAGGTATTGTAGCATGTGCAGAGGCTACGGTCTGTCGCAAAAAAAGCTGCCCTCCTGCGCATTTAGCCAGTCCGGATAACGTGCTGTTCAGCTGCAAAGCCCACTAAGGGCCAAGACCCAATGGTGCCCGCGTCCCGTTGCCATGTCTAGGTTCAAAGTGACCCCCGCGGCTTTGACCACTGCAACAGCGGGTTAGCCGGCGTCATCGCTAAGAGATTCTGCTGCTGCCTCGCGGGCCACTTCGAGTACCGATACAACTCTGTTGGGCAGCTTGCTTCGGTCCGCCTCATCGTCGTGCCAACACACAAGAACGTCAATGTCATCGCGATGGTGGTTTGCAGAAAACTGCGAGGACTTCATCTTCCATTCGGCCATAAGATATTGGTCAGTGGCTTGGTCGATAAGGATTGCATCAGGCTTCGATGAAGACTCGTCGTAGGCCCCGAGCTTAGTGAGCAAAGATTTGGACGCGCCACAACAGTAACGGTAGTCAGTGTATTCCTGTAAAACACCAAAAGCCAAGTAGACATCCGTCTCCGTCTCCGTCTCCGTCTCCGTCTCGGGCTCCCAGTGTCTCAGATTCTCTGGACGAAAGGGTTCAATGTGAATGTGCTTTAGTTTCTTTCGTTCGAATACTGTTTGTTCAACTGGCACTACCACCGGGGCGACGGGCATCGATCCTGGAATCTTAACGACGATGGTATTCTTGCTAGGCACCTCGAACTCGATCGTCATGCCTGGCTTGAGACCAAGTCGCTTGTAAAGCTTGGTCATTCCAGTCAGGCCGCCTTTGCCGTTCAACTTTCCCTCGGCTGAAAATGCAGCATCCTGATCAAGCAGTACGGTTGCTCGCCCAGCTTCGAGCTGCTTTGTCTCCCACGCCTAAGTTCCTAGGTAGATCAAGCGTAGGGACTCGTATGTTGGAGTAATTTTGGTCGTGAAAGACATGTGTGCCTTGTCCGGCTAACGTGCAAAGTTCAGCTGCGGTGCCCAGTGAGGCACCAAGACCTCATTGTCGCTCGCAAACCGCCGCGATGTCTAGGATCAAAGCGGCGCACGCGGCACTGTCTGTCGGCTTAGGCTAGTCGCTTGAAAGAAGGAGGGGACTTCCCAGAGCCATCGCATCATAAGCCGAAGGATTCCAGTGGGATAGGTATCGATCGTGGGTAGTTTTTTGAAAAAGCGACAGCAAAGGAGCTTGCTGTCTGCCCATGAGGCAGACAAAGGCACAGGT
>Ga0163147_10006681_pt1 | contig 13391 bp, 12 predicted proteins | sample OliLakLV19MP6G1_FD_148597 | JGI IMG/M metagenome (GOLD analysis project Ga0163147, IMG submission 148597) | Freshwater microbial mat bacterial communities from Lake Vanda, McMurdo Dry Valleys, Antarctica- Oligotrophic Lake LV.19.MP6.G1 | ecosystem: Environmental > Aquatic > Freshwater > Lake >...
CTCATAGGGTTGTCTTTTTGTTGTGGTAAACATCAGACTACCTCTATGAGTCCCTCAGGAAGAGACTTCTAGGTGTTGCACTTCAAATTTGAATCGGCGGTCCCTCAGGAAGAGACTTCTAGGTGTTGCACTTCAAATTTGAATCGGCGAAGTCCCAAAACGTTTTATCATTAACTCCAACCCATACCGGAAGCCTTTTTGTCAAAGGCATAGCTTTCTCATTTGAAGTTTCCGTCTCATCAGGATCTAAGTTTTTTTGATTACTCATTGCCATAACAAATCCTCCTTTTTAGGTACGTTCAGCTTCCTAAGAGCTTCACATTTAATGGTGAAGCTTTTTCATGTGCTAATTCAATTTGATGAACTTCTAATTCGGCTATTATTAGAGAGTTTCAACAAATAATCATTGATGGCTCTCCCGGCTTTGCGCTGATAAGACAACCTTATATCAAACTATCACTGGGTTTCAGCCGTCGATCGGGCGGCATTTTGTAGCCTTTCATACGATTTCAACCACAGATCCGGAAGAGCCTCATTGATTGAGATAACATTTTGGCAACAATCTAGTTTTTAGGTTGCCAGGTGCCATCAGGTGCACAAACGTAAGGTCCTCTTATATCACCTGTTTTGTATTCTTTACCCTCATAAGCTGTCATACATTTAAATTGCATTAACTGCCGCACCCTTGTTTTTGATCTTTCGCTCCCACTTGATGATTAGCTCTCCTTCATTCAGAAGTCTGTTGAGTAGCGCCTCCAACTCTTCGATCGATTTAAATAAGCGATTCGCAATCGATTCTTTAGCTGAATGCCACACTAGTGCAGACTGGCTGAAATAACTGAGCAGCTTAATCGAGTTCAGGAAAGCCCTTAAATTTCCAGTTGAATGGTTTGGCAAGGGTGCGATTGAAGTAGGCAATAAAATCGAGCACCTGTTGTCGCAAAGCATGGGTCGAGGTGAAATGGTCCCGTTTGAGGAGACGACGTACCAGAATGCTGAACCAGCACTCAATCTGATTGAGCCAGGAAGAATGTTTCGGTACATAAACAAAGCGGATGCGGTGGGTTGGATCACTCAAGAAGGCTGCGCGTGTGGGCATTGACTGGAGCCTGCCGGCTTGCTCCTTTTCCCCCAAGTCGAGTTTCAGGTCACACAAGCGATCCACCAGACGCACCAGCGTGGCTGACTTGTGGGTATTGAGTTGGTCGAGCATCACAATCCAGCCAGCTTGAGGGTCGGTGGCAATCGTCTGAGCGATATGAGCGGCGCAGTCGGCTTCATTGCGCGTGGCAGCAATCGAGGGGGTGAGCACCGTACCTGTTGCCACTTGCCAGCTGGCAATCAAGCTTGGCGTACCGTGGCGGCTGTACTCATACTCTTGGCGTTCGACTTGTCCCATCTGCACGGTTGCCGTTGGATAAGCCCGCTCCAGTGCTTGGATGCCCGTCATCTCGTCGCTACTGATGACAGGCATCCCCGTGGCTAAAAGCGCCGGAGCCTGGGCGTAGAGGTCACAGATGACCTTGACTTGGGCGCGAAACGCCACCGGGTCTTCCGGGTCACTGTTCAGCCAGTACCGGACCCGGTGCGGTTGGAGGGCGACTTCCTTTTAAAAAACGCCCGACACTGCGGGGCGAAATCGTCTCAACAATGCCCCGTTTGACTGCTTCCGCTGCGAGTGCCCCTGGACTCCAGTGGCTGCTGGGACGACCACTGGAAGCAGGCAACTCGCAGGCGAAGGCGACAATCGCCACGATTTGTTCCACTGCAAATTTCACACTGCTGCCCGACCGGAACGCATCTTGCAAGATAGACTCAACCCTCTGTCCCAATTGACTCTCACTGCTAGCTTCACACTCTGCTTCGAGCAATGACGCGCTCGCGGCTTGCCACCGACCACGCCATCATTGCACTTGGTTCCGACTCAGGTGCAGTTGCTTCGCCAAGGCGCTGTTGCTCTCCCCTTCGGCAGCGCCCAAGATGAGCGGCACCCGCCGCACGAAGCGATACGGTTTGGTCGTTTGGCGGGCAATCTGTTCCAAAAGCGCCTTTTGTCGTAATGACAAAGGAATCGGCTGGGCATGGGGCGTTGGCATCAGGGTCAACCAGGGAAAAGAATGTAGTGTTACTTGTTCAGCTTATCCCTCATGCCCTGCGATGAACTGATTCGTTTCTTCCGCCACCCTGCACTAGTCGCTCATTCAACGTCATCGCTTCAGAACAGCTTTAGCTGGGTTGGTGTGTCCAACTGATTCCAGGGCATTGAGGGGACAGGGATATCGCGCTGTTCCAGCAGCGATTGAAAATGACGGGCATTGGCGGGCGATCGCTCCTCCACAGGGCAATGCACAAAGAAATAAATGCGTGTTCCCTGCTGAAGCCATTGAGCCACCAGCGCTAACCATTCCTCTAGATAAGGTTGGTTCATGGCTAAATCAGGATGGCTGATGAAGCGAATCAGGCTGAAGGGAGCCGTAACGCTGGGCTGGAGTGGCAATTTGGGCTTTTTGCGCTCAGAGTGCAACTGTGGATCATCCGGTGCGTCGTAAATGGGACGGGTATCCAGCAGCACGCGCCCCACGCCGAGCCGTTCTAACAGATCGGTAAGTTGCTCAGCATAGGGAGCTTTGAACCAGTCGAGATGGCGCACTTCCAGCGCAAACTCTGTTTCGTGGCGGGGAAGCGCAGTGAGAAAGGCTTCTAAATCCGCGAATCGTGCTGGGCTGTAGCTGGGTGGCAGTTGGGCAAAAAGCGGACCGAGGCGATCGCCCAAGCCGCCCATTCTTTCTAGAAACGCCAATGTGCCGGGAAGCGATGGCTGCAACAGCCCGTTGTGAGTCAGGCTTTTCGGCAACTTGAGGCAAAACTTAAAGCCGTCGGGTGTTTCCGCAGCCCAACGCTGCACCGTGTCGGCATCCGGGATCGAGTAGAACGTCGTATTCCCCTCAACAGTAGTGAAGCGACGACTGTAGAGATGCAAAAAATCGGCGGCACGGCTATCGGATGGAAACAACTCTCCCAACCAGCCTTTGTACGCCCAAATTGCACAGCCGAGATGGAAATTCATGAGGAGGTGGGGGGAGAAGGGAAGTTTTGAGTTTTGAGTTTTGAGTTTTGAGTTTGAAAGTTCAGGCGTGGCACTCAAAAGGTCGAGGTCTGAACTCGGAGTGTCGAGCTTGGAGGTCGGAGTGTCGAGGTTAGAACTCGAAACGTGGAGCTTGGAACTCAAAAGGTCGGGGTTTGAACTCGGAGTGTCGAGCTTGGAACTCGAAACGTGGAGCTTGGCACTCAAAAGGTTGAGGTCTGAACTCGGAGCGCCGAGGTTTGAACTCGGAAAGTGAGGCTTGGAGGTCGGAGTATCGAGCTTGGCACTCGGAAAATGGGGTTTGGAGGTTGGAAGGTGGAGCTTGGAGCTTGAAGGGTCGAGCTTAGGATCGTGGATTAAATAAAACCGACAAATTGTTCGTAGGTAGGGGCGCACAGCCGTGCGCCCCTACGGAAAACGCCGAGGTGATTAAATTCTTGTTCCTTAGAAGTCGAAGAGCCGATGTTAGAGGATGCTTGAAAAGCATAGAAAGTCCCGTCACGATGTTGCCATCCCGCCCGTGATTGAACCGGGCTAATGGTGCGAAGCCCGTTGTAGGCTTTGCCTTCCCGAAGGGTAACGGGTTCAATGCTTGCCCGATCAGGCTTCGAGTTCCTTGAGTGGACGTTCCCAAGGAGACCGTGATGTTCAAACGGGCGGGTGACGCAATGAGCGAGAACCTTTCAAACATCCTCTAACTCCTCACCACAGCACTAAATTGCTGATGACTACTTTTGCGGTGGGTATGATGGAGACTGCGTAGAGCCAGTCCCGCGATCGCCCCCTCCGTCCCTCTGTACCTCCATACCTGAAACCCTTCCTGAGAACCTGATGAAATCACTCTTTTGCAGCCAGGGGCACGACAATCCTGAAGGCAATCGCTTTTGCCGTCTGTGCGGTGAGATGCTCCCTACCATACCGCGATCGCCTGCGGGTGGCATGGCAAATCAGACGCTGGGGTTGCGCTATCGGGTGGTGCGCGAGTTAGGGCATGGTGGCTTTGGGCGCACCTACCTGGCAGAGGATACGAATCGGTTTCACGAGTTCTGTGTGCTGAAGGAATTTGCCCCGCAGGTTCAGGGTACAGAAGCGCTTCAGAAGGCTGAGGAACTGTTTGAGCGGGAAGCAGGCATTCTCTACAAGCTGCAACATCCGCAGATTCCGCGCTTTCGGGAACTGTTTCAGGCAGACTGGCAAGGTAAAGGACGGTTGTTTTTAGTGCAGGATTATGTGGAGGGCGAGACCTATCAGGCGTTGCTACGATCGCGCCAAAACCAGGGCTACAGTTTCACTGAAGCAGATGTCACTCAACTGTTAGTGCAACTCCTTCCAGTGCTGGATTATATCCATCGTTGCGGGGTGATTCATCGCGATATTTCGCCCGATAATTTGATGCTGCGAAATGCCGATGGGCTAACTGTCTTGATTGATTTTGGTGGCGTGAAGCAGGCGGCGGCAGAGGTGAATTCCAAATTGCGACAGGCGATCGCCACCCCTGTAAATGTCACTCGACTGGGCAAAGTTGGCTATGCTCCAGTTGAGCAGATGGATCGCGGCGAGGTCTTCCCCCACAGTGATTTGTACGCCCTTGCTGCCACCGTTTTAGTGTTGCTGACGGGCAAAGAACCGCAGGATTTATTAGTTGGCAATCGCCGCCAGTGGCAACGGCAGGTAAAGCTCAGTCAGCCACTGATCAATATCCTGAATCGAATGCTTGACCCCTATCCAGCCAAACGCTATCAGTCGGCGCAGGAAGTTATGCAGGCGTTGGGTGGCAGTGCGGATCAGGGGCAACCGCTCAACAGTCAGCCGCTTCATAAGCAACTATCGTCGTCGGAGTTGTACCCAGCGACTCTGGCGGTTTCGCCTGCACAAGCGGGGGCTTTCACTCAAACAGCTACCGCTTATCCACCTGTGCGCCGACCTAGACGCGCCTCTGGACTTGGGGCGATCGCGCTTCTGGTTCTCGCTGTGGGCACTGCCTGGTTTACCTGGTGGATCGCTCACGACTGGCAGCCGAACAAGCAGCCAAACAAACCTCAACCGCCTAAACCAACCAGCACGGGAAACGGTAGTAGTGCCTCTTTGCCACAGTTTTCGCAGGCAGAACAAGACCGCAAGCAGTCGCTCAACAAGCGCCGCGAAGCATTGGGCGTTGAGGCTGGTTTTTTATCCAGTTTGGTGAATGCAGCGTTCTATGCCAAATATCCCGATCGCGTTGGGCGACAGCTTACCGCTGATGCAGCAGACACCGCCTTACGTACCGAGTGGGATCAGCTCGCTAATCAGTGGCTAGACCAACTTAAACCGCTGAGCGCTGATGCCCGATCGCGCCTGGGCAGCTATACCGATGCTGATGTGCAGGCACGACAAGCAGCGGTAAATCAACTCAACTTGAGTAGTCGGGCGCTCAATGATTTGACTGATGTGAAATTCTTTGACCTCTTTCCCAAGCAGCCGCGCAACCAAAAGCTATTGAACCAGCCGATCGGGCAAGTGTGGCAGGCGATCGCCGCTGAGCAACTCAACGCAGTGAAAGCTGGCAGGGCGCTAGAAACCATTAAATTTCCCGAAGGGCGCTTCAGCCAGCAGGTTAGCGGGACGCTCAAACCCGGTGAAGGTAAGTCATACATCGCTCAGTTGACGAAAGATCAAGTCATTCAGATCACATTGCAGGCAAATCAAGCGACACGGCTCTCAATTTATCCGCCCACCAGTAAAGCTGCTGCCCTCCTAGAAGACTCAGCCAAAACAAGCTGGTCGGGCAAGCTGGCAGAAGCTGGCTTCTATGAGATTGTCATTGTCTCGGATGCGTCTGGGGCGATCGACTACGATCTCAGCCTCGCCGCTGTGGATAACATCTCGTCTCCTGAAACAGCAGAGTGATCTTAAGCACTTGGAAGATGATTTCACAGCTTTGGGTGATCAATCTTCTACAGCTACTTCAGGTTGGAAACGTCACTCATAGCGTGTCCACACGCTTCGATCGGTGTAGCAAGTCCTTCTCGAATGGTTTCCCGCATCCCCGGCACTGAGAGGAGATAAAGTGTTTCTTGCACAGAAACCCAATCTGCCTCAGATAACAGCACGGCATTACTGCCTCGCCCTTCAATCACAATTGGCTGATGTGACTGGCTCACCGAATCAATCAAAGTCTGTAACTGCTGTTGTGCTTCATTGACTGGGATCATAATCCTCTAACCCTTTAGATGTGCTTGTCCAAGCAAGATCTGCTACTTTGGGTCGCTACCTCATTATGAAGGATTGTACCGATTTCACCAGTCATACAAGCTTGTATGACACTCACGTCGCGTCATGAATCCGTTCTATACTAAATGTTCCTAATTAGCAGCACGATTTATGGTGAGTGAAGTCAAAGCGGTTTCGGGGCGCGGCATTCCGGTGGTTGGTAATGATATTGACACCGATCGCATTATCCCCGCACGGTTCTTACGCTGCGTGACGTTTGATGGGCTGGGTGCCGAAGTGTTTGCCGACGATCGCAAGCAGATGCATGGACAACATACCTTCGACCAACCCCAGTATCAGGGCGCGAAGATTCTTGTTGTGAATAACAACTTTGGCTGCGGCTCGTCACGAGAACATGCACCCCAGGCGCTCGCCAAATGGGGCATTCAGGCGATCGTGGGCGAAAGCTTTGCCGAAATTTTCTTTGGAAACTGTGTGGCGATGGGTATTCCTTGCGTGACGGCGGCTCCCGAAGTAGTGAAGCAGTTGCAGACGGCGATCGCAGCGCATCCTGACGTTCCCCTCACCGTCGATTTAGAATCCTTGCAGGTAAGATACGACACCGTTTCCATATCTGTCGCGCTCAGCGAGGGGGCACGCCAAATGATGCTCAGCGGCACCTGGGATGCGTGTGGGCAACTGGTTGCTCAGGCAGAACAGGTTAAAGCAACGGCATCCCGCTTGCCTTACGTTGCATGGAGCAAGTTGGCTAGTTAAGCCAGCACATAGGATCAAAACTCGCGGCGTGAGAAGACGAAGGTGGCGATCGCTAGCAGCACAACAATGTAAAGAATGGCGTAGATCGCGTTTTCCAGCAGCAAGTTGAAACTAGGTAATTGACCATACACTGCTTGATTTTTCAGATCCAGTCGCGCCAGATCGGGCAGCACGAGATAAATACTGCGCGTCAGGTTTTCCACCGCTGGATTTTTGCTCAACGCGCCTAGCGTTACCAAATCGCGGCTAAAGTTGCCCATGAAGTAGACGGCAAACGTGAGCAAGGTTGCCAGCAGTGAACTGGTAAACACACCAAACACGATCGCCACAGCGGTAATCAGCGAAAGCTGAAGAAATAGGTACAGTGACGAGACCAGGATGCTGCCCACGGAGAACGACACGCGATCGAACACTAGGACTGCTAGATAAATCGCGGTCATCGCAGCAACCAGCACCGCCAAGACTGCCGATAACCCTAAATGCTTGCCCACAATAAACTCTGTGCGGCTAATGGGCTTGGCGATGAGCACCAGCACGGTACGCTTCTCAATTTCCTTGTTGATCAGCCCTGTGCCTACAAACACGGCAATCACCAGACCAAGCAAGCTCATCGCTGCCAGACCCACATCAAGCAAAATCTTATGCTCAGTAGCGGCGGCAATTTCGGGCAGCAGACGCACGCACGCAATCAGAAACAGCGCAAATAAGCCAATCAAATACAGCACGCGATCGCGCATCACCTCGCGAAACACGTTTGTGGTCATCACCAGCGTTCTAGCAGCGTTCATACGTTATTCAAGACATCAAAGTTTGGCGTTTAGTGATTGAGGAAACCCATGATCATGTTCCCACATCTGGTTGCCCTGCCTTGGGAGGCGTTACAACATCACAGGTCACTCTGGCAATTTGGGTAGATGCCACCGTCCGTGCGATCGATCGACGGGTATCAGGGATGCGAGTGATTTGACATGGCTTCACCAGATGATACCCAGTTCCATCAGCTGATGGTCCTTGCCAGACGGCCATCATTTGAAGCTGGTACTCTGTTCTCGGCAGCACCCGCCCGTCAATATGCCACAGTTCATTCTCTTTCAGTGGAGGCAACCGACTCATGACCGTGTTTTCGAGTCGCTGCATTTGTGGTTTCAGGTCAAAGAGCCACCGTTCCACTTGCGACCAGGTTTGCCCATCCAACTGCTCTTTAACCACCGTCTCTGCTTGGTCTAAAATCAAAACACCACGAGATGTAGGACGGTCACTGGCAAGCTTCACAACAAACGCACTTTTACTTAAGTCCTCTGTGAGGAGGCTGGGATAATCAACCAACCAGGATTGAGTTAAGAAAAAAAGTTGAAGCCAACAGCTCAAAAGCAAATTGGTGAGCAATAAAATCACAAGTTCTTGACGCGCACCAGGGTCAGGCGTTTTGTACTTTGGACCCATTGCAATAAACTTTGGTAGCGCGGCAATCATGGCTGAAATCGGTGCCCAACAGACAAAAGCAACTGAAACGCGAGCCTCTGGCAAGCCGGAAAACAGCAGCAGACAGACCAGTGCTCCCGTAAGCCACGGACCCAGCCAGATCCCATTAATAGTCAAGCCTTTTTTGATATTAATCGTGAGGTCAAACACCTCAAACTTCTCTTCGTGCATAAACCAATGGATGCCCGGAATGAGAAAAAACCAGGCGCAGGTAGCAATAAAGCCCTGAACAAAGAAGCTTTCTGGTAAAAGTGACATTGCCCACGAAAAAATACTAATCCAAAGCAGCGTTTGCCAAGAATCCGGCTTGGGTGGCGTTAATGTTTTGCGTAGCTGCTTGAAGATTTCATCAAGACTGAGAATCGAAAAAACAACGTTTCTAACGGCAAGATTTAGCCCTAAATTTCCAACAATAAAGATGAATACGGCGAGCCACAGAACCGTCTGCCAGGAGACCAGACTGGTAGGAATTAAGACTTTTAAGCTTTGCCCTAAGAAGTTTAACAAATCTGACATGCGACCTGAAGCTGCCTACTGAGGAAGATAATACTGCTCGACCAAACGAAGAAAAAGGAGAAGCAGAATCGCACTAAAGCTGGAAGCATTTGCTACGAGAACAGCGTAGATCCTGCTGTTGCTGCGAAAGCCTACAAGCTGCTCCTGTCTACCGCGACGCTTAGGCTTTTCTGCGATCGCGCCGTCTGGCTTCTGGTTTCTTTCTAAAAGCATTTCCAAAAAATCTAGCCCCTTTAACTTAATCAAAAAGGTGCCTAGAAACATCCCTAGCGTAAAAACAACCAGGACTGGGGCGACATTCAGCATTAATGGATCGGCATAGAAGTGCTCAAAAAAGATAAAGCTAATGAGTTGAACGCGCCATGTTACAGGCAGCACAGGCTGACTGATGAAGAAACACAGCCAACCGATAAACGTGGAAAGCAAATTAACGCTGATGGCGTATTGCATACTGGTTTTGTTATCCAGGCTCAGCGTTCGATAAAAAACCAGCGCCTCGATCGCGATCGCAATCAACAAAAACAAACACTGAAAGACCACTGCCCGGAGTGGCAAAACCTCAAACATTGCGCCTTTCCTTACAAAGAGTAGTCAGGCTGTTAGGCACGCTTAACCAGTACCAGTATTCTATCTGTGCCCGCTGCTCTTTGACGTTAGAACAATAATTTTGCTGCCATCTGGATGCGATCGTTCGGCGCGATCGAGCGAGGTAAGCCAGGGAGGTGGACGATCGTTTGCTCTGAAAACAGCCCCTCTGTCAGTTTTTGCCCTGGCTCAAAGCGATTATGCACGATGTAGCGCTGAGCCATCCCCATTGTTTGGAGCGTTTCAGACAGACGGTGCGCCTCGGCTGTAATGGCAGTCTGTGCCTGAATTACGCCAATAAATTCTGTGTATTTGGGGTCTTTCAGCTTTTTCTGTGCCTGCATCACCCGCTGTCGCAGCGTCCGTAGCCGTCCCATTAGCTCGGTACGTCCCAGCACGTTCTGATACTTAATCCACAGCTTGAAGATCCAGGCAAGCCAGTCACCCATAGCAGTTGGCATTTCCAGGAAACGCAGCAGATGCCCGGTGGGAGCGGTATCCAGCACTATCAGATCTTGTGCCTTAGATTCCAGCAACTCCATCACTGTGACCAACGACAGCATTTCATCAATACCTGGCAACGCCTGTGCCACAATTTTACGCCATGCTTCGGGACCGTAGGCAAGCTTGAGCGTGGTATCGGCATCGCCTGTCTCGCCGCTCATCATGTCTGCTAATTCCCACAAATACTCTTGCCGAAAGCGATCGAGTACCAGTTCCGCATCAATTTCCTGTCCACTAAGGTTGGGAGTCAACGCCACAGGCTCATTCCCCAATGGCTGCCCAAAGGCATCACCGAGCGAATGGGCAGGGTCAATGGAGATCACCCGCACGTTGCGATCGCCGTATTGCTCTGCCATCCCCCACGCGATCGCCGCTGCCACGGTCGTTTTGCCCACTCCACCCTTGCCACCCACCAAAATCAGTTGCCGTCCCTCTGCGATAAAATCTCCGAAACCCGGCAGCATCTTGTCGGGCATTTGAACGTGAGGTGCAGTGATGACGGTTGACTCCATCTTCGCTGGCTGAAGTTGAGTGAAAAGATGATCCAGCGCGATCGCCCCTGCTGGTTCCGTTACCTGCTGCGGCACCGCAAAGACAGGTATTTGGTCAGCCAGCAGGAGGAATTTGGTAAGAAGCTGCTGTTGTTCGGCGAGGCGATCGAGCGTAGAGTTTTGTTCGCGAAGCGTCTCCGTAGCTTTGGCTTCCCGAAGGGTAGGAGATATTTTGAGTTTTGAGTTTTGAGTTGCTTCCTCTGCTTCCTCTGCTTCCTCTGCTCCCCCTGCCTCCTCTGCTTCCCCTATTCCCCACTCCCTACTCCCCACTCCCCACTCCAACAACCGATTCACAAACACCCCACCCACCGGAATCTTCAACGTTGCCAAGGCTGTGAGAAAGCGTTGGGTTTCCAGGAGGCTCATGGGTTCGGCGATCGCCACGACCAAGCACGCAGTCGAATCCCGATCTTGCAGCAATTGCCGTCCGCCTGCGAGATCCGACTTCATGTCTTTCAAAAACGCATCAGCATCATCGGCAGTGTAGCGTCCGGTAAACGACTGGCTGATGACACGATGCTTTTCTTGAAAAAGTTCCAGGGCATTGAAAAACTCATCCAGGAAGTCCATCAAGCCGAAGAGGTTGAGTGTGTGTCCGCTGGGAGCCATATCGACCACAACGCGATCGGCTTCGTGCTCGCGCAAGAGCCGCTGGATTTCTAAAATGCCCATGAGTTCATCGAGTCCGGGCCAGCTTAGATCCCAAACGGGTGTAAGGTCTTCGTTTTCGACAAAGCTCCCTCGCTCGACCAGCAGTTCTAACACCCTGCCGTACTCATCTTTGAAGGTTTGCAGGAGGCTTTCTGCGTCGAGCGATCGTACCTGCAAGTTTGGCAAATCCGCCATCGGTTGAGGCTCATCTTTCACCGCCATTTGCAGTACATCACCCAGCGAGTGTGCCGGGTCGGTAGACAACAGCAAAATGGTTTCGTCGGGAAACTGCTGCGCCCACCGTCGCGCAAACCCACAGGAGAGAGTCGTTTTGCCTACGCCACCCTTGCCGCTAAACATTGCTAAATGAAGAGAGTCAAACTGGTTCATCGTTTTGGGAATACTGGGTCAGCGTCAAAGACATGCGGTCAATGGCGCTATCCACAGACTACCCATATCGGGATAGCAGCTATCCTGCACAGGTCAGGGAGGATCGGATGAGCGACATATTCAAAGGCTTTGAGCAACTGCTAGAACTGGCGAAAGCCCTGGAAGAAAAGGCAGAAGCAGGTGAACTGAGAACCAATATTCAAATTAATGCCCGCAGTTTGAGCAGTATTCCCCGGCAGGGCAATATTCCCAGTGGGATTGGGGTGAGCCGGATGCGGACGGAGGCAGGGGAAGCAGGAGGAGCCACGGCTGCACCCAGTGAAGATGTTGTGATGACACCACCGCCATCGGGCGACTGTGCTGTTAGCGATCGTGGCACGTCGGCTCCACTGAGTGATGTGGGTGGGTTGTCCGAAGTGCTGCAAGAACTGCGAGAACTGGTGGAAATTCCGCTGAAGCGTCCCGATTTGCTGGCAAAACTGGGGCTGGAACCGCCGCGCGGTGTACTGCTGGTGGGACCACCCGGAACCGGAAAGACTTTGACAGCAAGAGGCTTGGCGCAAGAACTGGGCGTGAACTATATTGCGATCGTCGGTCCTGAAGTGATGGGCAAATACTACGGAGAAGCCGAGGCACGGCTACGCGGTATTTTTGAAAAAGCAGCAAAAGCGGCTCCCTGCATCGTATTTATTGATGAAATTGACAGTCTTGCACCCGATCGCAGCAAGGTAGAAGGCGAAGTTGAAAAACGTCTGGTTGCCCAACTGCTGGGGTTGATGGATGGCTTTGCCCAAACCAAAGGCGTGATCATTCTGGCAGCGACCAATCGCCCAGATCATCTTGATCCCGCCTTGCGTCGTCCCGGTCGGTTCGATCGCGAAGTGCAGTTCCGCGTGCCCGATCGCAACGGTCGGTTGGAAATTCTCACTATCCTTACTCGCACGATGCCACTGGAGGCATCTGTTGATTTAGCGATCGTGGCTGATTTGACCGTGGGCATGGTTGGCGCAGACCTCAAAGCCGTTTGCCAGCAAGCCGCCTACAGCGCCCTGCGTCGTCAGGTGCCGTCACTACAAGGTGCCATTCCCGAAGACATGACGCTCAGCCAAGCAGACTTTCTTCAGGCGCTCAAAGAGGTGAAGCCCTCGGTGCTGCGATCGGTCGAGGTTGAATCGCCTAACGTGGCGTGGGATCAAATTGGTGGCTTGGACGACATCAAGCGCACGCTGCAAGAATCCGTGGAAGGTGCCCTACTGTATCCCGAACTCTATCAGCGTACCGGAGCCAAAGCACCACGGGGCATCCTGCTGTGGGGACCACCCGGCACAGGTAAGACCCTGCTGGCAAAAGCAGTGGCATCTCAGGCGCGGGCAAACTTTATTGCGGTCAACGGTCCCGAACTGTTGAGCCGATGGGTGGGAGCGGCTGAGCAGGAAGTCCGCGAACTCTTCGCCAAAGCACGGCAGGCAGCTCCCTGCGTAATCTTTATTGATGAAATTGATACGCTGGTGCCTATTCGCGGCAAGTTTAACGGTGATTCTGGCGTAAGCGATCGCGTCGTCGGGCAACTCTTGACTGAGCTGGATGGCTTGCAGGAGTGTCTCAACGTGCTGCTGATTGGTGCGACGAATCGACCAGACGCGATCGATCCTGCACTCCTC
>Ga0163147_10006686_pt1 | contig 13383 bp, 10 predicted proteins | sample OliLakLV19MP6G1_FD_148597 | JGI IMG/M metagenome (GOLD analysis project Ga0163147, IMG submission 148597) | Freshwater microbial mat bacterial communities from Lake Vanda, McMurdo Dry Valleys, Antarctica- Oligotrophic Lake LV.19.MP6.G1 | ecosystem: Environmental > Aquatic > Freshwater > Lake >...
AAGCGGTGCGTGGCGGCGAGATAGACCGTCAGCTTGAAGAGCGCAAACGTCGTCTTCTTGGTGAAACGGGCGGCGCAGGTGGGGCGGAAGCCAGCGGCAATGCAACTGGCAATCTGACCAGCAATAATTAGGGCTGAGTGCCGAGTAGCAAGTGCTGAGTAACGAGCAATGCGTAAGGGCGCACGCATGTGTGCGCCTTTGCGGTTCATCCTTTTCCGCATTTTCTGCCACAGTTACTTTGCGAACCTTGGCGTTTTCTGCGCCTTTGCGTTGAATCTCCTGCTTCTTTTCAATTTGTGTATCTTTGCGGTTCATCCTTTTCCGCATTTTCTGCCACAGTTACTTTGCGAACCTTGGCCTTCTCTGCGCCTTTGCGTTGAATCTCCTGCCTCTTTTTCAATTTGTGTATCTTTGCGGTTCATCCTTTTCCGCATTTTCTGCCACAGTTACTTTGCGAACCTTGGCGTTCTCTGCGCCTTTGCGTTGAATCTCCTGCCTCTTTTTCAATTTGTGTATCTTTGCATTGAATCTTCCGCTGCACTGAATAAATCGCGGATTTTTACATTCCACCCTCATGCTTTTGTGTTACTATTTTGAGGAACAAGCCTTACTGTGCAACGCGGTGGGGTTTTCCTACGTATTCATTTATAGAACGTGTAAAATGGTGGATTTATGTCCGACGACATCCGTAACCGCGCTACTGGCGCAATCCTAAGAAACGCAATTTTAAGCTGGCAAACCGCGATCACACTGATTATCACGGTGATTTTGTTTTTGTTCGTCAATGTCTCAGATGTGATTCCGTTCTTCCAACCTTGGATGTGGCTTGTTCTGGGCGGGGTGGCGGAAGCGGCCTTCATCGGGGTCACATTAAGCGATCCACAAGCGGCCCAAGCGGCGGTTTCGCAGCAGTTCGAGACAAAATATGATCTGGGACAAGTGAAAAGCCGCGTCTCGCGGGATCGACTGCGCTCCGCGATGGAGTACCGCCGCAATATGCTGGAACTGGCAAAACGAGCCAACGGCGCGATGCGAACCCACTTGATGACGACGGTGGACGACATCAACGACTGGATCGGTCACATGTATGATCTGGCGCGACACATTGACTCGTTTGAAGAAAATGAATTGGTCGAGCGTGATCGGCGCATGGTGCCGCAGCAGTTGGATAAAACCCGTCAGCGCATGGAAAAAGAGACCAACCCCGATGTCCGGCGTGAACTAGAGCGCCAAGTGAATCAGCTTGAGCAGCAGTTGGTGAACTTAGAAGCGACTGTGAACAGTGTGCGGCGGGCGGAAATCCAGCTCGAAAGCACTTTGTCTTCGCTCGGCACGATCTATGCACAGATGGCTCGCTTAGGCAGTAAAGAGGTCGACAGCGGGCGGGCGCAGCGCCTCCGCTTAGAAATCCAAGATGAGATTTCCGGCCTGCAAGATACGCTGGAAGCGATGGACGAAGTGCAGGCACAGAGCTTGCGCTTACAATAAGCACTAAAAAGGGATGCTGAAAGTAATCAATTAAAAGCTCAGGCTTTGTTCTCAGCATTTTGTTGAGGCCACGTCAGCAAGACAATGAGGCTCTTTAAGAAAAAGCGCGTTATAATCGCCCTTATGATTTGTCGCGTCGTCAGACGGAATTTCGTCTGGACGCGAACCGGTGATGTGGGGCATTATGTCTCATGCCGGAGTAAGGGGAGCATACACTGTGTCTGACCCGATTATCTATCAATGGGTGACAGCCGCCATCGCGGGCGATCAAGACGCTTTCGCGGAACTCGTTTATACCTTTCAGGATGCCGTATTCAACCTGTGTTATCGCTTGCTAGGGGATGGCCCAGAAGCGGAGGATGCGGCGCAGGAGGCTTTTTTGCGGGCATATAACAACCTCACCCGCTATGACGGGGAGCGCTCGTTCAAGACATGGATTCTGAGCATCGCCTCGAATCATTGTATTGACCGTTTACGCAAACGCCGCGCCATTTATGTGTCGATTGATGAACCCATCTCGGCAACGCTGTCGCTTGCCAGCACTGACCCGCAGCCAGAGCAGGTCGCCCTTAGCAATGAGCGCAGCCGCCGCATTCAAGCCCTGCTCAATGAACTCGCGCCGGATTACCGCACTGCCGTCGTCCTGCGCTACTGGTACGATTATTCTTATATTGAAATTGCCGAAATTTTAGAAACCACCGAAAGCGCCATTAAAAGCCGTTTGTTCCGCGCACGGCAAATGTTGGCAGAAAAATTAGGCGATTCGGCTGCGCCGGGGCATGGCCTGCGTAATCCCTTGCTGGAAGAAGGAATATAGCCTCATGCCAGATGAACGCAAACGCTTAATGATGCAAGAGGCGCTGGATGATGTCCTCTCTCATGATGAACAGATAGAATTATTCAGCCATCTGGACACAGACGCTGAGGATGCCGCGCATTATACCCGCCTACAGCAGGTCGATTCGCTCCTGCGAACTGCCCCTTATGAACGTGCGCCCCGCCGTTTGGCGCTGACGATTATGGCGCGTTTGGGCGAGAGCATGAAGCAAGAACAAAAACTCAGACTTACCGATTCGCCCGAACTTTCCGAAGCGGCGATGCAGGTCGCGCTGCAATTAGTGACCGTCGCCACGCTGCCGATGCTGATAGGCGCGAGTTATCTGCTGCTGAATGCCATGAGCGATCCGGCCATCATGGAAACAGTGCTTCAGCAGGTCGCCGCGCTGTATATCCTCGTCATTGATGTGATGAAAGTGATGTTGGAGCAGGCGCAGGAAGTGTATAAAGACAATCCAGAAGCGGCGATTGCGCTGCTGGCGCTCATGCCCGTGACCCTGTTAAAACTGGTCGAGATTGTCCTCGGCTATGAAGATGACGAAACATAATCCCCTCCTCTCCATTCGTTTAGCCACTTGACCAGTCCAATTTCCGGTCAGGTGGCGGGTGACTATCCTCCCTTACTCCTATATCATTGATTTATTCGTTTGTGTTTACTTTAATCAATGTATAGGGAAAGTATCATAATGCCGTTTGCATCATCTAAAATTATCCAAAATCCAGATCGCCTTCAAATTTTGCGCGACCTAGTACTGCTGGATACGCCCGAAGAAGAACCTTTTGACCGCTTAACCGCCTTAGCCAGCAAAATTGTTGGCGCACCCGTCTCCCTCGTGTCGCTGATTGATGCCGATCGTCAGTTCTTTAAAAGTGCGCTGGGATTGCCTGAACCCTGGACTTCTGACCGTGAGACATCCCTCACCCATTCCTTCTGCCAGCATGTCGTCGCTACAGGCGAACCGCTGGTGATTACTGATGCCCGCGAACATCCGCTCGTCCACGATAATCTTGCGATTCGTGACTTAAACGTCATCGGTTATCTAGGGATACCGCTTGAAACATCAGATGGCTATGGGCTGGGTTCATTTTGCGTCATTGATGGCAAGCCGCGTGAGTGGACGACGGACGAAGTGGAAATCATGCGTGATCTGGCGAAGCTAGTACACCAAATCACTAAGGATGAGGTTTCATTGGGCAATTCTAGCGTGCAATAATGCGGAACCACTCCTCACCTTCACCAAATCACGATACTAGTCATGACGGAAATCGAACTTCGCAGTGAGTTGATCGCCCGTAAGCAGATTGAAGACAAATTGCGGACGGTGTTGATTGATTTAGAGAATGCCAATCGTCAATTTCGCCGGATGACCATCTTCGCGGAATCGACCATTCAACACACCATCAAGGCGGTGCAGCTTGGCGCACAAGAAAGCGAAATTCTGACCTATTTACAAAGCGCCCAGCAAGGGCTGAATCGTAAAAATTAGTCACTGATTGACGACTTAGGGGTGAGAACATCAATCCACCCCTGTTTAAATTTGCCGATTATATATCCCTTTAGCGCATACCGAGCAGCTTACGCAGGCGCTCAACCAGAGTGACTCGATGCGGTTTTTCATAACGGGAATGAAAGGTGGAAGACCCCATCGCATAAGGTTCACCTTCGCTGCCGACTGCCACATAAGTCCCGGTTTTCACCAGCACCGGATGATGATGTTCCTTGCTTTGTAAGAGGGCATCTTCGGCAAGCTGTTTGGCCCACACGCCAGCGGCTTTATAATAAGGGCGGCATCCCAATTTGATGAGTTGGTTTTCCGCTGCGGAAGGCTCCCAGTCTGTTTCTTCCCAACGCTCATACGTCTTGGAAAAAATAGCGGGTTCAACCGGCCAATGTTCATAACTGTCGAGTTTGGAACGCACTTTCTCGCCCGGTTTATAGCAGATGATATACCCAGCCTTCGCAATAAGTTCCTGCCCATCGCGGGTGCGAATTTTTTTAGGCGCTTCGCTAGCGGGGAGCTGCCGTGCCATCGTCACTTCTTTTTTGCGGAGGTAATATTGGTAGCCCATCGCACGTAATTCATCTGCCGACCAATTTTTTTGTTTAACGACTTCCTCAGACAGCTCATCATAGACCTTCATCCCCGCGCCTCCCCTCATCAAAATTTGCCTTAAAGTAAAGTCTACACAACTTTTACCCATTGAGAATTAAGGTCACATTACAATTTCATTCGTATCCCCAAACGTTTGTCCTGTTATGCGTTTTCGCCGTGCCGTGTATAATAGGGAGAAATTTTTGGATCATTGGGATAACGACTATGACGCGACGTTACAGGGTGTTTAGCGTAATCGCGCTGCTTATCATGACGAGCATCGTACTCAAGGTGTGGGCAGCGCCCAATCAGCAGGCCAATTTATTTGAGGCTTTCTTGCAGAATAATCGGCAGGATTTAGAAGCCCTCGCTAATCAAGTATTGGGGGAAGGCGCACGTCCGCCAACGTGGACGTTCAACACGGATTTAAGTACCGTCAATTATACGGCGGATTTGTGGTTCGATAATGAGCAGCTTGCGGATTCCATCTTCGGGGGTGGACAGCGCCCGCCTGCTTGGTTCGGGGCAACCAGCGCTGTACCAGAAATTCTCAGCCGCAATGTGCGGCATGATATGGAACTGGCGGCGGATACGATCTTTGGTGCGGATACGCGCCCGGACACATGGCGCGGCGCGGATAAAATCTATCGTTGTGAACGCACCCTGCAAAATGTGGTGCGGCTGTTGGATGTGATCTACGATCAACAGCTACAAACGCAGCAGTCGGTTGCCAATTACTGCCTCGCCGCGACGTTATCCGCCGAGAATGATCTCGCGCCGATTTTGTTTTCCTCATCAGAAGCACAAGCTGCCATACCCGCCCTTGCGCTGGCGCTGCGCGGTGATGTGGAACGGCTGGCGGATGAAGTCCTCGGCTTGGGCAACCGTCCGCCCGGATGGGTCGGCAACGCGCAGGAAAATTCACCCACGCTGGTTGGGGATGCCTCACGCGATATCGAGATTTTGGCTGATTTGGAATTTGGCAGCGGCACACGTCCTGCTGAATGGTCAACATTTTCCGGCACATCACCCGCCATTTATTACCGCAATATGCGCTATGACCTTGAACTGTTGACGGACGCTTCACTCGGACAAGGCGTGCGTCCACGCGGCTGGCAGGGCGTAAATCCGCTAGAAAAGTGTACCGTGACCGAGCAATCGCTGGTCGCCGTTGTGCAAAACAATTTCGGCTTTGTGCAGGACGAGACGATCATCGATTCGGCTGATTATTGCAGCCTGACGATGTTCAGCGCCAACAACATCGCGGAAAATCCGCCTGCGCCGGAAGTGGTCGAAGGCGAAACTGGCGACCCGGATGCCCGCTTCATTGCTGAGGCACGCTACGCCTTTACGTATTTGGATGTGGCGGCGCTGCAATATATGGGCATTATGCCGGGTGGGACGCAGTTCCGCGCATGGTATCGCAACTTCAATGAGTCGAACATGATGTTCGTCAGCGGGCAAGATTTCGCGGTCTTCGTTGACCAGCGCTTTACGTCGCTGCCGCGTGAGGTGTTCGACGGTCTGCCCACGCTGGAAGGCATCCGCCCGTTAACCTTCTGTGATGCGTTCTGGTGCAACGGCCCCAGCCCCACACCGACTCCCACAGGCGGCGGCCCCCTGTTGGCGCTCATCAACGCGGCGACACCACCCGCTACCGTCAGCGCTGGACAAGTGGCGCAAGCAGGTTCTAAAGCCGAAGTCACATGGAATTATATCCGCGTGACATATTTACTAGATCGTCCAGAGACAGGCACGGTGCAGGTCGCGTTGGAAATTTGTGCCGAACCTGCTCAGATTGCTTGTGAGCCGGTGATTCGCGTCTTTGATAATGCGCTTGGGCAAGAAAAAGCGGCGATTTCGCAATATAACGGCCTGAACGTGTATGAATTTACTTACGGCTATATCACCACTGTCATCATCGAAGGCACGACTCGCGTGTCATCTGATATTTGGATCAGCGATCCGACGATTCGATAAATCCGCCACAAAAAACCTCTCCTAAACAATGTGCTGTTCAGGAGAGGTTTTTCCATAAAGCCGTGTTCTCGTCTGTAAAAGTAACCCTCCCTAAATAATAAACCTCAGTTTTGGATAGCGCACTTTGATTAACTTTTATGATGTCCTCATACCCCGACCCCTTCGGCATTGCATGGTGAAGGGGAGAAAAATGGTTCACAATGGTTCTTTAAGTCCCCTCCCCACTTCGTAGAGAGGGGATTTAGGGGTGGGGATAGAATGAAAACACTATCCGAAACTCAGGTTAATAAGAATTTTTTGAACCACCAAAACCACCAGGAATTTAAACTTAAATCCCTGTGTCCTCCGCTTCGTCGCTGCACTTAGGTGGTTCAATTTTTTCGCATTATTTTCGTGGGTTTATTTGAAGGTACAGTTGGTTGGATTCTATGACCAAAGCCACTTCTTAGGCCATTTCAAGCGCTTTTATGGGGTGTCCCGAAGCAGATGCTCTTACCTCACGATTGATGCAAGGGCGGGAGAGAGGCCGTTACCCCTAACACACCCTCAACCGTGCGATACCCTTGCATAAATTTCTGTGGTATATTCGGGTCTCGATGTAAGTTATGTGCGGACACCAACTGATTCATGAAGCCAACGATTCTCTATATTGAAGATGACCCTGCCAGCCGCCGCCTTGTACAGCGGGCGTTGAACTACGCAGGTTATGAAGTGATCGTCGCGGAGCGCGGCCTTGTAGGGATTGATCTTGCGCGTAAACATCAGCCAGATTTGATTCTGACGGACATCAATTTGCCTGATTTAAGTGGACATGAAATTACGACGGCGCTTCGTGCCGACGAGCGCTTTCATAATACGCCGATTGTGGCGCTGACCGCACAGGGTTATGGTGTGCAGCACGATATGGCAATCGCCGCTGGCATTAATGGCTATTTGACGAAACCGCTGGATATTGAAAAACTCTCCGAGCAGGTGGCGTACTACCTTAACGGCGGGCAAGACATCATCGAGCCGGAGCGCTTAGTTGCGGCGAAGGCCAAATATACCAGTGAAATCGTCGCCCGGCTGGAAGCGCGAATCCGTGAATTAGAAGCAAGCAACGAAGCCCTGCACCGGCTTGATCGCATGAAAGAAACCTTTATTCAGCTTACCGCCCACGAACTGCGGACACCCTTAACGCTCGTTTATGGCTACAGCCGCCTGCTGGAAGACCATCCGCCGCTTCGCGCTTTGATGCAGCATGACGATTTAGTTTCCACACTGCTGGAAGGCTTGGTCGATTCGATTGAACGGATGCACACCGTTATCGAAGAAATTCTGATTATCAGCCGCATCATGACTAAGCAAATTGATCTTTCGATTTCGCCGATTAATCTAGGCGTTATCGTCCAAAAAGTGCTGACGAACTTTGAAACCGCCTTGCAAGATCGTCGCATGAACATCCGTTTTGACCCGGCAGGTTGGCCTAGTAATATGCGGGCAGATGCCGATTTACTGCGGCTGGCGATCAGCAATTTAATCGGCAACGCCATCAAATATACGCCGGATTACGGCACCATTACCATTTGGGCGGAAGAAGAACCAGACAAAGTGCGCTTTTCCATACGTGATACGGGAATCGGCATAGATCGAGACGATCAAGTCAGTATCTTCGAGGAATTCCACACCGTCAGCGATATTCGACTGCACAGCACCAGCAAAACCGCGTTTGGCGGCGGCGGAATGGGGTTGGGGCTGCCGATATGTAAAGGCATCATCCAAGCACACGGCGGACAAATCCGCGTGGAAAGCGAGGGTTGTGACCCAGAGCGCTTACCCGGTAGTACCTTTATCGTCACCCTGCCATTGATTGCCCAACGTGCGCCGCGCCCTAGTACTAAACGCCTAAACCTCTAAAGAGACGTTTACATATCTAAATACTAAACCCATGTTACAATCTCGAAAGGTGTTATAGTGTATAAAACACTTCTCAGAGAAAATGTAACCCGATGCAGCGAAAATTTCCCCTCAGCGGCATCCTCGCCGCTTTCGCCACCCCTATACTGCTCGGCATGGCTCCGATTTTCGGCAAGCTGGCGATTCAAGCCGACGTAGACCCTTTTTCAGTTGCGGCGCTGCGAACTGTCATTGCCGTACTCTTATTATGGACGATCTATCTGCTCTTTTTTCGCCGCTTTATCTATATTTATCCAGCCGGGTTGATGGGCTGTATCGTCGTCGGCACCATCAACGGCATCGGCTCGTTGTTTTATTACAGCGGCCTCACGCACATGAATGCTTCGATGGCGCAATTGCTCAATGGGATGTATCTGCCGCTTGCCGTCCTACTTTCGAGTTCCGCCGGGCAAAAGGTGGATAAGCGTACTTTCTTTCGCGTACTGCTCGCGGTATGCGGTTTACTGATCGTGACGGGTTTTGGTGAACAGCGCACCGATTGGCTGGGCGTGGGCTTAATGCTTGGTAACGCGCTGATGTTCGCCGGGACGGTCATCCTGAGCCAATATGTCTTGTATGAAATGCCCGCGCCCACAGTGACACTTTACGTACTGAGTACGATGGCGGTGGTTGTTTCGATGGTGTGGATGACGGTGGGACAGCCGCTGCCCCAAGCGACGATGAATCAGGGGCTTGCGGCCATTTTTGCTCTTGCCGTGACGACAGCGCTCTCGCGTTTGGCGATGTTCGCAGGGGTCAAATTTATGGGCGGCATCCAAACAGCCGTGTTATCAATCACCGAAATTGGAGTGGCGCTGCTGCTGGCGGCGGTTATTTTGAATGATCGCCTCACCGGGGCGCAGTGGTTGGGCGTGGCAGTGCTGGCGGGGAGCATCTTATTGATCCGCCAGCGCGATTTGCTGCCGCGTGGTTTTAACCCGAATGCCCTTATCGTGGCGAATATGGCGAGCGTCCAGTTCCAGCGGATTGCCTTTCATCGCGCTTTTGGCACTAGCGATACCGATAACGAATCCGGAACGATGGCGAACATCACCACGCAAGAACTCGCCCTCATCCAGCGTATGATGGGCGCGCAAACGGGACCGATAGACCCGTTCCCCATCGGTAAAGTCGGGATGGCGAATGCGACCAATCTCAAATTATTAACCGACACGTTGGAAAAGGCGCATCTTCAATCGGACGAGGTGTCTTGAAATATCTAGGTTTACCCAAGAATGCCGTAAAAGCCACTCGCAGGATACCCACATGCTTTGAACCACAAAATCACGCAGGACACTGAATTATCTCTCTTGATGATTTTTGCGCTTGCTCGGAAAATACTTCAATTTCTTTGCGAATCTTTGCGTTCTCCGCGTCTTTGCGTTACATCTTCTCTTTTATTTGACACGCATCAACACTTGGCGAATTGATCGACCTGCTCACGAGTCGGCAGCGCCGGAATCGCTCCGCGTTGAGTCGTCGTGATTGCGCCAACGGCATTGGCAAAACACAGGATTTTAGAAAGCTGCTGCATGTAATCTTCGGAATGTTCCAAAATGCCGACTAAAAGCCCCGCGACAAACCCATCGCCTGCGCCTGTCGTATCCACCGCCTGCACAGTATACCCGGCAGAGCTGACCTCGCTTCCGTCAGGGAGATAGGCTGTCGCGCCGTTGGAACCGCGTGTGACGACAATGATCTGAATATTTTCCCGCCACAAGGGTTTGAGGTCGCCGCCTGTTAAAAATTCGAGTTCCTCATCGCTCACTTTGACAATCGTAGCGTAATCTAGGCCGACGAGCATTCCCATACGGGCAGCTTCGGCATCGCCCCACAGTGCCAAACGCAGATTCGGGTCATAGCTGACGATCAACCCGCGTTCATGGGCGGTCTGTGCGGCTTTGAGCGTGGCGGAACGGCTTGGCTCTCCGATGAGGGTGATGCTGCCAAAGTGGAAAATCTTCGCGCCGTCCAATACATCAAGCGCCACATCCTCCGGCCTATACAGCATATCCGCGCTGGGATTGCGATAAAAGGAAAAACTGCGCTCGCCATTCGCGCCCAACGAGACAAACGCCAACGCGGTACGGGCTTCTGGACTAAAACGTAAACCGCGCACATCAACCCCTTCCGCGTTTAAAACTTCCGCAAGAAAATGCCCAAACGGGTCATCCCCGACCTGCCCCAAAAATGCGCTGTCATGTCCAAGCCTGGCAACTGCCACCGCAACATTAGCCGGTGCGCCGCCGGGGGCTTTCTGGAAGCCGGAGGCATCCCCCACGCTCACGCCGGATTCCAGCGCGACAAAATCAATCAAAAGTTCGCCCATCGAAACAACAGTCATTTTTCAGCCCTTAGTTTTAGATGTCGCCCTATTTTGTGGGCAAATGTTTTTGTTAAAGATAAAGGATTCAAGACCAAGACGCAAAGAATCATGTGTCCTCAGTGAGTCCGCGAAAGTAATGCAAAAATTGGAACCGCCAAGAATACCAAGAATTTGAACTTAAATTCTCCGTGTTCTCCGCGGTTTAATATTTTCTGTTTTCTTTCGTGAACTTATTTTTGTGTCTTGCTGGTTCAAAATCAGTCTTTCCGGTTGATATGAATTTTGACGCAAGCCCTCTTCTATCTCTGGCGCAAACCCAAAATATTGGCGATATCGAGCGTCAGGATAACGCCATTATCCGGCAGCGTAAGATCACCCAGAATTGCTTCCGTTTCCTGATACAAGCCCGATTCTAAGTTATCGGGAACCGCCGAAATGAGGATGTGGGTACTGACTTCCTGCCCACACAGCAGCGCGATTGGTGCCGTTATGAGGATCGGCACTCACGCCCGTGACAACCGCCGTGCGCCCCACTTTTGCCAAGCCGTTGAGGTCAATCTCTAACCCGGCAGAAAACATCAGCAGCAGTACGCCAAGTTCGGCGATTTCGGTAATTGTATGCTGGACACTTTCGCCATCAGGAAACACCGCCTCGACATGAACCAGATTGAGGATGGCTGCCCAAAGCGTGTACCGATATAGCCAAAGGTTTTGGCAAGCGTGATAAGCACCCCCAACGCAAGGAAGAATTGCATGACTTCACTCATTGGCTTCACTCATTTTCAAACGCGATCAAACCGATGAAAGCAGTCTAGCAAAGCAAATGTCTGCATGGAAGGGAAATCGCCCCGCTGAAGTCTCCATTTGCCGAGGATCTATAACGTTTTGCTGACGAATTTTTAACAAGGTTGCCTATAGGCAAGGCGATGTTCTCATCTTATACTATGGAGCGTGACACATAGGAAAAATCCGTATCAAAATAAACCATCAAGTTATGCGACTTTGCGCTGAAAATAGATGGCGACTTCCTCTAAAAGCCCGACGCAACGCGCCGAATTCGCTCATCAACGCATCCCCAAATGACAATCGCTTAATAAATAAAATACGACATCATAAGTATCACCTATAAACACGACCATTGCCTTAATCCATAAGGCATAACCTGACTTGATAAAAAGTTGCTAGAGAAAGGCCAGAGCAACTGCGCCCATGAATATCGACCCCAAATACCTAGAGATGTCCTTTGAGACAACAGGCATCCGCGACTCGCAAAAACGCCTGAAAGTTTTGATTGCCGAGACAGCGGTCACGCCTTTAGAGCAGTATCAACAAGCGCTCAACAAAAATTTTGATCTCGTTGATGAAATTGTCCGTAAGCGTGTTGCTAACGTCATCGCCTACTGGTGCCAGCACAAGCATGTCCCCGTCAGCCCATCACTGCAAGATATGATGAGTGAGATCACCAATGCGACAAAAAATGACATCATGTTGGAGACGTTTTACCTTAGCGAAGTCAAATCCGCGATGTATACCTTGGGACCAACCCTCCACATCACTGTGCCAGATGACTACATGCCCAAAACGGACGAACTCGAATTTGCGCTGCTCGAACTAGAGGAGAAAAATATCCGCGTTGGTGTATCGCCCTTTGCCCAGCATAAAGAGAAAAACAACTTCAGGGCGTTCAGAAAACAGGAAGAAACCGAATTTGATGAGGATGATTTTGCAGAATATGAAGACTACGCAGAAGCCGAAGCGCCTGAACCTATGGTAGAAATGGTGACACTGAATGACCGACTCGAAAAAGCGGCCAGCCAAAACCGTCCCGAAAGAGCTATCGTAGCAGCGCAATCTTCCACGCTCAAAGACTCGTCGCAAGCCAATATCGAAATCCAGAATAACGTCCTGAGTCTTTCCGGCGAAGAAGCGTGGAATTTGATCTATGGGCTAATCGGCTACACCAGCCCTTATGTGCAGCAAACTATGCTCCCGCGCTGGCAGCAAAACCCGATTTTCTTCGAGGAAGATCGCCGTTTTCTCTATGGCTTGTTCATTGATACCATCCGTAATGCGGCAGGTATTCCGCATATTTCCGGTAGCTTTGTATTTTCGGATCGGCGCATCTCGCTTGACCAATTGTGGACACATTATTTCTCGGATTTATCGCAGAAAATCGCTCCACAGTTGGCGGCAGCCCGGCTGAATAATGCCGCTAATGATCCTTGGCATAAAAAGCTCCGTCAGTCCATTGCCGCCGAACTCAAAAATACGTCAGTTGTTTGGCTGTTGGCGCTCACGATTGCCCTCATTTTCGATGGACTAACGACGTTTATCTCGCTCGATCAAACCCCGATGGAAGGGTCGATTGTCGTCATTTTCAGTGTACTGATTACGGCCTTGTTCCAAATTGCCGATCAGTTGGTCATCAATTATCGCCAGCGTGAATTTGAAGCCGAAGCGGTGGCGGCTAAATATAAAGCACAAACGCAGCGCCTCATCAAAGCCATTCAGGAATTGAGCGCCAACAGTGATTCTTATGTACAGTTGAGCATGGATAAATCCAAAGCACATGCCGATTGGAAGGCCGCCGAGGACAGCCGGAAGATGGCGCGGCGCGGCTGTTTTTGGTCGGGGCGGATAGCCGACATCAACATTCTCGTCACGGCTTACGGTTTTGCCTATCTGTTTCTGAATTCGGAAGAACCGATGGCGGCGATCTTCCAG
>Ga0163147_10006689_pt1 | contig 13379 bp, 9 predicted proteins | sample OliLakLV19MP6G1_FD_148597 | JGI IMG/M metagenome (GOLD analysis project Ga0163147, IMG submission 148597) | Freshwater microbial mat bacterial communities from Lake Vanda, McMurdo Dry Valleys, Antarctica- Oligotrophic Lake LV.19.MP6.G1 | ecosystem: Environmental > Aquatic > Freshwater > Lake >...
TCAAGGGCATGACCAAGGCCGGGGAACTTGATCTGGTCGGTGAGGTGCAACAGCACCTAGGCGGCGGGCGTGTGCGGGCGGTTGCTTTGGGCTCGACGGACGGGCTGCGGCGCGGCATGAACTGCACCGACACTGGCGGGCCAGTGGAAGTGCCTGTCGGCGAGGGCGTGCTGGGGCGGGTGTTCAACCTGCTGGGTCAGGCGATCGACAAGGCCGGGCCGGTGAACGCGTCGAAGAAGTCGCCGATTCACAAGGCCCCGCCCGAGTTTTCACAGCTCAACCCCAACACGGAAATCCTGCCCACGGGCATCAAGGTCATCGACCTGCTCTGCCCGTTCGTGCGCGGCGGGAAGATCGGCCTGTTCGGCGGTGCGGGCGTCGGTAAGACCGTCGTGATCCAAGAGATGATCGCTCGTGTGGCCAAGAACTTCGGCGGGTATTCGGTGTTCGCTGGTGTTGGCGAGCGGACGCGCGAGGGTAACGATCTGTGGCGTGAAATGAAGGAAGCCGAGTACACCGACGCGTCGGGCAAGAAGGCTCACGTGCTCGATAAGGTGGCGATGGTGTTCGGTCAGATGAACGAGCCGCCGGGCTCGCGTCTTCGCGTGGCCCTCTCGGCGCTGACCATGGCCGAGGAGTTTCGCGATGCGTCGGGTAAAGAGACGCTGATGTTCGTGGACAACGTTTTCCGGTTTACGCAGGCGGGTTCGGAAGTTTCGGCCTTGCTGGGCCGCATGCCCAGCGCTGTGGGATATCAGCCGACGCTGTCGACGGAGATGGGCCAGTTGCAGGAGCGGATTACGTCGACGAGCAAGGGCGCGATCACGTCGGTGCAGGCGATTTACGTGCCGGCCGACGACTTGACGGACCCGGCCCCGGCGACGACGTTCGCGCACCTAGATGCGTTCATCTCGTTGAGCCGCAGCATTGCGGAGAAGGGGATCTACCCGGCCGTAGACCCGCTGGCGTCCAACTCGCGGATTCTTGACCCGGTGATCATCGGCGAGCGTCACTACCGCGTGGCCCAGCGCGTGCAGCGGATTTTGCAGCGGTACAAGGACCTGCAGGACATCATTGCGATCCTGGGTGTCGATGAATTGAGCGAAGAGGACAAGATGACCGTGAACCGGGCTCGCCGCATCGAGCGGTTCCTGAGCCAGCCGTTTCACGTGGCGGAGCAGTTCACGGGCTTCAAGGGCGTGGATAGCCCGCTGGAGCAGACGATCGACAGCTTTGAGCGGCTGTGCAACGGCGAGGGAGATTCGCTGCCCGAGGGCGCGTTCATGTATGTGGGTTCGCTGGATGATGCGAAGGCGAAGGCGGCGAAGATGACGGCGGGCTAAACCGATCCGTCGGGCATGATTGGGGGTTCGCTCATCGACCGCCGTCCACAAATCGTCATCATCGGCGGCCCGAACGGTGCCGGGAAATCGACGGCCGCGCGCGGCCTGCTGCAGGACTTGCTCGATCTGGGCGAGTTTGTCAACGCCGACACGATCGCCGCGGGCTTGGCGGGCCTTGCGCCCGAGCGAGGGGCTTCGCGGCGGGGCGGATCATGCTGGCGCGGCTACACGAGCTTGCCGCGGCCAGAGTGAGCTTTGCATTCGAGACCACGATGGCGACCCGGTCGTTCGTGCCCTGATTGCGCGGCCTTCGCAACGAGGGATAGGAGGTCCGCATCGTGTTTTTGTGGGTGCGATCACCGGCGCTAGCAATCCGGCGTGTGAAGAACCGTGTTCGCCAAGGCGGACACAGCGTCCCGGACGAGACGGTTCGTCGTCGCTATGGCCGTGGCATCGTGAACTTCTGACCCTGTATCTTCCTTTCGCGGACGACTGGCGCGTCTACGACAATTCCGCGACCGCGGCCTCGCGTACGATTGCTCGGGCCGGTCGCGGCATGCCGACGATCGTTGAAGCACCACGTTTATGGCGGCAGATTCTCTCGGAGCATGACCGTGCCGAAAGCAAGACGATCAACGACCAAGACGACCTCTGAACGAATCGTGGAGGCGTTTCGGCTTGGCACCCCGATCGATCGGGCGATCGACAGGGCGATCAAGCGGGCCGTGCTGGGGGCGGGATCGAGGGTGAGGTCGAAGCGGGTGGCGAAGAAGCCATCCAAAGAATCGACGTGATGGGTTGAAAGTAGTGCTAAGGACGGGCGGAGGGCGTCGCTCCACCGATTCATCTAGGCGGCAGGGCCGCGACGATCAGCAGAACAACTCCGTTAATCGCGCAGTAGATCACGAGCCAGAGCGGTAGAAGCCGCTGGGTGCGTCCATATTCCTGACGGAGTATTCCATAAGCGAGGGCCGGGACGGTCATCACGAGCACGGCGCCGGCGTACATCGAAAGCTTGAGGGAGGTTGCTCGCTCGATCTCGTTGATGATGAGAACGATCCCACAGATGATGCTCGGGAGCAACATCCAAGGCTTGAACTTCGGGAGGTACTTCGTCGAGAGCCTTTCAACGGGTTGGAGAAACCACGGCATGGCGCTGAGATTTGGAAGAAGGGCGGCGTTTCCTGAGAGCGCGGACTGGTTGTTAAGCCGCTCTTGACGCGCGGCGTTTCGTCGCACCAACACATATGAAAGCGTTGGAACGACGATGAAGCCGAAGATGCCGAGGTAGCGCCAGAGTTGTTCAAGTGTCATAGCGATTTCCGAGTCAAAGAGCTTCCATTCATTGCGGAGGATCAAAGACGGATTCTACCGATCATAGCGCGAATCTGATTGAGGCTCTTTCTCGGCTTACTCCACCACGTGCGCTGGTGCTGGAGTTTCGTCCGTGATCCGCTCGCGCTTGGGCTTCTCGCCCGGCGTATCTACCGTCAGCAGGTACATCTCTTCGTTGACGCGCACCTGCAGGTGGACCGGGCGACCCCACAGAAGGCGAAGGTTTTGCAGAACCTCCGTCGCCTTCTCGGCCTCGACTTCCAGCCCCGCGAACTTGTGCGCCAGGAACAGTTCGCCGCGGTTGAGATAGTTCGCGTCGACCACGTACATGAACGGCTGTCCCATGTTGGTCAGGTGGTGCAGCAGCGTTTGCTTGACGCGTTTGAAATCGCGTGAGACGATCTTGACCTCGCCGGTCTGCGGGTCGCGTTTGTGCTGGTACATTTTGTGCTTCTCGACGAACTCTTCGGTGAGGAACTCGTCGATGAAGTTGACATCGTTATAAATACGCCTGACCTCGAAGATTTTGTCTCGGCCGCGCTGAGACTTGTCGTCGTAGACCTCACGGGTGCCGATCAGGTCCATTCGTTCCCACTCGGGGCCGTGCTGCCCGCTGTTCCAGCGGCGTTCGATGTCTTTGAAGAGTTCGACGCCGATCTTGTAGGGGTTAAACCCGCCGGGGGGCATGTGGACGACGCCCGAGTGCTGGTCGGCGTAGTGGATGATCTCTTTATCTTCCAAAAAGTGTTGCGTCATCAGTTTCGAGTGCCAGTACGTCGCCCACCCTTCGTTCATCACTTTGGTCATGCCCTGCGGCGCGTAGTAATACGCTTCGTCGCGGATGATGCCCAGGATGTCTTGCTGCCATTCTTCGAGGTGAGCGTGCCGCAGCAGGAAGAGCAGCACGTCGCGGGTGGGCTGGGCGGGGACTTTGCGCTTGGCCGAGGCCTGCTTGCGCTCGAATTCTTGCCGCTGACGGTCCATCTCGCGCTGCGGGTTGATGAACGGGTCCATGTACGACTTGGCGGGGAGTTTTTCCGGGCGGAAGTCTCTGCTAGGGCGGCTCCCTGAGCCGTCTTCATCGTCCGGATCACGAGCACCTCGCCCGCCTTGCCCTCCTTGGCCCGAGGCGTGCCAGCGGGTGGGCTCTTCGCGGGCCACGAACACCGAGTGCGGGTCGATGAGGTGCTCGATCGACAGGCAGGCGTCGAGGAATCGTTCGACGACATCGTGCCCGTGCCGCTCGACGTGACGGCGTACGCGCGTGGCGTGGTTGGCCATCTGGTCGATCATTTTGCGGTCGGTCTTGCTGAACCAGAAGTTGTGTTTGAAGAAATCTGCGTGCCCGTAGACGTGGGCCATGACGAGCTTCTGGTCGGTCACGGCGTTGGATTCTTGCAGGTACGCGTAGCAGGGGTCGTTGTTGATGACCATCTCGTAGATTCGCCCGAGCCCGTAGGCGTCGCGTTTGCTGAGTTTCTCGTACTCCATGCCCCAGCGCCAGTGCGGGTAGCGGACGGGGAAGCCGCCGTAGGCCGCGATCTGGTTCATGGTCTCGAAGGGGAGAACCTCGAAGACGACCTCGAAGAAGTCGAGCCCGTACTCGACCGCTTTGGCTCGGATGGCCTGCATGTGGGTGAGCAGCTCGGGCGTGAGTTCGGTGTGGGGTGTGACTGGCATGGTGGTGTTATCGGCAATCTACCACCCGCTCATACGCCGCACATGCAGAAAGAGATCGCTGGAATGTTCGGATGAGTTACCGGAAGTTCGTGAGTTAACGTTCAATCTTCGTTCGGTCCCAAAAAACGACCGAATATCGTGTGGCGTCCGCGGTGGGACTTGGTATCGTGGTGAGGTGAAGTTGTCCGGGTCGTTCGTGCTCTGCGAGCCATTCGCTCGACTCTTCCCGGGTTCTTCAAGTTTCGTTGCCGTCGTGTTCTGGTCTTTGCTGGGCGTGATTCGCGTGGTTTAGCGGCTTTGTACACGAGAACTGGTCTGCTAGTTTTCACGGTGGGGGTGGTGGGTTTGCTTTAGGTCGGTGCTTGGCACGAGTATTTTTTCCCAGACGTTCGTTCCTGCTCGTTTTCGTATGAATCTTTGGTCTGGTGGTCCGTCTTTTTCGGAGGGGTCGTCATGAAGTTGAATTGGAGATCCGTTGTTGGCGCGTGCGCCACGGTTGTCGCGCCGCTCGCGGCGTTGTTCCTCGGGCTTTCTTCGGCGCAAGCTCAGGAAGGCCCGATTACGCCGTGGGTTGGCGAGAAGGGCATCACCGAGACGGTCCAGCAGATCATGGACCGCGAGGCGCTTCGCAAGCAGTGGGAGCTGGCCGACGGGCTGATCCTGATGAACGAGCACGAGATCGAGCAGGACCACTTGGTGTCCGACCTCAACTCTCCGAACGTCAGCCGCTGGCCGATTGGCGGCGGGCTGGAGCAGGGCGGCCTCGGCGGGCGGATCGACACCGGCCCGGGAACAGGTCTCCCACAGACCCCGAGCACCAAGTTCAACGGGCCAACACTCGGGTCTTCTGGCTTCGTGCCGCCGGACTCTCAGGGCTCGGTCGGCCCGACGCAGGTTGTGGCCTGCGCCAACGGTCGCATCACGGTGTACAGCAAGACCGGCACCGTTGGCGGGCTCAACGCCAGTCTCGACACGTTTTTCACCAGCGTCGCCAACGCCTCGGGGATCTCTGATCCGCAGGTGCGTTACGACCGGCTTTCGACTCGTTGGTTTGTGCTGGCGATCAACGTCGCCACGCCCAACCGCGTGGTTCTTGCGGTCAGCAGCGGGCCGACGATCACCAACACGGCGAGCTTCACGTTTTATCAGTTTCAGTGGGACACGGTGACGCCGACGAACGCTTCGGACACCAACGGTTTTTACGACTATTGCTCGCTGGGAGTTGACGCCAACGCGCTGTATACGGCTGGCAACATCTTCAATCCTAGTTACAACGGCGTGTCGGGCTTCGTGATCCGCAAGTCGTCGGTGCTGGCTGGCGGGCCGATTGTGGTGACGGCGGTCCGTCGCATGGTCGCCAGTTCGGTCGGCAGCGGTCCGTTCGCGGCTCGCGGCGTTGATAACGACGACCCGGCGGCCACGGAGGGCTACTTCATCGGGCCAGACAACGCGGTCACCGGCCGCTTGGTTGTGCGTCGTATCACCAACCCCGGCGGCTCGCCCACTATCTCGGGCAACCTCAACATCACCACCCCGACGACCAACAACCCGATCGCGGTGGCTGCGCTGGGCACGACCGGCACGCTGGACGGTATCGATCGTCGATTGCTTTCGGCGAATATCCGTAGGAACCGCGCGACGGGGTCGCTAAGCCTCTGGGCGTCGCACCACATCCAGGTCAATGCCGCTGGCGTGGCGAGCGCCGCCGGGGGCCGCAACGGAACGCGCTGGTACCAAGTTGGCACGCTGACCGGCGCCCCGACGCTGACCCAGTCGGGCACCATGTTTGACAGCGCCGCCAGCAACCCCAAGAGCTTCTGGATGAGCGGCATCGCGATGACCGGTCAGGGCCATATGGCGGTCGCCGCGACTGTTGCGGGCTTGGCGGACCGCCCGGGCGCAGCCGCCGCGGGTCGCCTGTCCTCTGACCCGCTGGGCACCACCCAGGCCACGACGATCGTCGATGCCGCCGTCGCGGGCTATAACGCTCAGGGCAGCGGCAACCAGCGTTGGGGCGACTACGCCGCCACAGTCGTCGATCCGACGGACGATCAGACACTCTGGACATTCGTTGAATGGTGCAACGCGAGCAACTCGTGGGCTGTCCGCGTGATCAAGCTGCTCGCCCCGCCGCCAGCGTTGCCGGTTTCGTGCTCTCCCGCTACCGTCGCTCAGGGTGCTTCGAACGTGAACATCACGGTGACCGGGACGTCGGCCTCGGGCTCGGCGTTCTATGACACCGAGGCCGGGTTCAACCGCCTTCTCGCCAGCGTCGCGGGCACCGGCGTCACGGTTAACTCAGTGAGCTTCAGCCACGCGACACCTTTGCAGTTCACGATGAACGTTTCGGTGACGGCCGGGGCGACCCTTAGCGCGCGCACCGTGACCGCTACCAATCCTGATTTGCAAACCGCCACGAGTGCGGCGGGTGTGCTCACGGTTGTCTCGGGCTCAACCTGCCCGGGCTTCACGCAGAACCCCGGCAATCAGACGGCCTGCACGGGCACGCCCACCAGCTTCAGCGTCACGGCGACGGGGAGCCCGGCACCCACGCTCCAGTGGCGCAGGAACACGGTCAACATCCCGGGCGCGACCAGCCCGACGTTCAACATTCTCAGCGTCGTCGCTGGTGATGCCGGAAGCTATGACTGCGTGGCAACCAACTCTTGCGGCAGCGCGCCGAGCACGGCCGCAACGCTCACCGTGAACACGGGCGTCGCTATCAACACTCAGCCCTCGCCGCAGACCGTGTGCGTCGGCGCGCCGTCGGCGTTCACGGTCGGCGCGACCGGCTCGCCGACGATCACTTACCAGTGGCGTAAGAACACCGCCAACATCGGCGGCGCGATCGCCAGCAGCTATTCGATCCTGTCCACGTCGGTCCTCGACGGCGGGAGTTACGACTGCGTTGTCACCAACGGGTGCAGTTCGGTGACGAGCAACGCGGTGGTCCTCACCGTGAATGTCTCGCCGTCGATCGGTTCTCAGCCCAGCAACCTGACCCAGAACCCGGGTACGAACGCCGCGTTCACGGTCGGCGCGACGGGCTCGGGCGTGCTCTCGTATCAGTGGCGCAAGAACACGGTGAATCTGGCCGACAGCGGGAACATCTCGGGCTCGGGCACGGTCACACTGAACCTTACTAACATCGGCCCGGCCGACGCTGGAAGTTATGATTGCGTCGTGACCAACCTCTGCGGCAGCGTGACGAGCACCGCCGCGACGCTCGCTGTAAACGCCTGCCCGTCTGATTTCAACGGCGACGGGTTCGTGACCGGTGAGGACTTCGACGCCTACGTGGCCGCATTCGAGGCTGGGAACATCTCCGCCGACTTTAACGGTGACGGGTTCGTGACTGGTGAAGACTTCGACGCGTACAACGTCGCGTTCGAGGCGGGGTGCTAAAGCACGGAGCTGGGACCGAATCTCTTGCGGTTGAGTCTTCCATCAACACACACGGCCCCCGGCGTCACGCCGGGGGCCGTTTTCTTTGGGACCGAGTCAGCGTGCCCGTGCCACCGAGCCTGCGCTATTCGATCCGCGCGAGCATGCCGTTCGTTTCCCGCAGCGCCTCGTACAGCCGTTCGAAGGCCTGTCGCGACGCTGAATACTGCCCCGAATGTTCCGACGGCCCGACGACCTCGACCTCCCGGATCGTGGCCGCGCACGCGGCGGGGACGCTGGGCCAGGCTCCGGCGCCGACGCCTGCCATCAGGGCTGCGCCGAGGGCGGGGCCTTGGTCGGTGTTCGTGGTCGCCACGGGCAGGTCGTAGACATCGGCCTGGAGCTGGCGCCAGAGCGGTGATCGGGCACCGCCGCCGCCGAGGCGGACTTGGTCCACTGGAACTCCGGTTGAGCGCACGAGGTCGAGGATCTGTCTCATGCCGAAGGTCACGCCCTCGACGATGGCGCGTATGAGGTGTGCGCGGGTGTGGCGTGCGGTCAGGCCGATCCATCCGCCGCGAGCCTCGGGGTCGGCGTGCGGGCAGCGTTCGCCGGTGAGGTAGGGCAGGAAGATGAGGCCTTCGCAGCCGGGGGGTGCGCGCTGGGCCTCGGACAGGAGGGTGTCGAAGGATTCTTGGAGGAAGAGCGTGTCGCGGGCCCATTGCAACGAGCCTGCGGCAGAGAGCATCACGCCCGTGACGCACCATCCGCCGGGCGTGCGAGCGTCGCCGGTGGCGGCGCACATGGTGTGGAGGCGGCCGATGTCATTGTCGTCCTTATTGCTGATGAGGTGCGGGGGCGGCAGGTCTTTCCGCGGCTGATCGGCGTGCGCATAGATGACGCCGCTGGTCCCCAGCGTCGCCAGCACCATCCCCGGCGCGACCACGCCAGCCCCGACGGCGCCGCACTGGTTGTCGCCCGACCCGCCCACGATCGGCGTGCCCACGGGCAACCTCGTTTGGTCCGCGGCCCAGGCGCTGAGGGTCGTGGACTGGGCGGCCGACTCGACGATTGTGGGGAGCCACGTCGGGTCTAGCTCGACGTTTGAGATCGCCTTGGCGCTCCACGTGCGGCGATCGACATCGAGGAGCAGCGTCCCTGAGGCGTCGCCGACGTCCGTTCCGCAGTGCCCGCTGAGCCGGAAGCGCACGTAGTCCTTGGGGAGCAGGACCTGCGCGACGCGTGCGTAGACGCCGGGTTCGTGCCGCCGCAGCCAGAGGATCTTGGGCAGCGTGAAGCCGGTCAAGGCCGCGTTGCCGACGAGTTGGACGAGGGCGCGGCGCCCGCCCGCGAGTTGTTCGATCTCGGCGCACTGGGAGGCTGTGCGCTGGTCGTTCCACAAGATCGCTGGGCGCAAGGGGGTGCCGTGCTGGCCTCGTGCGTTGATGGTTGCCTGATCGAGGAAGACCGAGCCGTGCATCTGCCCGCTGAGGCCGACGGCTCGGATGTTGTTGGTTCCGCCTGCTCCGCCTCTCTCAACGCCGAGATGAGTGCGCAGGTCCGCGATCACGCGGAGGGTGGCGGCCCACCAGTCCTCGGGGTTCTGCTCAGACCAACCGGGGTGCGGGTGGCTGATGGGGTAGGGGTGCGTGGCCGAGGCGACGACGCGGCCAGCCTGGTTGATTGCGACCCCCTTGGCCGAGGAGGTGCCGACATCGATGCCGAAAAAGTGATCCATCGTACCGAGTGTACCGAGGCGAGCTTGGCTCGACGTGGGATGACGTGCGCCAGCGTGGGTGTCAAAAAAAGAAACAGCCGACCTTGCGGTCGGCTGGTTTGAGAACATTGAATCACGGATCTGCGAACCAGGTCAGGTTAGAAAACGAGCTGGACCTGAAGGCGGACGGCGAACTGACCGCCCTCGCCGTCGAAGCGGAGCGCGTTGTTGTTGCTGCCCGAAACGCCTGAGACAAGGACGTTGCTGCTGACCTCGTCCACGAAGTACTGGACGTCGGCCGAGATCTTGAACGCCTGGCTTTGGGCGAAGACGTAGTAGTTCACGCCGCCAGCGAGGGTGTTGAACGTGTCGTCGATGCCGTTGCCGTAGTCGCTGTCGACGAAGACACCGTCGTAGCGAGCGAAGAGCTCGATCTGGTCGTTGACGAACACGCCGCCTTGGACGACGAAGCCGAAATCATCCAACGTGCTAGCGGTGTTGGTGCCGCTGGGTTCGGAGTGGCGGCCGACGCCGGCCACGAACAGGTTCCAGCCGTTGCCTTCGAGGCTGAAGTCGGCGGTGTACTGGATGAGGTCCACCTTCTCCGCGTTGTTACCGGCCGAGGCGGTGTTGCCGCTGTGCTGATAGTGAGCGGCCACGCCGATCAGACCCGCGTTGGACTGGCCACGCCAGCTGGTGAAGTCAGCGAAGCGCTTCCAGTCGTCGCCCCACTTGAACTCGCCACGGCCCGAGAAGGCGTAATCTGCCTCAGCCGAGGAGGTGTAGTCGGTGTTCAGGGTCTGCAGGCCGTCGCTGAGCGCGCCGAGGATGCGCCACTGGTCCTGCTCGTACGCGGCCTGGATGCCCTGCGAACGATCCTGGGTGAAGATCGTGTTGACGATCGAGCGGTCGATCGCCAGCTGGTTCACGTCGGCGACGAGCTCCTCGCGGAGCACGGGGAGCTTGAACTGGCCCCACTTGACCTTCACGCCGTTATCGAAGGCGTACTGGCCCCAAGCGTCCTTGAGCGAGGCATCGCCAGACTTGTTGAAGTCTGAATCGACCTTGAAGGTCAGGGCCTTGCTGATGATGTTGCCGGTGACTTCCAGACGAGTGCGGGTGGCTTCGAAGCCGTTGGTGTAGCCGCTGTCGTGGAACGAGCCGGAGGTCGCGTTGGGGGGATTGTCACGAAAGTTGTTGATGTAACGGAACTGAGCGAAACCACCGAGCTTGACGCTGGTGTCCCCGCCGTCCGCCAGGATCAGGCCGCTGTTGCTGCCGTTGAGATTGCTGGTCCGCAGAGCGGCGTCAGCCTTCATCTCGGCCGCGTACGCGCGGTTGCTGTCCGTCGTCTCCGGCCCGCCCGCGACGGCCACGCCGCCGATGGTCAAGCCTGCCATCACCACGAGAATCTTTGCAGTTGTCATATTGAACTCCTGAAAACGGTCGACCTTCGATTCCTCTGACCAAAATCCCGGAACCCCGACACGAACCGCTCGAACTGAAACCCAGTCTGAGCGGAGGGGTTCAAGGCCAATTTCTTGCGAGTCCGACTGGGCCGTCGCTTCTCACCGACGACTGTCGCACCGCCCTCCTTCAAACTCGCTCGTCTGCGATCTCCCGACCGGCGGAGGTTGCGGACAAGCTGGCTTGCTGAGGGCGGTATTGGAGCGGGGTTAGTGACCATTCGCAAGTCGGGGAACCCCTCGATTTGCATTTTGAGCTACCAGACACGCCCCAATCAGAACCGCAAACCTCGATCCGAATCACACAGAAAACAAACGTAACTCATTGAATAAAAAGCACTTAGGTTCACCTCGATGAGTCGGCAGCGCTTCCTTGGACGCACCGGATAACACTGGGTGAACCACAGAAATTTTTTTCGACAGAAAGGCTCTTCCGGCACGAAAATCGGCCAAACTTCGTCTTTTCAACTTCCAGATCTCCGCGGCGGCACCGTTCAAAGCCCGACTCTGACACCCTCTGCGGGGCAGAATTGACCGTTGGAATGGGCCGAGAACTCTGAGACTGATTCGAGATCGATGCGCGCTTATTTGGTGCTCGTGTGACGGCCGGGAACATCGCGATGAAGATCCGCCGGAACTCTGAGTTTGGTGACGTCATTTCGGAGCGATCCTTTGGGGCCCACGCTCGTCCAGCACCGGCGTTTCGGGGAAGACGAGGTCTGGGCCGAGCCAGGTGTGTCTAGCATCGTGCCGCACTCGGGGCAGCGGGGGGTGCTGGTGGTGATCGTGCCCGCGAGGACGACGCCCGAGAGGTCGAAGGGGCACGTGCCGCAGACCGGGTGGTCGTTGATCTGTCGGCCGCGCCAGCCGAGCACGAACAGCAGCACCCCCAGGAGCCCGATGGCCGCGATCGCGGCGAGCACAAGGAATAGGAACGAGCCCGACCATGCGGTGCTTGCCATGGCCCGAGTCTACTTCAACCCGAAGGCGCTCGGTCAAAGATGTCCGGCAGGTCGCGCGGCCGAGAACTCGGGGCCTCGGCGAGAATCGTGCTTCAACGTGATGGGCGCGGTTCGAGCACCATCGCTCGCCGAACTTAGCGCTTTCCGAACACGAGGTGCGGGAAAACTGATCTGGCCGGGCCCTAGCGTCTTGTCGTGAGTTGTGGCGAGGGACTTTGGAACGAATCCGTATGTCCGAACGCAAGCAAATTTTGATCGTGGACGACGAGAAGGACCTCGTTGAGCTGCTCACGTATAACCTTAGAAAAGCGGGGTTCGAGACGGTCTCGGCCGCGAACGGGCGGCTCGCGCTGCAGTCTATCGCCACTCGTGTGCCTGACCTGATCCTGCTGGACGTGATGCTCCCCGAGCTGTCGGGGACTGAGGTCGCCAGCCGCATCCGCACCAACCCTGCCACGGCCGCCGTCCCGATCATCATGCTCTCGGCCAAGAGCGAGGACGTGGACCAGATCGTGGGCCTGACGGTGGGTGCCGATGATTATATTACAAAGCCGTTCTCGGTGAAGGTGCTCATGGCTCGCATCGAGGCAATGCTGCGGCGTGTGGGCAGCGCGCCGGTGGAACACCGTACTCTGGCGCTGGGCCCGCTCAACATCGACACCGGCACGCACGAGGCCACTCTGGACGGGACGGTCCTGAAATTGACGCTCACCGAGTTTCGCCTGCTGGCCTCGTTGCTGCAAGCGAGCGGCAAGGTGCTGTCACGATCGACGCTGATGTCGCGGGCGATGGGCCCGGGCGTGACGGTGACTGACCGGACGATCGATGTTCATATGACGTCGATCCGCAAGCGATTGGGGCGGCATTCTTCGCTGATCCGAACGGTGCGCGGGGTGGGGTACCGGCTGACAGCCGAGCCGGTGGCGGCCGACGAATCAGTGTGAGCGGTCTCGCGCCGCGGATGTCAACGTCGATGGCCCGGTCAGCTGCCTCGACTTTGTCGGCTCTGTCAACAACTTAAAGCCGAGTGGTCGGTTCGACGGCTGCGCAGGCGTGCCTTTGCCATTTGCACGCATCGCGCTCTGGGCTGGTTTACGATTGCTGCATGAACCTCGCGGAGAAATCTTCTCGCGCGCCTGACCCGGCGGCGCGGGCCGTCTCTCACTTGATCGCTCTCGCGGCGGTCTGGGTCGGCGCGCTCGGGCTCGTGTTTGCTGCGCTGAACGGAGCCTCGGCGTGGGTGGTCGTGGTTCTCGCGGTTGTGCTCGCGGCGATCGGGACGGTTGGGATTGTCGGCGTTGGGGCTGCGGACCGGCGGCGTGATCTGGGCGAGGTGGAGCGGGCTGGGGAGGAGCTTGCGCGAGCCGAGGCTCAGGCTGCGGCCTTGCTTGCGGCTCATCGGGTTGATCTGGCGAACGCGCAAGCGTTGCTTGATTCGCTGGCCGATCCGGTGCTGGCGACCGATCCGGCCGGGTGGGTGATCCGCTGGAAC
>Ga0163147_10006691_pt1 | contig 13378 bp, 21 predicted proteins | sample OliLakLV19MP6G1_FD_148597 | JGI IMG/M metagenome (GOLD analysis project Ga0163147, IMG submission 148597) | Freshwater microbial mat bacterial communities from Lake Vanda, McMurdo Dry Valleys, Antarctica- Oligotrophic Lake LV.19.MP6.G1 | ecosystem: Environmental > Aquatic > Freshwater > Lake >...
CTACTGTCTATCGTGCGCCTCTTTGCCCGACTTGGTATTATGGCAAGCCGAGCAAAGAGGCTGCCTGTTGCCCCATCCCCATATAGCCCCTCCGTCGCGGATTGGCCGTATGTGGTCGCTTACCGTAGCGGCGACCACCAGCCCAAGGGCTTCGCAATGGGCGCACAGGGAACGTTGCGAAAGGTAGCGTGCGCGATCCTTCCGCCACCTGCGGCTATTGTACAGCGCGGACATGTCTACGAGCCGCCTACCCTGCGGCTCTCGCTCAGGCTGCCATGGCCGGCGGGGGCCCTTCGTGCTAAGGTTTTTCATCTCAAGGATAGCGCCAAGGTATACACTATAATCTTAGAATAGCGCATACCTTGTGCTGCGCATGCTCTCGGACGCAGCACAATCTTATCCATATTATCACACAACCCATGCAAAATGGCAGGTAATTTCAAGGGCTGGGACAGTTATCAGCCTGAAAAAAAAGAGGCTGCAAAGCCGGCGCAAACGCCCTTGCAGCGCATGCAAGTGCTGGGGCGGCTACCCGCCGGGAAAATGAATAACCTCGAAAGGGAGTATTCCCGGCACTTAGAAACACGGAAGGAGAAAGGAGAGGTGCTCTGGTTCGCTTTCGAGGCATTTAATCTGCGCCTTGCTGGAGCGACCTTCTACAAGGTGGACTTCGCTGTAATCCTATCGGACGGGCACCTCCAGTTCCACGAGTGCAAGGGGTACTGGACATCCACAGCAAGGGTCAAGACGAAAGTCGCGGCAGAGAAGTTTCCATTCCAATTCGTCGGGGTGCAAAAGAAGAAGGGGGGGTATGTATACGAAATCTTCTAAGAAATTTTCGGCATTGAACCCTTGGTCTCTACTAGCAGAGACACTATTATAATGTCTCTGGACAGCCTGGGTTTTTTCGCGCGTTAGCGTCACGCGAACTAATCCCGTCACACGGCAGAACAGTGCCTACTGTTCTGCCGTGTGACGGGATGGAAGGTTATAAGGCTTGTTTTTTTTTGGGCCCCCCTGTGCTGGTTGCATCGGGGGCTTTTTTATTGTCCGCTAACTCGCTGAAAATCAATAGCAAGCAATTTATTTTCAATTTCCCTGAAAAATAAACTGCTTTTCGCTTGATTGGTAAGTCATAACGACTTACCTTCGTAGGGTCAGTTAGACATTCACACTAAATATCATGTTCAATACTCTTTCACAATTAGCGAACGTCACCCTCGTCAACGATGGAACCGTTTACGTTTTTGACAACTCTTCGGGCTACGGCATACCCTACGCCTCTTACGCGGGGTGGCCAGCCGATTGGCGCAATGCGGTCCTCCGCGCCGGGAAAGCCGTGAAGTTCGGCAGGTCAGGCGCGATGTCGGGTGCGGAGATGGCGGAAGCCTTGCGCAAGGTTTACGCGGAATTCAATGACGCGGCATGGGCCGAGTCATATCCGCCCCAAAACAACAGGTCACGCTTCTCGTCGCAAGACGAGACGAAAGAAGATTTCTAATGGTACGGGGGAAGCCGAAAACCCGAGATAGAGTAGGCAAAAAAAAATCACAACAAAAAAAACATGAAAAAATGTTAGTGAAAATCATGTATGTCCAACCCCACACGAAGTACCTGGGCGAATTGCCCCAAGACCAGACCCTTCTGGAACACGTACAGGTGGGGTATTGCAATTGCAGTGGGGGTTCGGCGGGGGGCGACGGGGTTCATCTGTCAGAATGGAAGCAAAAAGTCTTCCGAATTAACGGCGGGCTGTTCACGATCGAATCAATCCGGCAATGGCCGGAGGGAGACCAATGCGAGGTCACCCCCGGCGGGATGACCTCTTATGTGAAATACGAGAAATACCATTGGGAGGCCACGCCTTTTGTTGACGGTCGTATTGGTGACCCTCATTCATGTGCCAACCCCCGCTTCTTCAGAAGCGCGATGAAGCCATTGTCTGAATAGGGCTAGCCTTTGAGTTTACCATTAAAATAAAAAATTATGAATAACATATTTGGTTCCGATTCGTCTTTCGCCTTAATAAAGGAAGCCGCAATTCTTGCGGCTTCCGAAATATCTACGACGAATTTCGAATTTCAAGCCCTTGGCAGGGCGAAAGACATTGGCGAATTACTCGCGTTCATCTCCGACAAAACGGAGTGGGCGATAGAAAAATTCCTCACCCCTGAAACAATGGCCATGATAGGCGTTGAAGCCCTGTCCGAAAGTGGGATTTACGCGCCGGTTCCCGGCGTTCCTTCGTACAAGCACATGGTGCAGGTAGAGGCGGGTCGCCGCCGCGTGAATATCTTGCCCGGCGCACGGGCCGAAATATCCGTTTGGGGCGCGGCGACAGCCAACGTGTACACGTTTGGCGACGCGCAAGCCAAGGTGTTGTCGTTTTGCGGCAGCGACACTTGGATCCACGCAAAGGACAGTTCGCATATTATATCAAGGTCGTACGAGAAAAGCAACACAGTTGTAGAAACGGCGGGGCATTCGCGCTCAGTTGTATTCGCGGATGAGGCTTCGCGTGTTAAAGTACTGGTTTTAAGCGACAGCAGCAGCGAAATTGTGGCTGTCGCGGACAGCACCTTGACAGTAGAAACGTGGGGCCGTTCGGAGACGTTCATTTCGTGCGGCGGTGCTTCCTGCCTACGGCTGGAAACGTGGAGGGACAGTCGGGTTGATGTGAGCCTCAATGGTGCCGCGTTAGGCACCGTTGACGCTTACGACAAGTCCCGTACGGTTGTTACTTGTTCGGAAGGTGCGTTGGCGACAACGCTCAACCGTCCTGGTTGCGACTTTCAGGCCTTTGCTACCGGGCGGGGGGTTGTCAGAGACCTAACCGCAAACGCTATTACAGTCCCTGAAATGGGGCTGTTCTTGATAAAAAAATAGAAAAGGCTATAAAAAATACAAATATATGACAGTAAAAGAGATCCCCGCGCATCTGGGGATAAGCGCGAAGGCCTTCGCGGACCTAATGGGCGTCACCAAGCAAACCCTAAGCCAGTACCTGGTGGGTCGGCGGGGGGTTGTCAGCCAGTTCGTGGCGAAGATGGCTTGGGTGGCCGGGCTTTCCCTGGAACAGGTAATATTCCAGGGTGGCTTCGACCACCCAGACGACGAGGACCGCGAGATGGCGGCCTACTGGCTTTCGCTTGCTGCAGAGGCGGTGAACGAGGCGGAGAGACGCGGGCTGTCGCCCGAACGGGCCGAAGGAATCCGGCTCATGATTGCGGCAACCGGAGCGGAAACGCTGTCATTCACCGATGCCGCTTTCTGAATGTCACCGCCTACCCTGCATACCGCCCCCCCCGGCTCGAAGGCAGGGGGCGTTATGCAGCACTTTCGAGGTGCCGAATGATTAACCGTTCGGCATTTTCTTTGCGGATATTGCAGGGCTTAGGCAATTTTATTGCCGCGCCGAGAAAAAAGCATTCTTTTGGTTTTTTCTCGGGGCTTTTGCTTGCGGCACGAATTTGTGTAGCATATCTTTGTCGGATAATTTAGTGCTAATTTAACCGAAAAGGATATGTAACTATGCTGAGAATAAACGAGGAGATACGGTCCCGGCTGCGGAGGGGCCTAAAAAGAGGCGATCATGCGGAGATCCGCAGCCGCCTGCTCGCCCGGGGGGTGGTTGTAAGCCAGTCCGTTATGAGCCAGTTCATGACGGGCGTGCGGCCTTACTCCGCGATCGGCGAGGCTATAGTGGGAGAGGCGGAGCGGCTGCTCGCCCTGCGGGTGGAAGGGAACAGAGAGGTGGCGACCGCGCTGCAAGCCATTGGAAGATAATCGGAGTTGCAATGCCCGCGCCGCTGCAAAGCGGCGCGGTTTTGAGATGGAACACTTTTCATGAGATTACATATGCAAGCGGCTGCGAAAGAGCAGCCGCTTTTTACCGGAACAAAGATTTTGTTTTCATTTGGTTTTTTGACACTGCCCCGGGCGACGCACGTTGCCCGGGCAGATTTTGCCCCTTTCCTCCTTCCCTAACCCTCTTTCCTAACCCTCTTTCCTAACCCTGCACAACGCAGGCAGCACCCGCTATGCAAGAAAGGAAGATAAAACTCTTGGAGAACATGCTGCTGCATGGCTCGCCAGGAGAAAGAGCAGCAGCAGCCAATCTGCTGCGGCTGCATCGCCGCCAAACGCCCACGGAAATACCGGCCACGGGAATACCGGCCATTGAAAGACCACGACGGTCGCAAATCAGGCGGCAATACCACTCCCCCACCCAAGCGGACCGCGACGCTGGGCGAAAAGCCTATGCCGAGATGCTGGGGCAACAGCAGTCACGGATGGAGCGCCCCATACGATACGCCGAACGCGGGCAGCCAATGCAGCCAAGAGACGTGGTGCCCGCATCGGCCAATTGCGCCACGTTCGCGGTGATCGGGGCCGCAATCATAATCGCAATCTTCGCAATCTTCGCAATATGAAGATGCGAGCCATTAGAGATCTCGCGACCTCGCTGGAACTGAGTGCGGTTGACCGGGCGAGGCTGAATAACAGAATGGATTCGTATATACACGAAGCCTTTCTCGACGGCCTGAGATTCGCCTGCGCACAGCCGCAGGTAACGGCGAGCATACTTGCAGAGCCATCCAAGGCTCTGCAACTCTCGCGGGTTGCAGAGCATCAAAAATAAAAAAAAATGGCATGGCAAGAATTAGAACCATAAAGCCGGAATTTTTCCGGCATGAGGGCCTGCAAGACCTGGAGGCGCAGCACCCAGGCAAGCACATAATGCTTGTGTACGCCGCGTTGTGGACCCAATGCGATTCCAAGGGAACGTTTCCATGGAAGCCGAGAACGCTGGCACTGGACGTGCTGCCGTTTCTCGATTATTCCTTGGCCGCGACGCTCGACATCCTTGCCGAAAACGCTTTCATAGAGCGGTGCAATGGACCGGACGGCGCGGAATACGGGCACGTCCCGACTTTCCTTACCCACCAGCGAATTACCGGGCAAGAGTTCGCTGGTGGACAAAAGTACCCAGACTTTTCGCGGGGGAAACACTCGAGTGCTTCCCGGGAAACACTCGAGAAACACTCGAGTGCCCAGGAAGGGAAGGGAAGGGAAAGGGAAAGGGAAGGGGAAAGGGAAAGGGAAAGGGAAAGGGAAAGCCCGCCCGAAAACGATTCGAACCAAAACCAAAACAGGAAACAAAACCCAAGCAGGGTCGCCCTACGCGCTTCTACCCTGCCGGAGGCAATTACCATCCTGCGCGATTGGCAAGCGACCGAGATTGGGGCGGCGCAAGTCGAGGCCCTGCGCCAAGCGGCGACGTACAGCCCGGAGAAATATCGGGGGGGGGGCATCGCGGAACAGGCCGCAGCGTTCGTCGCTTATTACTGGAAAACCCCGGGAGGGCAGATCCAGATAAAGCAGGATGTTGTGGCGTACGCGGACAGCACCTTCTGCTCCTGGCTTATTAATGCCAAGAGCATGAACAGGCCCGCAGATGCGGCACGCTCCGCCCCAACCCAGGCGATATACAGCCCGCCGCCAATTAGGGCTGTAGCGGCGGAAGGGCAATTGCCCGCCGAGGTCGTGGAGAAAATGATTACTACCTACGCCGGCGCGGAGGCCTCGCTTTTCTCTGCGGAACACAGAGCAGCGATCCGCGCGAAATCGCCTCGCCCGGCAATAGACCTCATCCTGGCCATCGCGAAAACAATACGAGCCCCGGAAGCCGTAACCCGAACAATCACATTGCCCAGCCTTAGGGCAGTATAAATATATCCGATGGATAAAATAAAAATAACGCTACGCCCGGAGGTTTTGCAAATTCTTCAGGCGTTCGCCCGGCAGGTGCTGGCGAATCCAGGGCACTCTCCGACCTCCGGGCAGTGCGGGTTCTTCGCACTCCAAGAGTGGATCTTGGCAAATGTCGGCAAAATCCACCCCCCCACCCCGTCCCCTGTTCGCCTTTCGGTGAAAAGGTCGGAAGCCGTCGCGCTCCATGACTTCCTGTTCCGGCTGGGGCTGACAGACATCCACCAAGCCTTCGAGAGGGACGCCCTCTTGGACTACATCGGCACAAAAATACCCAACCTATGCGCACTATGAGCACTATGAGCACTATGAGCCCACGGCGCACCCTGCGCGCCCACTGTACACAGTGGTTCGCGCACAAGTACCCGCAACACGCGGGCCTGCTATTCGCTCTCCCCAATAGCCAATCTTTCTTGGCTATACCCCGATACTTCCCGCACTACATTGGCAACAATCTATGGGTGCACGGCCTGTTCATCGCGTTCGATCTGCCGAACCTGCGCCAATCGCCATCGCGAAAGCGGTGCGAGTCCTTGGTAGATGCCGCAGGCTACCAATACAGAACAGTAACCAGCCTGGCGGAATTTCAGGCGCAGGTGCTGGAGCACATCCGCACGGCGCCAATACACCGGCAAGTCCCCTGAAAGTACGCGGCAAGTACGCGGCGAATTGCCAAAATTACCCCTGAACCCGCCAGAGAAGTATCCGGGGCTTCCCCGACGCTTCTCTGTTAATGGGAAATCTTAGGAAGGGTGTCCGATTTCCTTCGGGAACCCTTCGGAAAAAAAAAGTAAAAAAAAACAAAAAAATGAAGGACGAAAAAGTAAGAATTTTTGCGCCCGGCGAAAACACCGTGCGGACCATGCAGACGATAAGGAACGCGTCCTACGTCTGCCAGATCGTGGTAACGATCACCAGTAGCATCGGCGTGTATTTCTGGGCGAGCGAGATTGCCCTGAAATACCTGCCCCCTGGGGCTTGGATAACGCCTTACGCTGCGATCGCGTTCGGTGCCCTGGCGGGGTACTTCGCCGGGTACATTACCGACATCGGGTTTGGGCGCATGCTTCAGGACGTGCTCTTCCGGTCGCTGGCCGCGAATCATCCCAATATCCGAAAATGGGAAGGCACCCCATACTTCACCCAGTTCCAGCGAGTCGAGACCGGCATGAAGTGGGGGCTACTATGCCTCCTCCTCGCCATGGATGTCGCCTCCATGTACGTGATCACAGACCCGGTTACCCGTGCCGCAGGTAGCGACGCAATTACGGACATAGAGGCTTTGCGGGTCGACCTGGTTGCCAAGCAAGCCGAGCAAGTGTCCGCCCTTCACGCACAGGCTCGCGAAAAAGGCCGCACCATAGCAGCGGACGAAAGAAGGGTGGCGCAATCGAACCCCGCGCTGGTTCGATTGCGCTCTGAAGGCAACGGGTGGGGGAGCAGCACACTGGAGAAAAAACAATCTTCCGCGACCCGCTCCGACCGGGCGGCTAAGGCGAGCATCGAGCAGTCCGCCCTTCAGGCAAGGTCCCAAGGGATGGAATACACTGCTGCGAGGGTGGCGGAAGCCGCTGCGCAGAATAAGGAGACAGAGCAGCGCAACCGGGATAATCGGGCGATCGCTGCGACGATGTACCTGCTTTTCACAGTAGGCCTCAAGGTCCTAACCATATTCCTTCGGATTCTGATTGTAGTGTCGTTCATCGCCTACTCGTACCACTTCGCGCCAGACACCACAAACGACGGGGTGATAGACTACCAAGATGCCGACAAATTCGCGGCCACTGGCGGAACCGCCCCAAATTTTACGGAAGCCCGGGGGAAGCGGTAGTGGCCGCCTCCGACCCAAACGCGGACAGCACCGGGCCTGTCACCGACTACCTTAACGCCGAAATTTCGGCCCTAGTAATCGCCTTGAAATACGAGGCCGATAGAGATAGCGCGATCATCATAAGGGCCGAAATTTCGGCCCTACAAACAGCACTGAAATATGCAGCATAGAGATAGAGACACTCTGCTCGCCGACCTCGAGAAGCAGGAATACGCCCTAAGCCTGTCGTCCGACGCCGCCCGTAGGGCCATATATCTGCGCACGATAGCGAAGATTAATTCCCTTCTTCGCCAGTCCCCTGTTAGCGAGGCACCCAAGCCAGTCCCGGTGCCACCAGCCGCAGCGCGGAAGGTACGAATGGCGAACCCCGACCCCCTCCGACCAAGCACCTTGGGCGGGGTGACGCTCACGGTCATCGCGAACAATGCCGGCCCGGCAACCATTACGATCGAGTGGCAGATTAGCGGCGAGATCGTATGCGAAACCCTTACCGAAGGAACCTGCAGAGGCAGGTTCGTCACCTACTTGCGCGACATTCTGGAAAGCAAGCCCTGGAAGCAGGACAGGAAAGAGAAGGCCGCCACAACGACCTGTGCATGGAGGGCAGCGGGGTATTACCAGGCCCTCCATGCACTGTGGGGGAGGCCCCCAACTCTCCGCGAACTCGGTATCCACCCGTCCCGATACGGCGAGGTATTCGGCCTTATTACGGCCACTCCTCCACCCGCCCCGGAGCCACTTAATTAAAATATTAAAATATGAAAAAGCACGAAGAAATCGTCAACGACCACGCATTTTCGATGGTCCCTGTCGCTGGCGGCAGATTCCTTATGGGTAGCCCCGAAGCAGATAAGGAGGCGTACAGCGCGGAGGCACCGCAACATGTCGTTGCGGTGCCCACCTTTCACATCGGTCAATTCCCGGTGACACAGGCACTCTGGAAAGCCGTAACAAACGGCGAAAATCCTTCCAGGTTCCTCGGAGACGACCGCCCCGTAGAGCAGGTCTCCTGGGACGATGTGCAGATTTTTATCGAAAAACTAAACCGCCTGACCCAAAAAACCCTCCCTGAAGGCCATGTCTACCGCCTACCTACCGAAGCCGAATGGGAATACGCCGCACGAGGTGGCAGCGAAAGCAAGGGCTTCCGATACGCGGGCGGCGACCGCGCGAAAAACTTCGGCTGGTACGAAGAAAACAGTGGCGACGCAACCAAACCCGTGGGCCTGAAATATCCCAACGAACTGGGGCTCTACGACATGAGCGGCAATGTGTGGGAGTGGTGCGAAGATGATTGGGATATTAATTACCAGGGTGCACCAGCAGACGGCGCGGCTTGTGTAGATTATCCTGAGCGGGCCATGTCCCGCGTGATTCGCGGCGGCTCTTGGCAATTGGAAACGCGGCAGATGCGCGTTTCTAATCGCGGTAGTGCCTTAGCGTCCGCCTTCCGCGATTATCTCGGCTTCCGCCTCGTCCTTGCCCGGCGTTGGTGGCGCATTGACGATGGGCTCGGGGCGGATTTTAGCGCAACGTTCACGGCATCGGCCAGAGATGCAGGCATGCTGGAATCAATCGTGTTAGGCCCAAAGCCAAAGTCAACGCTGCTCGCAATGCTTGACACGGCGGAGATTGTTGCCTATGACGGCTACACACGTGAGTGCCTGGAGGAGGGGATGGAAGCGTACAAGAAGGAAGGCTGGGCCTATCTAGGCTCCGGGAGGGTCTACTCGGTGAACGGGTTCCTGTCACCTGACGTACAGGAGAAAGCCCACTTCTTCAAGCGGATTTGGGTATGAATACAGAGCATGTTTCCTTCCGAAAGGGAAGCCTTTTCTGCTCGCATTGCGGGCGAAAGCAGGGAGTTTTTTATCCAGTGGAAATAGGCGTTTTTGCCGCAATGTGCCGGGCTTTTTCAAAAAGCCATGCACATTGCGGCAAAACATGGCGAGAGCCAACACCAGACGAAGATGGAAATGACAAAAAAAACGATTGAATACACCTGCGATGGTGTAAGGATTGGGCTACGCGAGGCCCCGATTTCCGACAGTAACCTGCCAAAATCGGGGCACACTTTTGCGATCCTAAGGGAGGTGGGCGGAGTGACATTGTCGAAAATCTATGGCATTGAGCGCGTATCCGTATCCGCGAATGGCAGACAGGTGCAATGCGAATGCACCTGTCTGAAGGATGCCGATTTTTAACTAACTGAGGCACTGCCGACGTGCGACGCATAGGAGAAATTACGGCAATGCAGGGTTCTACAACTTTTAACTTTCAAAACTTTGCAAAATGCACAAATTTAGACTTGAATTGTCGACAACGAAAGAACTGGTTGGGTACGAGTACCTGACGATTGACGGATGGAAGAACGATGTCTTTGATTACGGTGAAAGAGAGGGGGTCTTTGACCAGCGCGAACTTGGCGATGGCTTTTTGGGTATTGTTACCCGTAAGGCATTTGTAACAACCGACACGTTTGACAGGGAAATATTTGAGGGGGATATTATTGCATATCAACTCAAACGAGGGCATTACTCGAAAGGATCGATAAAATACGACAAGGATAGGTGTTCATTTGTCATTCTAACAAATAACTATCTTGAGCGCGAACTTCCACTAAAGTCAGAGTGCAATATTTTTTCTTTGGTTGTGTAGAACTGAGGCATGAACGCCGTGCGCGTTAAGCGCGATGGGCGGCCATGCAGGGTTAGCCGAAATAAAAAAAACATGAAAAGGAAAAAACTCCTCGATTTATACAGCGGTGCAGGGCTTGCGGCAATCGGCTACAAGCAAGCAGGGTTTCATGTAACAGGCGTTGATATAGAAAAAAAGACTTGCTACGCTGGAGATACCTGGATCCAGGCAGATGCAATTGAAATACTATCAGATGTGAAGTTTTGCCGCCAATTCGATGCGATCCATGCAAGTCCTCCTTGCCAAAAATACAGCCAGTCTACGGCAATGTTTCGGGCATTAGGGAAGCAGTACGCGGACATGATACAGCCGACCAGGGAAGGACTGGAGGCCATAGGGCTGCCCTACATAATTGAAAATGTGCCGACTGCTCCAATCCGGCCCGATATAGTCTTGCATGGCTGGATGTTCGGGCTACATGTGATGCGGAGGCGTCACTTTGAGTTGGGGAACTGGTGGATGATGCAGGTAGGCATTAGCAAGCGTGTTGGGTCAGTGAAGGATGGAGACTTTATTACGATCATCGGCACGCAAGGGTATAGGAAGTATAAGGCATTGCCGAAAGGCTGGCGTCCGAAGTTCGATCAGGGAACTGCCTTGAAAACGTGGCATTATGCCATGGGGATTCCGCCAGAGTATACGTTTCGAGACATTGAAACTTCGGAAGGAATTCCGCCAGCGTATACCAAACACATTGGCGAGTACCTGTCCGAATACCTAATAACGCATTCCACTATTTATGTCGACTAACTGAGGCACTGCCGACGTGCGACGTATAGGAAGCATGGTAGGCAGTGCAGGGTTATGCAAATTTTGATTTTCACATAACATCATCCTGGATGGAACACCGAAACTATTTTACCGTTACCATCCCGAAAGGGAAAAAGGTAACCTTCAAAATGCTCGCCTACGTTTACGGCGCCGCCCAAACTTACGACTACTCTAATTCAAAAGTTGCGGCAACGTGCCGGGTGTATTTAATCTGGGGCATAAATTAAACGCACCACAACGAAGGGGCGACACGTTACACGATCGTGAAAGTCGCCCCACTGTTCGCGGTTAGCCCCTCCAGGTAGCCCTTCACAACCTCCTCGGCGGCTCCTTGAAATTTCCGGGTATAGCCCGATGCCAACTGCGTTGTGCCATCCACGGCCGTGGCCGTGAACATCTGGAGCGTCTCCCCGATGACCGCCTCGCCGTCCATGGCCTGTATAAGTGCCTCCACCTGCGACGTGTCAGGCAGATTCTTGGCCCGCACCCGAATATCTGGCGCGGCATAGCGAGTCTTGGTGCCATTCTCGATGGCTACCGTATTGGAGGTTGTAATCATCTTCCGAAAGTATTGAAATATAGCCGATATGTAGTGGACGCCGATAGCGTGCCGTTGGCCGTAAGGGTGAAGGCAGTGCCGGTAGCGGCACTGACGAAAAACTTGGCGATGTCAGTAGCCGTCTGCGCATTGGCGGCAGAGAAAACCGGATACATTGTTGCGCTGTAAGAGGTTGGCAGTGTAATCGAAATTATGTTCCCGCTTGCCGTCGGAGCAGTGCCCGTGGTGAATTGGAGCGAAAAGCCGTTGCTCACCCCGCTCAGGTCGCCCAGGGTAGGGGTTGTTCCCGCACCGGTACCGAAAATACTGGTGAACGAGCCAAGAACCCCCTGCACCAGCGTAGCGCGAGCCCTGCCAATTACATCCAGGGGATGCAGGGGAGAACTATTCCTTACCCCTATCTCTCCCGTCGTCGTTACGGTTAGCCAGTCTGCTCCGCCGCCCGGCAAGGTCTGGTAGCCCAGTATCCACTTGTCCGAGTTAGAATTGTCTACGCCCGCGCACCAGGTGCCGACGCCATTCACGAGCCACCGCAAGACACTGTCGCCCGCTCCGCTTCCGCCAACGCCCAAGTCTAGGATCATGCTGCTGGCACCACCCGTGTTCTGGAAGTTAAGGAGCGAGATAATCATGTTCCCGCTAATTGTCCCCGCCGCCCGCAAGGGCTCCCAACTCGCTACACTGCCCTCCGCAATATGCACAGTAGCGAGCGGAGAGCCGCCCGTATTGCCTACGCTTAGCCGCTTGGTGGCATTATTCCAGGAAAGAAGCAAGTCATCCGCCAAGGTGCTTGCGCCTGTGGCGAACGGAATGCGCGTAGCGGTAAGGGTCCCGGACAGTGCCGACAATGTTGCGTATTCCAGCGCGGTCGCGGCGGCGTTCACCCTCAGGTATTGTCCGGCGGTGCCAATTACACCGGTGCCCGTGCCGCCCCGGGCGACCGCAATAACGGTACCGCTCCAGACCCCCACCGTAACCGTACCAAGCGTAGTGAGGTTCGTGCTGCCCGCCCAGGTAGAGAGGGCGGTGTTCTCCACATTACTTATGCTAAGCCGTGCGCGAACCTGCGACACGCTTAGCACCTCCGCGTTCCCGGTTCCTGCGGTGTCTCGTCCAAGGAACGATGCCGTAGCGATCTGCTGGAATTTCGCCAACGTAACGGCGTTCGCGGCGATCGTGGCCGCAATAGAAGTAGCACCGCTGCCCGTCACGTCGCCCGTAAGGGTAATCGTCTGGTTCGCCGTAAGGAATGCAGCGGTGAAATACTCCAGCGCAGTCGCGCCGGAGTTCACCCGGGCCAATTGCCCGGCGGTGCCAATTACACCGGTGCCCGTGCCGCCCCGGGCGACCGCAATGACGGTACCGCTCCAGACCCCCACCGTAACCGTGCCAAGCGTAGTGAGGTTCGTGCTGCCCGCCCAGGTAGAGAGGGCGGTGTTCTCCACATTACTTATACTAAGCAATGCGCGAACCTGCGACACGCTTAGCACCTCCGCGTTCCCGGTTCCTGCGGTGTCTCGTCCAAGGAACGATGCCGTAGCGATCTGCTGGAATTTCGCCAACGTAACGGCGTTCGCGGCGATCGTGGCCGCAATAGAAGTAGCACCGCTGCCCGTCACGTCGCCCGTAAGGGTAATCGTCTGGTTCGCCGTAAGGAATGCAGCGGTGAAATACTCCAGCGCAGTCGCGCCGGAGTTCACCCGGGCCAATTGCCCGGCGGTGCCAATTACACCGGTGCCCGTGCCGCC
>Ga0163147_10006699_pt1 | contig 13369 bp, 10 predicted proteins | sample OliLakLV19MP6G1_FD_148597 | JGI IMG/M metagenome (GOLD analysis project Ga0163147, IMG submission 148597) | Freshwater microbial mat bacterial communities from Lake Vanda, McMurdo Dry Valleys, Antarctica- Oligotrophic Lake LV.19.MP6.G1 | ecosystem: Environmental > Aquatic > Freshwater > Lake >...
GCCGGCAATCGCGGGTCCGACCATCCGGCCGCTGTTGGCCATGAGTGAGGTTAATGCAATCGCATTGGGCAGATCCTCCTTGCCGTCGACCAGCTCGAGCAGATAGGCGTGGCGGATCGGCAGTTCAAAGGCGACCAGCACGCCCATCAGCATCGCGAGTGTGACGATATGCCAGGGCGCGATGATGCCGGCCAGTGCCAGCGCGGCAAGCGTGGCGGCCTGCAGCAGTTCGAGGATCTGGGTCGCGAACATCGCGCGGTGCAGGTTCCAGCGATCCGACCACAGACCCGCCAGCGGTGACAGCAGCAGAATCGGCAGGCTGCCGGCAAAGGCCAGCACACCGAGCATCGTTGCCGACCCGGTCAGCCGGTAGAGCAGCCAACTCTGCGCCACGATCTGGATCCAGTAGCCGATCAAGGCAAAAACCTGCCCGGTCAGGAACAGCCGGAAATTGCGGTGTTGCAGAGCGCGCAGGGAAGGCAGGGCCATGTTGGACAGCAAAAGGGATGAATTCTACTTCATGGACTTCCGGCCGGGCGTGTTGCCGCACTGCGGTAAAATCACAGCCTCCCATGCCTGAAAATTCCACCGCAACCGGCATCCCATCCCGGCTCATCACCATTTACCAGATCATGTTCGTGGTGTTGTTGTGGAACAGCGCCTACAAGGGCGTGCGCGTGCTGAACACGCTGTATGCGCTGGAACTCGGTGCAACGCCGCTGCATATCGGCCTGCTGCTTGCCACTTACGGCGTGTTTCCCCTGCTACTCGCGGTACTGGCGGGGCGTATTGCCGACCGTTACGGTTCGCGGGTGCCGATCATTGTCGGCATGGTGGTTTGTTCCGTGGGTGTGGTGCTGCCCTGGTTCGCGCCCAGCCTGCTGCTGCTCTTTATCGGGGCGGCGGTGACCGGCCTGGGTTTCATTATCGGGCAGGTCGCTTTCCAGTCGCTGGTCGGCACACTGGGCGAGGGCATGGCGCGAACCCGCAATTTCAACAACTATGCGCTGATCGTGGCGGTTGCCGATTTCGTCGGTCCGGTGTTTGCGGGTTTTTCGATCGATCATTCCGGTCATGTATCGACCTTTCTGTTTCTCGGCCTGCTGAGCGCAACTTCGATCATTGCGATCATCGCACTGGCCAAGCGGGTGCCACGTCACCGCAAGCCGGCGCCGGCGCCCGCCGGCCAGCGCATGACGGATCTGCTCCGCGACGCCGACATGCGCCGCGTGCTGATTGCCGGTGCGGTGGTGATGACCGGCATCGACCTGTTCCAGCTCTATATTCCACTCTACGGCCATCAGATCGGCTTGTCGGCCTCGGCGATCGGCATGGTCCTTGGAGCATCGGCAGCAGCGACATTCGTGTCGCGCGCGGTGCTGCCGGCCCTGGTGCGCCGTTACAGCGAGGAAAAAACCCTGCTTTACGCGCTGTTTCTGGCGGCATCGATGTTCACGCTGATCCCGTTTTTCACCAGCGCCATCGTGCTCGCGGCCATCTGTTTCATGCTGGGGCTTGGCATGGGTCTGGGCCAGCCGCTGACGGTGATACTTTGTTACCGTTACTCGCCAGCGGGCCGCGGCGGCGAATCGCTGGGCCTGCGCATTGCAATCAACAATGCCATGCATGTCGTGGTGCCGGCATTGTTCGGCGCGGTTGGTGCGGTGTTCGGCCTGGCACCGGTATTCTGGGCCAATGCCGGCGTGATCGCCGCTGGCAACTGGTACGCGCGTAAACGATCCTCCAGCCAGGCTGCCTGATGCCGATCTTCCTCGCCATGCTGGTGCTGCTGTTGAACATGAGCGCATTCCGCGGCAGCAAGGTGCTGGTGTCGCTGTTTGCGCTGGAACTCGGCGCCCCGCAGATCATGCTCGGTGTGATTGTTGCCCTGTATTCGTTGTGCCCGATGCTGCTTGCGCTTTACGCCGGAAAAATGATCGACCGTTTTGGCGTGCGCTGGCCGCTGGCACTGGGCTCGCTGGGCATGTCGCTGTCACTGGTGCTGCCGGGTACGTTGCCGTCATTACACACGCTGTACCTGTCAGCGCTGCTGCTTGGCTTATCGCACGTGTTCTACAACGTGGCAGTGCAGAACCTGATCGGCATGCTGAGCAACGTCGAAACCCGCACCCGCAATTTCAGCAATCTGAGCCTGATGATGGCCAGTGGCGGATTCCTCGGACCGCTGATCGCGGGATTTGCCATCGACACCCTTGGCCATGCGATCGGTTATCTGTGCATAGCCGTGCTCCCGGCCATTTCGGCGGTGATCATGTTCAGTGCGCGTAGCGGTCTGGCGGCACTGACCGGCGGCAAGGCAAAAAACAGCGAGGCGGGGGGATACGCGGTCGGACTGCTCAGCAATCCGCCATTGCGGCGTACGCTGATCACCAGCGGCATCATTCTCACGGCTATCGACCTGTTCCAGTTTTACATGCCGATCTACGGCCATGCCATCGGCCTGTCCGCGTCGGCCATCGGCATGGTGCTGGCGATGTTCGCCGCCGCGGCTTTCATCGTGCGCAGCATCCTGCCGCAGATCGTCGCCTACTTCGGCGAGGAACAAGTGCTGATCGGTTCCATCTTCATCGCCGCCGGCACCTACCTGTTGTTCCCGCTGGTTGAGAGCGGCATATTGCTGGGCGTCATTGCATTCCTTCTCGGACTGGGCACCGGCTGCGGCCAGCCGCTGACACTGATGATGATTTACGCCCGCGCACCTGAGGGCCGGTCCGGCGAGGCGCTGGGCCTGCGCATGACCATCAACAACCTGACGCATATCATGGTGCCGCTGTTCTTCGGTGCAGTGGGTACGGCGTTCGGCGTGGCTCCCGTGTTCGTCGCCAATGCCGCCATGCTGGGTGCCAGCGGCCTGCTCAGCCGGCGGCGCTGACCCTGCGCTACATCGACGGCCGATATAGTCGACGCACCAACGAATTTACGCAACAATGCATACGCAGCAAACGAAAGGATTTCAGCATGAAAATTGCCATCATCGATGATTACCAGGATGCGTTCCGCAAACTGGAGTGCAGCAAAAAGCTGGCCGGGCATGAACTGATTGCCTTTACCGACACCGAAAAGGATCCGGCGAAACTCGCTGCACGACTGCAGGACGTGGAAATCCTGGTGCTGACACAGCAACGCTCAAAGCTGCCGCGTGCGGTGATTGAAAAACTGCCAAAACTGAAACTGGTCAGCCAGACCGGACGTAATGCCAACCATATCGACATCGCGGCCTGCACCGAAAAAGGCATCGTGGTGTCGGCCGGCGGCGCCGGCAATCCGAACGGGACTGCGGAACTGGCCTGGGCGTTGATCCTCGCCGCGTTGCGCCGCATTCCGCAGGAAGTACGGCGCATGCAGGATGGCAAATGGCAAGGTTCTGTGGGTACCGGGCTCGCCGGCAAGACACTGGGCATCTATGCCTACGGTCGCATCGGCAGCCTGGTGGCGCAGGTGGGCAAGGCTTTCGGCATGCGCGTGTGGTGCTGGGGGCGTGATGGTTCGACGGCCAAGGCCAAAGCCGCCGGCTACGAGGTTGCGGCAAGCCGCGAGGCGTTTTTTGCGGAGTCCGACGTGATTTCACTGCATCTGCCGCTGAATGACGGCACCCGCGGCATCGTCACCGCGGAAGACCTCGCGCGCATGAAACCGTCAGCACTGATCGTCAATACCAGCCGCGCGCCGATCATCGCCAAGGATGCGCTGGTCGCCGCGCTGAAGGCGGGACGACCGGGGCGTGCTGCGATCGACGTCTATGAAGATGAACCTGTGCTGAATGCCAATCATCCGCTGATCGGCATGGACAACGTGGTGTGCACGCCGCACCTCGGTTATGTCGAAGAGAGCACCTACGAGGCGTATTACAACGCAGCGGTCGAGCAGATCCTGGCGTTCATCGCCGGCAAGCCGATCAATGTTGCGAACCCGGATGTGCTGAAAAAATAACGTAAATAGAAACAGGAGGAGAATATGGCGGCAAAAAAAATGCGTTGCGGCGTGGCCGCGGTGGAGGCGCTGCGCGCGTCCGGGGTCAGCAAGGTGTTCGGCCTGATGGGCTCGAGCACGCTGGAAATGTATGACGCGCTGTACGACGTCAAGAAAGACATTGAATACATCGGCGTGCGCCACGAGAACTGCGGCATGCACATGGCCGATGCCTATGGGCGCGTGACGCAGACCCCCGGCGTGTTCATCTGCGGTCAGGCGGGGCCCGGGTCGGCGAACATGGTGCTGGGCCTGGCACAGGCGAAGTTTGCCTATTCGCCGGTGGTGGCGATCACCGGGCTGGCATCGACCGAACACCTCGGCCGTGATGCGTTCCAGGAAATCGATCAGCACACGCTGTTCCTGCCGGTGACCAAACGCGTGATGACCGTGCCGCGGCCGGAGCGCATCCCCGAATTCATTTTCGAAGCTTTCCGCATTGCCAATTCCGGCCGTCGCGGGCCGGTGGTGGTGAATATCGCGCGTGACCTGTTCAACCATGACATCGAAGCCGATATTCCGCAGCGCGTGATGGTGGATATCAAGCCACCGGCCGCCGATGCCGAAACACTGGCGGAAATGCGCAAGCTGATCCTCGCCGCGAAAAAGCCGGTGATCCACGCCGGCGCCGGCATCAAGTGGTCGCGTGCCAGCGGCAAACTCGCGGCACTGGCGGAAAAATTGCAGATTCCCGTGACCAGTTCTGCGGGACATGCGGATATTCTGCCGATGGATTTCCAACTCCATGCGGCCGGTGTCGGTCCGCGCGGCAATCCTGTCGCGAGCGACCTGATGCGCGAAGCCGACCTGATCATTGCGCTGGGCACGCGACTCGGCTTCAACACCACGTTCTACAAGTACACCGATGTTTCTCCGACCGCAAAAATCATCCAGGTCGATATTGACCCGATGGCGCTGGGCCGTTATTTCCCGACGGCACTGGCGGTGGCGGCCGATGTCGGTTCGGTGATCGACGGCCTGGCGGCAGTGATGCAGCCAATCGCTGCCGATGCCGTGCCGTGGCGAGCGCGCAATGAAGTTTATTTCAAGGCGCGTGCGGCGCTGTGGTCGGAACGCGAGGCTTCCGGCGCGCGTACCGGTACGCCGATGCACCCGGACGTGATTTATGCCGAAGTGCGCAAGGCGGCGCCGCGCAATTCGATTTTCACGCTGGACGCCGGCACCACCGGGTTCCAGGCGACAGACCAGTTGCCGTGTTACGAGGCGCCGGCACTGCTGACGCCGCTGGATTGCGGCATGGTCGGTTTTTCCTACTCGGCGGCCATTGGCGCCAAGGTGGCCGCACCGCAACGTGCGGCGATTTCACTGATGGGCGACGGCGGTTTTGGCATGACCATGGGTGAAATGACGACCGCAGTGGCGAGCAACATCCCCGCGATCGGCATCGTCATGGACAACGGCACCTGGGGTTCGGAGATCGCCTACCAGCGCGACTTTTATCAGGAGCGTTATATCGGCGCCCATGTGCACAGCCCGCGTTTTGATGAAGTGATGAAATTGACCGGCGGCAACGGCTACCACCCGACCGCACCGGGCGAAACTGCGGATGCGCTGCGCGATGCGCTGAAAGCCGGCAAGCCCGCGATCATCCACGTCAAGGTTGATCCGGAAGCGACCATCAGTTTCCGCAAGGACGCGCTGCAGAAGCGCGCCTGAGTTCCGCTGTCGCGGGAGAACGCCGATGAACCTGCCGGTTATGCTTCCACCCATGTTTCCCCTTATGCTTCCCGTCACGCCGTTGCAGTTGATGGATTTTCTCGGCGTTGCGGTGTTTGCGGTCAGCGGTGTGCTGGCTGCGGGGCGCAAACATCTGGACTGGTTCGGCGTGCTGGTGATTGCCACGGTTACCGCAATCGGTGGCGGCACCTTGCGCGACCTGCTGATCGACCGCAACCCGGTATTCTGGATGGCCAATACCGGTTATCTGTGGGCGATATTCGCGGCAACATTGTTGACCTTGCTGGTCGTGCGTTTTCGCGAAATTCCGCTGCGCGCCTTGTTGATAGCTGATGCGCTCGGGCTGGCGTTGTTCACGATCAGTGGTGCGCGGATTGCCGAGATGGTCGGTTACGGCGGCATCGTGGTGGTGATTCTCGGTACCATGACGGGGGTGGCCGGCGGCGTGTTCCGTGACATGCTGCTCGCGGAGATTCCGCTGCTGCTGCGCGACGGAGAAATCTATGCCACCGCGGCGATTGCCGGCATTGTTGTGTATCTGCTGCTTCAGGCTGCGGGATTTGAGCGCCTGACCGCCGGTTATGCCGGCATGGCAGCCATCGTGGTGATTCGTTTTGCGGCGATCTTTCTCAGCCTGCGCATGCCCGCCCTAAGGCTGGGCGACCCCAGAAAACCGGATTGAGTGCAGGAGTTTCCGCTCCTCACTCATCACTCAGCGTTCCGCACTCCAGTTCAGTGCAGGTGCCGGTTGCGCGGGTGCAGCGGAATGACCGTGGAACTGCTGGTTGTAGAGGCCGGCGCATCGCCCGCGGGTTTCTGCGGATTGTGCGCGTCAAACATTTTGGTCACCAGTGCAGTGACCTGCTCGACTTCCGGTTTGCCGAGGTGGCGTGACAGCATGTGGTTGATGTCTTCGGTCACACATTGGCGGCGGAATTCATGGACGGCTTCCGGCGATGGTCCGACAAAAAACTGGTAGAACTCGTCTTCGCCACTGTCCGGGTAATAGGTGACTTCCACTTCGGATGCGTATTCGGTCAATGGGCCGAGGCTGTTGCAGGCTTCGGTCAGTTTGTTATGGAAGCTGCGGCCGACGTCACCGGTCCAGCAGATACTGACCACGCGATCGCCGGCGTCATAGACGATGCCCGGTTCTTCGCGCTCGAGACTCTTCGCGTCGGCAAGGTGGTCGGCGTCCACGTAATCCAGCCAGGGGCGCAGCGCGAGTTCGACCTGCGCCAGGCGCACGCCTTTGCACAAAAAAACGCTGCCGTGGACATGTACTTCGGTTTTCATTGCGGGTGACTCCGATGGTGGTGCAGACAGCGGCGATGCAGTGGTGCGGGGGCAACAAGGATAACATACCAAGGATTGATAAATTATTTAATAAAAACAAAGGCTTAGGTGATGTCCGCGCGTCGGGATCGCGGATCAGGAGAGCAGGCCCAGTTCTTTCAGCAAGTTGCCGAGCATCAGCCGCTCGCGATCCAGCATCCCGCCGATATCGGCGCTGCCGGCATAGGTATTGATCCAGTAGTGCCGCTGCAGTTCCTCGTTCCACTCTGCGCAGGCGATGGCTGTCCCCAGCATGCGATCCCACCAGTCGATTTGCACCGGATCGAGTCCGCGCGCGCCGATGACGCCGCGCCAGGTGCCGATCACACAGCCGACACCCTGTTCTGACCAGGTGGGGGTTTGTGCGTACAGGCCGGGCAGGCGCTGTGGCGCCGATACGGCCAGTGCGCGCAGGCTGCCCGCGGCCAGTTCCTTTGCCGCACTGACTGCGGTGATTGCCGCCACTTCCGCGCGGCCGGCCATGACATCAGCAGCGGCGTGCAGCGCCGAATCGAACACCTGCAGGCACAGTTGCCGCGGGTCACCGCCGGCATGGCGTGCCAGTTGCGCCAGTGCCATGTGGTTGGTGTTGCCCAGTGCTGTCGCCATCGCGATGGTCAGCGTAGCCGGATCACGCAGGCGTGCGAGCAGGGCGGCGCCATCGGTGATCGCCGAATCAGCGCGCACCAGGAAGGCAATGTATTCGGTGTAGAGGTTGACCAGCGGGGTCAGCGCGGTGTCGTCGAAATCGCTGACGCCCAGTTGCCGGTTGGTGATGATGGTCGGTGAGTTGATGGCCAGCACATGCGGGTTGCCCGGGTGTTGCGCCAGGTAGTCCCATGCGTTGCCGCCGCCGCGGCCGGCGATGTTGCGGAGTTTTACCGGGACATCGACCAGCCCTGCGAGCACGCTGATCAGCGCCCGGGCCGGGCGGTCCTGTCCGCCACCGGCAGGGGTACCGGCCACCAGTTCAATTTCATGTTCGGGGCGCCAGCCGCCGGCGCCGCTCGTCATGTACCAGCGGCTTGCGGGTTGCCGGTCTTGGGTATAAACACCACCAGCAGGTTGGCGGCAATAATAGTGCCGGCAAGGAAATAAAACGCTGCGTAGACACTCCAGGTGTCGGCAATGACGCCGAACATGGCGGGTGCGATGCTGCCGCCAATGGCGAGGATGGTGAACTGCAGGCCGACGCCTGTGCCAGCGAGGCGCTTCGGCGTGTTTTCTACGGCCCAGGCCTGCATCACCGGGCGCAGGGCGTAGAGGAAAAATCCCACCAGTGCGACGAACACGATAAACAAAAAGGATTGTCCGGCGAAGACCATGCCGATGATGGTGACGCCGGTCAGTAACATGCTTGACAGCACAACCTTGCGCCGGCCGACCTTGTCCGAAACATGTCCGGCAATCGGCCCCGCGATCAGGCCTGCGACCTGCAGCACAGTCATGCACAAACCGACGGCGATCGGCGAATAACCCTGCTCATACGCCAGATACACCGGCAGGAACACCAGCAGACCGACCTGGGTCAGCGTACGGAAACCGCCGCTGATGCAGATCAGCATCAGGGTGCGGTCGCGCATCAGCGTGCCAAGATCGTGCAGGTACTGGCGCGCGCTCCAGGCTGTACCGCTGCCGGCGTTGACGTCATCCAGCTGGTCTTTTCCGCTGTCCGTTGCGCGGTTGGTGGCCAGCGCGCCGACCATGATCAGGATCAGTGTCGCCATTACCAGCCCCGGCACGATGTTGATCACCACCACTTCGCGCCAGGTGAACCACGCCAGCAATGTGCCTGCCGCCAGTGGTGCCAGCGCCTCGCCGACATTGCCGCCCATGCCGTGGAAAGACAGCACCAGGCCCTTGCGCTGCGGGTACTGATGGGCGAGGGTCGGGATCGCCGCCGGGTGCCACAGGTTGTTGCCGATGCCGACCAGCATCAGGCACACCACCAGCATCCACATACTGTGAGTCATGCTCATCAGCGCATAGGGAAAGCCGACCCAGAACAGCGAGGCAGCCATCAGATAACCCTTTTTGCCAATGGCATCGACCAGCATGCCGCCGGGCAGGTTGGAGAGCGCGCCGGCAAGGTGCTGCGCGCTCATCAGGAAACCGATCTGCGTATAGGAGAGACCGAGCTCTTTGCCGATCAACGGCAGCAACACGTAAAACGTCGCGGGATACCAGTGGGTCAGGCCGTGGCCGGCGGAAATCAGCCAGACGTCACGGAAGGTGCGCGGCGGTGAGACGGTGGCGGCGGTGGCGCTCATAATATGGTCTTGGCGGGGTTGCAATGCATCATAACATGCAGCTGAAGCGCAAAATTCGCGGCGTATAATCAGCGCCTCCTCCGCATCACCAACCGCACTTAAAACGTACTTAAGTACGTAATTAACAATCACTTCAGCGACTTCATGCGTACCGACATCGAACGTTTTTTCAACCCCAAATCCATCGCCATCATCGGCGCCTCGCAGGACTTCGTGACCATCAGCGGCCAGCCGCTGAAACACATGCTGAGCCATGGCTACAAGGGCAAGCTCTACCCGATCAATCCCAAGTATCAGGAAATCGGCGGCGTGAAATGCTGGCCGTCGATTGAGGCACTGCCGGAGGCACCGGAACTGGCGCTGATCCTCGTCAATGCCTCGCGCGTGGTCGACATGCTGACCAGCTGCGGCAAAAAGGGTATTCCATACGTGATCATTTTCAGTTCCGGGTTTTCCGAAACCGGCGGCGAAGGCGTGGCGCTGCAGCAAAAGCTGGCCGACATCGCACGCGAATACAACATCGGTGTCATCGGTCCCAACTGTCAGGGCATGATCAACGCCGCCGATGCGGTGTATGCCGGTTTTGGTTCGGTGTTCAACGCCGATTACACCGCGGGCTCGGTCAGCATGGTGTCGCAGTCGGGTGGCTTCGGTTTTTCGGTGATGAACCTGTCCTCGCTGGACGGCGGTCTGCCGTTCCGGCAGATGGTGACCACCGGCAACGAAATCGGCGTGTCGACGCTGGATTTCATCGACTATTTCATCCGCGATCCTAAGACCGACATCATCGGTGCCTATATCGAAGGCGTGAAAGATGCGCGACGCATCCTCGATGTCGGCGACAAGGCGCTGGCCGCCGGCAAACCGATACTAATGTGGAAAGTCGGCAACACCGAGCAGGGGCAGAAGGCCGCAGCCTCGCATACCGCCAATCTTGGCGGTGCGATGGCACTGTATAAAGCCGCGTTCCGGCAAAAGGGCATTATCCAGGTCGAGGACATCCAGGACCTGGTTGATTACGGCCATGCGCTGCGCAGCAACCGCCTGCCGCGCGGCAATCGTGTCGCCATCATTACGATTTCGGGCGGGGCTGGCATCCTGATGACCGATGAGGTCGTCGCGGGTGGTATGCAAATGGCGCAATTGGCGCCGGCCACTGTGGCCAAGCTGCGCGAATTTGTGCCATCCTTCGGTTCAGTGGGCAATCCGGTGGATGTCACTGCGGCGATTTTCAACGACCTGACTTTGATCAATCGCACGCTGCAGGCGATCAACGATGACCCGGGTGTCGACTGCATCGCGATGATCAATGCATCGCTGCAGGGCGAAATCGCGCAAAAGGTGGCAGCCGAGATCATTGCCGTTGCCGCGAAGACCGACAAGCCGATTTTCATTTCGTGGAGCGCGCGCGATGCCGTGGCGCCCGAGGCCTATGCGGCGCTGGATGCGGCGCGCATCCCCCATTACAAGTCGCCGGTGCGTTGCGGGCGCGCGCTGGCTGCGGTGTCGTGGTATGCGGAAGCGAAACGACGCAACACGGCACAGAAAAACGACAAGCCACCGGTCATCAACCGTCCGACGGCACAGGCAATGCTCAAGGGTGAGACCGGCGACGTCACCGAATACGCAGCGAAACAGGTGCTGGCCGAGTACGGCATCCCGGTGACGCGCGAGGAACTCGCCAAAAACCGTGACGCTGCAGCAGCAATCGCGCAAAAAATCGGCTTCCCGGTGGCAATGAAAGTGCAGTCCGTCGATATTTCGCACAAGACCGAAGCGAAAGCGGTGCGGCTTGCGGTAGGGAATGAAGCAGACGTTGCCACGGCCTTCGACGAGATCATGCGCAATGCCAAGGCCTACAAAGCCGATGCGCGCATCGATGGCGTACTGGTGCAGGAAATGGTTGGCGGTGGTACCGAGGCCATAGTCGGTATCACCAACGATGCGCTGTTCGGCCCGGCGGTGATGTTCGGGCTGGGCGGTATCTTCGCCGAGGTGCTGAAGGATGTGTCCTTCCGCCTTGCCCCGATCACACCGGCCATTGCCCGCGAAATGGTCGAGGAGATCAAGGGTTACCCGGTGCTCGCCGGGGCGAGAGGTAAACCCGCGGCAGATGTGGATGCGTTGGTCGATGCACTGGTCAAACTGTCGGCGCTGGCAGTAGATCTGAAGGATCATATTGCCGAACTCGACATCAATCCGCTGATCGTGATGCCCAAAGGTCAGGGCGTGAAGGCGGCGGATGCGTTGATTAGAATGAAAATCTGAAGGGGCAGGACCGAAAGGCGTTAACGCAAAGGCGCAAAGGAAAAAGAGAGACGCAGAGAAAAGCGAAAGAATAACGAGGTGTTAAAGGATTTTGATTTCCTTCGCGTCTTTCACTTCCTTTGCGTCTTTGCGTTAAGGGGTTTGTTAAAGCAAGGCGTTAACGCAAAGGCGTAAAGGAAAAAGCGAGACGCAGAGAAAAGCGAAAGAATAACGAGGTGTTAAAGGATTTTGTTTTCCTTCGCGCCTTTCACTTCCTTTGCGTCTTTGCGTCAAGGGGTTTGTTAAAGCAAGGCGTTAACGCAAAGGCGCAAAGGAAAAAGAGAGACGCAGAGAAAAGCGAAAGAATAACGAGGTGTTAAAAGATTTTGGTTTCCTTTGCGCCTTTCCCTTTCATTGCGACCTTTGCGTCAAGTTTTTGAATCTGAAGGTGTCGATCATGAGTATTTCCTCCGAAGTCCGGCAGTTGTGCGATGAAGTCGCGCGTTTCCTGCGCGAGCAGGTGGATCCGCGCTCGCGCGTCATCGAGGAAAACGATGCGATCCCCGATGATCTGCTGCAACTGGCCCGCGACATGGGACTGTTCGGGCTGACCATCCCCGAGGAGTACGGCGGCAGTGGCCTCGACCTCGCCGGCAAGTGCGCGATTGAAGAAGTCATGGGGCGGACCAACTATGGTTTCGCCACACTGATTGGCAACCACACTGGCATCAGCACCACCGGCATCACCGCGCTGGGCAATGACGCACAGAAGAAAAAATTCCTGCCGAAAATGGCCAGCGGCGAGTGGATCGGCAGCTTTGCGCTGACCGAGGCGCAGGCGGGCTCCGACCCGGCGGCGATGCGCACCATGGCGGTGAAAAAGGGTGACCGTTATGTGCTGAACGGCGAAAAAATCTACATCACCAATGCCGGTCTCGCCCAGGTGTTCACGGTGATGGCGATTACCGACAAGGCCAAGGGCATCAAGGGCATTTCGGCGTTCATCATCGAGCGCGATACGCCGGGCTTCAGCATCGGCAAAAACGAATTAAAAATGGGCATGCATGGCTGCACCACGGCGCCGCTGGCCTTCACCGATTGCGAAGTGCCAGCAGAGAATCTGCTCGGCGCCGAGGGCATGGGTTATGTGCAGGCACTGAAAACGCTGACCGCGGGCCGGGTGACGGTGTCGGCGCGCTGCTGCGGCATGATGGACAAGCTGATCGACCAGACCGCCGAGTACATGAAAACCCGTAGCCAGGGCGGCAAAAAACTCGCCGAACACCAGGGCCTTCAGTGGATGCTCGCCGACATGGCGGTGGCGCGCGACGCCGCACGCGGACTCACGCAGCGCGCAATTGATGTGCTGATGTGCGGCGAACGCGGCACGATGGAGGCGTCTACCGCCAAGGTGTTCTCCACCGAAGCGCTGGGCCGCGTGGTCGACGCCGCGGTACAGATCCACGGCGGCATGGGTTACATGCGCGAGGCCGGCATCGAAACCACCTTCCGCGATGCGCGCATCGTGCGCATTTACGAGGGCACCTCGGAAATCCAGCGCAACATCATTGCCGGGTTGTTGCTCAAGGATTGATGCTGCACCCGGAGATTGTTTATAAGAGGGACTAACAAAATGCCAAAATCTCCCTCATCCCCACCCTTCTCCCGGAGGGAGAAGGGCTTTTCACCCCTCTCCCTCCGGGAGAGGGGTTGAGGGTGAGGGTGGTTTTGACGTTTTTTTTTATTCATTTTGTTTTTCGATATAAGTATTTTATTTAATTGATATTTTGTAAAAATACCGCAGGAGTCCATGATGGCAAAAGTACAGG
>Ga0163147_10006703_pt1 | contig 13366 bp, 7 predicted proteins | sample OliLakLV19MP6G1_FD_148597 | JGI IMG/M metagenome (GOLD analysis project Ga0163147, IMG submission 148597) | Freshwater microbial mat bacterial communities from Lake Vanda, McMurdo Dry Valleys, Antarctica- Oligotrophic Lake LV.19.MP6.G1 | ecosystem: Environmental > Aquatic > Freshwater > Lake >...
TATTCTGCGCTGTCCGCAGTTATCTGTCCACCGCACGCAAGCATGGACGCTCCATGTTTTCCGCCCTCGTCGATGCTTTTTCCGGCAACCCTTTCATCCCAATCTTGCATCACCCCTGAGCAGTTACGTCCTACCATCATTGATCTTTTCCAGTACCCTGTTTACTTTCTCCACGACCTCCGACGGAACCACCGCCTCATGCGATACTTGATGTCGTAGTGGGTGATGAAGTCGAGTTCCGCGCCAGCACCCGATCAATCTCGTCGATGATGGGCTTGAAATGCTTCGGGATGATAAATTGCAAAGGTAAATTTTCATCTCACTCCCCCTCAAATCCATGATCCCGAAACTTCAACGTTCGGCTGTTCTCGTTGATCGTCCGCACGGTCGCATCGTCGAAACCGACTTCACGCTCTGCGCTGATCTCAAGCGTGATCGTCACGCCAGTTCCGGTCAGACTGGTGAGGCGCTGGATGATTTCCTCAACGATGGTCGCCATCTCTTTGTTGCCCCGCTGCGGATCAATCTCGACCGTGCCGTGATAGCGCGTGATTCGTTTCGGCTTGGCGGGGGCAGTAGGCTGAAGTGGGCTAGAACCGCTGACTGTACGCTCGCTCGTCGCTGAGGGCATGGATCCCAAAGCCGAGTCGCGTTTACGCTGCTCTGCCTCAAGCTGTGCATCTGCCACTTCAGGGCGCAGCAACACAGCGTTATCGTCGAAATAGAGGCTAGGGGCTGGCTGGCGATACACCAACCCTTTGTACGCTCCATCCAAGCCGACCGTCGTCGCATAGCCGAACGGCGCATCATCGCGTGAAATGCCGTCGCGGATCGCTTCGACCAGCACCTCCTCGTTGTATAGACGGGGAAGGTAGCAATAGCGCGACAGGTATTCCCAAAGCTGTTTCAGTCCTACATGCGGTTGGTCGCGCCACAGGTAGCGGTCTAACTCCATGCGTAGATTGTCGGGCGACCAGCGCGGAATCAGCATTTCGCTCTGACGCAGCTTACGCGCGGCGCGGTCGTAAAAGCTATCCTGCCCCGCGATACGATGCGCTTCGTACTCAATCGCACCCGTCGGATCGGGCTGCACCGGGACGATCAACCAACTATACGTTTCTTGCAAGCGGCTGAGCAGTGTTTCCTCGGTGCGCTTGAGGTTGGTCTCGACCTGCTTCCGCTGCTGAGCATCCAGATTGAGCGGCTCGGCTTCGTCCCTGATCGACTTCCACGCCAGATATTCGCGCAGCGCCTTTTCCCATGCCTCAGCATTTTCGACATCGGCGGCGATGAATACCAGCATGTTGCGGTACAGTCGGGGCGAACTCCCACGATTTTCGAGAATTTCTTGTGCCACGCGCTGCGCCTGAGAAATGCCATTGCCGCGCTTGTGCGCGTATTCTGGCGCGAGAACGACAACCCGTGTGCGCCATTCATCTGCGACATCGCCGGAAGTCTGCGGCGCGACGTGAGTGCCAGCGAAGTCCTCACGACGCGGCTTGCCGACACGTAGTCGTGCAATCGCCTCTTTGTACACCTCGTCGGCGTGGATGTTTTGCGCCCGATCCTGCGCCATGCGGTTGACAGTGGGACGGGTATCGTACCAGTAGCGGCTGCTGTCGCTGTAGAGATAGGTCAGTTGATTGCTCATCCGGCGCAGGGCATCGTTGAATGCGGCAAGCTGCTCGCCCGGCTGCACTGTCGCTAACCGGATGCGGACTTCTTCGACACCACGTACCGACTGCCCGGTAACAGACGGTGCGCTGCCGATGAATATAGATCGTCCTACACGGCGGGCAGCGGTATATTGCCCCAGCGTCGGTACACTGGTATCCAGTTGATAGGGTTTCGAGTCTTGCCCGTCAATGTCGGCATCGACAATCGCAGACCAGCCATCGGGGAGGTAGCGCAGCAGTTCATTCCGCACCGCCGGGGCGAACAGTGGGATTGACCCCGGCATGATCATCAGCGATTGATCGTTGTCGTTCCACAGCCGATGAATCACCGTCGCCATCAACCGCAGTACGCCGCGTGTGCGTTGAAAGCGGTCGAGCGTTGACCAATCCTCATACAGCCGAGCGAATAACTCTGGGTGAATGGGGTAGGCTTCTTTCATGCGGCGCATATAGTCGCCTTCGCCCACGCCCGATGGAAATTCACCGCTGTTACCCGCGTACATCTCGCGGAAGGCGGCGATTACCGCGTCACGAGCGGCGTAGTCCATTTCCGACGAGAACAAGCGTCGGCGCACAATCTCGAAACTCTCGGTGGCTGTGACGGGCTTCCACACCGACTCGATGCGCCCGATGGTCTTGGCAAGGATATCCAGCGCCGCTTTCCCGCCCTCACCGCCGATTTCGTTGTCGCTCTCCGGGATCGACACCAACAGCATCGCATCGCTGGAACGCTTGACCGCTTCGGTGAGCGACTGCACGAACGACATGACACTATCGAATGATCCAGCGGACAGCCGTTCGCCCACGCCGTACAGGTTACGTGCAAAGGCGACCAATTCGTCGATAATGATGAGCGCCGGTCCGTGCTGTTCCAGCAAGCGCGTGAGCGTTTCGGTGCCTGGATTGACCGCCGCCAGATCGTCTTTCTCGACCAACTGATAAGCCGCATGTCCACCCAATTGATAGGCGATCTCGCCCCACAGCGTATGAGTGGTGCAGTCAGCATACTGGCGCGGTTGCGTCGGGCTGAAATCGAGACCGACAATCACGGCGCGGTTGGCGCTGATGCGGTCGTCGATTTGCCTGAACTCGTTGGTGATATTTTCGCCGCCGGGGATTTCGCTGAAACCAATCTGTCCGCCAAACAGGTGATAGAGCGCCAACATGCTGTGTGTCTTACCACCGCCGAACGCCGTCTGAAGCTGCACGACTGGATCGCCGCCCTGACCCGTGAGGCGCTTCACCCCCGTCACTAACAAGTCGCGCAAGCCCTCGGTCAAATAGGTACGGCGGAAGAACTCGACTGGATCGGCATATTCGACTGCTGCCTTGCCCTGCATCACGTCGGCAATATTGGCGACGAAATCCCCAAGGATGTAACGCCCCTCCATCACATCAGGATGCGGCTTGACCACCATACGCCACGGGCGTAAACCCGGTGTGGTCATGGTTGGCGCTGCCAGCATGTCGAGCGATCCGGTTTTCTTGCCGGACTGTTTCTGTTCAGCTTCAAATCGGAGACGCAGCAGGTCTTGGGCGATGTCGCGCGGAATCTGGGCTTGTTCGGGCGCGCCAACAGCTTCGAGCAGGCGCATGGCGGTATCGACAATACGATACGCTTCATCGTTCGTGAACGGCTTTTGATGCGCCCATGCGACGCGGGCATCTTGCAGTTCGCCGACGTATGAGCGTTCCGACTTCCCCAACCGCGCTTTGAAGATTTGTTCCCAGCGGCGCTGGATGGCGTTCAAGCAGGCTTGAGCATCCATCTCGCGGACTGCGCCCTCGGCGCTGGTGCTGGCAAGCCCGCCATATACGCCCGTCGTGAGCGCGTCATTGATTTCATCGATCAGCTTACTGCCATAGACGCGGGCATATTCACGCACCACAAACGGCGCGAGTCCTGCTTTTAGCGCGTCCATTACTTCGCTGACGCGATCACGGTTACTTTTCGCCATACTATATGCCTTTCGTTGCGGGATTAGGGCATACAAAAACAATGTTCACACCATGTTCCGTAAAAATCGGCGCATATGTTTCCCATTTATAGTCAGCAGATTGAATTACATCTGGTTGGATATCGTTATACATGTGACAACATTTCGCAGTCGCAATCCATTTGTGGTCACGCGGGTCAAAATTCTTCAGACGCTTGTCTTGAGGGAACTCATCGTATGAATCACCCATTGGAGTGATTGGCACGAGCATCAGGTTTTGCCAATTTTGCAGCAACCACCGTAGGAACATCTCCCCAAAACCGCCGCCTGCATCACTGAGCTTATGACGATACTCAGTGAGAATATGACTCCCATCGGGGTCTTTTCCACCGTCAATGACAATCTGATAATCACTTGCCATTGCACTCATCAATAGCTTTAGGCAGGCCATTTTGCATTCAGCAGACGTTTGTGGTGACTGATCGCCATTTGCATTGATAAGAACATTTGTGTCGAGGATACGACTGTTAGTTGCCATTTGCCATTTGTCTTTGGATACCGTTTTGAGCTATTTCAAACATATCGCCCGTTAAATCACCAAAAAAGTCTTTAGGCCAGTTACGAATATTCCCGAACACATCTATTTCAAGTTCACTGATACGGGATTGTCCGTTGGTCAAATCGCAAAAGTACAGCGCCGTTTGCTCCCGTGTAATTTGTTCTTCGGCAATCCGTCGTTGTAACCGCCGCAATAGATGTTCACTGTGGCTTTCGATGATCAATTGAATTCTGCGATTTTTAATCACGTCGATGAAGACATCTGCTAGTACCGATTGCACCGCCGGATGCAAGTGAATTTCTGGTTGTTCGAATATCAGGGTGGAGCCAGGGGGAGCATAGTAGCATAGCACGAGGACTGGCAATACCTGCGAAACGCCAAAGCCCATATCTGTAATCAGCACCTCATGGCTTTGGGAAGTGCGTTTGAGTCGCACTTCATATTGGTTGCCACCATCAATGAGTTGTTTGGTATGAAATGAGGATGCCATTCCCATTTCGACCAACCATTTCGCGACCCGTTCCTCAAGCTTAAGCTGTTTGCCTCGTTTGGCGACGGGATAAGCATTAGCTCGTTTGCCAGCGAGTAGCGCAGAAATCGCAAGTTCGCCTGTCATGCCGACCCCAGATGGGCTTTCACCCGCCCAGTTATAGGAGCGCTGTGGGTACCCGCGTAACGGACCTAGATAGTAAACCCGTTTGAATTGCTGCTCCAAGGACAGAACAATGTCGCTGAGATAGCCGGTATTCTGATAAAAACGGAGTGCTTCATCAGAGAAACCATAGCATTTTTCAGGACTCATAAATACCCGGGGTCGCCCTTGGGGTCGCTCTGGCTCAGTCCCACCAACGTTGACCCGTATCGAATATTGGTTATTTTTGCCGCGTACCATCTCGACTCGAAATCTGTCCGCGTCATAGGAAATTCTGGACACATACGTGCTTTGTTTATCACTGAAAATTGTCGTAGAGAAAGCGAGCGCGTCAATCGGAAACTTGTCACCCGTCTCTGGCACAGTCACCTGAATACTTGGCAAATTATCATTTGCAGAAGTCTGTCTGGTTGTAGAGGATGTCGTTGGCAAGTGCCAACTCACATCCATCGTTAGCTCTGTGCTATCCCCATGTGTAATTTCGGAAATAGTTCCAAGATTCACATAGCCATCTTGAAGGTTTCCAGTTTTTAGAACCAACTTGCGATCATTCGATTCGGTCGTTTGCTTCAAAAGCAAAAGCATTTGCAACAAACTACTCTTGCCAGAGCTATTCGTGCCGAAAATCCCCGTGAGTGGGGCAAGCCGCACCTCACCCGTATCTACCCACGATTTGAAATTTCGCATTCTCATTTTGGTGAACATTAATTTACTCCTCTATTCAAACAACCGATCTTGCACGGTCGCGTCGCCCGCTGCCCGCGCCGCCCTCAACCGCGCCGCTTCCTCGCCGATGCCCGCCCAACTGATGACCAGCGCATTGTAATCGCGGGCGTGATCCGCCCATCCTTTACGTTCGCAAATGCTGTACAGCCGATACGCCAGTGCGCGTGCTTCCGCCGCCATGTCGTGCGGCATTTTGGTCATCAATGCCGCCGATCCGGTTTCGCCGTGTGTGTTCAGCCGTTCGATCAGGTGATGCACAGCTTCCCAAATCGTCGGGCGTTTGTCGTCCTGCGGATCCCACATTTTCCCCCTCACCCCCTGCCCCTCTCCCACACTGCGTGAGGAGAGGGGTGTTTCAAGTCCCTCTCCCCGTGAGGAACGAACAGTGGGAGAGGGATTTAGGGTGAGGGCAGCCGGATCATATTCCTTCCAATGAATCAGCCGCACCTTCCCCCGTCCAGATTGCACCAGTCCGGCGGCTTCTACCCCCGCGACGCTGGTATTCTTCGCCCGTGCCAGCGTATCCGCCAAGCCGAACTCCCCTTCGTTGAAGCCGAATTGCTGGAACCATGCGATAGCGAAGCGCGTATCCGCGTCGATGTCTCCGTCCTGCTCCGCGAGATAAGCATCGAGTTCCTGATTGATCAGCCCTAACGCGGCGCGAACGCTCATTGCTGTACCATTCGCCTCCAAAACCTTGCTGTAGCGGCTGTAGATCGCCATGCCGGGACCGATGCTCGCCTGTGCCAAGTCCACCGGGGCGATGTTGCCGGACTGCATGTTCTTGAGCGCGGCGGGCAATTCGCGCCGCATCGCATCGACGAAGGCACGGCGGCTGGTGGTCGGCGCATCTTCTGGTCGTGGGCGGCACACGAGGACGATGGAGGAGGCGAGGGCGTTATTGTTTTTCTTAAGATTCCCAGTCAATTCGGTTCGCATTGGCCAAGTGCCGTTGATGCTGAACCCCGAATCAATCAGGCTGGTGAGCATAGTTTCCCATCCTGAACTTGCGATTTGTGCGTCGCCGTTTTCCTCATCTTCGTCGTCTGAGTCGGAATCCTGTTGTTTAAAGGCGTAGTACACCGTCAGTGGATAATTATCCGATACAAAGCGCCGAATATTGGTAAAAGTTTGGATCATGCCCGATTCAAAATAGGTGTTCGCCGCCTCTTTACCACCATGACGATAGGGTGAAGCGATCAATTCTGGTTCTTTTGGTACAAGCATTGTGCCAAAAATATCAGGATATACACCATATAAAGATTTTCGCATCCATACATAGAAAAAATCTGACAAGTCGGCGTAGCCTATCATGTCATAGTAAGGAGGGTCGGTAGACAACACAACTCTCAATTGATCTGCGATGTGTTGAGCATCTGTTTGAAGAACTTGACCTTCAATAGAGGAATTAAGCCTCTTAAGAACATTAGTTAGATAATCCAGTTGTCCCAGAAAATTACCAGATGAGCTAGAAAATGGATTAGCTTCTGCATAGTCCCAAACCATAGGAATTGCTTGTCTTCCAAAAACTTGTTGGATATTCTGACTCGTTCCTGAATCCCATCCACAAAGCGAACTTAAGCGATTTGCCTGTTTACTGACATTCATTCCAAGATAAACACTGACCGCGTCAGCATACGCCAGCGCACCGCGCCCACCATCGCGCAGGGGAACGCCATCATCCGGCAAGCCCGCCGCCCGCGCATCCTGAATGGCTTGCTCCCGCGCTTCGGCAACCAGATCGCTAAAGGTGGTCAGCGCGACCAGTTGGCGCGGGGTGAAGAGTTTGTTGTACTCATCCATACCGTAGAGTTGTACGCGAAACCCAAGAGCCTGTTCGGGTATATCGCCAATCGGTTTCCACAGTGGTACAGCTTGTTCAGCGATTCGCGCTTGTTCTGAAGTCGGAGCGTAGTAATTGCGCCCGCCCTTGCCCTCGGTGACAATCGCCATCAGGTGCGCGCCCATGCGCCCGTCTTTGCCCTCGTCGCGGATGTACTCGAACGGCATCGGTTCGCCTGTGACGAGATCGCGCCCGCCGCGTTGATTGACCGTTCCTTCATCCTTCGTTGGCGGGGTATCGCCGTCTTGTTCACGGCGCACGATATAGCGAATACGATGGGTAGGCGTGCCATCGGTGACGGGTTCGACAATGGGTTCGATCCATGCACCCCGCCCCTTCTTCTTGCTCAGGATGAACGAGCGCACTAGCGGCACATCGACATTGACCGCTGGATTCGGGCTTTTCACCGTCCGCGCCCACAGCCACGCGATCACGGTTTCGCCGTTATGTGTCGGGTACAGGTGCCCGATCTTCTCCCACGCTTTTTCGCGCATCCATTCGCCGTAGTAGCGCACGTCGGCGGCGAGTCCGGCAGCACCACGCCACAGAGACCCCTCACCCCCCGCCCCCTCTCCCACGCTGCGCGAGGAGAGGGGGAGCGATGCCTGTTGGCGTGGTTTGAAAGCGGCTTCAATCTGTTTGAGGGCTTCAGGTAGATGATTTTCCACCTGTTCGGCACTTAAACGCACAAAACGAATGCCGAGCGACTCAATAAGCTGCTGGCGCTGCTGGTCGGCATCTTGCTGCAAAGCATGAATACTGCCATCCACTTCAATGGCTAAACGCTCATCAGGGCAGTAGAAATCCAGCACAAAAGCACCAATATCCACCTGACGTTTGAACTTCTTGCCATCGAGTTTTCGATTCCGCAGCGCTTGCCACAAAATATCTTCGCTCCGTGTGGCATTTTTCCGCAGTTGACGGGCGATTTCTGTCATACGTTCGCGCATCTGGGGGGTAATGTGCCAGTGATCTGGACCCTCACCCCCCTGCCCCCGCTCCCACGCTTCGTGAGGAGAGGGGAAGTCCTGAAGTCCCTCTCCTCCGCTTGCGGTGGGAGAGGGATTTAGGGTGAGGGGGTTATCACGCGGATTCACGGGCGGCATGTTGGCAAAACGCGGCGGAATTTCGATCTGCGCCTTGTTGATCATCACCGCAACCGGGTTCAGGTCGCTTGCATGTGCTTCTAGTCCAAGACGTTGCGCCTCTAACGGGATACTGCCACCTCCGGCGAACGGATCGAGCAGCGGCGGCGGGTTGCCTTCGGTGGCGATCATGATGAGTTCGCGGGCAGTGGTGAGGATCGCCTCATCGGTGGTCGCTTCCCACGTCACCAACCGCTCGATGAAGTCGAACAGGCGCATACGCGGCGTGTCATCGAGGGCGGCGTTCGCGCCCTTCGGAAGCTGCTTACAGGCTTCCACAAAAGCGGGCAGCGCGTCCGGGTCGTCGGGGTCATCGACCAGTGAGGTGAAGATCACTGCACGGGCGGCGGCGAGGGGTCGGCGCGCCCACCACAGATGAAGCGTCGAAGGGTGTCCATGCCGGATAGATTTTTCGCGGGCGCTGGCGACGTTGATGGCTTCGAGCGGCAGCGCCACTTCGATTAGTTTTTTACGATAGGTCATAAATTCAGTCCTGATTGACGGCTTCAAAAATAAGGGTCATGAGGGAATGTCCATCGGCGAAACAATCGTCACCACGTCGCCAAAGCGTTTCAAATCGTCTACGTTGATGGTGAGCAGCGTGTCAATGCCGTAGACCAGCATCGTGGCGACGAGATTGGCATCATGGACTTGCTTGCCTCCGGTTGGGTGCGTCTGAAGCAGTTTCACAAACTGTTCGATCACGGCTTCAGTTTCATTCGCAATTTTGAACACAGCGCGCAGCTTCGTGTACTGCGCGTCAATTTGGGCTGCATTCATCGGCTTCATGAATGACTGCGGGCGGGTCGCCTGATTGAAATATTCCCGAACGACCTGCCCGCTGATCCACATCTCGCTTCCCTGCGCGATATACCTGTCAAGAAATGGCTTCACAATCGCATAATTGGGAAATGGCAGGATGGTCGCCCGCAGCAGCACGTTGGTATCGACGAAGACCTTAGCGGGCATCGTCGTACCAATCCTGACGACGGTCGGAATAGGCGGGCAGGACTGCACCCAGATCGACTGTCATCGAGTCAAAAACCGCAAGGCGCTCATTGACGGTGAGTTCGCGCGTCCTGATCCTATCCAGCAGCCAGACGACCAGTTCCGCCTTTTTATCGTCGGTCAGTTCTTCCGCCAGCTTCACCACATCCTCTAAATTTACAGCCATCACGTCGGCTCCCCGCTCATTGCCAAAAGTTCAACCCTATTATAGTTCACGCTGGTCACGTTGAAGTCGGGTTCTTTACCGAAAGGCTTACGAATATAACGGGGATGGCGTGCTTTGCCGTTTTCCACCTCAACAATTGCCAAAATGAACTGCTGCGGGGCGTTAAGCGCGGTCAAAATCTCATTGCGTGTCATGGTGATCGTTTCGCCTCCCGCCCGCCGCCCCTTGACTTCGATGAAGCGCATGGTTCCGCTGCGCCCGTCACGGCTTTCGATGTCATAGCCGAAATTGTGGTCGCTCACGTCGCGGGGATCATTGCCGAGCGCGATTTCGGTTTCTAGCACGGCACGCATGGCGATCTGTTCGGTAATCCGCCGATCAAGGATGTCAGGGGCAATGTTCTCACCGAGCAGTAAACCGATGGGGATGATCAACGCGCCACCGACTACAATCGGCGGCGCGGCGCTGATCTGGCGCTCCTGGGCGAGTTGTGCCTTGCGCTGTTTCAGGCGCTCCGCCAGACGATCCGCCCGTTCTTGGGCGCGCTGGCTGTTCAGGCGAGCGTTGATCCGACCCGCGTGTTCCGCTGCCCGCAGTTCGGCGGCGCGTAAGTCCCAATAGTTGATTTCTTTGGTCAGCCGCTCTTGCACCGCTGCTTCGGTCTTGTCGATGAGTTCAATACGGCGCTGGCGTACACGCTCTAAATGGCGTGGAATAAGATTTTCGACGGCATACGCAGTCGCACGCTTTTCGAGGTTTTCGCCCCTCAGCCACGCTTGTTCAAGCAGCCCGTTCAACTGTGCAATTTCGTCAGCATCCGCCGGTCGGTAATCGAGATACGGCGCGCCGCCTGCCTCGCGTACCGTTCCCATGCTGTCAATCTCGACAAAATGCACTTCGCGCGAAATCACACGGCGTTCGCCGCTCTTGGCGGGGATCGAATCTTGGATCGCCTGATCGAGATAGAACAGCACACGCGCTTCACGTCCGGGATCGGTGTCGTCGATCAAGATGCCGCCGCGCTTGAGGGTATCGCGTTCACGCTCCAGCATTAACCCAATCGTCGCATCCAGCAGCGGATGACCGGGGCAGACAAAGGTCGCCGGAAGTTTGTCCGAGAGATGAATCAGCGACTTCTCGAAGCAGATGCGCTCATATTTAGTCGAGATTGCGCCTAAGCCGCGATCTTTCGCCCAATTCCGAATGACCGCCGGGACGTTGTTGATCGTATAGCGTCCGCTTTCGCGCTCATACAGTGTGCCGCCTAGAAACGCGAAGGCTTGCAGGAAAAATGCTTTGATATAGTGGGGCTGCAAACGTCGGGCGGAGGCGCGTTCCATATCTTCGCGTATACGCATGATTTGCGTTGTGTCCATGCTCGTTTGCGCCAATGACCCCCGCTCAAGCAGGTCACGCACGCGGTCACGGTCAACCGCGTTATCAACCGCGTGTTCCAGTCGGGCGCGCACCTCAGGATCATCACCGTAGCGCACTGCTTCAATCAGCAGCTTTCGCAACGAAGTATCCTGAAACAGCTTGCCCAACACATCGAAAACCTGCCCGTCAAGGGCGCTCCGTTCGGCTTCCAACTTCTTCAACAACCGCTGATAGACATTGCCTTCGCGTGTCTCCCCTGCCACGAGATTCCATAAATGGCAGACTTCCGTCTGTCCGATGCGGTGAATGCGTCCGAATCGCTGTTCCAGCCGATTGGGATTCCAGGGCAGATCATAATTGACCATCAAATGCGCCCGTTGCAGATTGATCCCTTCGCCTGCCGCATCCGTCGCCAGCAGGATGAACACGTCCGGGTTGTTGCGAAACTGGTCTTCGACCGTGCGCCGCGCATCTCTCCCCATCCCGCCATGAATGCACACAATCGGCTCAGTGCGTCCCATGAGCGTTTTAAGGCGTTCCTCAAGGTAGGAGAGCGTATCACGGTGTTCGGTGAAGATCACGAGCTTGCGCTGCCCTCGTACCGGATCGCGCATCTCTGGAGTATCTTGCAGCAGGCGCAGCAGCTCCATCCATTTGCGATCCGTACCACTGCGCCGCAGTTTCAGCGCCAAGGCTTCCAACGCACGCAAGCTCAGGATTTCGGCTTCCAGTTCCACAACGGTGCGGGCGGCGGTGGCGCTGTCCACCAATTCCGATTCGACCCGTTCGCTTTCCGCGTCGGGGGCGTCATCGAAGTCGTCCCAATCTTCCTCGTTGAAGGTCATCCCCTCGTCTTGTAACGTCAGCGCACGTTCGCGCTGCGCCTCTTTGAGCCGCTTTTCCAGCCGTTCACGGCGGCGCTTCAGCGACAGATAGATCGCTTCCGGGGATGAAGCGAGGCGGCGTTGGAGGATGGTCAGCGCAAAACCAACCGTGCCTTTGCGTCCATCATTCTCAAACTGATCGGCACGATTGAACTCTTGGCGCACATATTCGGTGACGGCATCGTAGAGCGTGCTTTCCTCCGGCGAAAGCTGATAGTTGACCGTGTAGGCTCTGCGTTCGGGAAACAGCGGCTTGCCGTCGAACTTAAGCAACTTCTCTTTGACCATGCGCCGCATCAAGTCGGAGACATCTACTTTATGCACGCCGTCACGGAAACGACCTTCAAAGCGGTCGGCATCCAGCAGCGCCAGAAAAAGCTGGAAATCTTCTTCTTTGCCATTATGGGGCGTCGCCGTCATCAACAGGAAATGGCGGGTGATGTCGCCCAAGAGCTTGCCCAACCGATAACGTTTCGTCTCTTTGAGATCGCCGCCGAAGAACGACGCCGACATTTTGTGGGCTTCGTCGCAGACCACCAAATCCCAATCGGTCTGTTGTAAGCGTGCCTGAAGTTCATCGCTGCGGCTCACCTGATCAAGCCGGACGATGATCAAATCCTGTTCTGCAAAGGGATTACCACTGCGTGCCGTTTCGACCATCTCGCGGGTGAGAATGGTGAAATCCAGTTGGAATTTCGTCCACAGTTCATCTTGCCATTGCTCGATCAAGCTGCCGGGCGCGCAAATCAGGCAGCGTCGCACATCCCCACGCACAATCAGTTCTCGGATCAGCAGTCCCGCCATGATCGTCTTACCAGCACCGGGATCATCTGCCAGCAGGTAGCGCAGCGGTTGGCGCGTCAGCATCTCGTCGTATACGGCTGTAATCTGATGTGGGAGAGGATCTATCAGTGATGTGTGAACGGCAAGCACGGGATCAAACAGGTGAGCTAAGTGAATACGGTACGCCTCGGACACCAGACGCAGCAGCCCCCCATCCACATCGAACGCCCACAAACGCTCGGCTTCAACGAGTTCAAGCTGCGCTTCGTTTTCACGGAATAACAACTGTTGACCGAGAGTACCATCTGAATGGCGAAACACGACCTCGACAGCATTTGCGCCATGCGGTTGCACGGCAAGTAAGGTGACGATTTGTTCCGGCAAAATGCCGCGAATTTGTTTACCCTGTGTCAGTTGTTCAAGGGTTGCCATAATGTCTCAATAGATTCGATAGGAGAGATGCAGATACTTAGCCATCTTTTCACTTGATTATAACTCGTGCAAATCGCGGTAACTGCTCAGGGGTGAAGCAAGGTTGGCGTGAAAGGGGTACCGGAAAAGGCGTCGACGAGGGCGGAAAACATGGACAAGCCGTGTTTACGCGCCGTCG
>Ga0163147_10006704_pt1 | contig 13365 bp, 8 predicted proteins | sample OliLakLV19MP6G1_FD_148597 | JGI IMG/M metagenome (GOLD analysis project Ga0163147, IMG submission 148597) | Freshwater microbial mat bacterial communities from Lake Vanda, McMurdo Dry Valleys, Antarctica- Oligotrophic Lake LV.19.MP6.G1 | ecosystem: Environmental > Aquatic > Freshwater > Lake >...
TGCGATAAGACTAATTCAGGCTTTCCTTTAGTCAACTGTACCGTCTTCTTGTACTCATACGCATAGTTCGTATCAACCAACTTCTGAGTAAACTTCACCTGATCTGATTTTCGCTTTATCTTCCAGGTGCCTGAGTTGACATTCTTATACGGAGTTGCAAAAAAGTATTTTTCTTCTTCTGGCTTTACCAATATTCCCACACCAATCTTGAGAAAAGTATCTCCAACGTTTGCCCCATCATAACCAACCGGTGTGAATTCTTCTACCGGTCCTGCAATGTGATCATGGAATGTGGGATCATGTTCCTGAGTATACCATTGACCAAAATACGTATGACCTTGATATTCCAGATGAGGTATAACACCTGCCCAGTCGAAACGTGAACCACGATAAAATCCTTCCTTGCTATCCGGCAAGTAAAGACGTGCCCGTATTAACCCGTTTGTGATTTCCGTCTGTGGATATTGATCTGCTGGCTTACCGCTGATCAATAAAAATAAGAGGAAAGCTGCAATGAAATTCTTTAAAGACATTTGCTTGTAATTTAAATTAGCTCCAAAGGCAATCATATGAGCGTACCTCATTCCATTGAGGAGTCCGTACGAAATAACTTTTAACCACTGGATGAAGATGTTTACTTATTTATTTCTTCCTTCATCATTTAATTCAGCACCTAAACCAGGCGCATCATCAGGAACGTTGGCAAAGCCTTTTGTAGATAAGGGTTTCTTGCCAGCCATAATTACCAGGTTCTTTTGCTCATGATTGCATCAAGTTCAGCCCGTGACATCTTGCCTAGCTCAGGATGTTTTTCCAACCACTTTATAAATTCATTTTTTATTTCATCTGTCCATGCACTGTCAATCTGGCCCGTGGAATAGCGACTTGTCTTCACCATTTCAAAACCGAACTGATCTTTGCGCACCACAAACTCAGCAGTGCTGATCACTTCTTCTGCCATGTGAGCTGGGATAAACAAAACTCCTTCGCGTGTGCCCAATACAAGATCACCCGGCAACACCATCACGTTGCCAATGCGGGTTGGTGCATTCAATCCCATCAATACCATTTCTTCAAGAAAAGACGGATGGAAGTCACGCACGAAGGCATTGAATCCATCGATGTTTTGTATCTCGCCCAAGTCTCTGGATGCGCCATTAAAAATTACACCTTTACCAGTCTTACTATATATGGCGGTTGCCAGCGTAGAGCCCATCAACGTGCCACCACCAATTTTTCCAAAACCATCAGCAACGTATACATCACCTTTCGTAAGCGTTTCGATTGGCCATGAATTTGTATTCCCTTTTCTGCCATTTTGATTACCCCGCTCTTTAATATTCTTTTCTACATCAGGCCGACTCGGCATGAACATGGCGGTAACGGCACGACCGATAACCGGCACATCCTGCTTAACCATTTTCCAGTTGCCTTCAAACTGGTTGACATACCCATTGTTTTTCAACACGGTCCATGCATCGTCAATATTAACGCGGGCTGCTCTATCTAATAACGCTTCAGGCACTTTGGGCCGACCGTCAGCGAATCGTTCGCCCTTCCACTCTTTGGTAAGAAATATCAATTCCTCCTTTGAGATAGTCTGAGCAAACAACGCAGTATTTAAAATGAGCGCAATAAGAAATGTGAATGCAATTGAAACGAGACCTTTCATTATGCTGGGTTTAATTATTTAAAGTATATTCTATTGTGTGATTAGCATACTACTATTAATGATCCTCTTTTTTGGTCAAATATGCCTCCACTTCTTTTGAAGTAATGGCGGTCTTCTTTGGATATTTTGCAAACCAAGTCCTGAACTCATCTTTCATTTTATCACTCCAGTCACCATGCACTTCTCCGGAAGGATATTTACTCAACTGCAACATGTAGCGTTCAAATTCATCACGCAAACCAACCATCTCTGAAGTGGTTACCAGATCAATCACCAGAAAAGCCGGCACGAATACAACTCCATATTCATTAGCAAATACAACATCACCAGGGAAAACAGTTACTTCACCAACGCGAATCGGTGCATTGATTGCAGTAGGTGTCATGTCTTTGATATAAGAAGGATCATGTCCTTTTACCCAGGCGTTAAATCCTTTTGTGTCTCTCAACTCCTGCATGTCGCGAACAGATCCGTAGAAGATAACACCCTTACCCGTCTTTCCATAAATTGCATTACCAAGACTTGATCCAATCAATGTACCATCCTTTACTTTGCCATAACCATCGGCTACATAGATATCACCTTTAGTTAATATATCAATCGGCCAGATGTTGATGCCGCCTTTCTGATTGCGTCCTTCGGCTTTACCTTTTTCTCTCACATACGTATCAAGATCAGGGCGCGTAGGCATGAACTGCGCAGTGATCACACGACCGACCATCGTCTCGCCCGGCTTTAATATGATCCAGTTTTTCTCCACCTGATTATTGAATCCTTTCTTAGCTAAGTAACCCCAGATTTGTTCGAGCGTACAATCCTGCAATCGCTCGAGAATACCATCCGGAACTTTCGGGCGACCATCGGCAGAACGCTCACCTTCCCATTTGGCGGTTAATGCTTTAACAAAATCGGGGGATGCACCAATGTTCTGAGCCTGAACAAAAAAACCTGATAACATCATCAGGATAATAACAAGTGTACTTTTCATAATTACTTGAGGTTTAAAAATTTGGTTAATAAATAAGGTATTAATTTTTTTCGACAATTATTCCAAATACGATTACACTTTACTTCCATTCTTTGCAATGGATTCAATAAGACCTCGCATATAACCTATGGCATATAAGGTGCCAATGGTACTGTATCCTGGTTTATCATTGCTGTCTCCTGCCATGGTGGGTACATGATCAGGACGTATAGGTCCCTTATATCCAATATCATAATATGCCTTCATGGCTGCATACATGTCGATCTGTCCTTCATCGTGAAATGTTTCAACAAACTTCGTGCTGGGTATCTGTCCACTCATATCCTGCACATTTCTGAAATGAACATAATTGATCTTGCCTGCTTTTCCCCATCGCTTCACCAAGGCAGGAATATCAGCGCCCATGAGTGAGAAATTTCCCTGGCACAGGGTGAGTCCACTATATTTACTTGGAACAAGATTTAACATCCGATCAAAATTTTCTACACTGGTCATGATGCGTGAAATTCCTTTGATGCTATCCACTTGCGGGTCATCCGGATGCAGGGAGAGATTCATACCGATTTTCTCTGCTTCGGGTACCACCGCTTTTAGAAAGTACTCCAATGTTTTCCACAAAGTATCCTTACTCACTTTACCGTATTGCGTATCGGGTAACTTCTTCGCATCCTCATTATCAAAGGCCGTCATTAATGCACCGCCTCTTCCCTCAGCATCCATCTTAGTTCTGAACCAGCTTACGATGGGCATCCAATTGTAACAGATGATGTCCACACCCCCATATTGTTTGAGGTTCCTCATGAAGGTGATGAAGTTATCAATCTCTTCATCGCGGCCAGGCAAACCCAGTTTTGTTTTTTCACCAAGCGTTGGCGGCCCTTCCACCACATTCCATTTCATGCCTAACTTATCCCAGCCTTCTTTGGTTGCCTTTATTGCTTCGGGTTGCCACGGTTTAATATCGCCTATCGCCTTGACACCGTTAACCGCTCCATATATACCCATCTGTTTTGCCAAAGCGATTCGCGGAGAATCAAAACCGAAGATAGAAAGTGAGAACTCCATACCCCCGTCTTTTGCGAATTCAACCACCTTCTTTGTAGGGTTGAGGCTAGCCTGCGGATCAAGGTTGCCCGCGTAACCAGAAGTAATTCTAGCAATGGAAACGGAGGCGGCAAGTGTTGCACCTTTCTTAATGAAGTTCCTGCGGTTATCTTTCATGGTTCTTACTTAGTTAAGTTAAGATCAATCCGAGATAATAATACCGATAATTTATCCAGATATGAATCATTATTTATAGTTGAGGATTTTTCACAATTTAGTCGGTTAAAAATGGGACCAACTCTATATGAGGCACCTCCGCTTCATAAACGCAGTAATTCTCAAAAAATGAAATGGCAATGAAAAGAATTATACTTGTCAGCAGTACTGATTTTATGTTCCGTGGGAGCCGGATTCCCAAAGACCACTTGGGTGGCACTCGGAGATTCAATCACCTACATGAACAATCATCTTGATGAAACGGGACAGCGCCTGACAAAGGGTTACATGACTCAATTCACCGGGAAACTTCCGGATGTTCAATACATTAATCATGGACAAAATGGAAATTATTGGCTTTTTAAAAAAGTTGGGGAGCCGCAGGTAATCCCTGCGTGCAGCAGTCAGGTAGGGAACCCTGATCCTGAGAAGATGAACTTGCACGTTCTACATGCTTAGTTATCTCTCAAGTATCAACATCCATTTGTACCTACCTTGTATATACTATTATTGGGCATCTCTAAAAACTCCGCTTACCCTTCTCTTTTGGTAGAAGGGGCAGGGGTTGAGGTAATGAGAGCAAGGGTTTTTAGAGATGCCCTATTGTTACTATTAAGGTAACAATTCGCTTAGCTGGCAATACAAAGACTGAGCCGGCCTCTTTTAACCTCACCTCCCAACCTCCTCTACCCATGAGCTTTCGTTTTAAGACCTCACCCCCCAACCTCCTCTCCAGAGGAGAGTGGGTGACTGTTAAATTAATGGTGTGCAAAAGTCCAAAGTCTGTGCCATGTCGGTCGAAAATGCCTAGCACTCTATAAATTTGATATTAGAGATAGCTGAATAGTAACCATTATTTAGCATATCGTATTTTTTTGTTGCTCCAGAATAAAATGAGCTTGATGTAATCAGAACTTATAATTATACCCAAGTCGGATTAGCTGCGTTTTAAGATAATCTGTACTTACATAATTAAATCCATCCCCTTGAACTTCTCGCTTTATCACTAGCGTATTAATAGATCTAAGCCATTCAAAAAGACTTCTCCTTTGCCCTGTTGAATTGATTTTTTAACACCAATGTACATGGTATAACGGGCATAAATCTTTCCTTGTGGAATAATACCAGAAGCGAGGTAAGATCCGGTAGATTGAACGTCTATGCTCTTAGGCAAATGAAAAAGACCATTCAGTTTTATGCTTCCTGAATTAAGTTGCTGTTCAGGCCATTCAGGTGCAGCAGGATCGGCAGAAATAGTTTCATCATATTAATCATGAGCTTTGCACACTACACATGTCTCGAAGATAACTCAAGTGCCACACGAATTTAACAAAAGTGTTTGAAAAGGGCATGTAGGTATTCTAACCATTGCAGGGCAAAAAATTCAGCCTGATGCAGATTTTTTAAGGGGCGGGAAGAAAAATAAAAGACAACTTTTTATCCGGTTATGATTGCTGAAAATTATCCTAATTTCCTGATTTACAATACTCAAAAGTAGAATCGGAGTCAGAGATCTTTTTTTGAAAGTAAATTACAACTTATTGCAATCGATTGAAATATTCATAGCTTGTAGCACCTATTCACAAAATCATGGGCAATTCAAGTCGCCAATCGCACGATATAAAAGATCGAAATTATTTGGATCAATCCATAGAGGATAGGGTGTTGTGGCAAAGTTTTAAAAAGGGCAATGAACTTGCCTTTTCCAGTCTTTATAAAAAGTATGTAAACAAATTCTATAATTATGGCATGCACCTTTCCTTTGATAAGGAGATAGTGCTGGACACAATTCAGGAGTTATTTACAAACCTGTGGGCAAAACACAGTCAGTTAGCAGATGTTCAGGCTGTCAATTATTATTTGTTTAAAGTGTTTAGAAATCTGTTATTTCAAAAAGCTAACCAGAAAAAAAATTCGTTCATTTCTATTGATGAAAATTCTGATTTTGAGGAATCTGATTTGACTCGAGAGGAATCTCTGATTGTTGAACAAACTACACACGAGCAGCATGTGCGGTTGCAAGTGGCCATGAAATCACTTTCCAAACGTCAAAAGGAAGTAGTGCTATTAAAGTTTTACAATGAATTGAGTTACCAGCAAGTTGCCTCTGTTATGGAAATCTCAGTTGAATCAGCCCATAACCTGCTGTCAAAAGCAATACACACCTTACGAAATAGTCTTACTCTTCTTGTTAAAAAAACAGCCCACATTGCTTTACCGCTTGTTCTGCTGGTTCAATTATACATGAATGAACTTTGTAAGGATATTTTCTGAGGCTTTGCCACATTAACCCTCCAATTCACTGAAATTTTCAACTTGAAAAATATTTCTTCTAAAAATGATGAGGAAATCGTTTGCGCTCCCTCTTATTAGGGAATTAGCGCAATCGATTGTGAATCCAGTAGAAGGAAAATACGAGAAATACTCAGTACATGACTTTGTACTGGATGAATACTTCCAGCTATGGGTAACTTCTTCTAATGCCGTATGCAATGATTTTTGGCAATCATGGCTGGAAAGTCATCCTGATAAAAAACAGGAATTGGAGGATGCCCGCGAATTCTTAAAGCAAATCACGCTTCCTAATTACCACCTTTCTCAAGCGAACGTAGAATCACTGTGGAGGAAGATTCAGCTTGACACGGGAATAGGGGCCGAGCGGAACATTCGCTTTCTATCAAATTTAAATTTTAGGTATTATGCTGCGGCAGCGGTTCTTATTTTATCTTTTATAAGTTTCATTTTTTTTACATCTGAGCCGCAGTTAATCGAGTACGTAACAAAGTTTGGTGAGAATAAGATCATTACGCTGCCTGATAGTTCTAAAGTAATTCTGAATGCTAACTCCCAAATATCTTTTAATGATCGTTGGGAGCATCAGTCTGCTCGCGAGGTATATCTGGAGGGTGAAGCTTTTTTCATCGTTCAGCATAAGCAGGATCATCAACCCTTTAAAGTAAAGACATCAAAAGGTGTAGCGGTGGAAGTTTTAGGAACGGAGTTCAATGTATATCACCGTGTGCAAGAAACGAAAGTTGTCTTGAGTGCGGGGCAAATAACGCTCAGCTTTCCGATGAAGAAAAAAGAAGGGAAAATTTTAATGAAGCCCGGAGAGTTGGTGGAGTTTAAAAAGGACAGCTTCAGAAAAACTACCGTAAATCCGGTCACCTACTTGTCGTGGACAGAAAGAATGGTACATCTTGATGAGACCCCGTTGGCAGATATGATCCGGATGGCCTCAGATAATTATGGTCTTGAGATTGATGTGCAAACAGAGGCAATGTTAAATCAAACAGCCTCGGGTACTATGCCGATTGGTGATGCTGAGAATTTTATTACCAACGTAACAAAGATTTTTCGAATAGGAGCAGTATTTGAAAACAACCGATATATTTTTCTTGAATCTATTAATCAATCAAACCCAAATTAAAATTGTATGAGAAAATTTTACCTAATCATGTGCTTTTGTTGTTTGGTTATGCACCAGGCAATGCCACAGTACAAAGAAATTTATGCTTCATCGCATAAACAGTCGCCTTCAGAAATCTTTAAAGCGGAGTCACAATCCCTGAAAGATGGCCTGAGTCAATTGGAAAGAAAATACGATATTTCAATTGCCTACAAAGATGAATTAGTGGAGGGAAAAAGCGTTAATGAGTTGCGTGATTCCTACCGATCATTAGATGATGCGTTAAAATCATTACTTCGCGAAACAGGCTTAAACTATGAAAAAGTTAGCGAGCAATTTTATGTGATCTTCCCCAAGGGAAGCAGAAAGAGTATAGAAAAGGATCAGGCAACAGCATCCACTTCTTCAATGTATTCATTCACTACGCCATCCTTACAGTTTAACCCTAGCGCTATTCAATTGCCAAGTCAAAGACAAAATTCCGAAACGGCAATTCAAGTAACAGGAAAAGTGCTTGACGAGAATGGAAGCGGATTTCCGGGAGTTAATATTTTAGTGAAAGGCACATCTACAGGAACAACTACTGATAATTCAGGTGGCTATAATTTATCTGTTGATGATCCTAATGCCATTTTGATATTTTCTTTCGTGGGCTATTTAACACAGGAAGTTGCGCTGCAAGGACGCTCCGCAGTAAACATAACCATGGCCGTTGATTCTAAATCGCTTGAAGAAGTTGTAGTTACTGCCTTGGGTATTAAAAAGGAAACAAAGCGCCTTGGTTACGCTACTTCATCGGCCACTGCACAACAAATTAGCGAAAACCGCACGGTCAATTTCATGAGTGGCCTACAAGGAAAAATGGCGGGCGTAAATATTACACCAATGGGTACGGGCCCAGCCGGTTCCAGCAAAATCCGAATTCGAGGCCAATCTTCATTTAGTGGTGAAAACGGGCCGCTCATTGTTGTTAATGGAGTACCTATTAACAACACAACTTTTGGAGTAGGCGGAGATTTTGGAGGACAGGGTGCTATAGGCTCAACAGATGGCGGGGATGGACTTACCAGTATTAACCCGGACGATATTGAATCAATGACTGTATTGAAAGGTGGCGCTGCTGCAGCGTTGTATGGTTCGCGTGCTCAAAATGGGGTAATTATGATTACAACTAAAACAGGAACTGCAAATAAAGGTTTGGGTGTTGAGCTTAATACCAATTTTACATCCGACACGCCTCTGGACTTCACTGACCTTCAGTACGAATATGGACAAGGAGAATTTGGGGTTCGGCCAACAGCCGCAAATCCAACCTCGGGTGTTTGGAGTTTTGGAGAAAAATTTCAGCCTGGCATGACGCAGGTTTTGTTTGATGGGGTTACAGTTCCGTATGAACCCATAAAAGGGCGCATCAATAAATTCTATCGGGTAGGGAACACATTGACCAACACCGTTACCGTTTCCAATGGGGGCGAAAAGGGTGGTTTCAATCTCTCGATTGCGAACATGGATAACAAAAGCATTCAGCCAAATAGTGAATTCAATCGCAAAACAATTAACCTCGGATTCAATCAAAAAATTTCTGAGAAATTAGTTGTTTCCGGTAATCTTGCTTACTCCAATGAGAAAAACAAAAACCCGGTAGTCATTGCAGGGCAAGATAATAGCACACCCGTAGTAGTTTATACAATGTCCAACTCAATGCCCTTCGATCTACTGAATGATAAGCGATTTGATGCAAACGGAAATGAGTTTGTTTGGACACGATTCAGAAATCGCACGAATCCGTACATATCTTCTTTCAACCGTTTTGAAAATATAAGACGCGATCGACTTTTTGGAAACATAACGGCTAAATATAACTTGACTGATTGGCTTTACGTGCAAGGTCGCATTGGGCAGGATTATTTCTCACGCGATCGGGACTTCAATGATCCGACTGGAAGAGCCTCAAACCCTGCCGCGCCAGCCGGTTTTGTTAATGGCCGCTACACGCAAGAAGTGCTTCGCAGCCGCGAATTAAATTCAGACTTCCTTATTGGTGCTACTAAGAGTTTTGATAGTGGGTTTGCTTTTGACGCCACTTTTGGCGGTAACCAACGCTATAGTCGATTCGATCGTAACTCGGTGCAAGTTCAGGATTTTGTTGTGCGCGATCTTTATACCGTGGCCAATGGGCGGGTAAAAGATCCTTTTTATGAGTTGAGTGAAGTGAAAATTAACTCGCTTTATGGTGCAGCCGAACTTTCTTATAAAGGCTATTTGTATTTAAACCTTACTGCACGCAATGACTGGTTCTCCACATTGTCACCTGCTAATAGAAGCATTCTTTATCCTTCGGCTAATGCAAGTTTTATTTTCAGCCAGGCATTTGAAGGCTTGCCAAACTGGTTATCGTTTGGAAAAATACGAGCCGGTTATTCTCAGGTAGGCAGCGACAACTCAGTTGGTCCTTATGCGAACAACTTGTTTTTAGGGGTTAACAATAACTTGTTTCCTAATCCATTGGGTGCCCCGCAACCGGTTGGCTCTATTCCTAGCGGTGTGGTACCCAATGCAAATTTAAGACCATCGCGCGTTGAAGAAACCGAGTTTGGTATCGAAGTAAAACTTTTTGAAAACCGAATTGGGTTAGATTTGACCTATTACAATAAAATTACCAGTGATCAGATTCTGGCCTCTCAAATTTCGGACGCGTCTGGTTTTACAAGCCAGTTGAGTAATATAGGCCGCAGCAAGAATGCCGGCCTGGAAGTGTTGTTGACAGGAACGCCTGTGTTAACCAATAATTTTAAGTGGGATGTGAGCTTCAATTTTGCGACAAACAATACCGAAGTGCTTGACCTGGGAGTTGGCGTAAAGGAAATAATTGTAGGCGGGAATGCCGGTTCCAATTCATTGCGGCAGACTGTGGGTGAGACGTTAAATGGACTATTCGCAACTGCTTACCTGCGCGATGACCAAGGCCGTCAGGTATTCGATTCGAATAGCGGCCGTCCTTTGCGCGCACCTCAAGCCTTGCGTATTGGAACAACTATACCAAAATATTTTGGTGGTATTTTTAATTCGTTCACTTATAAAGGCATAACACTATCCGCCTTAATTGATTTTAAGTTGGGTCATTATTTAGGATCACAAACGAACTTCAACTTATACCGCCATGGTCTGCATCAATCAACATTGGTTGGCAGAGAAGAAGGCTTTGTAACCGGTGTGGGTGTAAATCAGCAGGGTCAACCAAACACCGTTCAAACACCGCTTCAAACTTTCTATGAAACGGTTAACACAAGCAGTATTCGCGAAGAGTTTGCCTACAATGCCGGGTTCTGGAAACTCAGACAGCTTTCTATAGGCTACGACTTTACAAAAATGTTGCCCGCAAGTATTTTTGTTAAAGGCTTGCGATTAAGCGCTGTTGCAAACAATGTAGCACTTTTAAAAAAGTGGGTTCCCAACATTGATCCCGAACAGTTTGGAAACGTATCGGATCGCGAAGCTGGTTTAGAACAAACCGGCCTTCCTACCACCCGTAGTATTGGGTTCAATCTTAACCTGAAATTCTAACTTGAGACAGAGTCTTAGATAAAACTTTAAAAATTAAAGCAATGAAAAAGATAACTTTATATACCATCCTGTTTCTCTCAACACTATGCCTATTGCCGAGTTGCGATAATGGCTTTGAGGAAATCAATACCAACAAAACGCTGCCGATCGTACTCGATCCAGCTTTCTTAATGAATAATGCGATCATCAACGCTTCGAATACTTCAGAGCATATGGTGTTTGAGCTTGCGATTGTACAGCAAGTAATTACCCCCTTTGGCGGTGTGCTTGGTGGCGCAAATTACAATCAGGACAACAAAGTTCGTAACCAGGGAAATTGGGTTCGATTCTACCAGTCAGTCTTAAAGTCTTTGGTTTCTGTAATCACGACAACAGCGGAGAATCCTAACCGCACAAATCTCTATCATTCTGCGCGCATCATGCGTGCCTATGCGGCCATGGTTCTAACCGATTCGTATGGTGATATTCCTTATTTTGAAGCAGGCAAGGGATTTACAGAAGGAACATCTATTCCAGTTTACGACAGTCAAGAGTCCATTTACAAAGACGTTCTAAAAGAATTGGAGGAAGCCTCTGTTGGCTTAGATGCTACAAAGCCAAGAAACATAAATGATGTGTTATTTGGTGGCGATATCCCGCAATGGAAGGCGTTTGGATATTCGCTCATGTTGCGGGCTGCTATGCGTCTCTCGAAAGTTGACCCAACGCTGGCGCAGCAGTTTGTTGCCAAAGCAGTAACCGGTGGCGTGATTCAGGCAAATACCGGCAGCGCGGTGATTCGTCATACTACGTTGTATCAAAACTCAGTTAGCGGATTATTGAATGGCTCTGAAGCAAATAATTATTTTTTGGCTAAGCCATTTGCAGACTTTTTATTTGCGAAAAACGATCCGCGATTGAGATCTATTTCGGTGCGGTACGTAGGTGCAGCAAGCGGTCCTCAGCAAACACCGGCTCGGGCAGATTTCACTCCGGCTGCTCAAAGAGGTATGCCAATGGGTTTCGATAACGGAACAATCGTTGGGAAAGCAACAGCCGATGGATTGGCTAGTTTTTATGATTACTCTCAGGTTGACAGATTTAGAATGGGCAAAATTGATGCTCCGTTCTTCATGGTTTCTCATGCTCAAACAAAATTACTATTAGCTGAAGCTCGTGTTCGCGGCTGGATAACAACAGGACCCGTTGCAGCCGATTTGTATGCAGATGCTATTCGCGCACACATGACTGAAATGGCGCAATACTCAGCGGCATCAGCCATAGCTACTGCAGATATTGATGCTTATCTGGCGGTTCCGGCTAATCAATTAACTGCTGGAAATGAGTTAAGAGATATTAACGAGCAATACTGGGTAGCATCATTTCTAAATTCACCCGAAACTTTTGCAAATCTTCGTAGAAGCGGATTTCCAGCATTGACTCCCAATCCTTATCCTGGAAAAGATGTTGCAGATGTGCGAAAATTAACCTACCCGGATTCCGAGTATGCCATCAATACCGCGAATCTTAATGCAGCGATTGCAAGGCAAGGTGGCGACAAATTAGATACTCGTGTTTGGTGGGATAAGCAGTAAGCAAGAGTTGCCGCAAGTTTAGTTTGATAGAGATAACTTCCGATTTACAAATCGGAAGTTGCTCTACCAATTACCCTTTCAATAAACGAAGCCATGGATTTTACGGAAGCAACGAAAGCAAGTCGAAGAGATTTTCTGTTAAAATCGTCCTTGAGTGGATTAGGACTTGGTCTTATTAGTAATAAACTATTTGGGTCGGCATCTGAAAAGATGAATGACTTGGAAATGAAAGTCCCCGCAAAGGGAGCCCTAACGATTACAGACCTTAAGTGCGCTATTATAGGAGGAAGCCCCGTTGTCCGGATCACGACCAATGAAGGCATTAGCGGTTATGGACAAGCAGAAAGCTCGAAGAAGTATTTAAAACCATTCGTACTTTTTTATAAAGACTATCTACTTGGTGAAGACCCAACCAATGTAGAGCGGTGCATGCTGAAAATCAGACGCATGGGAAGTTTCAAACCTTATGGCAGTGCTGTAAGTATTATTGAAATGGCACTATGGGATATTGCAGGCAAGGCCGCCTCGCTGCCTGTTTACAAATTATTGGGCGGCAAGGTGCGCGATCGCGTTAGAGTTTATACTACCGCAGTTGCACAGTATCAACAAACTGCAGGTATCGAACCGGCTGATTATGCCGAAGCTGTAGCTAAAGTGAAAGCTTTGAAAGAAGGTTTTACGATTATAAAAATGCCTATTGGTTTTCATAGCCGAATGGCCAGTCAGGCACCTAATTTTTTCTATGGCGATCCTGCTGGTCCCCGAAACCAACCACATGCGAATCGTGGACCCTTAACAGAACAAGGATTAAAAAGAATTATTGCCTGTGTTGAGGCAATGAAAAAAGTACTGGGTGATGAGATTGGATTGGCCATAGATTGTGGACCGGGCTTTATGT
>Ga0163147_10006707_pt1 | contig 13363 bp, 14 predicted proteins | sample OliLakLV19MP6G1_FD_148597 | JGI IMG/M metagenome (GOLD analysis project Ga0163147, IMG submission 148597) | Freshwater microbial mat bacterial communities from Lake Vanda, McMurdo Dry Valleys, Antarctica- Oligotrophic Lake LV.19.MP6.G1 | ecosystem: Environmental > Aquatic > Freshwater > Lake >...
ACGCCTGCCTGCCGAATTTGAGAAGCGCCAGATCGCAGCAAGAATACGATCGCGAACTGGCGAAAATGCTGCGCCGCATCGCCCAGTGCAAGTTGCCCCAGACAAGCCACCGGCCCAGTTACCCGAGCGCCGTTTGGTACCACACCAACGCCTTTCCCAAAAACAAACCGCGCCGCCAGGTGCCCGAAGGGACGAAGGAATAGTGGAATGATAAGTCCTTTACTTTACAAAGTAAGCGGCATTGGGCCCGAGGCGTGTCGCTCACCGGCCATGCTCATGAGATTCTGGCACAAGCATCTGTCGTCAAAGTCCCCGAAGCGCCAGCGGCGACCGGCAAAGCGGCAGAAGCCAAGAACCTGTACGAGCTTTTCACACCCGTGCGCGGCCTGCTCACGCATGAAGAGATCGATCTCTATTTCAGCCGCACACCCTCGGCGAGCCGCCGGTCGATTTCGAATGACCGGGTTTCGAGTTGACACCCACATTATTTCCGAAGTTTGGCGGCCTGCGCCTGACGCGGGGGTTGCCGCCTGGAGCCGGGGGGTGTCGAAAGGTCTGTTGTTTCTGAGCGTGGTCTCGATGGGCGGCTTCCATAAGGCCCTTACCATAATGCCATCGGGCACCCGTCGGGCACAGTTGGAGAAATTGATCGAAGATCTGCGTCCCGCATGGTTTGCGGGACGCATTCTTCCGGTGACGCAGCCTATTGCGGAGCGCTGGGGAGTTCTGGAGGGACAGCGCCAACTGACGGTCCGACCGATCCATGTACCCGATGCCCAGATTTCGGCGACCGCTTTAGTCCATGGATTAACGGTGGTCCCACGCAATGAGAAAGACTGCGAAAACCTCGGCGTAACGATCTTCAATCCGTGGGATTTAGCATGAGCGCCGAGTTAGGCCCGGCGCGCCGAAAAACCAGCACAGCGTTTAACCCGCCAAACGCAAACGAATTCGACACGGCCGCTTCGTGCGGCCAGAGCTGCCGTTCGATGCACAGAGGCACGTCGCAATCGGGATCGAATTCCTGAAAATTGGCCGTTGGTACGACGCACTGGTGTTGCAGGCCGAGGACGGTGGCGACGGCTTCCAGCGCGCCGGACGCGCCGAGCGCGTGGCCGTGCAGAGACTTTGTCGCGGTGACCTTCAGGTTATGGAGACCGGCCGCGAAGACCTCGCGGATGGCGGCGGATTCGGCGATGTCGTTGGCGGCGGTGCCGGTGCCGTGGGCGTTGATGACGCCGATGGCTTCAGGCGGGAGATTTGCGTCGGCAAGCGCCAAACGCAGCGCCCGGGCGGCGCCGGCGGCCGATGGCTGCGTGAGATGATGGGCATCGGCGCCCATGCCGAAGCCGATGATTTCGGCTAAAAGTTTCGCACCGCGGGCGCGGGCGCGGTCGAGTGGTTCGAGGACCAACATGCCCGCGCCTTCACCGAGGATCATGCCGTTGCGCCCCAACGAAAAGGGCCGGCAGGTATCGGGGCTCACCACACGGAGAGCTTCCCAGGCCTTGAGAGAACCGTAGGTGAACGGCGCTTCGCTGCCGCCGGTGAGAGCAACATCGGCGAGGCCGTGGCGCACCAGCCAATAGGCCTGGCCGATGGCATGATTAGCCGAACTGCAAGCGGTGGAGACGGTCCACACAGGGCCTTGCCAGCCGAGTTCCAGGGTGAGCGCGCTGGCTGCGGCGTTGGCCATCAGGCGGGGGATGGTCAGGGGATGGACGCGGGGCTGGGCGTCGCGATAAAGCGCGACGAAACCAGCGTCTTCACTGGTCTTGCCGCCGTAGCAGGAGCCGGTGACGATGGCGGCGCGGGCGCGTTCATCGTCGGTCAATTCGAGTTGCGAATGGGCCAACGCTTCACGGGCGGCGACGATGGCCAGTTGAGCGAAGCGGTCGAGCGGGATGAGTTGTTTGCCGTCGAAGTGCTGGGAAGCGTCGAAGCCGCGGGCCTGCGCTCCGTTTTGAAAACGGATACCGGTCCGGTCGAAACCGTCGATTTGCGCAATTCCGGATCTACCGGCAAGGCAGGCGACCCAGAATTCGGGGACGGTATTCCCGAGAGCCGAGACGCAGCCGGCGCCCGTCACCACGACGCGGCGGGTCATGCGGCGGGCGCCGGTTTTGCGTCGATCAGTTTTTGCACGCCCGCGGCAAGCTGGCGCACATCGCGGACCAGGCGAGCGGATTCGTCGGGGATATTGATGTCGAACTCATTTTCGAGCGCGAAGAGGATGTTGATGCCGTCGAGCGAGTCAATGTTGAGCTGTTCAAACGTCGCGTCGGGGGTGATCTGCTCCAATGGCAGTTTTTGCGTATCGGCCAGGGTACGCAGGACGCGTTCCAGGACGGCGGGGGAAACGGACTCGCTCATCGTTCCAGGATCGCAGACACGGAGGTGATCGACAAATTTCTCTGTTGGATAAGGGGGAGAAGTCCGGTGACCGCGTCGAGAGTTGGGGTGATATCGGGGTGTTCGGTGAGGCCGCGGCCATCGTGCAGGCAGAGGATGGCGCCGTCGTTGGCGGCGCGCATTAATCGACGGGTTATGGCGGCGGCGGGGAGCGTCCAATCCCGGCCAATGGCGGTCCACATTACCCCGGTGAGGTCCAGTTCCCGCTGCACCGCGCCGAGGCCAAACCAGCGGACGCCGTAGGGCGCGCGGAAGAGGCGCGGCGCGGTCCCGGTGATGTCGCCGATGAGCGATTGCGTGCGGCCGAGTTCGTCGCGCATGGTTGCGGGAGAAGTGAAATCCAGACGCGGATGGGACCAGGAGTGATTGCCGATTTCATGCCCTGCTTCGGCGATGGCGCGGAGGACCGCGGGGAGGCGCTCCACGTTGTGGCCGCAAACGAAGAAAGTGGCCTTGGCATTGTGGCGCTCAAGCAGATCCAGGAGCGCGGGCGTCGACTCACTGGGGCCGTCGTCGAAGGTCAACGCGACGCGGCGGCTGCCCGCCGGCCCGCGCCAAACGGACGGCGCGAGTATTTGCGCGCTGCGGCCGCGCACGGCCCACGATAGAAAACCCGCCGCCGCGCCCGCCGCTAAACTGGCTTCTAAGAACACGGTGCTACGCTTTCGATTCGCCGGCCCAGGCGATGCTGTGGTCCGACGTCACGGCGTGGGTTCCTGGCGGCGAGATCAGCGTGAAATAAGACCACGGACCCGGTTGCCAGGGATATTTTTCGATGACCGATTCATCGATTTCCACGCCGAGACCGGGCCCGCGCGGGACGATGAGATCGCCCCCTTCGATAAGCAGCGGCGAGGCCAGAATCTCCGACGCCAGCGGCCACTCGTACATGAATTTACGATCCGGCGTGGTGTAGCAAGGAGCCTCCAGCCACTGGACCACATTCTCCGGCCAGCAAATGCCGGCGTGCGCGGCGGCGATCAGTTCCAGGTCCGTGCCCCAACTGTGGAAGGCAAAGCGCAGGCCCTCCTTGCGGATCTCGCTGAAGAGGCGGCGGCCCATGGCGTAGCCGCCCTGGCAGACCACGTCCATCTGCACGTAATCCGCGCAGCCATTGTAGATGAGGTCCAGAAAACCTTCCTCGGTATGTTCATGCTCGCCGGTGGCGATAGGGACATGGCCGGTGGCGCGCAGTTCGCGGTAAGCGGCATGGTCGGCGGGGGGCAGCGGCTCTTCGAGCCAAGTGATGTCGTACTCGCTCATGGCCTTTGCCAGTTCGGTGACGGTTTCCGGCGTGTAACTGCGGTCGCCCATTCGCCACCAGGAGTGGGCGTCGACCATCAGTCCAAAATCCGGCCCCGTCGCTTCGCGCATTAACCGGACCGTTTCCACATCGAGATCCGGACCCAGGGCCGGACGCATTTTGTAGGCGGTGAAGCCCATCTCCTTTGCCAGCACGGCCTCGCGGGCGTACTCCTCCGGCGGCTGATACATGCCGGCGCTGCCGTAGAGCGCGATGCGGTCGCGAACGCGGCCGCCCAGCAACTCCGAGATTGGCGCGCCCTCGAATTTTCCGAGCAAATCGCAGAGAGCCACTTCCACGGTTCCGTAGACGTGGCTCGTTTTACGATCCGCGCCCGGGCCGGCCTGGAACTGAATGCGAAGCGCGTAGGCGTCGCGGAGCACGCGGCCTTCCAGCCACGGAGAAATGGTCTCGCGGATGATGCGCCCGGCGGCTTCGCTGCCCTCGCCGGGGCCGTAGCCGACCAGGCCGTTGTCCGCTTCGACGCGAATCAGCATGGCGTCGCGTTTCACGACGCGGCGGCTGCCGCCGTAATAATGCAGTTCAATGGGCTGGGGGAAGACGTAGGAAAGCAGAAAACAGCGAACGGATCGTATCTGCATGATCTTTCAGAATAGCCGTAAAAGAAGACAGGTGCTTCAGGGGAAGATGAGAACTCGAAGACCAGGGCGGATGCGCATGATGCGGTGATTTCCGCGGTTTAATTAGCGATGCGCTGGCCGGAAAGGACATAGTCGGCCAGAGCGGCACGCTTGTCGAACTCATTGGCGGCCTGGTCTTGCATGACGCCGAGCAGCCATGTCATGGCAATCCGCTTCTCGTCGGAAGTGAGCAGGGCGTTTTGATTGATCGATAGTTTGGCGCGGGCGATAAGCTGTTCAAGCCCTGTGGTGTTGGCCAAGTCCACGGTCTCCGCGTAACGGGCCTGCATGGCAATCTGGTTGATGCGTTTATAGACGAAGGTTTTGGAACCCTCATAGAGCGCCTCGACGCCGAAGGGCACTTCTCTACCCTGGACCGAAAACGTCGTGAACTTTAGCCGGATGAGGGCAGATACGTGATGCCGCCAACGGCCGCGCGTAATAGCGGCGGGATTCCGGTGAGCGCCTGCAACTCCCGGAGAATGGGGTAGAGTAGCGCGGCAAGCAGGCCGTTGACGGCGACGAAGCTCCACCACCAGGTGTAAAGCGACAGTTTCCGCCGGGTATTCGAAGGGACGTAGAAGGTTCGGTCCAGATCGAAGAGCGTGAGCAAGGCGGAGGTCACGAAGACGATGAGGCACTCAGTGAAAGAAGCCATCAAAGGGGGGTCGTTATTGCCTCATGTTTTTGACCGCTTCATCAATGGATCGCTCCAGGTCTTCCGCTGTCCGGATAGAGTTTATTTGTATTTCGTTCGCCGTCGCCTCGTCCGTCAGCAGGACTGGTTGGCTGGACGTGGAATAACGAGCGGCTTGCGTCCGAAGCATTCTTAACGCTTCCTGCCCATCGGTGGTAAGTTCGACGGCATGATCGGAGACGTTCAGCAGGCCCTTACGCTCAAGTTTGCCTAGTATTCCGGCGATTTCGCCGGGGGCCATTTGCGTTTTGCTGGAGAGTTCAAATGTCCGCGCTTTCGCTAGTTCGACGAACGCTTTTAAGACGTTCGATTCTTTGTATGACAGAACCATGCTGAACATGATAGTCCCCCATTCCATCCAATAGTCTACCAGGAAGAGCGTGAGTACATTGGACATGCTTAGAGCAGTCGGACGACCGCTTCGAGGGTGATATCGGCGCCTTCGATGCTGCCTTTGGTCAGATCTGTCCGGTCGTTCTCATTCGGTCCGATGGCGCCGGTGATCTTCGCGCCCTCTTCCTTCAGCACCAGCAACGCCGTGCCGGTCTGCGTCTCGCCGTCGCGGATCGCCTCAAAAGGGCCGGACCAGGATCCGGTGACGTCGGCGGGCCCATATCAGGGTCGAATTGAGGACCAGCAGAAGTGCGCGCATGTTGCCTCATCTTACCGGATTCGGACCATGGTTCCGTACTATGATGAGCGATATGAAAAAGGCAGTCACAGTGGATGAATATCTCGCGGATTTCGCCGAGCCGGCGCACGGCGCATTGCAGAAACTGCGGGAAATGATTCGCGCGGCGGCGCCGAAAGAGGCGACGGAGGCGATCGGCTACGGGAGGCCCGCGTTCAAATACAAAGGGCCGCTAGTTGGATATGCGGCGTTTAAGGAACATTGCAGCTTTTTCCCGATGAATGGCGCGTTGGTTGAACAGTTTCAGGAAGAACTGAAGAAGTATAAGACTTCGAAGGGAACCATCCGGTTTTCCATGGACAAACCGCTGCCGGCGGCTTTGGTGAAGAAGTTGGTGAAGGCGCGAGTGGCGGAGAATGAGGCGAAGGGGAAGCGCGGTTAGAACTGGATTTGCGGGCGGGGGTTGAAAGTACGCCGAACGGTTCGGCGAATTGCGATTCCGTAGTGGCGTGTCACGCTTTCATTGTGTTTCGCGCTGTAACGATTGAGAGTTGAATTTCACTACGAATCAGAAGGCACGACATCTCTCTATCTCTATTTAGACAGGCAACACGGAGCCACAGCATGACGAGTTCCACCCCGCAGAATACCGACTTTTCTTTGGATATCCTTGGCCGTTACACGTGTAATGGGCTTGACGAAGCACTCCAAAGTACAAATACCTCGACGCGGCCCGACGCGCGACCGTTCGATGTCATCGTGATCGGGGGCGGCTCCTTTGCCGGGGTGCTTGCGCAGCGTCTTTTCACTGCCGATACCGCTCATCAACACCGTACTCTCGTACTTGAAGCTGGGAAGCTGGCGCTGCCTGAGCACGTCCAAAATCTGCCGGTGCTGGGACTAAACCCGCCTGGTCCAACCACAGTAGATCCCGGCGTTTTGCGAGCCGAAGTCTGGGGGCTGCCATGGCGGACCGATGTGGCCGGCGGATTTCCTGGGTTGGCGTATTGTATCGGCGGCCGGTCGGTTTTTTTCGGCGGTTGGTCGCCGCGTCTGCTTCCGTCGGAGTTGCCCGCGACGATTTGGCCGGCGGCGATGGTAGCGGCGTTAACCGCTTCCGGCGGCTACTTCGACGTCAGCGCGGATCAGATTGGAACCAGCGCAACGAACGATTTCATTTTCGGCCCCATGCATGAAGCGATGCGGGAACAGCTAAAGAATGGAATCGATGGGAATGCGGTGGCCGACGCCATTCCGCTCGCATCGTTGCCCAGCCACCTGAATGGAGTTCCAGCAGGACAAGAGAATCTGTTCAAACTGGAAGCCCCGTTGGCTGTACAGTCGCAGCCGCTGCGGTCCGGGTTTTTCCCATTCAACAAGTTCAGTAGCGTTCCGCTCTTTATTCAGACGGCGAGACTCGCGCAGAGCGAGGCCGCGGACGACGACGTTAAGAAGCGCGTCATGATCGTTCCCGGATGCAAAGCGATCCGCCTAATCACCGATGGTGGCGGAAATCCGCGGCGAATCGTAGCCGTTGTAACCAATCTGGGCACGATTCCCGTACCGGAAAATGGGGCTGTAGTGTTGGCTTTGGGAACAATCGAGAGCGCGCGGCTGGCGATGATATCGCTCCCCGGGTTGCCGGCAACAGCGCGGATGGGCGCCAACCTGATGGCGCATCTCCGGTCGAACCTGACCATTCGCGTCCCTCGCGCGTCCATCATCAGTTTGCCCGGACCACCTAATGAGTTGCAGGCGTCGGCGCTCTTCGTAAAGGGCCGGCACGACCATGCGGATCATCAATTCGGACATTTCCATTTGCAGATCACGGCGGCCGGATTGAACGGGCCCGGCACGAATTCGGAAGCGGAGTTGTTCAGGAAAATTCCGGACGTGGATACCTTCGAGCGGTTCAAGAACATCACCGACACGCAGATCGTGATCACGATACGCGGCATTGGGGAGATGCGGCCGGGCAATCCAAATACCCTTGTGAGCCTCAGCGGAGAACTGGATGAACATTTAATGCCGCGAGCATTTGTTTCGATCCAAACAAGCGCGGAAGACGATGTTCTTTGGGGCGCGATGGACACGGCGTCCGACGACACGGCGCTCGTATTCGCAAATGGAGCGCCATACGAAGTGCTGGTGGGGAGCGCGTTCGTCCCCGTCGCGGCCGGCCAGAGGGCGCAAACAGTTTTGCCGTTTGCCGCGCCCCGCCGGGACGGACTGGGTACCACGCACCACGAGGCCGGGACACTGGCGTCTGGAACTAGCGCCGCGCAATCGGTCACGGACGAGGACACAAAGTTTCACGGCGTGACTAACCTCTATGCAACCGGCCCATCGGTATTCCCGACGGTAGGGTCGCCAAATCCAATGCTGACAGGTACCGCACTGGCCCGCCGGCTGGCCGATAAGTTGGCCCGTTTTGTCCCCGCGGCGCCGGATCCCGGATTCACCATGCTCTTCAAGGGCGACTCGCTTTCCGGGTGGGCGATGAGCAGGATCCGGAACCAGCCGGGCCGGGATGACCCGGGCCGCTTCCTCTTAGTCGATGGAGCGCTTGAGGCCGTGACAGGAAGCGATTTAGGGCTCTTTTGGAATACGACGCCCACACCGGCGGATTTCGTTCTGAAGCTCGATTGGCGAACGTGGAAGGCGGACGACAACTCTGGCGTTTTCCTGCGTTTTCCAAATCCAAGCGGCAAAAACTACGACAATACGGCGTTCGTGGGAGTGGATTTCGGGTTGGAGGTGCAGATCGATGCGCTTGGCCAACCGGATGGAGCGGCGATTCACAAGACTGGGGCCATTTACTCGTTCGTCGCGGCCAGCTCTGTACCCGCGAAGCCGTTGGGTGAATGGAACTCGTACGAAATACGGGTGCAAGGCCAACACTATCAAGTGAAGCTCAACGGTGTGGACGTTACGGATTTTCATTTTGCCGCCGGTTCCGACGCGGCGCATCTCGACCGGGCTCTGCCGTCGACAGTTGCGAATCCGCGGTTTATCGGGCTCCAAACGCATACGGGGCGCGTTGCCTACCGCAACATTCAAATAAAAGCGTTGTAGGCCACGGGCGGAGCGTCGACGCGGCTTCGCGGAGGTATTGTCATGCGCGTTCTCCATATAACTACAGAGTATCCGCCGATCGTTTATGGGGGCCTTGGCACGGCGGTAGGCGGGTTGGTCGAGGCCTCGGCCGCGGCGGGGCTGCAAGTGGCTGTGCTATTGGTTGGCCATGGAAGCAGTCCTGGATATGGCGGTCCAGGGATAGGGGTCGAAGGTGAGGTTCGCGGACCGCGAAATCGAGACGTCGCGGTCTGGGCAGTTCCTCATCGTGGAGCGATTCAAGCGAGTATTGATTTTGCGAGGGCATGGAAGCCGGACGTGATCCATGTGCATGTTTTCTGGCTCGCCCATGTGGCCGCGGCGGTTCGCCAGGCAATGAGCGCGCCAATTGTATATACGGTTCATTCGCTTGATCGCGCAGAGTACGAACGGGGCGAGGGTCCACCCGAATGCCTGAGCCAATGGCCGATCCAGTTCGATTTAATCTGCGACGCCGATCGAGTGATCGCGCTAACCGAGGACGAGCGGGAACTGGTGGGACAATACTGTCCCGACGCGAGCGGCCGGGTGCGTGTAGCAGGCAATGGTATCGCCGATAACGCGCATGCCAAGCTTCATGCCGGGAGGAGGTGCCCCCGAACGCCGGTTACGGTACTTTACACAGGCCGCTTCGTGGATAGAAAGGGCATTCGCGAACTGCTTCAGGCCGCGCCGGTATTTCTGGGAGCTGAGCCAACCGCACGACTTGTCATGGCCGGCGGTAATCGTCACGCCACCGCGCGGGAAATGTCCGATTACTGGCTGCCAGTCTCGTGCGAACCATTTCGCGATCGGATTTTGTTCACCGGCTGGCTGAGTTCGGAACAACTGGCCGCACAGTATGCCGAGGCGGATATTCTCGCCGTGCCGAGCTGGTATGAGCCGTTTGGGATGGTGATTCTTGAAGGGATGCTGTATGGCTTACCGATCGTTGCCGCGGCCGTGGGAGGGCCAAGGGAGATTCTGATCGAAGAACGAACCGGGTTGTTCTGTGAGCCAAGGGATTCCACCAGCCTCGCATCGCAGATTCTCCGGTTGATTCGCGACCCGGAGCTACGGATGAAAATAGGCTGCGCGGCTGCCGCCGAGGTTCGCTCGCGATGGCTTCACAAACAGGTGTTGCGCAACATTACTCAAATTTACGCGGAAGCGGTTTCGACGATCAATCACAGGTCGAGCGGCATTGTGTTAAGGAATTGCGCGTAGTTTACCAAGCTCAGCTTCAACAACGCCGCCGCGCTCAGAATTGAAACCGCAAGTGGAAGCGAATGGCGCGACCGTCGTTGAGAGTGTTGGTAATGAAAGCAAAATTGGGGGATGACAGTTCGCGGAACGGTTCGGCGAATTGCGGGGTGTTGGCGAGGTTGACGGCTTCGGCGCGGAAGAGGATTTTCTTGTCGCCGCCGATCGCCCATGTCCGGGCAAGGCTGGCGTTGACGTTGGCGATGCCCGCCTTTCGGAACGTATTACTGCCGATATTGCCCCTCGCTTCGGTAGGTTGGATATAACTGAAGGCGCCGCGCGGGAGCAGTTGGCCGGACGTGTCGGGATGGCCAATGGCGCGGCCCAGAATGCCGGGATTGACGATGTTGGGTCTGTCGCCTTGGTCACCGTCAACATTGCCGAAACCGGGAGCATCGGAACCTGTCACGACGCTGAACGGCGTGCCGGTTTTGACGAGCCAAACACCGCTCATTTCCCAGGAGCCGAGATACTTCGCCTTCGGCGTCACATAGCTGCCGCGCGCGAGAAAGCCGTGTTTCTGATCGAACGCGCTGACGGCTTTAACGTCGTCCCAGATGTTTTGCTGGGACTGCGCCTGGCTTTGGCGGCCGTCGTCGCCGGTAGCCGTGTTCGTGTAGGCGGCGCCGGTATCGATGGCCTTGGAAAACCAGTACGACGTTTCCAGGCTGGCCCCGTGCCAGCGGGGCATGACCAGGGTCACGCGGGCGGCGTCAAAGTAGCCGTGAGAGCCGTTGACGCTGCTCCGGAGATCGAAGTAGCGGCTGTCGGGGCGGCGGTCGTTAATAGTGGCGGTTGTTTGGGGGATGCCGGGGACGGGAATGGCGCGGTTATTGTACTGGAGCATCATCAGCTTGAGCGCGCGGCTGCCGGTGTAGCCGAGTTGGAGTTTCCAGTCGTTGGCCAGTGTTGGCTCCCAGGAAAAGCTGTAAAGGTGGGCGTATGGCGTGGCAAGATCGGGCGAGATCTGGAGGACGGTGCTCCGCGCGCTGGGATCGGCGGGAATGTTGAGTTGGCGAAAAGGCGTGAATAGATCGGGGACTTGGATTTCGAACTTAGTGTTGAGGGGCGGGTTGTAGCGGATTTGAGAAAACGTCACAGGGAAGATTTCACCGAAGTGAGTGCTGTAGGCGGCGCGGACGATTCCCACTTTCGTTCTTACGGCGAGGCTCAGCCGAGGGGCGAGGTTGTTGCAATCGCAGTCATAGGGGAGCTTATTGAGGTTGTTGACCTCGGTGGGCGTAGTGACGATTTCGTAGCGGAGACCGTAGTGGAGCGTAAGCCGGGAATTGACTCGCCAGTCGTCGCCGATGTGGGTGACGATTTCATTATTGCGGAAGCCGCGATGAATGCTGCCGACGGAGCCGCTGAAGCGGCTGGGGATGCCGAGAAGGAAGTTCTCCATCACCGTTCGGCCGAAGTCGTTGCGAAAGTAAAGATTGCCGCGCGTGCTGGATGCTTCGGCGCCATTGAGTTGGCGGCGGTTGTAGTCGGCGCCGGCGTACCAGTTGTGGCGGCGCCTGGTTTGTTTGATGGCGGCGCCGTAGCGGAAACGGTTTTGAGCGCGATCGATGGGGATGTTGGATCCCGGGCCGAGCGTAGTAATTACGTTGGAGAAATTGACTTGAGGGCCGACGGCGTTGGGCTCGGGTATCAGTAGAGAACCGACGCGGTCGAACATGGCGGTGGCGGACATGCTGGTACTGGCGGTTCGGGTGTAATTCCACGTGATTTGCGCGGTGTGGGCGCGAGTGGTGGTATCGGGGTTTTGACCGGCTACGAACTGGAAGGCGTCGACATTTTGAGCGGTGAACTGATGGCGAAGCAATACCGCGTGTTTCGTCCTTAATTGTTGATCAATGCGGATGGAGGCGTTGTTGTCGTTAATGCTTTGCGGGGCGTTGGTGTTGAGGGATCGTTCGTTGATATCGGTGCGGTTGGGGAGTTCCTTCGGGAAGGCGTCGATGAACTTCTGGAGGAGTTGACGGACGGCGGGGTCAGTCGCGCGGGGGGTGCGTTCTTCAGCTTTGGGGACAACGATATTGCCATTGACATTGCCGCGGAGTTTGTTCTGGCCGAGGTCGATGGTAAGCGCGGCTTTGTTCCAGGGCCGGAAGGTCAAGTTGGCTCCGTATTGATTTTCGTGCGCGGGGCGGAGGGGACCGGCGGTGAAGAAACTGCGGGTGTTGAGGACGCTGTTGCCGTGGGTTTCGAAGAGGCTGCCGTGGAAGCTGGATGGCTTAGTCAGGACCAGGTGAATGGGACTACTGGGGCGGTTGCCGTACTCGGCGCCAAAGTAGTTGCGGTCGGCTTTGGCGTCGTCAATCAGCGTGGCGGTGGTGCCCAGGCGGATGTTGAGTTCCTTCAGGGCGTTGTTGTCGATGAGGTTGAACTGGACGTTTTCATTGCGGCGGGATTCGCCGGAATCTGTGTCCGTTTTGGCGAGGAGATTGATGTCGGTGCGGCGTTCGGCGGGTTGGTCTGGCGCGGGTTTGTTTTGGGAATTGGCGAGGGCTGGCGTCAGCGCCAGCAGGATGACCCGGTGTAACCGCATTGCAACAATTATATGGTTTGAGCGGCGATGGGGCGGATGTTGGCGCGGAGTTCGGCCAGGAATTTAACGGCGGTTTGTTTGAGATTTTGGATGAGTTGCGGATGGCGTTGGGCGACATCTTTTGTTTCGCCGATGTCGCTTTGGAGATCATAGAGGGCACCGGTGTTCAGGTGCAGTTTCCAGCGCCCGGAGCGGATGGCCAACAGGTTTGAATTGCTGGCTGGGCGGCCGGTTTCGGGCGTATATTGGATGGCGGTATCGAAGTAGTAGAAGTGTTCGTGGGGGCTCTGTTTGTTGGTGGTGGTGAGGAGAGGGATAAGGTTGCGGCCGTCTATTATGAGGTCCGCGGGGAGTTTCAGTTGCGCGGCGGCGGCGAAGGTGGGGAGAAGGTCGATGGTCGCGGCGATCTGGGAGGTGACGGTATTGGCGGGAATCCGGCCGGGCCAGCGGAAGATGGCGGGGACGCGAATGCCCCCTTCCCACACGCTGCCCTTCGCGCCGCGGAGCGGGCCGGCGGAACCGGCGTCGATGCCATAAGGAAGCCAGGGGCCGTTGTCGGAGGTGTAGATGACAAGGGTGTTGTTGTCGAGATTCAGTTCTTTGAGCCTGGCGAGGATCAGGCCAGTGGAGTGGTCGATTTCCTCAATGACGTCGCCGTAGCGGCCTCGCAAGGATTTGTTGGCGAAATCCTTACCGGGGAAGAGCGGGACGTGGGGCATGGAATGCGCCAGATATAGGAAGAAAGGCTTGGCTTTGTTGGCCGTAATGA
>Ga0163147_10006710_pt1 | contig 13359 bp, 13 predicted proteins | sample OliLakLV19MP6G1_FD_148597 | JGI IMG/M metagenome (GOLD analysis project Ga0163147, IMG submission 148597) | Freshwater microbial mat bacterial communities from Lake Vanda, McMurdo Dry Valleys, Antarctica- Oligotrophic Lake LV.19.MP6.G1 | ecosystem: Environmental > Aquatic > Freshwater > Lake >...
CACAGCTTTTCGGTGTTCAAAAAAAAAGGGCAAAAAACCACACAGCATTGCTGTGAATAAAAGGGCAAAAAAGCACTCGTGGCATGCCTCCATTTCTGACAGATGAAAAAGCAGTCAATGATTACTATCCATTTGGGATGACTATTGCGGATAGGAGCTGGAGTACTGCGGTTTATAGGTATGGGTTTGGTGGGAAAGAAAAGGTAGATGAGATAAGCGGAAGCGGAAATCACAACACAGCTTTGTTTTGGGAATATGATACACGAACAGGCAGAAGATGGAATTTAGACCCTGTAGATCAGTTAAGCGTAAGTAACTATGCAACCAAGTTTATTGTACCTCAAAATAAAGCGGCAATTCACAATCACGGTGGTATGACTAACAAAAATAAAACAAGACTTTCTTCAACCGCCCAATATGGACTTACAATTTTTTGGAAAACAAAATGAGATACCTAATATTAATACTATTTTTAGTTGCTTGTCAAATGAGTAAATCAGGCACATTACAAAAAGTCTATGAAATAAAGCAAGACGGAATTTTGTTTGAAAAAAGATATACTGATAAAAACAACACAACTCGTATTGTTAATTACGACATAGAAACTAAACAACCCATCGATTCTATAACATTGAATTACGATAAGAAAGGCAATTTAATTGCTGTTAAGGTATACGATTTTGCTGAGGGGAAATATGTAGATGAATTATTATGGCGTAGCGATTATTATTTTCAGGCATACAGCAAAGACAGTCTTTGCAATAGTTTATTACCAATTAAATACCGCTTTCTAATAGAAAATATTGTTAGTTGTATTTGTAATATTCAACAATCACTATTACCCAATGGAGTATGGGTATCATCACTTGCAAAAACAATAAAGAATAAAGAAGTAATTGAAATAAGTTATTCAGAAATAAACGCTAAGTTTAAGTTACCATACAACATTTTTCAATTATACTTTTACAATCAACTTTTAATAAGTTTTAGTCTGCAAATCAAAGACGGACACTTAATAAAGGAAACCTACTCTTTTTCTGAAGGCACATTTATTAGAGAATTATTCTACGATGAAACAGGTCAATTAAAAAAGTTGGTTGAAGAATGTAGATACAACAATGAAGTCGGTGAGAAAATAACAAGAACATACGAGTTTGAGTAAAAAATAAAGAGCCTTGATTAAATAAAAAGGCTCTTTATTTTTCTTATGGCTCTGCTTCGCAGGGCGAAAAAACCACACAGCATTGCTGTGAATAAAAGGGGCAAAAAAATACAAGTGCCATGCCTCCATTTCTGTCAGATGAAAAAACTGTGAATGATTACTATCCATTTGGGATGACTATTGCGGATAGGAGCTGGAGTACTGCGGTTTATAGGTATGGGTTCGGTGGCATGGAGAAAGATGATGAAGCAATATGAAAGGCGAGAATTGAATTCTTATTTATTCTAAGAAAAAAGCAAATTTCACATTACGATTGCTTTTTTTAGTGCACGAGAAGGGATTCGAACCCTCACACCCTACGGGAACCACCCCCTCAAGATGGCGTGTCTGCCAGTTTCACCACTCGTGCAAATAATTTGATTTCAAAAATAAGCTTATTTTGGGATTCTACAATAACAAATTGACTTTTTTGAATATCCATCCTCAAATCAATTTATTTGGAGAATTAGGAATAATGCCGTAAATTTGTTTTCTGTTTTGTTTGCATAATTGTGAACTCTGCAAAACTAAATGGTGACGTAGCCAAGCGGCTAGGCAACGGTCTGCAAAACCGTCCACACCGGTTCGAATCCGGTCGTCACCTCTCTTTTTCCAAATTAACAAATATAATTATGGGTTCTACTTCAGATTTAAGAGTTGGTGCAGTTGTAAAGTACCTAAATGAAAATTGTATCGTTATAGATAGCGAATTCCGTAAGCCAGGCAAGGGTGGTGCGTTCTTCAAAGTGAAAATGCGTAACCTAAAAACTGGCAACTTGAAAGAGCACACATACAATTCTGGCGAATCTATTGATTTCGTTAGAATCGAAAAACGTCCATATCAATATTTGTATAAAGATGGTGCAAATTATATCTTTATGAGCAATGAAACTTTCGATCAAGTTCCAATGAGTGAAGAATCGGTGGCTGAAGATTTTAGATTTGTAAAAGAAAACCAAGATGTGTATATTGCATTTGAAGGTGAGACAGCTTTGTCGGTAGAAGTACCACAGCATATTAATTTGCGAATTACTTATACTGAGCCTGGACTGAAAGGCGACACTGCAACAAATGCTATGAAACCAGCAACAGTGGAAACTGGTGCTGAAATTCGTGTTCCTTTGTTTGTGAACGAAGGCGACTTAGTGCGAGTTGATACTAAAGCTGGCGCTTATATCGAACGAGTAAAAGAATAATTTTTAACTCTTGGAGAGCAAACTATAATGGATTTGCAATATCTAAAAAATTTAATGGAAATCTTCGATGAATCGAAAGCTGAAGAAATAGAGCTTGAAGAAGAAGGTACCAAAATTAAATTATCTAAAAGAAACCAAGCTGATATTGGTGGCAATACAGGTACTATAATCAATATGGGCGGTGGCGGTGCATACCAAATGCAATCTGCTCCAGTTTCAGTTCCAGCTCCAGTTCAAGCTGCTCCTGCAGTCAGCTCAGGCGATTCTGCTACAGCTGCTACTGCTTTGGCTAGCAATTTGTATGAAATCAAATCTCCAATTGTTGGCACTTTCTATCGTTCGCCTTCACCTGAGTCAGACCCATTTGTGGAAATTGGCTCACGTGTGAATATAGGCAACACTCTTTGTATAGTGGAAGCTATGAAATTGATGAACGAAATTGAAAGTGATAAATCTGGCACAATTGAGCAAATTCTTTTGCAAAGTGGAGAGCCAGTTGAATATAACCAAGTGCTATTCTTAATCAAACTTGACTAAGCAATATAATGATTAAAAAATTACTTATTGCCAACCGTGGCGAAATTGCTCTGAGAATTATTAGAGCTTGCAAGGAAATGGGAATCAAATCAGTTGCAGTTTATTCTGAAATTGATAGATACTCCCTTCACACAAAGTTTGCTGATGAAGCTGTTTGTATTGGTCCTGCTGCTGGTAAATTAAGTTATTTAAAAATCCCAAACATTATAGCTGCGGCAGAAATTACAAATGCCGATGCTATCCACCCAGGGTATGGTTTCCTTTCTGAAAATGCTAACTTTGTGCAAATTTGCAACGACCATGATTTGATTTTCGTTGGCCCAAGTGCCGAAGCAATCAATAGAATGGGCGACAAGTCTGTTGCCAAAGAAACTATGCGTGCGGCAGGCGTGCCTGTTGTGCCTGGTAGTGTTGGCGTACTTAAAAATGTGGAACACGCAAAAAAATTAGCTAAAGAAATTGGGCTACCCGTTATGATGAAAGCTGTAGCTGGTGGGGGTGGACGTGGTATGCGTTTTGTTTATGATGAAGCTGATTTAGAAAATGCTTACTATACTGCACAAAACGAAGCAGAAGTTGCTTTTGGCAATGGCTTGCTTTATATGGAAAAACTAATTTCCGATGCTCATCATATTGAAATTCAAGTATTTGGCGATAAACACGGAAACGTGATTCATTTGAACGAGAGAGATTGCTCTACTCAGCGCCGACATCAAAAACTAATTGAAGAAGCTCCTTCTCCAATTGTTGATGCAAAGCTAAGAAAAAAAATGGGCGAAGCTTCTGTTTTAGGTGCTAAATCCGTTGGCTATTATGGCCCAGGCACTATTGAATATTTGGTAGATAACTCAGGTGAGTTCTACTTTATGGAAATGAATACACGTATTCAAGTAGAACACCCAGTAACAGAGGAATCATTGCAAATTGATTTAATCAAAGAGCAAATATCGGTTGCAGCTGGAGAAAAACTTACTTTGAAAGAATCTCCTCCTAAAATGCACTCAATTGAAGTGCGTATCAATGCAGAAGACCCAGAGCACAACTTCCGTCCAACTCCAGGACAAATAACTTCATTGCACTTCCCAGGCGGACGTGGAATTAGAATTGATTCGCACATCTACCAAGGATATACAATTCCGCCAACTTACGATTCAATGATTGCAAAACTAATAGCAACAGCTCCCACAAGAACTGAAGCAATAGCTAAAATGAAGCGTGCATTGGAAGAAGTAGTTATTGAAGGTGTGAAAACAACTGTTCCTTTCCACCTTTGGATGATGGACAACCCAGACTTTATTGCTGGCAAAATCGACACTAAATATTTAGAACGCCACAATTGGATGGCTGAATAAGTTTTCTGTTTAAAAAAAGAAAGTATAAGAAAAGCTGCACTGGTGTTACCAATGCAGCTTTTATTTTTGTGTTTATTTCTATAGAATCAAAAATTAAACCTATAAACTAACATTCTTATTAGCAATTCAAACAATAGGAAGCCGAATCCCCAAATTGCATAGATTAGGAATTCTTCGCTTTTCTTATTGAAATAGGCAATGTCAATTTTGGTTTTTTCTAATTTGTCTATTTTGTCGTAAATGTTTTTCAAGGACTTATCATTAGTGGCTCGGTAGAATTCGCCACCAGATATTTCAGCTATGCGTTTTAGCACAGTTTCGTCAACATCAACTTCCATTTGCTGGATAATTGTTCCACCGCCCTGCAATTGAACAGGGTAGTCCGCAAAACCATACTTGCCAACAGCAATTGTATAAATTCTAATTCCAAATGTTTTGGCAATTTCCGCAGCAGTTTCTGGCGATACTACCCCAGCATTGTTCTTGCCATCGGTTAGCAATATAATTACTTTGCTTTTTGCTTTGCTTTCTTTCAATCGAGAAACTGAGGTAGCCAAACCACTTCCAATCGCCGTTCCATCTAAAAACATACCTGTTTTAAGTGAGCGAATTTGATTTTTCACTACTTCGTGGTCAACTGTAACAGGACATTGGGTGAAGCTCTCGCCCGAAAAAACTACCAAACCTATTCTATCGTTCACTCTATTATTGACAAAATCAATTGCTCTATTTTTAGCTGCTTCCATTCTGTTTGGCTTAAAGTCCATTGCCAGCATAGAAGTAGATAAATCAAGTGTCATCACAATATCTATACCGTCTGTTTTCACAGATTTCCTCGACGATGAAGACTGCGGCCTAGCCAAAGCAATTACTAAAAATGCAATAGCAATTGATCTAATTATTGGTAATGTGTGTCGCAAACGCATTTTCAAACTTGGCTTTAATTTCTCGAAAGGAGATAGAGTTGCCAGCGAAATGCTTGCATTTTTTCTTTTTTCTGTCAAGTAATGATAAAGCAAATATATTGGTATTACAGCCAACACATAGAAGTATTCTGGATTTGCAAATTTATATGCTGAGAAATTGAATATATCCATTTTTCTAATCCCTCGTCGCTTGAATATTTCTACGTTGTTGCTCCAGCTCTCCAGCTTGGAATATAGTGTGTGCTTCTTGAATAAATAGCACAGCACTTTGCAAAGCTGTTGCATTTTCCTGAGCTAATGGTTCTTGTTTTGCAAACTTTGCCAAATCGCCCAATTGGAAGATGTATTTCAATTTGCTTACTTGTTCTTCTCCAAATCTCACATTGCTCATTGCTATATATATTTCATCGCTAGTCATTTCCAATGCTGCCACTTTAGTGGTACGTTCTATATAAAGCCGAATTATATTTGTCAGCTCTATATAGTATTTTTTCACTTGACCATTTTGCCAAAGCTTTTCATTTTCTAATTTTTTGAGTGCTTCCAATGCCAATATATGAGGTGGTATTTTTGGGTCGCTGCTCTCAAATACTATAGCTTTTGGTATTCTATTTTTCCAATAATTATAACCGAAATAGCCGGCAATAGCTAACACTACTATTATTACAAACCAATACCAATAATCCCAAATAGAAAATTCTATTCCGAGCGGCGGCTTAATATCTTTAAATGCTTGAGTGGTGTCCACAGTAAGAGTTTTATAACTTACTGTTATAGAATCTGTCCTTGCTATATATGGGTCGGAGAAACCTTTTTTATCGTAAATTATTTCCAGTGCTGGAATAACATAATGCCCACTATCGAAAGCTGTTAGTACATAGCTCTGCATAAAAGCTGTATATTTATCGCTCTTTATAGTATCAATTTTATTAGTAGATACTATTTCCAAATCGCCAATTTTATCTTTGAATTTGGGAAATACAAAGTTCACTCCTTTGCCAAAAGTAGCCGAAACTCTATATCTAAACTGATCGCCAATAAGTAAATTATTAGTGTCAATTTTGGCTTCCAGAGTCAATGCCTCTTCGCTTCTTGCTGTTGCAAAACCAAGTAGTATAATCAGTATTAAAGAATATAATTGAATTACTTTTTTCATAATTAGTATTTTTTATCTCTACTTTTGAAAAAATTAATTAATGGATTAACGTAAGATTCATCTGTTCTTAATCGAATCAAATCCACTTTAGCACTACGCAATATTTTATTTGTTTTCGTGTCCAAATTCGCCTGATATTCTGCATAAGCATTTCTTGTTGACTTATCCGATGTATCAATTAATTTCGTTTTGCGTGTTTCTGGATCTCGGAAATACACTATCCCAATATTTGGAATAGCGTATTCCTTTATATCGAATACTTTTATTCCCACAGCATCGTGGCGTTTGGAAACAAGCGACATTTCCTTTTGGTAATCTGCATCGGTCACAAAATCTGAAATTAAAAACACAATACTACTTTTAGTAATGACGTTTTTGAAATATTTCAATGCCATTGCCAAATCAGTTTTTGTACTAGTTGGCTCAAGCTCTAATAACTCTCTGATTATTCGTAGTGTATGCGATTTGCCTTTCTTTGGTGGAATAAACTTTTCAATTTTATCCGAAAAAAATATCACCCCAATTTTATCATTATTTTGAATAGCAGCAAATGAAAGAATTGCAGAAATTTCCGTTATCAAATCTCGCTTACTGCTAACTTTAGTGCCGAAGTTCTCCGAGCCAGATATGTCTATTAGCAAAACTACTGTTAGCTCTCGCTCTTCCTCAAATATTTTAATATGAGGAGAATTTGAACGAGCTGTAACGTTCCAATCTATTGTGCGAATGTCATCGCCCACGTTGTACTCACGCACTTCGCTAAAGGCAATTCCTCGCCCTTTGAAAGCAGAATGATAATTACCCGAAAACATTTGCTTACTAATGCCTTTGGTTTTAATCTCCACTTTCCGAACTTTCTTTATCAGTTCCGATGTTTCCATTTTGATTTCCTAACCCTATTAAGGCACTTCCACAGTGTTCAATATTTCATTGATAATATCCACGCTTGTAATATTTTCTGCTTCTGCTTCATAAGTAACACCTATTCTATGGCGAAGCACATCGTGGCAAACAGCACGCACATCTTCTGGTATCACATAGCCTCGGCGTCTGATAAAAGCAAATGCCTTCGCAGCTTTTGCTAAATTAATTGTAGCCCTAGGCGATGCACCAAAAGAAATCAAATCTTTCAATTTATCTAATTTGTAATCTTCGGGGAAGCGAGTAGCGAAAATTATCTCCAATATGTAATTTTCGATTTTCTCATCCATATAAACTTCATTCACCAATCTTCTTGCATGCACAATATCCGCAGGTGTCATCACCTTTGGCACAGCAGGGAAGTTTTTCGCCAAGTTTAATCGCAGAATTTCTTTTTCCTCTGCAATTTGCGGGTAAGTTATCACAACTTTCAGCATAAATCTATCCACCTGAGCTTCTGGCAGAGGATAAGTTCCTTCTTGCTCTATCGGATTCTGAGTAGCCAACACAAGGAATGGCTCTTCCAATTTATAGGTATGTTCGCCAATTGTTACTTGTTTTTCTTGCATAGCTTCTAGCAATGCACTTTGCACTTTAGCAGGAGCACGGTTAATTTCATCTGCAAGAATGAAATTGGAAAATATAGGCCCTTTTTTTACCGTGAAGTTATGAGTTTGCTGATTATAAATCATAGTTCCCACCAAATCCGCAGGTAGCAAATCGGGGGTAAATTGAATTCTATTAAACTTTACATCCACCGCTTGAGCCAAAGTGTTAATTGCAAGCGTTTTGGCAAGCCCAGGTACACCTTCCAAAAGGATATGTCCACCAGATAGCAAACCAATCATTAATCGCTCTAGCATTTGCTTCTGTCCAATTATTGTTTTGCCAAGCTCCATAAATAGAATATCTATGAAAGAGCTTTCTCGCTGAATTCTTTCATTTAATTCTCTAATATCAACCATTAAAATTCCTCACTACTTATAATTTGTCTTTGCTACAAATTTGAAACATTTTTCTGAATAATTTTCAACCATATAACGAAAATATATGAATTTAAGTTTCTGCAAAAAAACAAATATTTCAATTTATTTTACAATTTTTACACTTCTTTTCATAAAAAGTGTAACCTTTTTGCTTTTCATGTGTCTATTCTTTAGAGAACAATCCTGTTCCTATAATAACTCCTGAGTTCATCGTAAAGACAACAAAAGAGAATTTAAATGACGATATAAAGGGTGAAGCTTACGAAGTAAAATCTATGTATCCAGATTTTTTAAAATTTTCCAAAATTGCTGATAACCAAATTGCTTATTTAAGTCTTACTTATGCAATAAAAACAGAATAAAAGCATAAATTCATTTTTGAACAAGTCTTAGGAGATATTAACTCTAATACACTAAATAGTTTGTCATTCAAATATTACGTTCGTCCAGCTTTTGTTAATACCTGTACTACTATTACAGTTTGCTATTTAGTTTATTTCGAAAAAGTTCTATTGTTGCGTTAATTCCATAGCTACCAATTAGAAATATAACTGGCATTATTGTAATGCGGTAGCGTGGCAGATAGCCAACATAGGAATGAAGTAACCAGTGGGCAATTAGATATAATAATAATATTTGAATGAATATATTTGCTCGCAAATAAGAAAAATAAATAGCGGGTATAAATCCTAAAAATGCTAAACCAAGTAAAGCAAAGTCAACTAAATCGAATAAGAAAAGTGGGCTAGTTGGTTTATCGTAAAATGATGGTTCTGCTATTCTCATATCGCCTGCAAAACCAAAACGATAGTCAATTCGTATCACTTCAAAAAATCCCCAAGCTCTTGATTTGAATTCTTTCCATTTTCCAAATGATTTGTAGTTATCTTTCAGCTCATTATATTTTTGTAATGTGAATTTAGATTCTATATATTCACGAGATTCTTTGCGAAATTGTTTCGTAAGATATTGTGTCATATAAAGGTTTATAACAGTGTCATAGCCAGGAACATAACCATAATATGCTTTCTTTTCTGAGTATCCTTGAGTAGTTGTTTTCTGATTTACATTTGCAGTTCGTTCTGGAGTGAAAATTACAAATTTCCCCCAATGTTGATATTGTCGAATATGCCAAGGAGTAAGTATAGCAATAATAATCAAACCAAAAGTAAGTACTTTTTTAAAATCAACAAGTTTAATCGAACGCAAAGAATTGAATAAAAAGTAAAGCCCTACAAAACCAAAGTGAACAATAAAACGGTTATTCAAGCAAATTAGCAAACCAAATAGAAATGAATAAGCAACAAAGTAACTTAATTTATTTGTTTTAATAAACTTAATAAGATAATATAAAGAGAAGATTAGAATTGAGATAGTGAAACTTTCAATAAGAAGCAACAAAGAATATGACCATTGAATTACATAAGCAGCGTAAAAAAACGTATAGCCAATAGCCCAATATCGAGAAAATATTTCATTGGTAATTAAAAAGAAAACCCAAATTGCAACAAGAGAAACAAATATTTGCAATACGATAACATTAACAGCATTAGTACCTAACATTGAATAAACAACAGCAATAATAGCAGGATAGCCGGGCATTACAGTTTGTCCAATATCATTGCCATCTTCGAAATAGCCTGGAGTAGAAATATTAGATTCACCTTTGGTAATAGCTTTTGCAATACCATCATAAAGTATGCTATCATCAGAAAACTTTAAATTATAATAGTGTGGCACAGCAAAATAAAGCATAGCCAATAATAAAGCAAACACTAAGTATATGTATTTATTGGTCATTGGGTTCTAAAGCATTAGTTTTGGATTCTTTTAATAAATTGCCAAAATTAGTATGATTCTTCAATTTATCGTATGTTAGTACAATCAGAAATAACAGTATTTCTGCAACAATCATCCAAATTCTTGAAACTATTGAAATAACAGACGCTATATTAGCACTTAAAATTGTCTTCAGTAGAGCAATGAGCGTACCTTCTCGGACTCCAATCCCTGCTGGTGCAACTATACTTATAAAACCAAGAAAAGCAGAAAGTGCGAATGAAAAAGACAAATAGAAGTAATTAGACAATGCAATTGGCATTAATGAACGGACTAATAAAAAGAATGCAATTCCCCAAATAAACAAGTTGGCAGTATATAGTAGAACAAATATCATCAAATCTTTGTATCTAAGTGAAATTGTGAATTGTTCTCGTTTCAACAAAGTCAATACTTTTGACAATATAATATTTAATATTTTTGGATTTGCTCCAGCTAATAGAGAAATAATCATTAAATAGAGGATATAATCGTAGTATAAATTCCAAAATGAAGGTTTGAATAACAAAAGCGAGGTAAAAAGAAAAAGAACTGTTGCTAATAATCCAGAAATTAAGTCGTAATAAGATGCAATAACAATCTCTTTTTTGGAATAACCCATCTTTTGATAAAGATTAATTAGAATAGCATAACTCATTATTTTGCCTGGAACATATTTTCCAAATTGCGAATATACAAATATTCTAATATGAGAAGAGAGTGGAATTCTAAGTTGAGAGTTAGAATTTAAAACTCTTGACCAAATAAATCCTTGGAAGCAGAAAAGTAGTAAAAGGGAGAAAAGAGAAATTGAGAAATAAATATAGTTAATTGTAATATTGGAATAATTAAAATCTGCCAAATTATTCCATATATAATTGCCAACAAAGCCAATTATAGTTATGAGGAGGAGCTTTTCGATTACTTTTCTCATGGTTTATTTCAAACTTTTTTGATAAAACCAAGTTGTTTTTTAAAACTATAATATCCAATTGAAAGCCATATAAACACACATCTTACAAAATAAACTAATCCAAATTTTATTTTTTGCCAATTAGAATATTTAGACATAGCAATCTGACCAAATACTCCAAAGAAATGCCAAAGATTTGGGAAGAATGAAGTTATTAGATTGTTTCGAAAATCATAACTGTCTGTCATATCTTTTACATGAGCAATTGTAGGGACAAAACTCCAATTATAACTTCTCAAAAGAAAATGTAAAATTTGTCCTTCATCTGGAGTATTTATATATCCCTGAGACATAAACCATATATTCACATTCTCAAGTAATACTGATCTTTTAAATATCCCACTAACTAATTGATATCCTAAGTAAGAGTTTTTAACTAAATAAATATGTTTTAAATAATTATCTTCTTTACTAATTTCCAAACTTACATTTTCTCTTAAATAATTCCTTGCCCCATTTCTATTTATGTTGAATTTAATTATATTTGGAAAAACAAAATCATATCCCTTCTCTATTTCATTCATTAATTCTTCAATATATGAGTTGGAACTCATTTCATCATCGTCGGAATGCCACATAAAATATTTAGTAGTACTTTGCATAAGTACATATTTGAAGTTCATTGCAGGCCCAATATTTGTTTCTTGTATATAATACTGGAATCTAACATCTTTACTTGAAATATCTTTTAACACAGATAATGAAGCAGGATTATTTGAAGCATTCTCAGAAACAATTATTTTGAAATTAGTATAAGTTTGGCACAATAAACTATCCAACAATTTTTTTAGACTTTCAGGTCTATTATACGAGGGAATACCAATAGTAAGTAGTGGTTTATTTATCATTTGATTCTTTTCAAATAACCAGAAGGATTACAAGTAAGTCTGATTTTCTCATCAATTTGAGTTTGAATTTCAAATAATTTATTTTCTTCAAGGAATCTCTTCATTCCAGTCATTGCATTATTTCCAACATCCCAAGATCTGTCATAGAATCCTTTAGGCATATTTTCAATGATTGTATCAAATACAACCAAGTAATTATTTGGAGTAACTAATTCAGCATACGCTTTTAGTTCATCATATACGTGTTGGTCAGTATGATTCGAATCCAATAGCACCATAATATTTATGTATTTTGAAGCAAATGATTTTACTTTTTCAATAATTTCAGAATTAATTGATGAACCTTCAAGCATTGTAATATTTTTAAACATAGAATGTTTTTCAATTTCAACTTTGTTATGCTGGCGAATATCTATATCAATTCCAAGTATATGACCGCCTTCACCTATTAACTCCAATATTGAAGCATAATATATTAATGAGCCTCCATGAGCAATTCCTGCTTCAATAATTAAATCTGGCTTAACTTCCCAAATTAATTCTTGCATAGCTATCATATCTTGCGGATATTGGATTATTGGTCGTCCCATCCATTTAAAATTATAAGTATATTCTTCTTTCAGTGCTTTTAAGTTAAACAAATCAACAATGTCGTCCATTGAAAGATTATGACTTAAATCAATTATTTCTTTTCTCAATTATTTATCCCCATTAAAGAATTATATTTTTTTGTTGAACCCCAAAATTCAAATGACTCATAAGACGGATAATCATAGTAGCCATAATTTATTATGGGTTTAATTTTATAAAAATCTAGTATTCTATTAACAATCTCTTTTACTTCAATAGGTTTTCCACTGGAGCAATTAACTATCCCTACATTTTCATGTATATTAACAATATTTATTATTTTATTACAAAGTTCATCTAAATCTAAATAATCTCGTAATTGATCACCTTTTGACAAATTCAAAAAATCAACTTCCTTATCAACTACCTTAATTATATCTTGTATCAATCTGCTTTTTAAGTTTGTTGGGTTATAAATATAAAACAATCGTAACCATTTCAAATCAAAATTCACTTCAAGTTGAAGTAATTCTAATGTTCTTCTTAATATATCTTTTGAAAAACCATAGCTTGTAGTTGGAGCTGTTGAGAGCGATTCATCTAATTCTCCGTTTACTAAACCATATTCTAAACAAGTTCCTATTACATTAACATTATTTATTCCTGATTTTATTAATGTTTTCAGAAATAAGTAATTATCTAAAAATAAGTCTTCTATATGTTTTGGATTATGAAAATCTGGCAACAAATCCCAAGCTAAATGAAGTACTGCTTCGGGTTGCTTAAACTTATTAAATATGTCTAAATCTCTTTCTTTAATGTCGTATTGAACAAAAGAAATATTATTATATTGTTTATATAATCCTGTATTTATT
>Ga0163147_10006716_pt1 | contig 13353 bp, 18 predicted proteins | sample OliLakLV19MP6G1_FD_148597 | JGI IMG/M metagenome (GOLD analysis project Ga0163147, IMG submission 148597) | Freshwater microbial mat bacterial communities from Lake Vanda, McMurdo Dry Valleys, Antarctica- Oligotrophic Lake LV.19.MP6.G1 | ecosystem: Environmental > Aquatic > Freshwater > Lake >...
GAAAGCGGGAGACGATGATCATCGAAAAACTTAAAGGCCAATGGGCAATCGAATCCAGCCGCGAGACGGGCATCGTGCTGACGCACAACGGTGAGGTCATAATCAGCATCCAGCGCGGGGGGCTGAGGTCCGCCGTGTTACTATCCCTGGCCCCCATCGAACACGTTGAGGCTCTTATCAAAGAGTGGCGCAAACGGCATGCAGAGGTGAAGCCATGCACATCGAGCGGCAAGCGCGTTGTTCCGCAACGATGTGAAAGAGTGAAGTCATGAGTGACGCAATAAACCCAAAGCGTTCGTAACTGCGTATCTTTCCCTGACACCTAACCCCATCTAAAAGGCGCTCCAATGCTCATTTCCATCATCACACCTACGCACAATTCAAAATGGCTCTCAGACACTTGGAAGTCGATCAAAGACCAAGAAACAAACTGGGAATGGATCATATTTTGCAACGGCCCCGACGCGGATACCCATGCGCGGATCGCACGAGACCTCGTGCAAGAACATCCCAGCGTGCATGTCTACTCCCAAATGATCACGGGGGGGATCGGCGCCGTTAAAGCCGCCGCATTCCGCAAAGCTCACGGCGACCTGCTGCTGGAGCTGGACCACGATGACCTGCTCACAGACAACGCCCTGCAGGTCCTGACAGAGGCGGCCCAATCCAATCCAGACTGCGGCTTCTTCTACTCAGCTTCTGCGAATTTTTCGGATTCTGAAGGACCCCTATTGCAGGGCACTGACCATACATATATGGCCCCGGGTGCGCGGGCTTCATGGGAGGCGAACGGCTGGCGCTTCAAGAAAACCTCTGTGCAATCCCGCGCACGTCCGGGGCAGTACTGGTACCCCGAATCCTTTGATGCATCCGCTGCATCCTTGCACTCGTTGTTGTGGTCTCCCAATCACTTGCGCGCTTGGCGTTCAGTCACGTACGCTGCTCTAGGTGGTCACAATGCGCTGTACAGCATTGCAGACGATCACGAGCTGCTCATACGCACTTTTCTCACAACAAAGATGCACTCCATTCGCGAAGTGCTGTACCTGTATCGATGCTCAGGGGAAAACTCCTGGGCAGCCCGCGCGGGCGAGGTCGCAGAGATCAGCGGCAAACTCGGTGCTGAATACCTGGAAGCCATGATCTTACGCGAAGCTGCCTTGCATAAACTGCCTGCGTACGATCTAGGGTGCGGCAAACATCCAAGGGCAGGTTGGACCGGCGTAGACAAAAACCCGGACAATGCCCCCCAAGTGCAAGCGGACCTCATGCAGCCCTGGCCTTTTGCAGATTCGTCCGTGTTCGCGTTCCGCGCTTCGGACTTGATCGAACACTTGCCCAACAAACAATTCACCATGTCTGAAATCCATCGCTGCCTCGTGCCCGGGGGCTGGCTGCTGTCGCTAACGCCATCCACAGACGGGCGTGGCGCGTTTCAAGATCCAACCCATGTGAGCTTCTGGAACGAAAATTCGTTCTGGTACTACACCCGCGCAGTCCAGGCTGCGTATATCAACAGCGAAGTGAAGTTCGCTGCTTCATCGCTCTACACGCATTTCCCAAACCTGTGGCACAAGGAACATAACATCGCCTACGTTACCGCCCATTTGATCGCACTGAAGCCCGGATACCTGGGCCCGATTCCTCAGAGCGCTTGAGCAGCACCACCTGCATTTTTTGGATAGTAGGATGTGCAGGTGCCTTGGGCATAAACTTCACTCTACACGTAATCAAACTCGCCTTGGTAGTCGTCAATATCAAACGTCACTCCACCCCCCGCTAACGCTGTCGTCTCTAAATTGAACATTTGTTCCTGCCCGTTGGTGGGAATCGTGGCTGTGGTGGTTGCAACTAACGTGCGCGTTCCTCTGACCGTATCCACGTACAGGTTGACCTCGGACCTTGTTAGCTCCAATTCGATGTAGTACCAAGTGCCCGCAACTACAGCGACACCTGAATCATCTGTCGTTGCACTGCCCCCGCTTGCGGTCCTTAACTGGAAATTGCCCCCGTTGATATTGTCCGAATACACCAACATGGCCGCGTTGTCGAACGCCACCGAATCATTGCTAGAGCCCACGCGTACGATGAATCTGTCTGTCACTGTCGAAAGTTGGTTGACCTTGAAAACCCATTTCCACCGCCACACCCCGTCTGCAGCCGCAGGAATTAACGACGTGTCGTTGCCATACCCTTGACGCATCAGCGTGAAGTACACGCCCGTCGCAAACATTTCTAGGATGCCCTGAAAAAGCGGATTGGTTCCAGGCTTGAAAGTAGTCCCCCCAGAACCCGTCGAAACAGTCTGGAACAACAACGACTCTCCCGCTGATTTCGGCGTGATAAACGGGTCGTGTAGCCGTATGGCCGGAGTTGCGGCAGCCGCGCCCTGATTGCCTTGAAAACCCTGATTGCCTTGAAAGCCCTGATTGCCTTGAAAGCCCTGATTGCCTTGGGCCCCTGCCACACCCTGAAAACCTTGGTTGCCCTGAGCCCCGGCTGCACCTTGGAAACCTTGCGAGCCTTGTGCCCCTGAAGCTCCCTGGAAACCTTGCGCCCCTGCTGCACCCGCAGCACCTTGAAAGCCCTGATTGCCTTGAAAGCCTTGATTGCCCTGGGCCCCTACCGCACCCTGAAAACCTTGATTGCCCTGCGCCCCTGCTGCACCCTCAGCACCTTGAAAGCCCTGATTGCCTTGAAAGCCTTGATTGCCCTGGGCCCCTACCGCACCCTGAAAACCTTGATTGCCCTGCGCCCCGGCGGCACCCGCAGCGCCTTGCGCACCTTGCGCGCCTTGATTGCCCTGGGCCCCTGCCACACCCTGAAAACCTTGGTTGCCCTGCGCCCCGGCTGCGCCCGCAGCGCCTTGCGCACCTTGCGCGCCTGAGCCTGCCACACCCTGAAAACCTTGGTTGCCCTGCGCCCCGGCTGCACCCGCAGCGCCTTGCGCACCTTGAGCGCCTTGACTGCCTTGTGCTCCCGTACCCGGCACTCCCTGATTGCCCTGGAAGCCTTGATTACCCTGAAAGCCCTGCGCACCGCCCCCGCCGCCGCTCTGGATCGGACCTAGATATGCGGGTGCCCAAGGATACATAGCCGTCTTCAGACAATGGCAGAATCACACACGAAATTCAAATCGGGGGCGCGCTGCCCCTCCCTCTTTTCTGTCACCATCCATGCCTCAGGTCTCCCTACAGTGGAAATATCCCAGTGCTCAGGAGGGATGCCCGAAGCAACCAGGTACTTGATTTGCAGCAAGGCAACAACCGCAGCCCTCTTGAATACATGGTACTCCTCCAGATCTGCACTGTTTGTGTCCGCGCTTAAATTCACGCGAAGCGTTGTCTTGTGAATGGTGATCGCCATATCAGTTTTCTTCGACGGCGAGCAAATGCCAGTCTCCATCTAGTTCAGTTCCCGCAGCGGGTTGGATGCGCGTCAACTCAAATTCCACTGCTTTACCCACATCTACGTTGAGCTGCCCTTCCCCTGAACCTATTGGTACGGTCACACTGTAGTACTGAAAATCTGTCGTACCAGGTATGGAAGCATCAGACAAAACCAAAGACATGAATGCACCCGTCGCCTCAGCATCCTTGACGACTCTGTAATACAGTTTGAGCCCTACAGAGCGCTGCGCTCCTGGTGCTGTTCGCGCTTTGTGTATCACTCGAAACGTCAAAGAAGATGCTGAAGCTGGTACAATTGTCAGCCAGCCTCGCCCCTCTTCCGTCGTGTCATCGTACGCGCATATGGGATACGACGGGTACGTGTTATCCAAAGCGGCCGGAGCAATCGCTTCGACAGGCCAGTTGCTATCCGGGGCGATAAGTTGATGGGCAAAATATGAACGGCGAGGCATAGCCTCCGCTCCCCCGGATACCCCCGGCCCTAGAAATGTGAGTCCCGCTGCTAATGCCCCACTCAATGTGACCTCCTCTTACGCCGCTCCATCCGCAGCCACGGATATATTCTCAGGAAACCAAGCAACCACAGCTTTCGTGCCCGACACTACACGTATCACACGACCCACACGCAGTTTGCGTCGCGTACCCCCCGCCGTCGGGCTAACTGTCGTGAGCCGTCCCGCGACATCCGCAGACAGGTACGCGATTTGGCCCGGGGACGGCGCTCCGTCAAAGGTGGCCACCACGTAGGGCCCCGCTGACGCAAACACCACAGTAGTGCTGCCTGACAGCATCACGCCAACCACGTAAGCATTCGCCTCGGTGTCTGCTTGCGCGAACGCAGTACCGTTGCCTACACCCGTACCTCGCAGCACATCGCCCTGCACTGCTGCAGCGAGTCCTGACATGACCAGCGCTTGGCCCGTGACGGACAGTCCTGTACCTATCAGATTGTTGCCGTTCACGTCTAAGATATTCGTGGAGATCAAGTCAGCCCAGAAAATCGGATTGACCCCCGCAGCCGCAAAGGCAGCACCGCCTGCGCCCGTCAGCGTGTTCGCAGCCAGGCGTCCGCAGACATACGTACTGCCTAGAGAGTCCTCGACGTTGATGGCGTATGAAGCAAGCGACGTACCTGTAATATCGTCAAAGGTGACGCCCAATCCAGAACCGTTGTATGTCAGGATTGCACTGTCTTCCATAACCAGACCGTAAAAACCCAACGAGCCGTAAATACGGAAAAAGGCACCCGTACCACCGATGCGCCAAGGGCGGACAGTCGCGCTACCCCTATTGCCCCACACATTGCGAGGTCTGCTGAAACTGTTAGATGGAGTCATTCCTGAGCCAATATTAATCTCAACGGAAGACACTGAAGGGCGTCCTAGGTACACAGCGCCCACGCTCAGGACACGATCAGCGGAGATACTGAAGAGCGCGGTGCTTGGGCTTTGGATCGAGGTCGCGAAAAATCGACTGAAAAACCCTATGTTAATAATGGATATCAAACCTGTTGTTAGTACACGCAAACCTGCACCCACACTAACCGGCGCTAGCCCCAAACCCGTGGTGTACAATACCGAGATTTGTAAGTCTCTGAATCCTTCAATTTGAAGGGCGCACGGATCTACGATGTTACAAAAAGCAGTGTAAAATGACGCACCCGTAGCATTAAACAGAGCCTGAGTTTCGATACCTACCACACTTAGCCCTGTGCCACCCACAGCACCTACAGCAATCAAAGGACTTATACCCGCCACACTGATAGACAGCGTTCCCAGTTCAACGCTTGGCTTTTCGATAACAAAAAGCTCACCTACCGTCGGTACCACGGTAAAATTTACAGGTGGAGTAATGACCGTCGCGGTATTGTTTTCGAGCGCCGAGTACGTTGTGCTCAGCGATTGGTCACGTTCGATAAATCGAATGCGATACGCAAACAAACTCTTGTCCGTCGCCAATCCGCCCCCGACCACAGGCAATGCAGTAGCCGAAGCCCCTGCGTCCACTGTAAACGACCCGTCCGCGTTTGGCCCCGTGATCGCATTCTCCGATCCGCAGCGTCGCTGGTCTGTAGTCGTATCTGAAAAATCTGTAGTTGAGCGAATTGTGACGTTGCCGTAACCGAGCAACGTCTTCGCAAAATTAGCAATCGTCACACCGTCAGGCCCTACGTATATGCCTGTACGGCCCTTGAAGGCGATGACAATGCCTTGACTGATGTTACCGGTTATCGGAATCAACTTCGCCAGTTGTTCCGGTGTCTTGACCGCAACGAGTCCCGCAGCCGCCATTGAAACAGACGAAAATCCGGAATTCGCGTCGTTTCCGTTCTCGTTGTCCACGGCGAAGTACCCGTTTCCAACCCAATTTGCAACGTCTGTTCCTCGACCGTCGCTCAATTGCAACACGACCTGCACCAAGCCTTGCGTCGTGTACAGCGACGCGTCCACTACGAATCCCACAAATTCAGCAACAGACGGGGCTACCGTCGTGCCTCTCCCTGCCACGGTCGCAGACACGTACACCTTCTGGCCCCCAACAGGCGTCAACCCTGTCTCAAGCAACACAAGAACCGCCCCGTCCACGGCGCTCTGAAAAGCCGCCCCCGCAGACGCTCTCAAACTACTGACAACGCCTGCAAGGTTGGCTGCGCCTGCCGTCGCCAGTGCTGTCGTGGCTTGATTGACACCCGTGGTCGCTCTGACGATCTGCCCTCGGACCACAGCGCTTCCTGAAGCGTTGTAATAGGTCTTGTTCAGTTCGTCTGTAATGGACATGGATACCGTACCATACCAAGACGCTTTCGATCCTACAAATTACCCCGTTCTTGCTCCCCTTTTGCTTCTCTGACATCCTCTCAACATGTTCAAAAACGCAGTGTCTCTGTTTTGCCTCGTTCTCGTGCTTGGCTGCCCTGCCATCCCCATCGTCCCTACAGGGGACGAAGTTGCGGATTGCGCGAAAGAAGCAGGGAAGGATATCTTTTATACCCTGCAGCCTCAGATTTCGACCCTAGTCTCAACTTCAGATTCTTATCCGGAGTACGCGGCAGGTTTGCTCCCGCTGGTTTCCAAATTTGGGATCGCTCTTGTCACGTGCGTGGTCGAATCTGTTCTGACCCGCAACACGCAATCTGCCGGAATCGCCACCGGCTCTGAAAAACAACTCCACGTGCGCAACGCAGAATGGAGCCAGCGTTGGCTCGGGGAAAAAGGCGCTGCACTAAAAGCGCAGTAGGTTTACCTCTTCGTCGCCACTGCTCTCAAGTGGGTGAGGTTTGTTGCCCCTGCACTCAGGTGCCTCTCGTACTCGTCTATGAGTTGGGCCTGCATCTGCACCCCGATCTGAAAAGTCATTGAGCGGATTGCTTCGTAGAGTGTGCGGATGATTCGTGTGTGCTCTTTCAACTCTGTCACGTCGTTTGCCAGAAACGCTAAAACTTCGCGGTTGCCCGGATGCCCTAACGGGATCCCCTCTGTAGGGGTGACTTCTTCGTCGCCTTTGAATCCGTTACCGAAACTCATGGCTACCTAACAAGACTATGCACATGCCCTTACTCTAGCCTGGGCCCAAACAGGTTTGCAAATTAGGTCCTGATTTTGCATTTTGCGAGGACATAGACGAGACTGAACCCTGTCCATGCAAAAATGCAATCGAACTGTTCACGCGAAAAAGGTACAGGCGATCCGAAAGCTGCGCAGCCGAGTGCACCCTGATTTGCGTCCTCTTTTCAACCACATTTTGAAGCTGTCCATCCACAGCGTAAAAGTCGGTTACTGCCAGCGTGCAGGGCAAGAACTGCGAAGCGCTCGCAAACTCGTAAAGGCTTCTTAGATCCATGCTCACCCCTGCATCACGACACATCGGCATCTTAGACTTCCGTGAGAAGTCTAAGAAACAGTTTGGCGCGCGCGAGATCTCCTGGTTCGTAGAAGCCTGCAACCAGTTCATGCGCAAAGAACTTCGCTCGCTCTACCCCGAAGATCCCGTGTGGACAGTGGAACATTACTCGTCAATCACCAATATCGATCTCGTCGAAGTGTGGCCTATGGGCCTCTTCGACGATGACGGGCTCCCAGATGCCTTGGGCCACCATTACACTCAATGGGGACTGATCGGCGCTGCCATAGATTGCCTCGACCGCTCCATTGATGACATCTTAAGCACCATCCTTCATGAGCTTGAAATGTGCTTCAACCCGTACCTCGTCAACTGGGCTAACCTTCCCGACAGACGCCGCACCCCCCGAGAAGCAGGCGACCCAGTTCAGTGGGAACCCTACCCGATCAATGTCTCCCAACGCTTCGGCGGTGTCACTCAATCCCGCTCGTTCAACGTCCAAAACATGGTCGGCGCTCGCTATTGGGGCGAACTCCCTGCTGCAAATCTCGTGCCTTTCGACCTGCGCGGCTCCGTCACTTCTGCTCATCAGTGGCCTCTAAAAGGCTACCGCGTAATCAAAGACAGAAGCACGATTTACAACGAGTACGGCGCCGCGACCAATACCCGCATGGGTGCTCGAAAATTTAGCCCCCTGTCCCGCACTTGGTGCCTGATGAAACTCACTCCCACTCTCACCCAGACGCGCGGTGGGTGGTCCGTCTCCACAAGCTCTTCGTCGTCTCCCCCCTCTATCGAAATCGCGAATACCCGTTTGGTCAAATCTATGCCCACGCAACTCGCTGCGCTGCATGCGTTTCGTAAAGCTCTCGTTTCCTCCCCGACGTAACAAAAAGGGTACGTGCTACGTTACTGAAAAGGTACGGGACGTTCTCCCCGTCCTGCCCTACGTTACTGAAAAGGTACGGGACGTTCTCCCCGTCCTGCCCTACGTTACTGAAAAGGTACGGGACGTTCTCCCCGTCCTGCCCTACGTTACTGAAAAGGTACGAGACGTTACGTTAAACGAACGTAGCCCAACCACTCAGGGGCAACGCTTTTCCCGTGGCCGGATCGACCGTACCTGAAACGAGGTAGTCCACCTCTCGTTTTGCTGCTGCTGCCGCTGCGTTCATCGCTCGTTGTACGATGTCCGAAGGGTTCGCCCAGAACGCATCCGGCTCTGCCAGTGCGCTCGGGATAGGGACTGCTGCGGCCCCTGGAGACAAGACGGACGCGCGGCGAAACGGTAGCAAAATGAGGGCTAGGGCTTGGGGCGCCGTAAGCGTTTGATTCTTCTTCGCCTTGAATTCGTTCATTGCGTACGTGACTGCCTCCACGTACGCAACATCGACAGCTTTCAATTTGGCTGCACTCATGTCTGTTGTCACTGAGGGTTGACGCTTTGATGTCGCAGGCACGGGTTCGCCGGGCACCGCTCGGGGAGCAGGTGGGGTTTCGGTGATGTACAGGTTGATGCTGCGTGTGATCTTGGCTTTGATCTCTGTTTCGGGAAGCTTCCAGAACGCTAGATTTGCATTGGGCGGATTCAGGTCAATCCCTTGCGCCTGCATCTTCGCGGCTGCGATATTGATCTGCTTTTGCTTGGATGCGCTCGGGTTCATGCGCTCAACCTCAGCCAACATCTGCTGGAATCCGTCAGATACGATCTGCCGCTTGCTCTCCAGCACATCCGGTAGCTGTCGAGTCTTCGCCTCAATAGGCAACATCACAGGGACAAACGTTCGCGTGTCCGTGACTTTTTGCGCAATAATTCTCGTCGCTGCAGCGCGCGCCGCTTGACCCTGTTCGTTCAGCACTTTCGCGTGCGCAACTTTCAAATCCGATTCTCTCTGCAAAAACGCGCGGCGAACGGCATCCGTCGTCGCTGCTGCCTGCCTCGCCAATGCCGTCGCTTCGCTCGCGGCGGCATTCGCCGCAGCTATCACTGCGTTTGCTCGCGCCACGGCCTGCTGCGCAGCCGATCCTGCCGCATTGGCCTGCGCTGCATACCTCAAAGCCTCTGCGCGCGCAGTAGCAGCGGTCGCAGTAGCTGCCCTGGACGCGTCCTCGGCTTCACCCGCCCTCGCGTCGGATGCGTGCGCTTTACGCAACGCCCAAAACAAAATAGCCCCTGCTGCCCCTGTACTTGCCAAACCAATCAAAACCTTGGCACGGATGCTTTTATTTCGCGCCATTTGATATGCACTCTAGCTGCAAAATGCGGAGCACGTCAAATTGCCTTCCCAGACGCTCCTTGGTACTCTGTACCCTAGATGTCGCCCTCGATCATGGTTTTCATTATGGCAGGTTGCTCCGCTTGCGAAGAATTTTTGCCTCGGCTCCAAAGAGCGGCACGCGCAAAAGGGCTGCGCCTCAATGTCCACGACGTAAACACACGCTATGGTCAGTACCTGGCGGACGAACACAAAATTAAAGCCACCCCCACTACCATCGGGCGCTGTTCCCGTGGGACGATAAAGAAAAAAGTAGGTGGGCTCCGCGACGCAGACCTCAATCAGTTCCTTGCAGCGCTACCCTAATTTGACCCTGCCATCTCTTCGCGTGCATGATGGCCCTGATGGACGAGTTAGTTCACGCCGCAGCACAACCCGTAGCTCAAACATTCCTAGACAAGGGTCTTTTGGGTGTAGTCTGTCTTATGGCGATTGGCGTGGCGTGCTTCTTCTACCGGGAGAAGCGCAAGATCGAAAAGCGCAACGACGAATTGGTAGAACGACATCTCGCCAAAGCGGAAAAATGGATCGAAAAGTACAACGAGCACGCGCGGGATATGCGCACTGTGCTCGACTCTCTTTCCCGTAGGATGTGACCCCCATGGCGCGACCCCAACGAGACTTTGCACTGCTCGACCAACATAGCCGCGAATGCTACGAGAGCTTTGAGAAAATGGGTCACGAACTCAAGCAACTCGCCGCGAGGGCTGAAGGTTCTGCGCCTGTGGCTCCCATGGCTGACGTGGATACCTTGGTCCACAAAATTCAAAACCTTAGAAATCAATCCTCCTACGCAGCAATGATTCCCACCGTCGCATTTGTAAATGCAGACGCAGCCCAACGGGAAGCGTTCGAACTCGCTTTTCAAACCGATGCGCACGTTATCGCTTTGGCCACTAGCGCCGACGCTTTGCAATTGCTTAAAACTCACCCCATTGATGTGCTGATTTCCGATCGCGACATCTGTAGAGAAGTCCTCACAAAATACCCTCAAGTGCGTGCCCTCGTGGGGACCTGCAACGCCACGAACTTAAAGGCGTTGCGTAGCTTTTTAAGTGCCTCCTGATAGCGTCTCTACTACGCCTTTAACGAGACGAAAATACACAGTACCCGCCGATACCCGCTACAAGCAAGTTCAGGCCCACAAGCGCCCAAATTCGTGTAGACGAGGGCGCAGGAGGCAGCATCTCCGCAGGCCCCACATTCACACGCGGCGCTTGCGGTGGCGGAACAGGCACGGGCGCCCCGCCTCGTCTCAGAACTTCTTCGTTCAATCTGATCGCCAAGATCAATGCGTTCTTCGCAATGTCTTCTACACTCAACGTGCCCGAACGAAACGCAGCGGGAGCGGACCCCTCACCAATGTGCTGCGTGAATGCCTTGTTGATGGCGTCCCTCGTATTTCCCCCGATTACCCCGTCCACTCGGATCGCCGTGAGAAAAGAATCTTTGGCTCGGGCCCCAAGCGCACGCAACGCCTTCTGCACTGCTGCTGCTGCATCCGAATAGTATCTAGGAGGCGGACCCCCGCAGTTCCCTTTTGGTGTCCTCGTCCACCCTGGCGGACATGTCACCAATCCAAAACCTGGCCCGTTGATCGAAATAACTTCCATGTAATTTTCCCTTTAAGGCGCTTGCGCTATCTGTCCCGTAGTAGCCTGACCCCTCAACGATGCTGCACCCGCAGAAACGCGTGCACTGATGCGATAGAACGGTGCGACTCGGGTTAATTGCACGCTCATTAGGTGCGTTCCCGCGCCCAACGTGCCACCCCCGTTAGCTGCGAAAGATCGTATGGCCAGCGCGTTCACGACCACTCCTCCAGTTGTCACCTCTTCAGATAACTCCCTGAACCATAGGGGCGTGGGCGTCTCAAAAGGGTTGTCACTGAACTCGATGTACCACTGGATAGTCGCAGCAACAGTGACCACGGCGGTACACGCCAAACTGATCAGATTGTTCTCAATGTACACGGGATCGCCCACTGCGTAAGCGGAACCCAATACCTGGTTTTTGAAAATAGTAATCACGACTGCCCCATGGTATCATCCTTGAAAAATGAAACAAGTTCTTGCATTTGTAGGCGGGTTGGCCCTCGGTGTAGGCGGTTGTTACGCGTACCAAAAAGTGAAATCCATAACTGGTTTTGGTGCGGCTGACGCAATCAAAAACGCAGTGGACGTGCACGCGCGCCAGATCCAGCGCTACGCATTCGCAGCGTCTCAGGACATGTCCCCCACCGTCGGTATCACCCACGCTTCCTACGCCTTGATCCTGCTAGACACCCTTGAAGAAATCATCGGTCGTGATGCCGTCCGTGATGCCGGACTGTCCCCCCAAAAGATCCGCAAATTCATCACCGATCAACAAGACCGACACGCCAAGAAATTGCAGGGATGTGACGCACATTTGCAAACGATCTTGACCCTCGCCAAGCGCGAAGGCATCAATATCGCAGGTGGCGTAGGCGGCGCTCCCCGTGGCGCTTGAAAATTCTGCCCGACTTGTCTGTTAAGCGAGAACCCTTTGTGCTCCCTGTTGATCTTAGATTGCTCTAGATCATGTGGTCGGGGAGCACGAAGGTGGGCACTACCCCCGTCTGCATTTTTTCCGGATCTTGTTCTGTACCCGAACTACATCCAGCATCAACGCCTGCACGCTTCGATCCACCGGGGCAATACCCGACAGTCTGCGGTCTCTCATTGCCGTTGAGATCCACTCTTTTGCGTCGTTCAACGACTCCTGCGCTGCATTACAGCCGCCATACCTACGAAGTGCCTGATCTGCAAAATTGATACGCACTCGTGCTCGGCGTAATGCGATCTCGGCTTGCCTCGAACCCGATGCGGTTGATTGTGCCGCGCCCATTCCGTAGATACCTAGCGAAGCGGGTATCGTCATCGGCCTTACGCCGCCTGCGCCACACGGCAAACCTGCGAATTCATGTGTGTGACCCGCTGCCGGTAAAATCTGCCTGCGTTTCACATAGTGAAAATGTGAATCCTCAGTGCTCGTCACCCCGTCCCCCATCAGATCCACCACGGCGCAATGCCAGTGGACTGGCGTACGCGGTCCCTGATCCTGCGTCGTCATCTGCGGCGCGAATCTAGGTGGCTGCGTCGTCGGATATGGAATCCGACGAGGATCGGGATACTCGTCCATCAGATTGCGTCAGGATACGAGAACGGGAACTGGCTCCGCACCAGTCGCCCCGAATTCTGCACACCTTGCCGAATGTTGTTTCCTGACGCGTGCACCCCGGGAATAACCCCTAGACGCATGACCATGTAAGGATCGACGCCCCCAAAAGTCCCGAATGCGCCCCGCCAAGATCCAAACCCCGAAATCTGGGGGGATGGCGCGTTCACAGGCACGTCTGCAGTAGCGTACGCAAAAGGCATCTGGTTTCGCACCTTTTGCCCTGCGTTTTGCACCCCGCGACGTAGGTTGTTGCCCGATGCGTTTACGCCCGGAATAACTCCCAGACGCATCACCATGTATGGATCCATGCCGTTTCCGAAGATCATGGTTTCAATACTACGCCGGGGATCCGGCTCCCGTCAAATTCAGCCCACCAAACGCGGCTTCGGCTGCTTCTCAGCCAAACTGATCCTTGCTCGGCGCCCCTCTATGTCCAGCGCCCCCATCAGATTCAACACGTCTTCGTGTTCCGTCTCAAAAAACCCAAAACCCTTGGAATGCCCCGTGTCCTTGTCCGCCACCACACGCAAATTCACCACCTGCAAGCCCTGAAAATTAAGCACGTCCGCCAAACTCTCTTCGGTCATGTCATAAGGCAAATTGCCGATATAGTACCTTCGCTTCAT
>Ga0163147_10006720_pt1 | contig 13353 bp, 12 predicted proteins | sample OliLakLV19MP6G1_FD_148597 | JGI IMG/M metagenome (GOLD analysis project Ga0163147, IMG submission 148597) | Freshwater microbial mat bacterial communities from Lake Vanda, McMurdo Dry Valleys, Antarctica- Oligotrophic Lake LV.19.MP6.G1 | ecosystem: Environmental > Aquatic > Freshwater > Lake >...
GTTGAACCCGTCCCCATGACGATTTCAAAACGGATGGGTGAGGCGTCTGTGGGGTTCAGCGGCGCTAGGTCGGCCTCGCGCCCGTTGAGGTTGATGCGTGCCAGCACCGCACGGGCATAATCGGCGGGATTCTGGCCGCTGATGACGATTAGGCCAATCACGCTGACGATGACCGCTAAGACGGCCATCACCGCTAGCGCAAGCACCCATTTAACGGCGTTTTTCATCGCGGGGTCATTCCTGTGTGGGCAGCGGCGGGGCAGGCGCGAGGCCATCCCGCAGCGCGTCGAGATAGCTCTGTAGGATAACCCGTGCGGCCAAATCGTCAATTGGTTCGGTGGGTTTGCGTCGGAGTCTCGTAGCCAAAACTTTGGCGTCATGGCTGCTGAACTGCTCATCCCACAGCAAGACTGGGTAGCCGGTGGCTTCGATAAAACGCTCGACCCATACTCGCACGGTATCGGCTTGAGTATGGACGCCCGTCCCCTCAAACTCGTGGCTGGGGATGCCGATGATGACGGCGGCGGTCTTGTGCTGCTCATATAGGGCGCGGAGCTTGTGGAAATCATCCTCGCGGGTGGTGCGCTTAATCACGGCAATCTCGCGGGCGGTCATCCACGCCCTATCACATACGGCCACACCCAACCGTTTGATGCCGTGGTCGATGCACAACAGCGGCGGGTGAAGCGCTAGGCTCATGGCGTCGCCTCTTGCACGCGAATGGTGATTCGCACTGGTAAGCGAGGGAGAGTGCCTTCAAAGTTTGGGCTGACGACAATCTCTGGCTGTGTGCCGGGGGCAAGCTCATAAATACTGCTGATATACAGGCGGGCGTCCTCAATCGGGCGGCCTGCCAATACGTCGCGCAACACGGCGGTATCGACTTGACCGCTGACCAAGCCGTTGGCGAACAGCCGAAAGGTGATTTGGTCAGGCGCGAGGCTTTCAATTGGGCCGCGTTGATAATTGAGGCTTGCGAGGTCAAGCGTCCGACCACGCGGAATCTGACGGCTTAAGGCGGCGAATCCGACTTGTTCGGCGTTCCGTTGGTTGACCACAAGGGCTTGTACGACGGCGCGCATCTCTAGCGTGACCTCGCTGGCAACCGCCCCGACTTCCGCGCTATAGGTCTGCCAATCTGAACGATCTGAGTCTGGCGTGATGGAGATGCTCTCATCAATGATGAACTCGCCCGGCCCCAATAGGGTCTGAAATTCAGCTTGTGCTTGCGCCTGAATCTGCTGGCGGACGGCAGATCGCAGCCGGTCTAGGTCAGTTTGCGAGACGATGGGCAGTGAGCGTGTTTGGCCGCCGCTGATGGGGAGCAAGTTGCTGACCGTCACGCGCTCTGACCACTCGGTTTCGATAGCGGTAATTTTCAACGCGCTGACGTTGCCCATCTCCCCAGAATATTCGGCGAGCGCTTGTACGCTGACCTCGGCAGATTGCCCCGCGCCCGTGTTCAAAATTGCGTCGGTTAAGGTGCTGAATCGCACCGGAGCGCCGTCCGCTGTCGAGACCAGCGTCCCCGCCGGGATGGTGATGGACTCTTCCGAACGGTTGACGAACGTCACTGTCCCAGAGGCCAGAGTCGGGGATTGGTCTAATGTGCCGCTGGTCTGACGTGTGCCGGTCTGCGTGATTTGCACCAACTGTACCCGCGCTGGGATGAGTGCGGCGGCGGTGTCTATACCCGGCGCACCGGCATAGGCCGTGATTAAGACATCGCCGTTGAGCGGTAATTTCGCCACCGTCAAGGTGATGGTCGCCCCCGGCAATACGACATACCCAACCCCGCCGATAATCGCCAATACCAACAGCACAACCAGCACCCGTGCGGCGTTGGGGAGGGGGATTCGGCGCGGGGCGCGTACCCGGCTGGCGACCTCCATCAGGTCTTCATGTTCCGGCGCGTCTTTGGGCTTCTGGTTGCGGTTGGCGAATACCTTACCGCGCCCGCGCTTCCAACGCCCGCGCTCAGACGCGCCGATGGTTTCAAACGTGCTGATGTCGAGGTCGATGGCGTGCTGAATCACCTGCGGGTCGTGGGTGACAAAGGCCATGCGGATGGCGCGGCGCATCGCCTCGCGCTGAATCAGCACGAGGTCGAGTCTGCGGTTGATTGCCGTGCCATCCTCCGGCCAGATGATGAGGACGTTTTGACCGCGTAGGAATGAGAGTCGGTCACGGACGGAAGTCGCGTCCTCTCCCGGCTCTAACTGAATGAACGAGACATCACGTGGCATAAGCCGGGTTACTTCAGCGCGGTTTGGCTGATGATGCTGCGGGCGAGTTCAAGCGCCTCTGGCAGCTTAGAAGAATCTTTGCCGCCCGCCTGCGCCATATCTGGGCGGCCACCGCCGCCGCCGCCGACCACTGGCGCAATCTGCTTAATCAGTTCGCCGGCTTTCAGGCCGCGCCCCGGCAAGTCGCCAGTGACAGCGACCAGAAGTTGCGGACGGTCATCAATGACGCCGCCCAACACCAGCGCACCACCCGTAACTTTCGCCTTAAACCAGTCGGCCATCTCACGGAGGATGTCCATTGGCACGCCGTCGATTTTGGCGACCACGGCTGGTACGCTCCCCAGCGTTTCGATGTTGTTGATGAGGTTGTCAAATTTGACCCGCGCTAGTTCGCGTTGGAGTTTGGCCGTCTCTTTGTGCGCCAGCGACAATTCAGATTGGAGCGTGTGCAACCGGTCTAGCGCTTCTTCCGGTTTCGCGCCCAATTGCGAGGCCAGATGGTTGAGCGTGGCGAGTCGTGTCTGGATATAGTCAACAGCGCCGCGCCCAGTCAGCGCTTCAACGCGCCGGATGCCCGCACCGGACGCGCCTTCACTGGTCAAAATGAATGTCCCGATTTGCCCGGTTTCATTGACATGCACGCCGCCGCACAACTCAAGGCTATAGCGTCGGTGGTCATCCCCAATACGGACGGCGCGCACGATGTCTGGGTATTTTTCGCCGAACAGCGCCATCGCGCCTTCTGCACGCGCCTCGGACTGCTGCTTATATTCCCATTTGACGGGGTAATTGGCCGTCACCACACCGTTGACCTCGGACTCGATTTGCCGCAGTTCATCTTCGCTGATGCGCCCTTCGTGCGAAAAGTCAAAGCGCAGGCGGTCTGGCGCAACCAGCGAACCACGCTGTTCGACATGCGTGCCGAGCGCACTCCGCAGCGCCGCTTGCAAGATGTGGGTCGCGGTATGGTTGCGGATGATGTCTGCGCGGCGGACGGCATCAACCTCGGCGGCGGCGGTAGTGCCAACTCGTGGTTGCCCCTCCAACACCTCACCGGTATGAACGATTAGACCGCCCACCGGACGGCGCGTATCGGTCACTTCAATCAGCCAACCGTCCCCGCGAATCAGGCCGGTATCGCTGATTTGACCGCCAGACTCCACATAGAACGGCGTCTCGCTCAGGACGACTTCAACCTCATCACCGGTGATGACGCTCTCGACGCGCCCATTCTCACCGAGGATTGCCAGTAGCCGGATATTTTCAACCGTGGTCGGGCCATACGGTGAATAGGTCACGCCACCCTCGGCCAATTGACCGCCCGCCTTGAGGTCAGACAGCAGGGCGCTATAGGATTCTACCGAGTCGATTTTGCCCATCGCCTTGCCACCGCCGCTGACCAGTGAGTGCTGTTCCTCTGCGGTGGCGAAGCCGTCTAGGTCAACCTGATAGCCGCGCTCCTCTACCACGTCCTTGATGACTTCTAAGGGCAGGCCGAGTGTGGCCTTGAGGTAAAACGCTTCTGTGCCGCCCAATGTGCCGCCGATGGGCAGTTTTTCCAACATCTCACCCAGTTCGATCAGACCTTGATCGAGCGTGCGGCGGAACATGACTTCTTCTTTGGTGATGGTCGCCTTAATGATGTCGGCCTTATCGCGCAGGTCGGTATAGTGTGCGCCCATCGTGTCGATGACCGCCTGAGCGACCTCGCCTAAGAACGGGCGCTCAAATCCGATTTTTTTGCCAAAACGGGCGGCGCGGCGGATGACCAACCGGCAGACCGCCTGACGATTTTTCGCGCCCGGATTCACGCCATCAGCAATCAGGAATACGGCTGCGCGTACATGGTCAGCAATCACGCGGTAGGGGATGATATTGGCGTCGCGTTCTTCATCGGTTTGGCCGGTCAGCGCTTGCGTCGCCTTAATAATCGGCATGAATAGGTCGGTTTCGTAATTGGCCTTTTTGCCCTGTACGATGCTGACGATGCGCTCTAAGCCCATGCCGGTATCGACGCCGGGGGCGGGGAGGGGCAGGTCATATTGGCCGGTGTGGGTCGGGTCGGGCTGTTGGCGGTTGAACTGCATGAACACCAAGTTCCAGATTTCGAGGAAACGATCATCTTCCTCTTGAAGCTGGCCGATGATGCTGTCCTCACCTTGCTCTGGGGTTTTGTCCCAGTGGATTTCGCTGGTCGGGCCACACGGGCCGGTATCGGCCATTTGCCAGAAGTTGGTTTTCGGTCCCATCCGCGCCACGCGCTTAGGGTCTACGCCGACATCATCAACCCAGATGTTGTAGGCTTCGTCGTCGTTTTCGTAAACGGTGAACACCAATCGGTCAACCGGTAGGCCGCAGGCTTGGGTTAAAAATTGGTAGGCGAACTGGATGGCCTCACGCTTGAAATAATCGCCAAAGCTGAAGTTGCCCAACATCTCAAAAAACGTGTGATGGCGTGGCGACGGCCCGACGTTTTCGAGGTCGTTGTGCTTGCCGCTGACGCGCATCGACTTCTGGGAAGTGGTCGCACGCTTATAGTCGCGCTTGTCGAGGCCGAGGAACACATCCTTAAACTGCACCATGCCAGAGTTGGCGAACAGTAGGGTGGGGTCATTGCCCGGCACAAGCGAAGATGAGGCGACTTGTTTGTGTCCGTGTTCTTCAAAAAATTCAAGGAACGCCTGCCGTACTTCGGCGCTGGTCATGGTTTTCATGGGTGGTGTGTTCCCGCGTGATGATAAAAATGGGTGGATGTGTTTCCCATTATAGGGGGTGTTGCGAGAGTGCGACAAGAGAACCCCGATAATTCGGTGTCGTTTAATGTAAAGGCGCTGGCCTATACTTGTAGATGCCGCAAGCATTTTAACCGTCTGAAAGGACTTAAACTATCATGACCACCCTCGAAACCGTCAACATCGAAGAGCAAGTCGAGCTTTTGATGTCTGGCGCGGAATATGGCGACCCCGAAACCCGCGAAGTCATGCGGCGGGAACTCCGTGACCGGTTGGTGGAAGCACAAGCGGCGGGCAGGCCGCTGCGGGTCTATTGCGGCTATGACCCTCGCAAACCTGACCTCCACCTCGGCCATACCATCACTATGCGGAAACTGCGCCAGTTTCAAGAGTTGGGGCATGATGTCACCTTTTTGATTGGCACATTTACCAGCCTGATTGGTGACCCGTCAGACATTGATAAGACGCGCAGCCAACTCACGCCGGAAGAAGTGCGCGAAAATGCCCGCACCTACGCGCAGCAAGCCTTCAAAATCCTTGACCCCGACCTGACCACCGTCCGTTATAACGATGAATGGCTAGAGACGTTGGATTTCGCAGACATCATCCGACTGGCCTCCAACTTCACCGTGCAGCAGTTCCTCCAGCGCGAGAACTTTGCCAAGCGTTTAGACGGCGGTCAACCGATTTACCTCCACGAATTTTTTTACGCGCTGATGCAAGCCTATGACGCGGTGGCGCAAGAGGCCGATGTGCAGGTCGGTGGGCAAGACCAATTGTTTAATATCCTTGTGGCGGGGCGTAAGCTGCAACAGGGGTTAGGTCAGCGCCCGATGGTGGCGATCATCATGGGGGAGAGTTTGCCGGGGACGGACGGCTCGCTCAAGATGAGCAAAAGTCAGGGCAATCACATCCCTTTGCTGGCCGAGCCGTGGGATATGTTCGGCAAGGTCATGAGCGTGCCAGATCAGGCCATGCCGATTTTCCATAAGCTGATTTTGGGGTGGTCACCCGCCCAAGTCACCGGATTTGAGGCCGATTTATCCAGCGGCACGTTACACCCTAATGATGCGAAGATGCGGCTTGCCCGCGAGATTGTGTCGATTTACCACTCCTCAGCGGGCGCAGACGCCGCGCAACGTCGCTGGGATGAGGTATTCCGCAGCAAAGACGGCGATGGCGTGCCATCCGACATGCCAACCGAACGCCTGACCGAATCTGAGCGCGTGGTCGATATTTTGCGCCGATTGGGGATGGCCGACAGTGGCAAAGAGGCGACGCGGCTGCTAGAACAAGGCGGGGTGCGCCTCAATGGTGAGATTATCACCGGGCGCGATGCTCAAATCACGACGGACGATTTGCCCGCTGTGCTGCAAGTCGGGAAGCGCCGTTTCGTCCGATTGATTGCAGCGGATGAGGAATAATCGAATTTCAGGATATTGAGGATTGACGCGGGCAGGGGACTCAGACTATACTGTATCTCGCGGGATAGAGCAGTGGCAGCTCGTCAGGCTCATAACCTGAAGGTCGGAGGTTCGAATCCCCCTCCCGCAACATATTTTCCAATTGGGCTGATTTTCCCAAAAAATCGGCGATGTAGCTCATTTGGTTAGAGCGAGCGACTCATAATCGCTAGGTAGGAGGTTCGAGTCCTCTCATCGCCATATCTTAAAAAAGCATCTAGCTTCGGATGCTTTTTTTATTATATAAAATAAGAGCTATTGATATAATCACATGTATCGCCATAACAAAGGTTCTTTAATCATGAAAAGCGTTGAACTGAGGCAAAAAGCACGCAAATTACGTTTTGAGGGCCATTCACTAGGTGATATTGCGGATCAAGTAGGAGTGGTCAAAAGCACTGTAAGCTATTGGGTACGTGACATCGAATTACATGACTCTCAAATCTTGGCGTTGAATGAAGCTAAACGCGCACAACTTCGGGGGCAGAATCGGGGCGCAAAGGCCAATCGGGATAAATTTCGCGCTATCAGGCAAACTTATCAAGATGCTGGGTAACTACTCAGCCATCATTTCTTCCCTCAATTTGATGATGTAGAGCGTCAAATTGGCTGAGTCGTGGGGAAGTTCTCCCCTCAGATGATTGGGCTGAGTACCGGTCAAAATCCCGTTTTCCCCTCAAATAGGGGCTGAGTAGTTACAAATGTCAAGCTATCGCAGATGATTGAAAACCTCCAAAATCCTGCTAGTTGGTGATATGCTGAAGGCTGAGTAAAAAAATACGAGGCGCTCTCATCCACCAGCACAAGGCTGGTGGTGTTCCCGCGCCACTTCATAAATGCCATATGCGTCAAGAATAATGAATTGGAGTCAGATTGTTGCATAGCGGGCTGGAGGAAATACAAATGGGCGCAGGACGCTGTCGCCCATACGAAAACCGCGTGGCTCGTAGGGGCGCACCCGTGTGTGCGCCCGCCAAACACGCCATTTTGCACCAGCTTGAAATGCACCCGAATTGCAATCCATGTCCGCCGCATACCGAGCGCGGATATGTTAAGCTCTAGCTAGACCATGTGATGGGCGCGGATTTTGACTTTCTGGTCGGCGAGTCTGGCAGCGCCCCTATTTTGAAAGGAAACCATTAACGCATGAAATTGTTTCACTTTTCCACCCCTGATACCCCCGGCTTGCGCCTCGGCGCGTTGACCGAACGCGGGCTGATTGACCTGGCAGCCGCGGCCGCGTTACAACGCACCGATATTCCCGCCAATCTGGATGACCTGTTCGGGCTGGGCGATGTCGGCCTGAATCAGCTTACCGCCTTGCTCCAAAACCTCCCGGATAGCGGCCCGTGGTTGATGACCGATGAAGAAATCACCTATGGGCCGGTCGTGCTGAACCCCGAAAAAATCTTGTGCATCGGCCTGAATTACCGGCTGCACGCCATCGAAAGCGGCGCGGCCATCCCGACCTCGCCGATTTTGTTCGGCAAGTTCAACAACAGCTTGGCCGCGCACGGCGAGATTATCCCAATTCCGCCCGTGACCGCGCAAGCCGATTATGAGGTCGAGTTGGCGGTCATCATCGGCAAGACGGCTTACAATGTGCCGGTGGAGTCGGCGCTAGAGGTTGTGTTCGGCTACTGCACGGCCAATGATTTCAGCGCTCGTGACCTTCAGACTCGCACATCGCAATGGCTATTGGGCAAGTCGATGGACAAATTTCAGCCGATGGGGCCGTATCTGGTCACAAAAGATGAGGTCGCTAACCCTGATAATCTGTGGCTCAAGACGTGGGTCAACGGCGAACTGCGCCAAGATTCCAATACCTCAGATATGGTGTTTGATGTCGCCACGCTGGTGAGCTATGCCAGCCGCCACATGACCCTCCAGCCGGGCGATGTGATTTCGACTGGCACGCCGTCTGGGGTGATTTTGGGCTTGTCGAAAAATGGCGTCCCGTGGTTGAAGGCGGGGGATGTGGTTGAGGTTGAGGTCGAGGGTTTGGGCAAATTACGGAATGTGATGGGGTAAACCTCACCCCTAAATCCCCTCTTCATGTTGGGATGGGATTCCTTTTGCAGTAATTTGGGGACTCGGCGGGTTTTTATCTATAGCGCGCAGTTGAAACCCAGACGAGGGCAACTCCCAGTGGTGGATGACCTTTCCGCATTGCACGACGGCAGCGGCTTGTCGTGGCAACCCAACAAGACCCCCAAGCCTTTCGGCTGGTGTTCCGGCACTTTCACCCACGGGTGTACGCCTATGTCGCCAGTCGGACGGGTAGCCCTGACGACGCGGAGGACATCACCGCTGAGGTGTTCTTGTGCGTGGTGGTGGGGCTTGCCAAGTTCCAAGACCGAGGGGCGGGGTCATTCGCTGGGTGGGTGTTCCGTATCGCGTAGCATGAAATTGTGCGCCACGCCGAGCGCGTCGCCCGTCAGCCCGCAGTGCCGCTGGACGCATTGCCGGATTTAGCGGGGGATGCCCCCTCACCAGAGGACGCCGCACAACAGCGAGACCGTGCGCGACTGGTGCGGGCGGCCTTGGCTGAACTCACGTCGCGCCAGCAAGAGATGGTCACGCTGAGGTACTATGGCGGCCTACGCAACAAAGAAATCGCAGCGATATTGACTCTGGATGAGCGCACGGTGGCGGCCACCCTCAGCAGGGCGCTGGAGCAACTCCGCGCCCAGTTGATACCCACCCCTATCGTACTAAAGGAGGATAACCCGTGGCTGTGACCCCCCCGATGACCCTCTATTCGACGCGCTGCGCGAGGCTCAGGCCACGCCTGATCCCGCCCGCGCCCAAGCTCTCGAAGACCGGTTGACTGCGCGCCTACAACAGTTAACATCTGATTCTGAGAGGAACTAACCATGCAAGCCCAGATGATCTATACCCGCCGCCCGTCCGCGCAAAATACGCGCACATGGGGCAATTGGATTGCCGCCACCATTACCTTAGCGGCGTGTATCGCACTCGTGATGGTCGCCTTCCCGCGCTTGACCCCGCCCGATAACAACAATGCAGTCGCGCCGTTGGTGAACGCAAACAACCCGACGTCAACACCCGTACCTAATGTCATCACAGTTACGCCAATGGCGGACGGTGTGTCGTCCACTGTGCCGACAGCAACGCCTTTGCCGGGGCAAGCGTCGTTTGAAAATGATGTGTTGGACGGGATGCCGACCCCGACTCCGGTTGCGTTTGATATTTCGATGCTGACTGCAACTGCCGTCCCGTTTGGCGGGGCTAATCCTATCATTAGCCTCTCGTCTGAGCGCTTTTTCGGCCTCGCGGGGGAGAGTAATCAGGTTCTCAGCATCGAAACCGGCTTCTCGCTTGCGCTATATCTGCCCGTCGTGACCGTGACCGATTTACCGGGGGCTGATTTGGGGGCGCTGTTGGCCGCCAATGTGGTCGAACTCGTGCCGGTGGGGACGGGGCGCGTGATCGGCGTGCAGAATGATGGTCGGGTCGAAATCCTGATGCATGCGCCGAGGAGCATGATGGGTTCTGCGTGGGCGACGCAAGACAGCAAGGCGCTCATCGTGTTCACGGTGATTGGGCAATAGAAAGGAGAGGGCGACTCACCGAGTCGCCCCTACAGGTCAGACCTATTGCAAATGATGTGCCTGTAGGGGCGCTTCGTGAAGCGCTCGCCATAACGTGAAGTGCCCGCCATAGGGATTAAATCACCACGAATTTTCCTCGTATTCAGGGTTCTTGGCGATATAACCCTTCACATACGGACACAGCGGATTGACCTTATAGCCCTCGGTTTTTGCCCAATCGAGGGCGAATTTCGCCAGTTTACCAGCGACTCCTTTGCCCTCGAACGCCACAGGGACTTCGGTGTGAGTCATGGTGATGGTGTGGCCTTGAATCAGGTATTCAATCAGCGCTACGTCGTCACCGATGCGGATTTCAAAACGATTCTCGTCGTTGTTAATGGTCGTTTGTAGGGCGTTGAGGTCGATGTCAGTCATGGTCATTACTCCGCTTGAAATCCGGTTTTGAAGTGAGAGCCGTCGCAAAACGGTTTGTTGTTAGAGCCACCGCAACGGCATAGCCGCGCCGATTCCCCAGCGAAAACCTCTATGCCGGTTTCGCTGATGAGGCGCAGGTTTCCGCTGATGTTCAGGCATCCGTCGGGTTGGACGGTGATATGCAACGCCCCGCCTTCGACCTCTAAAACTGGCGCGACGGCAGGGGCGATGGGGTTAAGGGCGGTGAATCCGAGGTCTTTGTGGGAGTTGTCGCAGAACGGCTTGTTCTTCGAGTCCCCGCAACGGCAGAGCGTGACGCGAGTCTCGCCAGCGATGTCCACCGCCGCGCCGGTCAGGGTCAAGTCGCCGCTGATTTCCAATGGGCCATTCGGCCATAGCGTCACGCGATTGATGGCTGGGGTGACTTCTTCTGCGCCGCCGTCCTTGCGGATGACATGCAGCGCCCCCGATGGGCAGTGTTCAACCAAATTGAGCAAGACATCGCCTGATTCATCGGCGGGTTGAATCCACGGGCGTTTGTCTTTGTCAAACACACCGGGTAGCCGCTTGATGCACTGTTCGGCGTGGATGCAGCGCTTGAGGTTATAAGTTATGTCGGCGTTTTCGCCGGTATAACGCCGGTCTTGGGCGTGGCCGGTATAGGGGGGCATAGGCTCTCCGCGTCGTGATAGGTGATGTAGACGCAGACGCTGTAGCCCCCATACTCATTACGGGACGACGGCGGCGGTGGCTTCTGGTTCGGCGGTGGCTTCAGGTTCAACCGTCGCTTCCGGCGATATAGCAGGAGTGATGTCGATGTCGCCATCACCGTTCAGGTCAAGCGTGTTAACGATGACCGCGAGCGTCTTCAAGTCATCGTTCAGGGTATCTGCCGTGCTGCCGCTGACGCTCAAGATGGTATAGCTCTCGCCCATATTAATGACGGCCAATGGGGTGTACGAATCGGGTGTGGTCGGGTTCGGTATGACGCTAATCAGGCCACGATACCCGTCTACGCCGAATTCTACGGCGAATTGCGGGCTGACGCCTGTCCCCAACAGTGACCAGAAGGCGAGCGCTTGATTGAGATTGATCGGCAGTTCGACCCCATCTGGGCGGGCGGAGATAGCTTCCATCACCGGCTGCGCGATATGGAAGCGGGCGATTTCTTCATCGGTGCGGCCAATATCGACCTGATAACCGTTGATTGCATCGCCGAGTTCTGAGGCGGCATAGTCGGGGGTGGGCAAAATGAATTTGAGCAAGGCGGTCTGCGACTCAAATTGTGCGCCGAGTGGGGCGGTTTTTTCAGTTAGCGCGGTGATGAAGCTACCCAGTGCAAAACCGTCTGGGGTACTGCCATCACTAGAATAGGCGGCGGCGGGGATGATTCGGATACGCAGGGCATCTTGCGCGGTCAGTGGGACGAGCGCGACGATGAGGGCGACCAACGCTATCACCCAACGGGGAGAAATTTTTGAGGTCATGGGTAAAATCCTCCTGTTTAGAACAGGTATAAATAGACTCACCCGACCATCGTACAGCAGATTCCCCCGACGCAAGTCTCCCCTTAACCGCCTATTGCTAGACGATATAGTCGCCGTCTTTAGGCGTTCGGATTGCGGAGCATATAGGCGCGGGTGTATGAGCAGATGGGGATGACTTTATAGCCCTCGGCTTTTGCCCAGTCCAGCGCGGTTTTGGTCAAGATTGCCGCGATTCCCTGCCCCTCGAAGGCGGGCGGGACGCCGGTATGGTGGATGGTGAGTACGTCGCCTCGGAGGTCATAGTCTACGACGGCGAATTGGTCGCCCAGTTCGATTTCAAATCGGCTGGCGGCGGGGTTATGGACGGGCGTAAGCGAGTCGAGGTCAATGTCGGTCATATCAAGCATCCTCATAAAATCTTGCTAGGTTAGAGTGTACCCACTATTTCTACAATCAGGGGAATGGTATGGATTGCACACCCGTATTGTAACAATTTTTACGCCGATGAGAAAATTTGGGATGTGCTGTGATGGATTGAGTTAAGGGTATAATCACATCAATAATAATTTGAGAGGTTTGTCTGAGATGGTTGCCCCTGCCTATACGCCGCTTCAACCTAAAAAGAAGTATACCCGTGATGATGTACGGGTTCTGGAATCCCTGCCAGAAAACGCGGATAACCTATATGAACTCATCAACGGGGAATTGTATATTATTTCAACAGTTGGAGCGAAAATGCCGCCTGCGTCTCATTTACACAGTTGGGTTACATCGACTCTGATGCAATTGTTGGTATTGTTTGTGGCTGCGCGTGGCTTAGGGCGAGTCTATAGTGATGGGACGGGCTACGATTTGCCTAATGGCGACATCTTAATCCCTGACTTGTCGTTCGTCAGCCATGCGCGTGAACTGCCGGTCATGGAGCGTGGACTCCAACCGATTGCGCCTGATTTAGCCATAGAAATCGTATCACCGAGCAACTCAGACCCTGATATTGTCGAGCGTGTGGATAGTTATCTGTCGTCGGGGTCGCGGCTGGTGTGGGTAATTTACCCCAAGCGTCGGGCGGTGTCCGTCTATTACGCCAACGCTGAGGGAAAGGTTAGCTATACGGCGCTTGGTGAAGCGGACACTCTTACTGGCGAGGATATATTGCCAGAATTTGAGACGCCGGTCAGCGCTATTTTCCCGCTTATTTATCCCGCGTCAGGGCAAAGCCGTTCATGAACTGGCGCTGGAGCAAGATGAACAGCAGCAAGGGCGGCAGTGAGGCGATGATTCCGGCTGCCATCAAGAGGCCGAAATCGGTCTGGCCGCCGCTGGATGATGCGCTCCGCACGCCTTGCTGAATCACATATTGCGAGGCGTCTTGCACAATCAGCACCGGCCACAGATAGGCGTTCCATGTCGCGATGAATTGAATCAGCGCCTGCGCG
>Ga0163147_10006728_pt1 | contig 13340 bp, 12 predicted proteins | sample OliLakLV19MP6G1_FD_148597 | JGI IMG/M metagenome (GOLD analysis project Ga0163147, IMG submission 148597) | Freshwater microbial mat bacterial communities from Lake Vanda, McMurdo Dry Valleys, Antarctica- Oligotrophic Lake LV.19.MP6.G1 | ecosystem: Environmental > Aquatic > Freshwater > Lake >...
AGTTGACACAGTTTTATGAACTCTCCCTAATGTGACTTACACCCGTGGTTAATCAATTATCAACCTTATAAACCTCATCAACCTCATCAACCTCATCAACCTCATCAACCTCATCAACCTCATCAACCTCATAAACCTCATCAACCTCATCAACCTCATAAACCTCATCAACCTCATCAACCTCATCAACCTCATCAACCTCATCAACCTCATCAACCTCATCAACCTCATCAACCTCATCAACCTCATCAACCTCATCAACCTCATCAACCTCATAAATATTAAACAAAAAACTTCAAATTATGCAGTACACCTACGCTTTCGAAAAAATGAGTGTCTGGCAACAGGCTCGTCAGGTGACTAAATTGATTTATCTGAAAACAAAAAGTTTTCCTAAAGAGGAGTTGTTCGGTGTGACCAGCCAAATAAGAAGGGCAAGTATTTCCATCTGCTGCAACTTGGCCGAGGGGAGTGCCAGAATCGGGGCAAAAGATCAAAACCGTTTCTATGAGATTGCATTTAGTAGTGCCATTGAGGTTGTCAACTTGCTGATTCTTTGTATTGATTTTGAGTATTTGATAGAATCGGAATATACAGTCCTCCGTACTGAAATGGAACGTTTGACGTACAGTATTAACAAATTGAGCGGCAAAAAGCCAGGAGGGAGTTTATGAGGTTTATAATGGATACGCCACAGGTGTATGTCACATTATCAACCTCATAAACCTCATCAACCCCATCAACCTCATAAACCTCATAAACCTCATAAACCCCATCAACCTCATAAACCTCATAAACCCCATAAACCTCATAAACCTCATAAACCTCATCAACCTCATCAACCTCATAAACCCCATCAACCTCATAAACCCCATAAACCTCATAAACCCCATAAACCTCATAAACCTCATCAACCTCATCAACCTCATCAACCCCATCAACCTCATCAACCTCATCAACCTCATAAACCTCATAAACCTCATCAACCCCATCAACCCCATCAACCTAATAAACAAAAAATTTGACACAAAATATTTTAAAATAAAATACCTTTGACGCGGGAAAGAGTTTCGACCGCCGAGTGGGTATTGCGAACAAAAATAACACCGAAGCTCAATTCACTTAAATTCAACACATTATGACGGAGTTTATCCCACAACCCCACGATGTGGTCGTTGCCTTGGACATAGGCACGACAAAAGTCTGCTGCCTCGCCGGGCGAAAAAATTTGCACGGCAAACTCGAAATCGTCGGAATCGGCAAGGTCGAAAGCGCGGGTGTACTGCGCGGCGTGGTCTCCAACATCGAAAAAACCGTTGGCGCCATCCGCGAAGCCGTGGAAATCTGCGAGCGCAATGCCCGCATGAAGTTCCGCACGGTACACGTCGGCATTGCCGGACAGCACATCAAAAGCCTGCAACATCGTGGCATCCTGACCCGCGAAAGCGATCACACCGAGATCGCCAACCGCGACATTGACCGCCTCGTGAACGACATGTTCAAACTCGTGCTGCCACCCGGCGACAAGATCATTCACGTCTTCCCACAAGAGTTCACCGTGGACTCTGAGCAGGGCATCACCGACCCGGTCGGGATGTGCGGCGTACGTTTGGAAGCAAACTTCCACATCATCACGGGGCAGATTACTGCCGTCAACAACATCACTCGCTGCATCGAAAAGGCCGGACTTAAAATAGCCGACCTTACGCTCGAGCCTATTGCCAGTGCCGACGCGACCCTCAGCGATGAGGAAAAGCAAGCCGGCGTAGCACTCGTTGACATCGGCGGCGGCACCACCGACATCACGGTTTTCCACGAAGGAATCATCCGGCACACCGCTGTTATTCCATTCGGGGGCAATGTCATCACAGCCGACATCAAAGAAGGTTGTACGGTGATGTCGCCGCAAGCGGAAAAACTCAAAGTGAAATTCGGCTCTGCCCTCACCAACGAGGTGTTCGACAACCGTATCATAACGATCCCCGGCCTGAAAGGCCGGGATCACAAGGAAATCAGTGAGAAAAATCTCGCCCGAATCATCCAGGCTCGGATGGAGGAAGTGCTCGACTACGTGCTGTGGGAAATCCGCCGCAGCGGCTACGAGCGCAAACTCATCGGCGGTGTCGTGCTTACTGGTGGCGGTTCGCTTTTGGCGAATACCGACAAACTCACAGAACTCCATACCGGTATGTCTTGTCGTATTGGGGTGCCGGTCGAGCACCTGGCGCATGGTTACCATGAGTCGGTCAGCAGCCCGATTTTTAGCACGGCCATTGGTTTGCTGCTCCGGGGTTTGCAAGACATTGACCCCTCGAAAGCCAACGATGAAGCGTCAAAAGCGACTATTTCGGACGAAAACCGCGAACCTTCCAACGTGTCAGAAGAAAAAGGCGCAACCTGGTTCGACAATGTTTTCAAAAAGACCAAGGAATGGTTCGAAGCCGAGCCGGATATGGACTTTAATAAAAAGTGATGTGGTCTGACGACTTAAAGTCGTCTGACCACTAAGCAGAGGAATCTGCACCTTATGATTCGTCAGACGACTTTTAGTCGTCAGACGAAATTTGATAACTCACTAAATTTCAAGATTATGTTGTTCGACCTTCCGAAGGATGAACCTTCAATCATAAAAATAATTGGTGTCGGCGGCGGCGGCTCGAACGCCGTAACCCACATGTACAAGCAAGGCATCGTCGGCGTGGATTACGCCATCTGCAACACCGACGCACAAGCCATGAACCTCAGCCCTGTGCCCACGAAAATCTCCTTGGGCCAAATCCTCACCGAAGGGCGCGGTGCCGGCAGCAAGCCCTCCGTGGGCAAACAAGCCTGCATCGAAAGCATCGAGGAAATCAAGCGATTCCTCGAAGACGGCACCAAAATGGTGTTCATCACCGCAGGTATGGGCGGCGGCACCGGCACCGGAGCTGCACCGATCATCGCCAAAGCTTCCCAGGAATTGGGCATTCTCACGGTTGGCATCGTCACGTTGCCCTTCACCTTTGAGGGCAAAATCCGGGTCGGCAACGGCATGGAAGGCCTGGAAGATTTGCGCAAAAACGTGGATTGCCTTGTAATTATCAGCAATGATAAACTGCGCGATATCTACGGCAACCTGACCATTTCAGCCGCCTTCTGCGAGGCCGACAATATCCTCTGCACGGCTGCCAAAGGCATTGCTGAAATCATCACCGTGCCGGGCTATGTCAACGTAGACTTTGAGGACGTGAACACCACCATGCGCGGCTCCGGGGTTGCCATCATGGGCACCGCTTGCATCGAAGGGGAAAACCGCGCTTTCCGTGCCGCCGACGAAGCTTTGCGCTCGCCACTGCTCGAAGACAACGATATCTTCGGTGCTAAAAATATCCTGGTCAACATCACCTCTGGTGCGAAAGAGGCTACGATGGACGAGATTTTTGAGATCACGCAGTATGTGCAGGAAAAAGCGGGCGAAAACGCAAACCTCATCTGGGGTAACTGTTTCGATGAACGTTTGGGTGAAAAGATCGCCGTAACGGTCATTGCTACAGGCTTCGAGGTGAGCGAACGCCACAACCCTGCCCAAGCAGGCCAAAAATCAGCACAGTCCAACGAACGTCAGGTGGTGCATCTTGACGAGGAGAGCGTGGGAAAAAAGAACCAGCCTTCTCTCTTTACGATTACGTCCGATGAGCCATACACCCCGGTGGATGAGAAGGCAGCCAGCGTACTCGAATTCGAGTTCGACAATATCCGGGAGACCGTGGACAAAATTCGTCGCACCACCCCGGTGAGCAACGACCCTTACCTCCGGGAGGAGGAAGAGGAGCTTTCTCCAGAGGAGCGTCGCCGCAGGATTGAGGAAGCCCAGCGCCGTCGCCAGGAAGCGCTCGCGCGGCCCATCAATGTGGTGAAACTCTCTTCGCCGCAGACCATTATTGACCTGGAAAGCCAGCCTGCCTACCTCCGTCGCAGCGTCAATCTCGACGATGTGCCAGATTCAGAAAAGCCTGAAATGTCCAACTGGACGATCTCACTTGAAGAAGAAGGGGAAATCAAAGTAGGCGGCAACTCGTATTTGCACGACAACGTGGACTAAAATAATTATGAATTATGAATTATGAATGATGAATGATGAATGATGAATTATGAATGATGAATGATGAATGATGAATTTTGTCACGCTCGGCGATTCATCATTTATCATTCATAATTCATCATTAGAAAAAGAATATTTCTGCTAAGTTCAGCGGCCTCGGTGTGTGGGACACCGGGCCGCTTTTTTTTGTCTTCAAAAAACATTTCATTCCCGCTTCATTTAAAAACATGTATTCTTGTCGGGATAACTTATTGCCTCTTATCCGCCAGATACCCCGTGACCCACACGTTGCGTTTTTTACTCGCTACAAGCCTGAATGTGATCGCCGTGCTGACGCTCGAAGCGCAGAACCCGTTTAGGAGCCCTACCAATCTGGGCAAAGAAGTCGGTATCCTTGGCCCTTCTTGCCTTGCTGAGGACAATGAAGGTTTTTTGTGGGTCGGAACCTGGGAGGGCTTGCTGCGATTCGACGGCGCGACGGCGCGTCAGATTTATTACATTCCAGAGGAAAACGCCGGTTTCGGTGCAGTTACTGACCTTGACTACGAAGCTACTACCAACACGCTTTGGATTTGTTCCGATCGCGGCATTTGCCGCTATGAATTGAGCACTCAAATAATTGACTGTTTTGAACCGGAAGATTATTTTCCGAAAGGAGAAATTGACAAGGGCAATAAATGTATCTTTCAAGACCGACAGCTTGAATTTGACCCGATCAAGCAACGGTTTCAACAATATTTCCCGGTACCTGAATCTCGAGATTATCTTGAAAGAGACAATGGGATTCGTGCTTTGGAACAGGACGGTTCCGATGCGCTTTGGGTGAGTTGTGGGGCAGGCGTTTTCCGATTCGACTTGTCCGCAAAGCGATTTGAGCTAGCCAATGCACGCGCTTTGTTTCATTGCAAGGATGAAAAAGGCAATTTTTGGGGATTTGACAGAAGCAGTTTGGTGTGTTACAGTCCTTTTAGGAATCAATTGTTTGTAACGCCTATTTTGGAAGGGCAAGTGAAGAAGTTTGCAAAGGACGCTTCGGGCAAAGAAATTTATATCAAAAATACGGCCAACCGGGAGTGTTGGTGCTCGACCCTGCCAACCCCGAACATGGTTTTCAGCAACTTTACAATGCCTCTAACGGTTTTGATTTTGTTGAAATATGGAATTTACATTCCGATATAGCGGGGAATCTTTGGTTTACATGCCGAAAAGGCTTGGTGCGTTTTACACCTGATAACCAAACTTACAGGATCTACCCTGCATCAGGCGGTGCAATGGATGTTCTGTCCGACGGCAGGCTGGCGTTGAGCTATGATGATGGGATATGTTTGTTTTACCCTGATTCTCTGCACACCGACACAACCCTGCCACGTCCTTATGCGACTTGGTTCAAGGTGTTGGATAAAGAAAAGCCTCTACTCGGCAAACTCCTCTTGCCCAATGAAATACGGCTTGCTTCTCATGAGAACTTTATTTCCATCGGCTTTTCTGCATTGGGTTTTTTCAGACCGACAGATTACCAATTTGCTTATCAACTCGTTGGTGTGAATGATGATTGGGTGAACGCCGATGCCGACAATTTGGTGGCGGCTTATACCGCACTTGATGGCGGCGATTATGTGTTTCGCCTGAAAGTCCGCGATGCTACCGGACGTTGGAGTGAGTACCTTTTCGAGTTGCAGATTTATGTCGCGACACCTTGGTATCGAACTTGGCCGGCGTGGTTGTTTTATGCTGGCTTGCTGGCTTTGGCTGCTCGCTGGTGGCTACGCAATCGCGACCTACAGTTGTTGGTACAACAAAGACTCCGCGAAGAGCAGCGCGAGGCCGAACGACTCAAAGAACTGGACAATTTTAAAACCCGGTTTTTTACCAACATTACCCGCGAATTCCGCACACCGTTGACGGTAATACTCGGAATGGCTGGCGAATTGGAGACGGATGCAAAGGCCGAACAAGCAGAGAATGGATTGGTGTCGAAGATGCTGCATTCACTGCCCCTTATTCGACGCAACGGACAGCGATTGCTCGATTTGGTCAACCAGATGCTTGCTCTTGCAAGGCTCGCCGCCGGAAGCCTGCCTGTGCAGATGGTCCGCGGCGACGTGATGAGCCAACTTCGCATTTTTGCAGAAGGGTTTCATTCATACGCCGTGTCCCAAAAAATTGGCCTCCAATTCTACACCGACCCGGATTCTTTCGAGATGGATTTCGACCCGGAATTGTTGCTGCGCATAGTCAGCAACCTGGTTTCCAATGCCTTAAAGTTTACGGAAGAATACGGAAACGTGCTGGTCACGGCAAAAACAATGACAGAACAAGGACAAGGCGAGATGTTATTTTTGGAAGTGCGAGACTCGGGGGTTGGCATTTCAGAGGAACAAATCCCACACATTTTCGACCGTTTTTATCAGGGAGGCGCGGCGGCTTTGCGAGGCGAAGAAAGTTCGGGCATCGGTCTGGCTTTGGTAAAAGAAATTGTCATGCTGCTGCACGGGCGCATTGAGGTGGCGAGCAAAGTTGGACGCGGCAGCACTTTCAGGGTTTGGTTGCCGGTGACTCGGCAAGCAGAACTGGAAAAAGCGGTAACTGAGATTCCTCCAATCGTTTCTTTTGCACCAGCAGGTATTGTAAAAGAAACAAACGAGGGGGGCAGCATTGCCAAACCACTCGCTTTGGTCATTGAAGACAATGCCGACGTGCTGGACTATATCCGCGCTTGTTTGCTCCCCTATTGGGAGGTCATCGCCGCCCACAACGGCATCAACGGCCTTGCGCTGGCGCAGGAAGAATTGCCGGATGTGATAATTAGTGATGTGATGATGCCAGGTATGGATGGCTTCGCGCTGACCGAAGCGATCAAAATCGACTTGCGCACGAGCCACATCCCCGTGTTGCTGCTCACAGCCAAATCCAGCCGTGCTGATCTTATTGAGGGGCTGTCCAAAGGCGCCGACGATTACCTCGTAAAACCTTTCGACAAAGCCGAACTTTTGCTCCGTCTGCGCAACTTCCACCAACGCCAATTGCGCTGGCAAAACATACCCGCCGAGGTAGAATCCCCCGACCTTTTGCCACCAGCTGAAAGGGCCTTTTTAGACAAGGTGGATGCCGCCATCGAGACACATTTGGAAGAATCGGATTTCAAATCCGAACATCTGGCGAGGACCATGGCACTGAGCCGGGTGCAGTTGCACCGGAAACTATCGGCTCTAACAGGCATTTCTACGGGCCTCTATATTCGTCGATACCGCCTCCAACGGGCAAAGCAATTTTTGGGAGATGCCGGTTTGACCGTGTCAGAAGTGGCTTGGAAAGTAGGTTTTGAAAATCTGTCGTGGTTTTCACAAGCCTATCGGGAGGAGTTTGGCGAAAGCCCGCGTGACTCGCGTAAATAGCAGCGCATTTTACTCTTGCAACACATAAAAGCCTGCTTTTCAATCTTTTGCAGGGCACTCCTACATCGGTGATGCAACAATGCCCACACTTTTTTTGGTCAGAACTAAAGTTTATGAAATCCTGACTAAATTCGAGGGGATAGGCAGGAGCGTACATTTGAGCCGCAATCAATTTTATCACAAAAATCTGGCTCATGCGATATTTCTCAACCCTGCTTTTTCTTTGCCTTACGCTTGCGCTCAGCGCACAAACCAACACCTGGACATTCTTCGCCCCGCAACTCGACCCAATCTGTCAGGCAGCCCACGGCAACACCATCCTCGTGGGGACCATCGGCGCCGGCATTGTGCGTTTCGACACGCTGGGCAACCGCTCGGTGCTCAACACCGACAACTCCGCCCTGCCATCTGACACCATCACTTATCTGGTCATAGATGCTGCGGGATACTGGTGGATGATTCAAGCCAACGGTTTCAGCCGTTTTGACGGGGCCAACACACAGACTTGGACACTCGCGCAAATGGGGCTGCCTGCCAACTCATTCGTCCGGGAAATGAGAGCTGCGCCCGATAGCAGCTTGTACGTTGTCTCCGACAACGGCTTGGCGATTTTCCAGAACGGTGCTTGGTCGATGCTAAACATGTCCAATTCGGGACTGCCGACCAATAACGTTTGGGATGTGGCTTTTGGCTCTGACGGGAAGCGGTATTTTGCTACTACCGGCACCGGGATCGTCGTTCAGGATGGAGCTACCTGGACTGCGTATACTACAGCAAATACAGGTATCAATACACTAAACAACGTGTATGCAGTGGCCGTTACGACCGATGGAATCCTCTGGGCCATAGGTGGCTTATCCCCCGTCGGAGGTATTCGGCTCGCCAAATTTGAAGCTGGAACTTGGACGGGTTTCACAGCCGCCAGTATCGGTATTAATCCGGCATCGCCCATGCGGAAACTAACAGCAGGTAGCGCCGGCCAGCTTTATTTAACCACGCTCTCTACCGTTTCCGTTTTGCAGCAAGGTAGTTGGACGCATTATTATGCTCAAGAAATCGGTTGCAATCATGATGTGGACAATGCGCCCGTAACGGATGGTGCGGGGCGTGTCTGGGTACTTACTTCCTGTCAATTGGCCCGCTTCGACGGGCAAACGTGGCGGGGATTGAGCTTGGGTCTGCCCGGCCCACCAAACGGCACCCTGTTCGACGGCCTGGCAGAAGGCTCCGACGGCAGTATCTGGATCGGTGCTTACGATGGAGGATACATCGCACGCCTACATGATGACGACACTTGGGAACAATATCACCCTACAAATTATGGCGCAACGGCAAGCAGGGTGTTCAGCGTACAGGCAGCCCCTGACTGACAAATGTGGTTTGGCCTTGATAATAGCGAAATATTGCGTTATGCCAATGGCGATTGGACCCTTTTTGATACCTGTGCCGCCCATTTCCCCGATCACTTTGTCCTGAATGCTGCCACGGCTCCCAACGGCGACCAGTGGTTCTCTATCGCGCCGCCAGTATCATCGCCACTCTCCCACGGATTGGCTCGTTACAGCGCAGATGGGCAATGGCAATTCTTTTCAGATACAAATGCTCCCCTGTTCCCGGGTTTATATATCCGGAAAATACTCATTGAAACGGACGGGACGGTTTGGTTTGCCACCACTTTTAACGGAATACTCCGCTATAATGGTGCCGTTTGGGAAACCCTTACAGTAAGTAACTCCGGGCTGCCCAGCAACGAGGTCTTTTACCTGGCTCTAGCACCCGATGGTGCCATCTGGGCTGCCACCAGTTCCGGTCTGGCCCGATATGATGGTCAGAACTGGACCACGCTCAACAGCGCCAACTCGGGATTGCCTTCCGATTTGACTACAATAGTTGCATTTGACAAGGCTGGCGGTATGTACGTTGGCTACGCACCAACAACGCCCGGGACGCCCGGAGCGAGGGTGACCGTGTTGCGCGGGGGCACCTGGACTGAACTCATTCCGCCCGGTTGGAAAAATTTCCCGAATGATGATCCGGATGCCTTTATCGTTGACAGCCAAAACCGGCTCTGGTTTGCCGAGTTCTACGATCCCGGGGTATACCGTTATGACCCGATGTTGGTGAGCACGAATGAACCAGACTCCTCCCCGGCTCGCATTTTCGCTACTCCTAACCCGACTGCGGGTCTGCTCACGCTCCAGCTCGAAACGGCACTTGCCAGCGAAGCGAGCCTGAACATCTTGAACAGCCTGGGGCAAAGCGTTTATACCACCATTGTTCCGCAAACGGCGGGGACGACCGTTCCGGTGGATTTGAGGGCACTGCCTGCCGGAGTGTACTCGTTGCTTTTGTTGCAGAAAGGAGGGGCAGATGCGACAGTAAGGGTAGTAAAGCGGTAGCAAGGCAGCCCCAGACCGTCGTGAAAATTTTTCTTTACAACCAGTTAAGATTGATAGAAATGGCGGCACTATGCTTTCGGCTATTTGTTTGCCAAAAAAGTTTCACACCTAAACATACGCTCGCAAAATGAAAAATTTATTCGCAATCTTCAGTTTCACAGCATTCTTTCTTTTCAGCAACCTCGCCCCTGTGTATTCCCAAAATACCTGGACTGCCTACACCCCACCTTTTGGCGACACCATCGGCATCGCCGATATCGAAATCCTCAATGAAAACGTGATTTGGGCCGTAGGTGTCAAATTTGGTGTCAACGATTCCCTCTATAGTTTTTTTGGCCCTTCTCCAGTTTTCATGGCACGCACGGTGGATGGCGGTGCCAACTGGAGTGTGACGCAAGTGCCGCTGGGCGACTTGCCCTTCGTGGCCAATATGACGGTCATTGACGAAAGCAGTGCTTTCATCAGCGGTCTCGACGAGTTTGGCAACGCCAAAACGCTCAAAACCACCGATGGCAGCCAGACCTGGACGCTCTCGCCAGTGGCTTGGGACCCCACCGTGTCTTGGCCCAATTACAGCCGTGCATTTTCAGCCGCCAAAGCTTGTGTACTAGGCGACCCGCGCGGCGGGGAATTTGAAATTTATACGACCTCCAACGGCGGCAACAACTGGACAAAAGTGCCAGGGGCAAATATTCCCAATCCGCTGCCGGGCGAGATTGGATTCAACAACACGGGAGATGTGTTGGACAATACAATATGGTTCGGCACCAGCGAAGGTCGAATTTTTCGGTCACAAAATGCCGGCCTGACCTGGCTGGTAGCACAAACGCCCCTCCCGGCCGTCACCAATGTATCGTTTTCCGACGCGAACAACGGCCTCGTTGCCGTATCTGATCTGCACACTACCACGATCGCCCATACTGCCGACGGCGGCACTGTTTGGACGGACATTACCCCTATCAGCGGAGAATTCAGGTTGCTGGGCATTGAGTACATCCCCAACACACCTTTTATCCTGATTGGCATCACCAAAAACAGCATCCTCAGCGGGCCTTTTGAAACATGGCTAAGCCCTGACCGGGGAATCACCTGGCAGCAAATCAGCAGCGGGGAAATCATCGGCTGGCCAACTTTCCTCGATGGCAACACTGGCTGGGCCGGCGAACTACGCGGTCATTCCGTCCAGCTCGCTGTATTATCACGTGGTGCAGCAACCCGACGGAAAAATGGTTGCCTACAGCAAAAGAAACGGCGATTTCTTGGGGGCTGGTAACGCTACCGACAAACCCGCTGGGGCGGCATCCGAAAGCATAGATGCATCCGCCACTGGGATGCGTCGGATGAAGTACTGAATATCCAAATGAGAGCGGCCTTGGTGTGTGGGACACCGGGCCGCTTTTTTTATGTTTTTGGAAACTTCTGCCTACATTTATATTCTAAAAATTATCCACATGCATCTTGATATTGATCTCTCCGAGATAGATACCCAGGTATTGGGCAAGAGTGAACACGAGATTCGTCTTGACTTAGCTATTTTCTTTTATATCGCATGGCAAATGTCGGCAGGCCGCTGTGCTGAGTATGTGGGTATAGCCAAAATCGTGTTTTTGGATGAGCTCGGCAAGCGAAATATTCCGATCAATTATAATTAAATGCACTTGAACAAGACCGACAAAACTGGGCCAATTTCCTGAGCAACCATGACCGTCATCAGCGACACCACCTGTCTTAGTGCGCTGACCCGCATCGGGGCTTTACATTTGCTTCGGTCCTTGTTCGGCAAGGTCACGATCCCTTTGAAGGTGTATGAGGAACTTCTGGCCCTAATTTCAGACTTTCCTCCATTGTGTACCATAAGTTGCTTGACTTGGCAGTTGAGTGAAGCCAGCGTATTTACTTTCTCAGGGGTTAAAAGCACAAATAAATTACATTTGCTCCCCAAACGAAGCACCCAGCCCACTCCATGAACATTTTCATCGCCTTTGCCAAAGAGGATCTCGCCGTGCGCGACAAACTGCTCCGGCAGATGAACCTTGTTGCAAACAAGCAGGGCTGGAACATCTGGTCTGCCAAAGAAATCAAGGCAGGTGAACGCTGGGATGCCGAGATCAAGCAGCGGCTCATGGACTCCGAGGTAGTTATCCTGCTGCTCAGCATGGATTTTTTCAATTCGAAGTATATTGTCGAAACAGAATTGCCGAAAGTGGTGGAAATGCACGAAAGCGGCAACTGCCAGATCATTCCTGTCATTGCCCGCGTGTGCCACTGGAAGGAGACTACATTTGGCGAGTATGCAGAATTAGGCGATATCCAAGCCTTGCCCGTGGGAGAAAAGCCCATTGTTTCGAGAGGACATTGGGACAATGACGACCAGCCCTACTTCGAGACGGTGCAGGGCATCCGTGATTCCATCAAAGCGTTTCGCACAAAAAGCCAAGCGGAGCAGGATGCCGAAACCCAACGAGCAAGAGTGATCGAACAGGCTGAAAAAGACCGAATTGCCGCTCTGGCTGCCCAACGTGAGGCTGAGAAAGAAGCCGAATCGGAGCGATTAAGAAGTGCTGAATCCGATCGCCAACGCAAGGAGGCATCTGAACGCCGCACACGAAGCATAGAAGAACAATCAAATGCCTATCGTCGTGCCGACCAAGCTCATTGGGAGCAAGCAGCCGATGACGATACCATAGAAGCTTATAATACTTATTTGGCTCAATATCCATATCCATATGGGCGGATGAATAGCGATGCCCACTTGCGTATCAAAGAACTGAAAAAGCAAAATGCCGCGCCAATTCCCTGGGGGCGGTATGTAGCCATTGGTGGGGTCAATATCACCGGAATAATCACCTTGCAGCATACGCTCAGAAAACATGGAAACCCAATGACCGAAGCTGCAAGAGGCCAAATAGCCGTTGCGCCGGAGACCTTTGAGTTCATATCGCTCATTGTTTCAAAATATGACCGCTTACAGTATGAATTTGTGAAAAACCGACACTCCTTTTTGTTCGAAAAAATGATTGGCGATCGGGTGTGCCACTACATCGCCGAGATACGGGTAGGGCGTAAAAAGCAAATTTGCGCACAGAGCTTGTGGATTCGGAAAACAAAAAAGCCGCTCGTTTGAAAGAGCGGCTTTTTACATTTTGAAGGCGTGCAATGACCAATTGTAAAGTCCATGCACCCAACGTCCAAAACGATTCCATCAAAAATGCAAAACAAAGGTAAGGACAGTTTGCGGCTTTAGCAAGTAAAATTTCCCGCCCTGCACGGTCTTCTCCCCGCCGCGCTTCCGCCCTGCACGGTCTTCTCCCTGCCACACTTGGGTCTTCCCGACTAGGGCCGGGACAGGTCTTGACCAAGCGCACAACGGAGCGAAATGCCATGCCGATATCACCAACATTATCTTTTGACTGAAAACCAATCCCAAGCTTTGTCATTCTGTTCCCGAACCGCTCGGGATCCGCT
>Ga0163147_10006730_pt1 | contig 13339 bp, 10 predicted proteins | sample OliLakLV19MP6G1_FD_148597 | JGI IMG/M metagenome (GOLD analysis project Ga0163147, IMG submission 148597) | Freshwater microbial mat bacterial communities from Lake Vanda, McMurdo Dry Valleys, Antarctica- Oligotrophic Lake LV.19.MP6.G1 | ecosystem: Environmental > Aquatic > Freshwater > Lake >...
TCTCAACGAACACCACCCCACCCACAGAAAGCTGTTTGGCCTTTGCGAACGCTGCCTCAAGTTCTTGCCACGTTTGAATGCCTTTTGTGATCCGAGTATCGAACTCATTGGATGGTCGAAGCACCAGACTGTGTTCGGGAAACCCGGCCATGAGCGCAAATACTTCGAGTTGCGAGTCATCGGAGACGCGCCCGTGATGAAAGACGCCTACACCGTGTGCCCGACCGGCGATCTCAATCTCGCGATCGTCGTCGAGCAAGATCAGAAACTCGACGTTCGCGGTACCAAGGCCAAAAATTTCAGGGGAAAATGAACCTTCACTGCCAAGTCCGTACGGGCAACCCGCAATTTCAATGGCCTTGCGCGCCTTTGCCCGGGCCGCCTCCAATTGACTGCCATGGCGGGGAACTTCGCGTGTGAAGGTTCCGAACGAATCCGTGTCGAAACTGGAGATCAACTGGACGCCGACATCCAGTCGGTCGCGCAATATGGGCGAAACGACTTGCTCTTTCCCGTGTTGAGTCAGCAACGCAAACGTCCTCCCTGCGTACGGGGATACCGAGAAGGATGTCGTTTCTTCCATGCGTCAGCCTCCGTTCGCCCGCACCCACCCGACCGGTTGCCGATGGAAAACCGTTCCTGCAGTGGCATCGATTTGAAAAATCGATATCCATCCGTTGACAACCAGGGCTCGGATTTTATCGTGCTTTTTCAGAACCGCTTCGATGGCCTCGCTTGGCGCTTCGATAAACACACTGAGTCGCAGCGGGGTGTGAACCCAACGTTTTCCATCGTGTAATGATTGCATCGGCAACCCTGTGCGCAGATCGCCGCTATTTCCCTCAAAAACACCGATGTGTCCTCCGACAACGTTGTGCAGGACTTTGTTGCCACTGCCGTAGCGTTCGTTGTCCACGGTGGAAGCGTAGTACTGCATGTTGATCCAATGCGTCACCACCATTGGGGCAGTCATAATGAGTTCGAGAATCTCGAAGTTCGTATCTTGCTCATACCGGTACTCATGAAGAAACGACCTGCCCTGCAGGTTCAGGTGACGGCAATGTTCCCGGGGCGCGATGATAAATGCGGCATTGTTCGCCAATCCCCACTCCGGTCGAACTTGGGCCCAATCGCGCGACCGATTTCTCACGGCCTCGGCCGTCTCCGAGGGGCTCGCCGGTCCGATGTCCAGCATTTTTGCTCGCTCTCTGCGCGCATCAACCGCCGCGGACTCCAACAGCTTTCGCAGTGCCAGGAGATCCGTTTCGTGCGAGGACGGAAGTTCGTCCAAGTCGAACAGTTTCACATCATCGGTTGTCGTGATGTGAAGACCCGAGACGAAATGCGTGGTCGACGGCACCACAATGCCTCGTAAAGCAAGGCCGTGGCGAACCGAGAACTCGTTTAGCAACGCTGCGGTCGCTCGCGCGTTGACTTCACCCGTCTGACCGCAACATGCACCGCAATCGAGGCCAGCGGCGTGCGGATTGTTGCGCGTCTCGCTGCCGTGTCCCGCCAGCAAAACAAGGCGGGCAAAGTTGGAGGTAAGGCTCATCGCCCGCAGGATTCCTGCGGCGAGGTCGCACTTCGCTTCCAAACCGATGGCAGTTCCGTCAGTTGATTCGGTCAAGCGCGGTTTTCGAATCCGTGCGTCGTGCTTCGACAAACCCGCGGCGTCAACCTCCGAGACTGCTCCCAACCCGAACCCATCCGAGATCAACTGGCCCAGGTACGATAGACCGATCGCTTCAACGAACGTAAATGAGGAAATCGCGTCAGATCTGAAACGCTTCCACGAGCGCTTCACATTGAGCGTATCTGTCCGACGAGTCGCAGCATCCCCCATTCCAGTATCGGTAACGCGCAAACGTTGTTGCAAAAGTCCCGGCAATTGTGGGCGTCCTTCGGTTGTTCCCAACGGTTGATACTCGATGGGAAGCCCAAAAAAACCCGCAAACCCCAGCGTCTGAACCGTGTGACTCTGCGCTTCGAGCGCGCGCCGAAACACCTCCGAGCGAACATCAATGCAGAACACGGCTTGTACAGCAACGTCAGAAGGTGCGGTCGTCGTCAGCCCCTGGGGAATCGCAACACTGATTTGCCGTTGCCACGCGATCTCCATTGCACTTTGAAAGATCCAATCGTCGGAACGGGCGGCACGAGCGGCGGCATCAACCTTCGGCCATGTTTGCATGGCCTGTTTCCAGCGCTCGCCATTCTTCGTGTCACATGTCCGAAAAAGCAACCACTCCCACGCGAGACGAATCGCGAGCAAGTCGACAACGGTATGGTCGTCTCCGCCTGACAATTCTGCGGTCCACTTGCGATACATGCACCAAGAAGCCCACCCGTTGATATCGAGTAACAACGCCGCGAGATACAGCGCCCATTCGCCTTTCGGAATGCCAAGTTTAGCCAGGCCAAGATCAATCATCTCGCGCGCCGAATGCGGCGTTTCGGCCACGAGCGTTCGGTACGTGCGCAGGCCCATCAAGAACAGAGGCGCATTGTCAACCAGCGCATGTCGGCGCCACGTTGCGTACAGGCCACCCGTTCGATCGGGGCCGAATACCGCCTGCCCCTCATCGAAGTACGACGCACTCATTTGACTCACACTGTTCTTGACGAACTCGCGCCAAGACAGTTCATGGATGGTGTCGCGCCCGGTGTCAACCACATCCGTAACTCGAAACCGGACCGGGCCCCTTTTGTCTTCCTCGTTGAGAAGATCCGACAATTGCGACAGGGTAACCGAACTCCGCGATCGTTCTATCGCGACCAAGAGATCTTCGTCGAGGAGGCGACCCTGCTCACGCGCCTCGCGGAACCACACCCTAGGCATGAGCAACTGGGCGCCCGACAATGAACTCAGTTCGGCGGCAACCTCTGAGATGGGCCTTTCGACGGATCCCCAGAAGGGATTCACCGCAATGAACCGATCAAGGGGCCAGGTCGGCGCGATTCGCGCGCACGCAGATTCAATCGCCTCGTCAATTTCGTATGCCGAGATTGCCGAGTTGTTGCGGTTGATGTTCATGAAGACGCCTCCTGAGAGGAGGCTTTACCAAATACAGCTTGATTGCTCCGTCGCGGGGGCCAAAGATGAAATGTTATACGGGTAAACCTCTCATCGAGATACCCTCCCCCGAAGAGCCAAGGGTGCAAACGCCGCACGAAAGCTGCATTCGGGCGTAGCTGTACCGCAATTTGCACGGCAAAGAGCGCCGCAAAAACAGCTGCGACGAACGCCCAACGGGGCACCGACGGCTCACTTTCTTTCGGCAAGTTGAAAAACTGTGTCGCCCCGACGTGCCAAACGAAATACAAAACAACGGCGCCGACACTTCTTACGGCGACTGCGAAGAACATCTTCGCACCACTGCCAAAAGAAGTTCCGACCATCGGCGCAAGCGAGAATGCCAACAGCAGGAATACCATCGGGACCGCAGGATGTTGTTCGATGTTCAAGATGCCTGCCTCGGATATCGCGAATACGCCACCCGACAGCAAAACGAAAATAGCGGTCACTGAAAGCAGTAGCCTGCGAGTGGTCAGCAGGACCCCCCCGCGGGTAAGGGATTGCACGCGCCACGCGTGAACCGTACTACCCGAGCTGAGAAAAGCGTGCGCTTTGTACAGCGAGTGCGCGATCAAATGCAACATGGCGAGGTGCCACAACCCGAGCCCACATTGCACCAGCATGAACCCCATCTGTGCTGCAGTCGACCACGCCAGTGACACCTTGATGCTCACCCTTGTCATCGTCACAAGCGCGGCGATGGCTGCCGTCGTCGCTCCAACGACGACCAAGAGCGACTGCGCCGCCGGCGCGTGCACCATCACGGGCGCCAATCGAATCAAAACGAAACCACCGATATTGACAACACCGGCGTGCAAAAGAGCGGAGACAGGTGTAGGGGCTTCCATCACCTGAATCAACCATCCATGAAAGGGTAATTGCGCAGACTTCAGGCAGGCTGCGGCTGCGAACAGCAATGCCGCGGCATGCAAGCTTGGCGGAAGAATCGCCAACGTACCAACGTGAGTGGCGATGATGTCGAGGTCCAAGCTTCCAATCGAACCGTAAACGAGTCCCAATCCGACCAACATGCAGAGGTCTGCGAGCCGACTGACCAAGAACTTTTTGTGGGCGGCGACCAACGCCGGAATCCGTTCATTGTAGTACGTTAATAGATGATGCAGAGCCAGCCCAGTCGCGGTCCAAGCGAGGGCCATGACCAACAAGTTGTTCGCAATCACCAAAGTCGTCACCGTTGCGATGACCGTCATCAACCACCGTACGTATCGGAGACGACCAACGTCACCCTGCAAGTAATTTTTGGAGAAGCGAACGATGAATGCACCGACACAACTGACCAGTAGCAACATCGCTGCCGTCACCGCGTCGAGGCGAACGCCCAACAATGGCGGCTGTGTTCGGCCCACCCCGAAGGCGATGGCCACAGCGACGAGAGCAGCCATCGCCACGTTGCACCATGCGACCACGGCTGCGCGGTCAATCGACGCCTCTTTGGACGGCAACCAACCCGCGAGGGCGAATCCAAGCGGAATGGCGGCCGCCATTGCGGATGTCCAAAGCAGAAGATTCGAGAACGTTTCCATAGCCCCAATGGATAGCGCCAGGCAATGTTCTTGTAAAACATATAATTTAGCAGATAATGTTCTCTTTTGGAGAACATAGAAAATGGGCACACAACGGGTTAATTTTCACCATTTGCACTACTTCTGGGCGGTCGCGAAGGATGGCAACCTCACGCGGACGGCCAAACAACTTCGCATCGCACAGTCCGCGCTCTCGAAACAGATTCGGCAGTTGGAGGAGGACCTCGGCAACGAACTTTTCGTCCGCCAAGGGCGGCGATTGGTTCTTTCAGAAGCGGGCCGGATCGCCCTCAAATACGCGGACGAGATTTTCGCGACCGGAGAAGAGATGTTGTCCGTCCTGAAACAGGGTCGCGGGCGCGAGCAAGCGTTGCGGATCGGCGCCGTTGCGACCTTGTCTCGCAATTTTCAGGAATCGTTCATAAGTCCGATTCTCGCGGATCCCGGAATCTTCTTGCAGCTGCAATCGGGTGGCCTGACCGATCTGCTGGCGCGTTTATCCAATCACGACATCGATCTCGTGCTTTCGAACCAGCCACCACGTTCGACATCGGGCAGCCCTTGGCTGAGTCGGCAGGTTGCGAAACAACCCGTGAGCCTAGTTGGAAAGAAAAATCGTCGTACGTTTCGATTCCCCCAGGACCTGGCGAAATTTCACTTGGTTGTTCCCGGAACGGACAGTGACATTCGAACGCAATTCGACGCACTTTGCGAACAGATCGGTGTGCAATACCGAATTTTCGCGGAAGTGGACGATATGGCGACCATGCGTTTATTGGCTCGCGACACCGACGCAGTCGCGTTGTTACCGTCTGTTGTGGTACGGGATGAACTTCGCTCCCGCGTCCTACACGAGTATTGCGTCGTGCCAGGCCTTTTCGAAAAATTCTACGCCATCACGGCCGAACGGCGTTTTCAACATCCTTTGCTGGCGCCGCTGTTGCTGCGAGCGGAACGGGAGATTCTTGCGATGTGATAATAGCCCCCTTGGGCACCTTGCCGCGCATATGCAAGGTCTTGAAGCGACCGGGGTAGCGCTTGAGCAAGCTGGAGAAACACGTCCGAGCTGGTGCGCTGGGCGAACAGATCCCAATAGGTGGTGTCGCCCACCTTGGTGAACTCTTCCGTGTGGTTGTGATGGCCGCAATAGAGCCTCCCTTTTTCAATGCCTCGGCCGCGACGTTCATCTCTTCGGCGTAGCGCTTGCTCCCTTCCGGATCGGTGAAGCGGCGATCACCGCCCACGATCATCAAGTGGCATCCGATGGTCTGGTGAAACTTGATCGTCTCCGCCAGCCGGGTGGGACCGAACGCGCGCACGCCGCGCCACCTACAACCTGCCGCCGATTGGGATGCGTGGGTGTCATGGCGATAGCCAGCGGGTCAGCCATGTCGCAATACTCACAGTTGGGCCTGCGTTCGAGTGCCATCGTGTTGCAACCCAGGTTATTGCTCGCCGAAGATCTCGTGCCAGCCAATGGGCTGGCATCTGGCGTTCCGGCATCGAGGATCCCAGGGTGATTTCGCCCGACGGCAAGAAGTTGGCCTTTATGTCGAACGCGACCGGCGTACTGCAAATCTACGTCGTGGAGATGTCAACGGGCACTGTGGTACAGTTAATCAAGCTCGCGCAGTACGGTTTCCAGCCGATCAAGCAATCAGGCCCGGAAGCGGGCCCGTGCCTTTTTCGTTGTTGCCGAAGGTGTTGATGGCCGAAGCACCCATGATCTGACACAACGATACCAACAGGCGGCTGTGATCGACGCCGCCTGCGAAGCGCATCGCCCGCCCCGGTTGCAATCCCATGTTGCGACCGCCTGCAATCACGAAGGGAACGTTGTCGAAGGAATGGTTGTTTCCTTTGCCGATTTCGCTGCCCCAAACCACAATCGTGTTATCGAGCACACTGCCGCCGTTTTCAGGCAACGCCGCCAGTTTATCCAAGAAACGAGCGAATCTTTCGGCATACCAAGTGTAGATCTTTTCGGCCATGCCCCAACCCGCACCATCGTTGTCCGCTGAATGGGTGAGCAAGTGATGCTCTTGTGTGGTGAGGCCCAACCACTTGTAAAGATAACCGCCGTCGTTCTCGCCGACCCGGTATTGCATGCTCGCGAAGTTGGTCAGACCACAACCAAGCGCAACCGCGAGCAGATCGATTTGCTCGTCGAAGGTGGCCGGCTGGTTATCCGATTGGTTGGAATCAACGACCGGCGCCGGTTTTTGCACCGCGCAGGCTTTGGCGCCGTCAAGCAACCGTTTCTCGATGCTTCCGATCGCAGCCAAATGCGATTCGATCTTCAAGCGATCCGCTGCGCTCACCTTGCCCTTGAAGGCGGTCAGTTCCTGATTCACCAACCCGAGCACACCGTGCCGGTCTTCGGTCAGCGTTTTTAATTTATCGACTGATTGCGAGGTATCCCCAAAAAGGCGCGTGAAGGCGCGTTGTGGATCGCTTTCCGGTGAAAGGGGCTTTTCGGCAGCTTGGTAGATCATTCGGCTGCCCGGATGGCTGCCGCCGGAGCGCACGCCAAATTCAAGGCTGGGAAACGGTGTCGCAGGCTTGATCGTCTGGATGATCACCTGATCAACCGACGGGCCGGTGTTCCAACCGTAATACATTCCGCCTGATCCATCGCCGCGTGTGAAGGTCATATCCTCCTTGAGTTTGCTCCCCGTCCAGAGCAAGGGCGGACCCTTGGTGTGAGGCGCACCCACGCCGTCGGCGCGAACCCGCATGCCTTCAGGAATGATGAGGTTGGCCTTGTGGCGCTCAAGCGGAGACAAGATCGGACCCAGGGTTGGGGCCGCAGGCGTGCCGCCCGTGCGCCATTTTTCCCAGATGGTGCCGTGGGGCGTGAACCAAAGAACCAGGCGTCTGGGAGCCGCGGGTGCCGCGAATGCCTCCAGCGATGGCCACGGCACAAAGGGTGCAAATAGGGGTGCGACCGCGGCACTTGCACCGAAGCGGCGCAACAACGAACGGCGCGAAAGGCCCGCATCGCGCGTCCAGTTGGAGCGCTCGACAACCACAGATTTTTTCGGTGCTGTATCCATGTGAGACGAATCCTCAGGGAGCCAGTTTTTCAAAAACATCAGAGAGCACGAGCTCGCGCATCAACACACGCATGTCGTTGCCCGATTCGGCAAAAGCCTTATCGATTTTGATAAGGGCACAATCGTCGGCCTCGGATTCCAATCGTCCAAGCGCAAAGCGGAAGAACTGCCGGGACACACACGACGCGACTTCTTGGCTCGCGGCGAACTTCATGGCCAACGCGGGCGCGCCATCAAACAGTCCCGAAGCGTCTCCACCGTCAACCACATCTCCCTTGGCATTGATGGGTTTTCCGTTCTCGGTTTCACGATAACGACCCATCCCGTCGTAGTGCTCGAACCCGACGCCAATCGGGTCGATGAGTTCGTGACAACTCTTGCATTCAGAACTGACTCGGTGTTGCTCGAAACGTTCCCGCGTCGTCGCCTTGGGATCAGGTGAGGGCGGCGTGTTGTTCACGTTGGCGGGTGGATCGGGCAACGGCTGACACAGGATGCGATCCCGGACGATCACGCCCCGCCGCACAGGCGAACCCTGATCAGGATGAGCGTGAACGGCAAGAAACGAGGCCTGAGTGAGAATGCCCGCCCTTTGCGCGGTATTGAGCGCAACGCCTTTTTGCCCTGCGGTGCTGCCGGCCGGAATCTCATACAGGTCGAAAATTTCGGCCGGTGGGAAGGAATAGCCTGCACTCAACAAAGTTGAGAGGCGGCCCTCGGCTGGCGACATGACGTGTGCTACGAAATCTCGCGTTTCTTTGATCATAGCCCGACGCATGGCCGCGGAGAAATCTGGATACACCGGCGCGCTCTTTTCCAGCGTCGCCATTCCTTCCAAGCCCAACCACGATTCGAAAAACAGATCGCGTCCGTCGGCTGCCTTGCTGTCCGCCAACATGCGATCGATCTGCCGCCCGATCTCGACCCGATCGGTGAGCATTCCGTCGGCCGCGACCTTGAAGAGCGCCTCATCGGGCATGCTGTCCCAAATGAAATACGCAAGTCGCGATGCCAGTTCATACTGGGTCAGTGGCTTCAACGCGGTGCCGTTGGAACCGGCTGATCCAAACGGCGAGTGGTACAAAAACACCGGCGATTGCAGCATCGCTTCCACGATCAACCGCAGCACACCTTCGTGCCCCTTGCGGACAAGCTGTGCATCGTAGAATGTCGCAAAACGCGTTTTCTCCTCAATGGTCAGAGGTCGCCGGTACGCCCGTCGGCCAAAGTCGGCGATGAATCTGTCGGCGCAATCTTTGTTGGCTGCGGCATTGTTGGCCATCGCAGCATCGCATCCCGCCAACTTGGCGATGGGCGCAGCGTTGGCCAGACCTTCAACCACGTTCATGATTTGATCGGCCTGCAGTTCATCGAGCGGGATTGTGCTGTTGCTGAAGAACGGACCAACCTTTTCATCCTGTGCCAACGCCGAAGCCGGACGCGCGGTCGTGCCGAGCAAATCGCGGAAAGTGTTGTCGAGTTGCGAACGGGTAAGACGACGCACCCTTGTGGTACCGACGCTGGGCGCAGCCTTCGCACACACATCGACCGACACCGTGCCACCGATGCCACCGGTGCTTCCGCCCGAGTTATTGCCAACTGTCGAACCGGCGCCGCCGTTACTGCCACCGTTTGGGTCGGCGATCCCGATGGCTCCCGAACAACCGGCGAGCACGAGGCACATGCCAAGCCGGCTCGCCCTCGTAAACGGCGCAAACACTGAGGAATTAACCGGGTACTTCATCGCGATCCCTTGTGAGCCGACCCTAGATCCGGGCGCAACGCGCCAAAGCGAAGTACCCATCTTAACATGGGTGCATCCGCGAAGGATCACCCTGCCCCGCAAATATTCCGACCGTGCGATATCCTGCTGCCATGACTTATGTTGGCAATATTACCCGCGACGTTTATCGCGAATTCCCCGTCCTGACCGTCGCCCTTCTTGCAATGGGCGCAGTGGGATGTGAGGAAGCCAATGTCCCCTTAACGCAAGTCATCGTCGTCAAACCGGACGACAACTCTGCAGAACCACAAAAGCAAACCCGATCCGGCAATCCTCGTCGCGAACTTCATGCTGAGGTCTCCGATCTCGGCCGAAATGCGACCGATTACATTTTAAACGTAACATCAAGCTTTTTAGCCCATTAGGTACGTTCGTACCGCAAACGAACACAGGCGTTCAGATTGGCCGTGTGCGGTCCCACCAAAACGTTATTCTAATCTCGTACCCGTCGCTTCGACGTACGAGCCGAACATTCCGGCTGTGGCACTAGGAGGTTCAAAAGTGTTGCGGAATCTGACAAGATCAAATCTGGCTGCGATTGTGGTGAACGCATGCCTATGGGGCGCGTGTACGGGCTCCGTTGGCAACCGCGAAGGCGTCGTGGTGGGCGACGACAAAGGCCCTGGCGATGACTTTGCGACCGACGGGCCATCGGCCGACGGTCCGTGTCGTATCACGGTACCCATGCGCCGCCTGACTGAGCTCCAATACAAGAACGCGATCCGCGATGTTTTTGCACAACAGGCGGTGTTGCCAGCGGACTTCGCGATTCCCAACCTAGGCTCACCCGCTTCGGGGTTCAGCAATGACCCCGAGTACAACGCGGTTGACTTGGGTGTTGCGCGCCGGTTGAACGATTCAGCGATTTCGTTGCCGATCTCGGTGGTTGATAAACTGTCGAATCTGCTTCCGTGTGCCTCAACGCCAAATGATGCCTGCGCCCAGACCTTCATCGATACCTACGGACGTCGGGCGTACCGCAGGCCTCTTGAAGAGGCCGAGAAAGCAACGCTGATGAAGGCCTTTAAATTGGGCACCGGGGCAGATGCATTCAAGGACGGCATTGCGGCCGTGGTGGCTACGATCCTTGATGCACCGCAGTTCCTCTATCAAAGCGAGATCGGTAAAGCGGTTGATGGTGATGCCACGGTGGCCCAGCTAAACGGTTACGAAATGGCTTCGCGCCTTTCACTCTTGCTGTGGGATTCCGTGCCCGATGACAACCTGCTGGATGCTGCCGCTGCCGGTGAACTTGATAGCCCCAATGGCATTCGAGACCAGGTGGATCGGCTCTTGGGCGACGCCAAGGCGCGGTCCGTGATGATTCGCTTCGCGCGCGAGTGGATTCATTTGCCCAAGCCGGGTGCTGGGCAACGCACGGACAAGGCCTATACCGACGCACTTGCGGCTGCGATGCAGGGGGAATTTGATGAGTTTGTCGCCGACAGCTTCTTGAGCAAAAATGCTGCGCTCGAAAGCTTCTTTGCTTCCACTGAGCCCTATGCAAACGCAACACTTGATTCCTTCATCAAAGCCGATGGTGGCTATGGCAATCGGTCTGGCTTGCTCACCCAACCCGCCGTGTTAACGGGATTGGCTGGCGCCAGCGACACCTCGCCCATTCGTCGCGCAGTCTTCGTGCGCACCAAGGTGACGTGTGAGGCTTTCCCGCCTCCGCCAAATGACGCCATGGCCGTTGAATCGGCGCTGCCGTTGCCACCGGATGCCACACAACGCCAGCGCTCGGCTGCACGCGCTGCGGATGCGCGCTGCGCTGGGTGTCACAACTTGATCGATCCCCTGGGCTTCGGCTTCGAGAGTTTCGACGAACTGGGGCGGTTTAGGGAAGCCAACAAAGATGGCAGTGCCCTTGATGCCAGCGGCGATTTCGTCGATCCGGTTGCGAAGGATCTGGCGGGAACGTTTGCATCCTTGCCAGAGCTTGGCGAGCGATTGGGACGAAGCCCCGCCGTAGCCGATTGCCTAAGCCGGCAGTTCTTTCGATTCAACTACGGGCGCATGGAGGGGGATGAAGACACGTGCTCGGTAAAGGGCATTGCAAACCGGTTCAAAGCATCTGGCTTGGGGCTGCGTGATCTCATTGTCTCGGTGGCCACGGCCGACGAGTTCCGTTTCCGCAAAGTGCAATAACCGAGGAGTTCTTCATATGCATCACAAGAACATCAAAAGACGAACCGTGATCCGGGGCGCTGCGGGCGCTGTGCTGGGGTTGCCTTGGCTTGAACTGACGGCAGGGCACGCGCAGGCGCAATCGGTACCCAAGCGGTTCGTCATCTACTTCAACGGCCAGGGGAACCTTGTCAATAAGTGGAAACCAAACGTAGCATCAGGTGCGGCCTTGCCCGCCAATCTTCCCCCAATGCTTTCGGCGCTGAATGACTACAAATCGAAGCTGAACTTGCTTCACCCTGTAGACAACGTGGTGGCGGAAACGATGGGTGGCAACGGACACAACAAGGCCGGCCGATCAATTTTGTCGTGCGCCGGTTTTTCCGGCGGCGAATCGTCGCCAGCCAGTGGGCCTTCGATCGATCAGTACATGAAGCAGAAGTTGAATCTGAAGAGCCTGGAGCTGAAGGTTAACGGTGACGGCGTCGGTGAATACCAAATGTTGTTTTCAGGGCCGGGACAGGCCGTCAGCGGTGAAGCCAATCCTCAGCGCGTGTTTGATCGGTTCTTCAAAAGCCTTCCGGCCACGGGTGGTGGTACGCCTGCACCGGCGCCGGTTGTAACCGCCGCGGACCGCCTGCGCGCTAAGAACAAAGATGTGCTGTCTTTGACCAAGGAAAACTTCGCCACCTTGCGTGGGGCGCTCGGCAAGGAGGATCAAGACCGCCTGGATAACCATGCTCAACGCATTCAAGACCTAGAAAAGGAGCTTGTGACCGTGACTGCGCCACCGCCTCCAAGCCTGGGCGTGGCCCCCAAGTGCTCGGCGCCAGGGACGCAGTCTGCGCAGAATGGTCCCAATGTTTATAAGTCGCAGGCGATGAACGCTGCCATGGCCATGGCGTGCAATTTCGCGCAGATTGTCACCATTCAGGACACGCAGTACGGCGCGCTTCCGTGGTTGGGGTTGGGTGGGAAAGCAGGCAGCGATTGGCACGGCGCCGTGCACGAACGCGACCCTATGCCAGAACTTGAAAAGGGCTTTGCGTGGTACGCAAAGGGATTCAAGGAGATCCTAGATGCGATGAACGCCGTGCCCGAAGGCAACGGCACAATGTTGGACAACTCCTTGGTCATGTGGATCACGGAGTACGGTGACGGCGCGTCACACAACACATTGGGCATTCCCGTGCTGCTGGCCGGTGGTTTGGGTGGCGCGTTGAAAACCGATCGCTTCATCAGCTTTGCACCTGGCACGTCGTCAACAAACCGCCTATTCGTCACCATCATGAAGTTGTTTGGTCTGCCTGATAACACCTTCGGCGTGGGCTCGCGCAACAGCGGAACTTTGCCCGGTATCGCGTAGTTCAAACAGGACATCCTAGAAGACGTCGATCCTTCGGGGCTGCTTCGTCACCACCTTAAACGAAGCACGCCCATTTGCGCGCAGGCCTAGCACCACTGCCTGGAAATGGATCGCTTGGATATTGTGGTACGGATTGAACGCCGATGCGTGGCGTGTAAATCATTGTCATGGTGACACAGCGGGCAACGAGGGAGCCATCGAACGATGACCCGAGAGACCGCGAGGCGGATGGTTATAAATGAGTTTTGGAAGTGGCGCTTGGGACGCGCCATTGAGCGAACGGTTTCGCCGACGTGGTCGTGAGGCCGATGCTTGATTTTCTGTACACGGCGGAATAGCGCCAAGCCGCTCAGCGACAATGAAAGCGAAACAGCAAATGAC
>Ga0163147_10006734_pt1 | contig 13334 bp, 16 predicted proteins | sample OliLakLV19MP6G1_FD_148597 | JGI IMG/M metagenome (GOLD analysis project Ga0163147, IMG submission 148597) | Freshwater microbial mat bacterial communities from Lake Vanda, McMurdo Dry Valleys, Antarctica- Oligotrophic Lake LV.19.MP6.G1 | ecosystem: Environmental > Aquatic > Freshwater > Lake >...
AGATCCAGACGACACAAACAGCTTCAATGGGGCCGCGTTCTGTTGAACGCGGAAAGGGGGCTTGAGCTGTACATGTGCGAGAGATACGCCGCGGGCTTCAATGGGGCCGCGTTCTGTTGAACGCGGAAAGGCCGGCGAGCACATCAATGACCGCTTCGCCGGCCCGCTTCAATGGGGCCGCGTTCTGTTGAACGCGGAAAGCGCAGCGTCACGCCGTTTACCTTCGCGTCCTCGCTGCTTCAATGGGGCCGCGTTCTGTTGAACGCGGAAAGCTACCACCACCGCTGTCGGCGAAACCACCGCCCGAGCTTCAATGGGGCCGCGTTCTGTTGAACGCGGAAAGCACCCCCCATACATTGCCGGGCATCCTGCCCGGGCCTGCTTCAATGGGGCCGCGTTCTGTTGAACGCGGAAAGCCGTTGTTTCCAGATCCAGCATCAACGCGAAGCGGCCGCTTCAATGGGGCCGCGTTCTGTTGAACGCGGAAAGAAAGGCCCATGGTCGGCAGCGTTTCAAGCAATCGTCGCTTCAATGGGGCCGCGTTCTGTTGAACGCGGAAAGTTGCCACACTGTCCCGAAGCGATTCAAGCGTGAGGGCTTCAATGGGGCCGCGTTCTGTTGAACGCGGAAAGTCGCCGGTGTCACCTAGTGTGCAATCGGCGTGAACGATGCTTCAATGGGGCCGCGTTCTGTTGAACGCGGAAAGTGCCGGCGGGAATCGGCGGCGGCGGAACATCAGCAAGCTTCAATGGGGCCGCGTTCTGTTGAACGCGGAAAGCTGTGCGAGACGGATTGTAGCGACGACCGGTGAACGGCTTCAATGGGGCCGCGTTCTGTTGAACGCGGAAAGGAATCTTGCTCCGATAAACAACCATGGCACTCCAAGCTTCAATGGGGCCGCGTTCTGTTGAACGCGGAAAGCCTGTACTGGTTGTTTGCGGAAGTCCGCGCCCCTGGCTTCAATGGGGCCGCGTTCTGTTGAACGCGGAAAGCCAGCGAAACGGCAACCGCTCGAACGCCGCATCAAGGCTTCAATGGGGCCGCGTTCTGTTGAACGCGGAAAGGGCGATGCGACCGATGCGAAGTCTGTTCCGGCGATCGCTTCAATGGGGCCGCGTTCTGTTGAACGCGGAAAGCGGGAAAGTAATGAGCATGATGATCCCGAAAAAACGCTTCAATGGGGCCGCGTTCTGTTGAACGCGGAAAGGTTCGACTCGGCGGCGAAGAAGCTGGTGGAAATGAAGCTTCAATGGGGCCGCGTTCTGTTGAACGCGGAAAGGTGGCGGCCTGTCTCGGTATTGATTCTGCGGAGTCGGCTTCAATGGGGCCGCGTTCTGTTGAACGCGGAAAGCCGAATGAATGAACGGCCTGGTTGCGCCGTCAAGTTTGCTTCAATGGGGCCGCGTTCTGTTGAACGCGGAAAGAATGAATTTTCCGTACCTAGGGTCGGATTGCGCGCCGCTTCAATGGGGCCGCGTTCTGTTGAACGCGGAAAGTTTTCAGCACGCGAGTACCTTTGTGAACGCATTGTTCGCTTCAATGGGGCCGCGTTCTGTTGAACGCGGAAAGCCGCCATTGCCACCGGCTCGGCGATGTACAGCATCGAGCTTCAATGGGGCCGCGTTCTGTTGAACGCGGAAAGTGGTCTGTCGTCGAGTCGCCGATCGGGTGAATGATGCTTCAATGGGGCCGCGTTCTGTTGAACGCGGAAAGCGGTCATCAGCGAATACGGCAGCGAGCAATTTGATAGCTTCAATGGGGCCGCGTTCTGTTGAACGCGGAAAGATTTCTGATACTCTTGCCATTGCGGGTTGCGCAGAGCTTCAATGGGGCCGCGTTCTGTTGAACGCGGAAAGACGGACGGCACACAGGTATTTTCCGTGCGCATAACTGCTTCAATGGGGCCGCGTTCTGTTGAACGCGGAAAGGTGCTGCAGTGGCGATTACCGGCGGCACCGCAACGGGCTTCAATGGGGCCGCGTTCTGTTGAACGCGGAAAGATGGATTGCGGATTTCGCGGCGAAGGCGGGCGAAATGCTTCAATGGGGCCGCGTTCTGTTGAACGCGGAAAGGCTGAGCCAGTGCCAGATTGCACTCTTCGTACACTGGCTTCAATGGGGCCGCGTTCTGTTGAACGCGGAAAGGCAGCCCTGCGTGAGCGACGAGGGAATTGTCCGGGTAGCTTCAATGGGGCCGCGTTCTGTTGAACGCGGAAAGGGAACACACCAGACCCGCCGAACGTCGATTGAATCGCTTCAATGGGGCCGCGTTCTGTTGAACGCGGAAAGGGCCAGTTGCAACCGATCGGCGTGACGGGCGAGTATGCTTCAATGGGGCCGCGTTCTGTTGAACGCGGAAAGCGGTTCGCGAGCCGGCCAAGACAAAGCCCGTGAGCGGGCTTCAATGGGGCCGCGTTCTGTTGAACGCGGAAAGCCCGAAAGCCCCGGCAGCGACGTTAATCGCGGCGGGCGCTTCAATGGGGCCGCGTTCTGTTGAACGCGGAAAGGAGACCCCGCCGATGTCGTAGCGCAAAATTTCAAACGCTTCAATGGGGCCGCGTTCTGTTGAACGCGGAAAGTCTAATCGTCTCATCTTTTGTCACGTTCGTTCTCCTGCTTCAATGGGGCCGCGTTCTGTTGAACGCGGAAAGGGCGCAATCCACTCCCACCCGTTGCAAGTTTGATAGCTTCAATGGGGCCGCGTTCTGTTGAACGCGGAAAGCAGGCAACGCTCGCATTCGGCGGCGGCACACAGTTGCTTCAATGGGGCCGCGTTCTGTTGAACGCGGAAAGCGGCTTATCTCCGTGAAGCACGAGCGCATAATCGGGCTTCAATGGGGCCGCGTTCTGTTGAACGCGGAAAGGTTGTGTGAATCCCGACCACATGCAGCCTGAAACGGCTTCAATGGGGCCGCGTTCTGTTGAACGCGGAAAGCGCGCGTCCCGGGAGCGTTGGAAAAGGCGTTCGCCAGCTTCAATGGGGCCGCGTTCTGTTGAACGCGGAAAGCAGTTCCGGGAACCCCTGCACGCGACAGCCCACCAGGCTTCAATGGGGCCGCGTTCTGTTGAACGCGGAAAGGTCATTCAATAAACCCCACGGGACCTCCCGGAGTAAGCTTCAATGGGGCCGCGTTCTGTTGAACGCGGAAAGACGTAACTCCAATCCGTTCGCCATCGCATGTTGTCCGCTTCAATGGGGCCGCGTTCTGTTGAACGCGGAAAGCGAATGTCGAATAATGAACGCGTCCCATCCGCGTAGCTTCAATGGGGCCGCGTTCTGTTGAACGCGGAAAGGTCACACTGCGAACGCCGGCCGCAAAACCGAGACGAGCTTCAATGGGGCCGCGTTCTGTTGAACGCGGAAAGGGAATAGCGGCTTGGCAGCCACCCGCCGGCGTCGACGCTTCAATGGGGCCGCGTTCTGTTGAACGCGGAAAGCTGGCGACCATTCGGTGCGATCATGCGGTCTGAAATGGCTTCAATGGGGCCGCGTTCTGTTGAACGCGGAAAGGAGAAGTGACCCACGCCGCGCACCGTGTCAGGGCGGCTTCAATGGGGCCGCGTTCTGTTGAACGCGGAAAGGAGCCGCTTGAATTGATACCCCATGCCCGCGGCAATGCTTCAATGGGGCCGCGTTCTGTTGAACGCGGAAAGGTTGGATCTCGGTCGAAGGGGTGCGTTTTCAGGGTGGCTTCAATGGGGCCGCGTTCTGTTGAACGCGGAAAGGAACCCTTTGGAGCTTGGCGTTTGATCGTAAAATGGGCTTCAATGGGGCCGCGTTCTGTTGAACGCGGAAAGGTCTTTTTCACCACAGATGGATGGGGATGTTGAAAGGCTTCAATGGGGCCGCGTTCTGTTGAACGCGGAAAGACGCTCCTGTCCGCCATGCAGGCGCACCACCGTATTGTTGCTTCAATGGGGCCGCGTTCTGTTGAACGCGGAAAGTCCTCGCGTCTTAACCCGCTGTGTGGCACGGGCTTGCGGGGGCGAAAACGCGAGGGGCGCAAAAACTTCTTTTACCCGCGACGAACACGGGTCGGAAAATAGACATAAGTCTTTAATTGTCAATGAGCTCGCACGGCTGCCGGGGTTTACGCACCACGTCACCGTGCGCGGGGCATTATACAACCAAAACGCGAGTTGAGAATTGTAGCGGCGCGCCGATGGCTTGGACGCCGGTGTCCAACGGATTGTTGGCTTGGCCGAGGTCGATGTAGAGCACTTGGTCTTTCTTATGATCGAGAATATCGATGAGGATCGAATGCAACTCGGCCAGTTCGCGAGGGTTGAGTTCGCAGATGAAGACGGAGAACTGCATATGCTCACCCCGGGCGAGCAACGCCTCAAAGACCTTGTTGCGGCGTTTATCGCCTTCTTTGTCGGAAGCGATGTCATAGCTGAAGAGATAATAGCGTCGGGTGGTCATGATGGGTAGCGGATAGCTGATAGTTGATCGTCTAGAGTGGAAGAGTTGGAATGATTTTCTCTAAGGGGTTTTACCTGGTCGTTACGCTGGTGTAGTTGGGGATGTCGCCGCGCAGCCAGCGGGCGAGCAAACGCGCCTGGAGTCGAATCACCACGCGCCACGAACACTTGTAATCGAAGACAGGGTGTGTGATCAGTTGATCCAGCCGCGCTTCGTACGCGCGGATGAACGCCTTGCGGGCCGTAGGTTGCATGATGCATGCGGAATTGCTGGTGGAGAAATCGGCGGCGGCGACCATGCCAGTGTTGATGGCGGAGATGACCGACGAATCGACGATCGCCGGGCGGAATGGCTCCATCAAATCTAGGGCCAATGCCGGGCGCCCGTGGCGCGGGCGATGGTAAAAGCCCCACCACGGGTCTAGCCCTTCGGTCATCAGCGCGATCGTGCACTCCTTCGCAAGCAGTGCGTAGCCGAATGACAGCATGGCATTGACCGGATCAGTCGGCGGGCGGCGATTGCGCTTCTGGAAATCCCACGTCGCATCAAAATCGCGCGGCTTGAGCAATGTGGAGAACTGTCCGAAATAGCGAGATGCCAGATTCCCTTCGATACCCAAGAGCGACTCGATCGAATCAATCGCACCGATCTTGCCAATCAGTTCATCGATATCTGCTATCGCGCGATCGAGATTCAGGCTTGACGGCGCATTGCGGCGAATAAGTGTCCGCTGGTTGGCGGCCTTGTCGCGAACGATCTGCCGCGCGAACGAAAGGCAACGCGCTGGATCATCGGCGATCTTAAACTGGGCGGCGCGGTCGAAGGCGTTGCGCAGACCGAAGCCGAACGTCACCGCGTAGAACCAATGCGACGCCGAAAGATGAACGATGGGAATCGACGACTCGGCCAGAATCTGAATCGCCTGCGCCGTGATCGACACATTCCCGCACGCAACCACCTGCGACGTATTCTGCAATTTCGCGGCGGCAAGCTTGGGGTTTTCTTTGTTGCTGATAACGATCGATCCGCGCGAAGTTCCAATGCGCACGCCGTGCTCCTGCACATACAACGGCGTTGCGTCGTCGCGGACGGGATACAGTCGGCGGAGTTCCTTCGCGCCCTCCACCGCAGATGACTCCACTTCATCTGCTGATTCCCGTCCATCGGTCTGTTGTTCGGCGACCTGCCGATACTTCAACGCCAATGTCTCATCAGGCAGGCAGATTGCGTTGAGCGAGCAACCGGCGCATTTTGGTGAATCTTCGAGAGGATCGGGCAAGTCATTCCGCGATTGCGCGGCTCGCGCCTGTTCAATCAGTTCGCGCGTGCGCGCTTCAAGCTCTGGCGTAAAAGGAATCGTCACCCGCGTGCGCGAACCGGCGAAATAGAGCATTCCATGATCGCAACGATATCCGGCCTCACGCAGCAGCAATCCCTGGGCCATCAACTGCACGCGCTCCGGCTCCCACGATCGCTCGGCGTTATCCGGCACGCGGCCGCGTTTTGTTTCAACAGGAATGGCTTCATCGCCATCCGATGAAACCAGATCGAGCTTGGCGGTGATTCCGAGCGCTTCCGATCCGAGCGGAACGGAGCGGGATATCGTCGGCGGTTCATCCTCAGCTCGCGGGAAAAGATTCGGCGCTTCAGATACAGCGAGAGCGGGTTTATCGTTCGTCTCAGCCTGCCCCGGCGCACTGGGTAACACGTGATCCAACGCATCTACCCGCCGATGCGCCGTCCGCCCCTCGACGGTGTAGTGATTGTCAACGAACCGGCCTTCCACGTGCATGAAATGAAACAGCCGCGGACAGTACGCGAACTCGTTGAGCATGCGGACGGGGAGAAGGGAGGATGCTGGAGATTGTTCGGACATGGATGCACAACATGAGTCAATGATCCACCGCCGCCATCAGACCGAAACCGCAATGTCGGCCGGCGCCGAGGGTGATCGGGCCGGGGACTTCGTGGTCGAATTGAAGTTCAACGTGGACGGCAGTCTGTGTCTTCAGGTGAGCGGGGCGGTGATAGCCGGTGTGTCGGCCATCGCGATCGTACTTGTGGGCGCTCAGGCAGTTTTTGAAATATGGAGCGGACTGCCAGACGAACGCGCACGGAGTCTCAATCCCTGCCCTCTGTAGCGATCGCTGAATCAGTTCCGCGGTCTTGTCGATCTTCTTGTCGTTGTGGCCGGGCAGGATAATCGAGGTCACGCTTCGCCAGGTGGTTGCGCTACCAAGGTAATGCGTATCGATGAACTTGCCTTTAGGCGGCGTGAAAAGGCGCAGCTCTGCACTAAAGCCCCTTGCAGGTGACGAATCTGCTCGACAACTTTCGGCTTCGCCTTCTGGTACAAGCCGTTGGCCATCGAGCAGGGCCGCCACGCGCTTGAGTTCCCGGTCCATGTCCGGCGGCGCGATGATCATGACATTGCGGATGATCGAGTCAGCGTGTTGATGACCGATCGACGGAAGCGGCACATAGGAGAATTGCTTATGCTCGTCCGCGGAGGATTCATCCCGCTTGCCGCGAACCACGCGATTGATGAAGTCGGGATCGGCATTGGCTTTGGTCATAGCGGCGATCGCCAGATGTCGCACCATCCCGGCGATGTGGATGAACTTCGCGTGTGAATAACGGGCTGGCTCGTCGTTCTCATCGACGAGTTTGAAGACGGCGTGGGGGCGGGGAAGCGGATCGCTCTCACGGCGATAGCGGACTTGGTCGATCGCGCTCAGGGGCGGGACGGGGGTCCAATCGCCTTTGACCAGGCGGGAGAGGAATTTCTCGTGCCGCGCGCTGAGCGCATCGAGCGAGCCGTTGCGGTGAACCCTCAATCGTCGTCCGCCGCGCGGGGAAGGTGCCCAACGTTCGCCGGCGGAGTGGGGTGAGGAGGGCTCGACGAGCGTCGCATCGGCGACGACTTGGTCGATCCCCCAGCCGAGACTATAAATCGAACGAACGGCCGGGCGGATGGCGTTCAGAAGTTCCTTCGGATCGGCATTGGTCGCGTCGAGCGGGTAGAGGTAATGAATGGTGGGCAGGTTGTCGCCGATGGTTTCGATGCGGTGCGGGCGATGGTCTTTCTCGACGCGATGAGAGGCGATGCTGGCATCGAGGTTTCCACGATCCCATGCGGCTGAAACGAGATCGGCGTGATTGTGTGGAACATACGCACGATGACCCGTTGTGCTAAGCGTGGCGCGTGGCGCGACGATCGTTGGGCGCAATACTTCAATCACTTGGAGGGCCGATCGCACTTCAGGCGGCAGCGCCCTGCCGCGCGTGCGCAGGCACGCGGCGTTGAGCAACGCCTGAAACGCGCGCATCGGAGAAGGCGGCCATTCTGCTTCGTCGGCGTCGCCTCGCCCGTGAAAGAGCGGATACGGATGGATGAAACGGAAGCTAATGCAGAGCGAAGGCTTCATGGTTGCTCCGGCTTGGGTTCGGCAGCGGCTTTGGCGGACTTCTTCCCTTTCCCCTTGCCATCGCCTTCTGCTGCAACATCCTTTTTGGCGAGGGCGGAATCAAACTTGACCGTTTCGGACTTACCGACACCGAACGCTTCGGCGGCCAGCGTTGCGAAAGCGATGGCTTGATCATGCTTCAGCTTAAACTCGTCGCGTGAGCCATCGGCATTCACAAGCGTTGATTTGCGTGGCTTGTCGATGTCGGGCACCAGATTGCACCCTTGGCGGAGATACGTCTGTGGCGGTGCGGTGAGTACGACGAGTGATAGGCCAAGCACATATCTGCGCAGCGCGAGCGTCTGCTTTGCATCGTCGCCAACTGCGAGCAGACGAAGTGCCGCGAGGCTAAATGTAAGTTCACGTCGGATCTCGCCTTTTGCGATCACGCCACCATGTGAGCCGGTGGCCGGGACATGAACGAATCCTCGTTTCGCGAGCGGATTCTTGTTGTCACCTTCCGCCTTTTGCTTGTCTTCCTCGGAGAATACCTCCAACTCTGCGTAGTTCATGGCCGGGTTGTACTGTGCGCCACGTGTTAGCTTTTGAACGTCGAAAGCGCGGATCGTTGACGCCACCAGCCGCGGCAACTTCGCCTGGGTGTCGCGCGAGTCCCAGACGCCAAAGACCAGCGAAGTTGGGGCAATCTTTGCAATGTCGAGCGCATTCCCCTTCAAAACCGATTTGAAGGCGTCTTGAAGCTTCTTCTGCAACGGCGTGCAGCGAACAATCGCATCGCCTGCGCGATGACCAGCGTCCAGCAGGTTCACCGACTTCTCGCCGGCGGTGATGACGATTTGAGGCACGAGACCGGCGTAGTCGGGCTTGGCGAAGATCGGTTCGATGCGATTGGCCTGCGAGCCGACGCTATCGACGAGACAGACGTTCTTTTCAGCGAGTTTCGCCTCTACGGTCACTTTCTTGTTGCCGTTCTTGTCGACCTCAACGATCGTCGTGGTTGTCTCTGGTGGCGGATCGATGTTGTATCCACCGGGAAAGACTTTTGTGTTCTCAGCTGCGGCAAAGGTTGCGGGGAAAATCACGCCGTCCGCACCTTCAACAGGCACGAGCGGTTCGCGGATCACGATCGCGGCCACGGTGTCGGCCGTAAGCCAGTTGTCATACTTGGTCAGATCACTCATCACGGTCTCCTTGAAATGGAATGGCGGGTAAAAAACTCTTAAGGTACTTGGTTCGGTAGAGCAGTTTGAATTCGTAACGCGGCGAATCGCCGAGCATCAAAGCATCACACGCAATAGCAGACGCAACGGATGGCGCCAGCGGGATGTTCCATGCGGTGAACACGAATCGGTTCGCGCGAGGAATTTCACGAGGACGAAAGCGCTGAAGGCCGATGAAGCAAAGTAGTTCTAACGCAGGTTTACAGGTGCCTTCGATTTTGGTGGCTTCACTGCCTGCAAGCGGATCGAAACTAAAACCTATGTCGAGAGCAGAGCCTTGACCGCCGAGATCGGAATCAAAATTGAACGGCAGCCCGACACCACGGGTGCTGCTCCAAAATGATGACGGAGATTCGACCACCAAGCCTGCGGTACCGGTGTGCATTGCTTTTGCAATATTGAGCACAGATTGCTGGCCCGCCCAGGTCTTGAAGCGCGAGCCGCCGGCAAAATCGTCACAAAACCAGTCATTACGAAATGAAACGGACCCGCTTAGCACGATCGGCAGTTCGCGCTGGAGCGATTCCAGCGCTTTCTTTTCCTCCTCCAGTTTCGGCGTAATCTCCCGCCGCTTTTTCATGCTGGTCAGATCTTCCAGTCGTACGCTCTGTGCGGGTGTCATCGTGTTCGCCACGACCGAGGCAGACAGCTTTTCCCGCAGTCTCACGAGTGAACAATCCGCAGAACCGGCGATCAAAAATTGACCGTTTTTAAACCACCCCTCCGCCCCCGGCCAAAGCCGGTCGGCGAGTTCGAGCAAACCGCAGCAGGCGAAGAATTGGCCGGGGTTGGTGAGGTCGACAGGGATTTGGATGTTGGGATTCGCGGTCTTCACGAGTCAACCCCTTCCTTGAAAAACTCCGACGGGGTGGCGCTGGCGTGCCAGTCGGCGGCGCGGAGGATGGATTCGAGGTAGGCCAGACCCCACCGGCCGAATTTACGTTGCAAACGGGCGAAACGGCGCGAGACTTCAACCGCGAGCGGTTCGCAATCGATAGTGCGATGATTCGGGTCGATGATCTGCGCGGCAGTGAAGTGCGGACGGGCCTGCCCGTGGTGGGCGGCGATCAGGTGTTGCACGAGGTCTTTGGAATCATCATCAAGGGATTGGAACTCGGGGACGGATTGTAGATCGACGAGCGAGCCGAACTCGTGGCGGTAGTCGGCGATGTTGCGTGGTTTCCATCGTCGGCCGGATTTGCCAAAGCAGATGGCATTCAAGCGTTCCGGTCGTCCGATGCTGCGTTGCCAGAGGTCGCGGGCCTTGCCGAGGTCGTGGAAGCGGGCGGCGATTCTCAGGGCGCTTTTCAGCTTCGCGTCCTGCTGTGCATCAGGATCGAGCACGAGGTTGCCAAGAATCGTTTCGAGAGATTGGCAAACGTCCGTGACGTGAGCGTCGAGCAGGACGGGTTCGACCGCGTTCTTGGAGTTGTCTTTCTCGATCGGTCTCTCGAACCAATGCCATGTTCGCTTCGTGCCGTCTTCGATAGTCTCTGGCGGCGGAAAATCGATGCAGAGGATGTGACGCAAGCCTTTGGTCTTCTCGTCGAATTGCTTGTCGTCGTCCCAAATGCGAGTTCGTGCGGGCAAAAGTCCCTGTTTCGTCTGGACCAAGAGCACGTCGGCGACGTCATTGTTGATTGGACGCGGATCCTCGTCAGCTTTGGGTGACTTAGGATGGTCGCCGTCAAGCATACCGCTTTCAGTCAATCCACCGATGTTGTGCGGCAGAACGACGGTTCGACGTTCGATGCGCTCGATGGCTCGCTTGCGGTCGGCAGCAAGTTCGGCGAAGCGTTTGACGACTTCGACTTTTCCCTGTTTATCAACGATCCAAAGCGGACTGTTCGGGAATCGGTCGGCAAGCTTTTCCAGTTCCGCCCACACACGATCCGTCCGATCGCCGAGCAGTTCGTGGGGTTTGAGCGGGTATTCATCGAGTAAGTCTTCGGGCGAATATTCATCGAGTTGGTCTTCGGTGATCAATCCGACTTCCTCCCGCCAAGCGACGTTCGTTTCGGCTGGGTCCCAGTCGCGCAGGCCGTGCAGATACGGCTCGACCGGCGGGCGACCGGGCATTTTCTCGCGGATGCTGGTCATTGCCCACGCGTCAAAGAGAATGTCGGAGGTAGGGAGTATGGTTGGAAGCGGTGCGAAAGCTGCGGCGCGGTCTTTTTCGTCAAGCCCGGACAGCGCTGCCGGGCTGGCTTGGCCGTTGAGTCGCTCAAGCAGAGCGAGCGTCAGCTTCCGTCGGGGGTCGGGCGCTTTGTCCTCAAAACCATCCGGCTTGGGATGAACGACGTGGATTTCTGTGTCGTCACCCTTACCGAATCGATTTACACGTCCGAAGCGTTGAGCCATGCTTTCAAATGTCGAAAGATCGCACACCATGTGGTCGGCAGAGATGTTCACGCCCACTTCTCCCGCACTGGTGCAGACAAGGTAGACGGTTCCCAGTGCGGGCGTGACTTTCCATCGTTCTGAATCCGGCGCGTCGGGCTTCGGAGGCGGGAGAAACCGTGCAAAAATGGGTGAACCATCGGCGCTGCGTGGATCAGTCAGGCGGTCACGTTCCAACCCTCGCATTGGGCCGATGAGTTGTGCGATGGGCAGCTTCGACTTCTCGACCGCTGAGACGATCGTCTTTACGGACTTGATTTCACGGACAAAGATCAAGATCGCCTTGCCACTGTCCTTGAATCGATCGATTGCGAGCTTCGCAACTTGCTCGGCGGATTTGTCCCATTCCGGAACCAGATGCAGTCGCTTTGTGGCGCGGAATCGTTCCCCTACGATTTTTAGGACGCCCGGCGAATCTTTCGTCGCCGCTTGTTCTTCTGGAGTCAGCGTGAGCGGGTGGGTTTGCTGCGCATCGCGCGACGTGGCCGAGAGTTCCATGACGCGAATGCGATTCCGATCTTGTTGCCTGCCGGAAGTCTGCTCGCGTTGAATGGCGAGCAGCAAGTCTTGAAACGCCGGTTCGAGATGTGCTTCATCATGAACGATCAGCGAATCCTGCCCCAGAAATCCCGCGTGGAGAGGCTTGCCTCTGTAGCCCACGCCGTAGCCGCTGAACAACAGACGGGAGCCGATCATGTCCACGGTGCCGCAAATGACCGCCTCACGCGACGGGTCGGCAGACCACTCGCGGTTGTCGGCGAATTGGCCGCGTAGCGTGCTGATGGCGAGGTCGTTTCGATGCTTTTTGTATCGTTCGACTTCGGCGGTGGTCTGATCGACCACCGTCCTGCGATTGACCACATAAACCAATCGACGAGGGAGCGATGGGTTTTTTTCTCTTGCCAGCAACCAAATGGCAATGACGGAGGTCTTCCCCATACCGGTGGGGATGTCGCAACGCGCGGGGATTGCATAGCCCCCCTGCACAAAGAGCTTGAATAGCTCCGTCTGCCACGGGAACGGTGAATTTCCGGTCAGTTCCTTAAATTGCTCTGAGAAGCCCATATCACCCAATCCCTTCTTCGCCCCGCCGACCGCATGTTTGCTGTCGCCGGATTCCCCGCATCAAGCGGATGTTTGAATCCCCGAGTTGTCTACATTCCTAACCTTCAACCTCAAATGCAAAACCCTGCTCCACCACCGACACCACGGCCGCATAGCGGCGTTGCGCCAGGCGACGGAGGTGGTGCGCCGGGATCGGTCTTCCACGCGCCGCGGCGAGGCGGGCGTCGTGGAAGGTTCGCACCACGCACCACCGGCAGCTCCGCGGGAACGAACGGCAGCGCGGAGCCGAATTGTCCCGCGTCCGTGCAGGTCCGACTTTCATCAGGCCCCCCTGATAGCATGGGGGTGTGCAGACTGTGCTGCAGAGGTGCGACAAATTTATTTCGCGCGAATTCTCATCGTCTCCCCGTGCAAGGCACCCCTGCGCTGGGCGCCAACAGATTTCGAGTGCAACAACATTCACCCCGCCGACATCGCCTTCGCCCTGCCACCCTGACGCCCGTACTGCTTCGCGGTCTTCCTGGCCAAGTCCTGCACCTGTTTACGCAGGACTGCCGGCTTGATCACGCGGCAGTTCGGGCCGTAGGAGAGGATCCACCAAATGATTTCCCGCAGCCCCGCCACGCGCAGTCTCATCGTGATTGAATTATCGTCGTGCCACTCGATTTCTTGTGAGTCATGCCAGTGCGTGTCGGCGACATTCTCCGAGACTTCTGTGCTGAAGTGCAGTTCGATTTCGTAAACTTCGGGATCTGGCATCATGCGCCACGCGCCGGCGAAATGACGGTCGATGGAG
>Ga0163147_10006735_pt1 | contig 13334 bp, 11 predicted proteins | sample OliLakLV19MP6G1_FD_148597 | JGI IMG/M metagenome (GOLD analysis project Ga0163147, IMG submission 148597) | Freshwater microbial mat bacterial communities from Lake Vanda, McMurdo Dry Valleys, Antarctica- Oligotrophic Lake LV.19.MP6.G1 | ecosystem: Environmental > Aquatic > Freshwater > Lake >...
AATAAGAGGATTCTTCCACCCAGTACCCCCCACGTGGTGGCCGGTTTTGGGCGCCGATGAGTGGCTGGTTTTGGCGCGCCGAATGACAGCGAGTGCGTCGGCCTTCGCTATGTTCACCTCCCGGAACTGGGCATCTGTGTTGCGGAGGTGATCGAGCGATGCGGCATGGCGCCGCTCACGGCCGTCCATCTTTGATGAGCCATGGAAAAGCAGCGGATTCTCATCACGTTCAAGACGTATCCGCGGCTTTCGAAGACGTACGGTGAAACCGTCTGCACCGCCGGCCTTCGCGAAGACGGATCATGGATTCGGCTGTACCCCGTGCCGTTTCGACGGCTCGATGAAAGTCAACAGCACAGCAAGTATGAGACTCGCATGGTTTCCCGCGTATAATCGGATTCGACCCGGAGAGCCTTCATGACAACGGTCCAGATCACGCTTCCTGACTCTCTCGCAAAAGAGGCCACCGCCGAGGGCTTGCTCGAGCCCGGCTCAATCGAGGCGATCCTGCGAGAACGACTCGCGGCAACCCGTGTCGCGAAGATGCAAGCAACTCGCGAGAAGCTCGCTGCAGCTGGTCCTTCTCCCATGACGGTCGAGGAGATCGAAGCCGAGATACAGGCGTATCGTGCGGAGCGGCGTCGTGCGGCTGGTGCTTGACACGAACACCGCCGTATCCGGCCTCATCTGGGGCGGAGTGCCGGGGCGATTGATCGACGCGGCCGCGGCCGGCAAGGTAGAGATCATCGCGAGTCTCCCGCTCTTGGACGAGTTGCAAGACGTTCTGTTTCGAAGGAAGTTCGCCGGCCGTCTTGCCGAGCGAGATGCCAGTGCAGGCGACTTGTTCGAGGGATATGCGGCCCTCGTTCGGCTCGTCACGCCTGCTGACATCGGACACGTGATTCTCGCCGACCCCGATGACGACATCGTGCTCGCGACGGCCATCGCTGGCGATGCCGACGTGATCGTCTCGGGTGATGCACATCTCCTCGGGATCGGCGAGTTTCGTGGGATGCCGATCATCACGCCCGCTGCCGCTACGAGGCGGCTGGCGGTGTGACCGGTAGGTCTGTTGACGGCGGTCAAAAACGGCGGCGCGGGGCCACAGCCCCATCCCATCCTCCTTTCAGAGAGAGGCACAGGAGTGCACAGCGACATGGCGAAGCGGACTGAGATTCGGCGCGAGATGCTGACCGGCGCGCTCAGCAATCGCACCGCGACCGGATTTGTTCGTCGGCGTCTGTGATGGTGAAGGTGGCACTCATCCCTGATTCCCGTACCGCACACCAAGCCACACGGTCGGTTCATCCGGCGTCGTCCAATCGACTCGGTGCTTTCGAAACGCCGCAATGTTGATGAAATCACCGGGCTGCATCGCGATCATCCCGTCCTCGAACTCGATCCTTGCCGCTCCCTTTAAGACGATCACCCATTCGTGCTGGGGTTGGTCGTACCAGAAGTCTGCACCTGAAGCGTGACCGTGCGAGGGTGCCGTTGACCGCCATGTTGTTTCGCCCTGCTGGTTTACTCCGCCCAGTGGTGCAGAAACTTCTCCCACTCCGCCGCCTGTCGTTCCTCATCACCATGCACGCTGGCGATCCAGGCGCGGTGGAACGCGGAGCCAGCCAGGGGAAGCCTGCGGCTAGAGGGCGTTCGCAACGCCAGGAGCGGATCTTCCTCGGGCGGAGTGCGCCGCTGGACCTTGTCCACCAGGTCGGCGAAGCGGGCTTCGAGAAAGTGCGGTGTGCCGGCCCCCGCAGGCTGGTGCAGCGAACGCGGCGTGCCAAACTCGATTACCGGCCTGTCATCGGTGTTGAGCGGGTACTGCGCGAACAAATCGGCCGCCCGCGTGAGATTGCCACCGTAGAAGAGCAGGACGGTCTCCTCATTGATCGGGAGCATGAGCTGATGCATGTCGAGATGCGTCGCTCCTTCCAACGCGTGAAGTTTCGCGTCTTTGAAATCGAGTGGGCAACCGGGTAAAGGCGTGGCATCCGCATGGCCCACCATCGCCGCAATTTCCGCGCCCGGCTGGAAGTTCCCTCGCCACAGGCTTACCTGCGGGAAGACGGCCAGCATCGTCCGCGCGATCACGCCGAATTCCTGTTCGGACATCTGATAGAGCGGCAGCCACTGAACGAAGACACCGCCAGGCTCGAGCCGCTCCCGCACAACATGAAAATGTTCGCGGCTGTAGAGGTTGCCTGTGCCTCGGCGGTAGGGCAGGAACAAATCCGCATTGATCATCGAGTAGCGGTCGCGGCTCGCCAGCAACTGGTTGCGTCCATCGCCAATGATCACGCGCGCCCGCGGGTCTCGGTACAGCCCATTGGTGGGATCGAATTCTCCCTCCCGGCCGGTGAAATATTTTTTCGATGCGGCCACCACGTTGGCCGACAGCTCACAGGCGACGACTTTGTTGACGTGCTTGAATGCATCGCGGCTCAACGCCTCGCCCGCCGTAATGCCGGTGCCCATGCCGAGGAAGAACACGCTCTCGGTCGCGGGATAGGCGAGCAGGGGGATGCGCGCCTGGTAGATCTGCGGGCCGTACGCGGCGGTGGAACCGAGGCTGTAGTGCGAGTTGATCTTGATGCTCAGGTCATTCTGGAAAGTCCTCACCACCGTGACGGTGCAGTCGCTGCCTTCCCAGGTCTCGAGCACCGTTTCCTTGCCACCCATGGGGTCGATGCTCACCGGCGCGGGCAGTTGGTTCGGGCTCAGCCACGTGAAGACGAGAAGCAGCATCACCACCGCGGCCACCCGGGCGATGACCGCGGCAGCCTTGCCATCGGCCGGTGTGAAGAACGCCAGCAGCAGATACACGGTGGCGATGAGCTGGATAGAGCCCCACACCCCCAGCCATTCCAAAAGTAGAAAACCGGCGGCCAGCGAGCCGAGGATCGCGCCCAGCGTGTTCACCGCGGCGAGCCGGCCGATGCTTGTGCCGGCATGCGAGAGGAAGGCCTCCTCGCTTTTCATCAAAAACGGAAACACCGTACCCAGCACCAAACAGGCAGGCCCGATCGTGGCGAAGCCCGTGGCGAACAGCCGCAGCACATATGTCGCGAAGGAAAAATCGGTCTCCAGCATGCTCATGCCGTGCGTCAGGCTCACGAAACCGAGCGGCGTGAAGCCCACGGCGATGCCGCCCAAAACAATCAGCCACACGAGCACCTGCGAAGGTGCGACCCTGGCGCGGGCCAGCCGTGCTGCGAGCCACGCGCCTAGCGACAGACACGCGAGCACCACGATCAAGACTGTGGCGAAGCTATAGACGGAATTCTCGTGCACCTGCGCCAGCATGCGAGTCCACACCACTTCCAACGCCAGCAGGTTGAACCCAGAAACAAAGGCCAGGCCGAAGATAAGCGGACGCGGGATTGTCACTTGTGCCGCCGCGGCGGAGCTCGCCTTCTGTTTCTTCGTCCCACGCCTCGGATTCTCCAAGTCCGCCATGGTCCATTCGCATCGCGAGAGCCACACCGCGAGCAAGGCGGCCATCAGGGAGACCGCCATCGCCGCGAGGCACGTCATGCGGAAGCCCAACAACCAGATCAGCAGGAAGGCGGTGGCGAAGGCACCAGCGGCGGCGCCGATCGTATTGACCGCATACAACCGCGCCGTGGTGCTGCCAAACACGTTTTTGTTTGGAATGACCGCCTGCCCTACCACGGGCAGAGTGCCGCCCATGCAAAACGCGGCGGGAAAGACCATCAGCATGGTCCACGCAAACTTGAGCACGGTAAGCGGCAGGCCGCCGCCGTCCTTATCGCTGAGCATGGGATACAGGCTGGGCACGATGAAAGGGCCCATGAGGATCGCGATGCCGGCCATCGCGATACCTGCCTCCAACCACGCATACGTGCGAAAAGGGTTGGCAAGGTTCCGACAACGATGGCCCAAGTGCCAACTGCCCAACGACAGCCCGCCGAAAAACACCGCCAGTGTCAGCGCGGCAGCGTGCGAGGTGTTGCCGAACAAAAGCCCGATCTGCCGCACCCACAGGATCTGATAGACCAGGCAGGCGAAGCCGGAAAGACCCACCATCAACCAGAGGAGCGTCCGCGGGGGGGCGGCGATTTCGGCCCAGGCTGCACGCGAACGATCGTGAAGGGTGTCGCTGGCGATCAGTTCTGCCTCACATAGACGCGGCGGCTACTACGGGATCGGTGGCGTCAAGATGCGGTCAAGGTGACGGTCGTCGCGGTGTAGGCAACGGCGAGGTTCACGCCGTTGAAGATAATCTTCGCGCCGTTGGGCAGGCCAGTGAATTGGCCGACGACCATACCGGTGGTCGAGACGATCGTGAAAACGTTGCCCGGAACTGGCGCGTATGCACCAGACAGGACGAGATTGACACCGGTGAGGTTGACCGTGCCGGCAACCTGGAACTGGTTGTATTGGGTATTGACCGTCGTGCCGTCGATGGCGATTCCAAGGTCCGATGCGAATGAGACGATGCTGGCCGTCGCATCGACGCCGGCGGTCAGCGGTTGGACCGAGCCCGAGCCGTTGGGATCGAGCAGCAGGGTGCCGCCGCCGGTATTGAACGAGCCGCCGCCAAAGACGACGTTGCCGCCGGAACGTAGTTCGACGTTCGTGGCACTGGCTCGTGCGATCGCGGCGCTGATTGTCATGTTGCCGCTGTCCGTGTCACCGATGATGAGCGTGCCAGCGGTGATCTGGTTCAGTTCGGCGCTGGTCAGGCCCAGGGTGAGCGGCTTGCCGCTGAGGACATCGGCCCCGCCGAGGTTGATCTGGGTGCCGGCAGTGCGGGTGCGAATCGTGGTTGTGCCAGCTCCGGAGTTGATCCCGCCGCTACCGGCGATGATGTTCACACTATCGGCGGTGATTGTGATGGCCGCGTTGCTGCCGGAGGTGATGGTACCCAAGCCTTGGCCTTGCAGCCTCACGGCTTCGCTATTGGAAGTGCCGGTGCCCTCGACCAGCACCGCTCCGCCGCTTGAGGTGATTTGCGAGCTCGCGCCGGCGACCAAGACGCCGACGTTGCTGGCTCCGCTGCTCGCACCGCCGCTGCCGGTGACCGTGACCGTGCCACTTCCACCCGCCGTGATCTGACCTGCACTCCGCACCCTCACGCCGTAGTTGCTGCTGCTGGTGGCGCCGCCGCGGCCGGTCACGCTGACGTTGCCGTTGCCCGTCGTGGTGATGGTCGCGCCGCTCACGTCCACGCCGATGAAGGTGCCGCTGGTGAGCGGGAACTGCCGGTTGGCCGAGAGCGTCAGGCCGCCCGAGCCGCCGGTGATGTTGGCGTTCACTACGATGTTTCTTGGCGCGGTGATCGATAGCGTGCTTGCGCCTGTGGCCGTGATCGCGTTATTGAACGTGACCGTCTCGACAGCGGTGCTCAGCAATCCGCCGGAGAGCGTCAGGGCCGTGCCGGCGTTGAACGCAAGCGACTGGCCTGCCAGGGCACCGGTGTCCGAGAAGACAATCCTGTTGACGTTTGCCGTGGTGAATGACGGGCCGGCGCCCGTGATGAGCGCGCTGCTCGCGAGCGTGATGTTCGTGCCGTTGTTGCTCAGAGTGAAGGCTTCGCTCGCGGCATTCAAATCGACGGTGAGCACACCGAACGAGAAACTCGTAACCGCCAGCGCGAGCCGGTTCTCGAGACGCTCGATGGCCAGTCGCGGTCGCCGCCGAACCAGCCTCACCTTGCGGCGCTCGCCAAAAGCACGACGAAACATGGAACGGACCGAGAAGGGCGTCATGGAGCCGCTCCGAGAAGGCAGTAGATGGTCCCCACGCCCGGAGCAAGGCAACAGATACCTTTCCCCAAGTCAGGCGATAATCTAATCCAATTTTTCCGGGGACGCAAAAAACGCGATCCCGGCCGCTGGGATCACTTCCTCAGGCCGCGGAACGGCTCATAAAGCCGCAGGGTGAACATCAGCTCGCTGGTGACGGCGAACTGGTTGGGAATGCCATTGGGCCGTGGTTGGCGATCAGTTCTGCCTCACATAGACGTGATACCCGCAGTGCCAGTCTGTAGGAATTTCCTTCACCTCATCGCTGTCGGGCGGGGCATTGAAGCCGCCGCGTTCGATGAGGAGGAAATCCCGGCCGCCCATGGTTCTCACCTCCATCTTGAGCGCCTGGTCGTCATTGACGCCGATCAGCATGTCACCCGACCAAAAATAGCCACCGAAGAATTTCGATTTGGCCACCTTTCCACCTTCGATCAACTGGATCACGTCCTTGGGCTTCTCTACCTTGGCACCTGGGTTGGCAGCATTGGCCTTCAGGAACGCGTTGATGCGGGGTTCGATCTCTGAGGGATTGTTTGGCGCTGGATACACCGCCCAAGCCCAGGTGCCGAGCACCTTCGGGTTTGGAGTGAACGTGCCGCTGTAGGCATACATGTCGGAATCTTTGCCGCTCTTGTAGGAGGCCAACGTCGTGCGGGGCAGTTCCTTCACGAACGCCTCTCCGCCCGGCACGAGCTGCACGATCGTGCCCAGACGCGAGCGGATCGTTTGCGCGCCGCCGCCCAGGACGGCATTCGTATGGGGCTCCCGGATCACGTCCGGCAGAGCCGCGAATGTGTCTCTGAGCAGCGGATCGGCAAAAACCTTCACCTCCGGACTGGCGGCCTTCATCGCATCAGCGATCGCCTGTGCGCTGCGACCGGACGCCGAGTCCACGCGGAACGACGTGTATTTCTTCACGAGCACCGGTAGCAGCGTTTTGTAGTGGTCAGGCTCGGCGGCGATCTTGGCCAGGGTGCATACCGCGGCGGTCTGGATCCACGTGCAGTCGTAATCCAGGAACTCGAGCAGTCGCTTCCGGTTTTGGGCAATGAGCTTTGGGGTCGTGCGGCCCAGGGCCTCGATGGCGTGCAGCGCCCCCCACCACGATTCGTTTGGATCATTGAGGATCTTGACCACCAGCGCGTCCATCTCCGGCGTGACCTTGTCCCGCGGGAGCGGGCTGCCCTTAAACATGCCGGTCAGCGCAAGCAAGCCAGCCTGCCGCAGCCGCGGATCACTGGATTTCAAAAGCTGCTCGACCATTTCCACCTTGCCGCGCCGCACCACCTGGTCCATCGCCATGCTGCGGATGTCGTATTCCGGGTGATGGATGTATCGCAGCAGGGTTTGGTCCGTGAGGCTCGGTGAGCCTAGCGCGGCGATGACTGGCAAGGAGGCATCAGTCTCGACCTTTTCGTTTTTCAACTCCTCGAGCGTGAGCGGACCGCTCCCGAGCGCAGGCGGATCGGCTGGAATCGGCTCGATCGAGTGGAAGACATCATCGGCCGCATTGCCCCAGGGGCGGGGTAGGGGGGCTGTTTTCGCCCACGTGCTGCGGGGAGCGCCGAAGAGCTGGAGGTGTTTCCGCGGGTAGGTGTAGGTCAGCGCGAAGTAGGTGCCCCATGCCATGGTGTCTTCGGTGGCGGAGCGGTCGTAGCGGTCGTCCATGCCGGCGATGCCGATGCTGCCATCGAAACGGCGGGAAAGGTCCATCACCCAGCGCCGGGTGTCGAGGAACGAGCGATAGGGCACTGGGCGTTTCTCGCGCATCTGGCTGATGGCCGCGTGATGCCAGATCTCGCCCATGCCGCCGCCGGTGTGGGCGGCGTGAAACCAGTTGGTGGCGTAGAAGGACTTCATCGCGGAGTTGTCCCGCGCCCGGGCGTACACAGACTGCTCGGCAGCGGGATCGACCAGCGCCGCCGCCTCCATCGCAAGCGCCAGGCCACCGGTCTTGCCGTTGTCGCGAAAGCCCCCCTCCGGCAAGCCGTTGCCGTAAGCGACATTGCCGTGGCCAGCAAAACGATAAAACTGCTTGAACGTCTCGTCGAACAGGTAGTCATCCACGTCCACGCCACAGAGCTTGGCCATCACCAGGAAGGTCATGCAGTGCACGCCGGCGGCGTGTAGCTGTCCCGAGCCGGTGGAATATGTGAAGGCCGCCGGAGCGCCGCGACCGCTCCAGCCACCGCTGTACATGTGCACCTTCAGCTCTTCCGTCATTTTCTTGATGACCGGCAGCACGCTCTGGTCTCCGGTGCGCAAGTAGTACTCGCACAGCCCCGGCCCCTTGTAGCCTTTTTCCCAGTTCAGTCCGCCGATTGTTTTGATGTCCTTCATCCAGCGGCGGACCACCTCCAGGTCTTTCGCCTCGCCCGTGGAGAGCAGGAAGATCACCGATCCCCATTTCGGCTGATCGTCCTTCGCCAGCACATCCGCGAGCTGCCTCACGATCTTGTCGGACTTCGGGCAGTTCACCGGCCAGGTCTTGGCATAGCTGCCCATCACCGGAATGGTGACCACCACGTCGCCCGAATCGTTCCCCAGATCCCTAATTTTCAAAACGACTTTCCCGTCCTTCGCCTCGGCCTCGGTGATGATGTCGCCGAGCATGATGCGGGGATCCTGGTCCTCGAGCACCTTGCCATTGATGCTCTCGATGACCTGGCCTTTCTGCAGCTTGCCGGTGGCCTCCGCGGGGGAACCCTTCTCCACATTGTGGATCTGCATCGTCATGCCCGGGCGGGTCAGGTTGATGCCGATGCCCACCGGGCCAAAGTTCCGCACCAGCCACGGCTTCTTGTCGGTGACATCGGGGAAGGGGTTGAAGATCGGCTTCTTGCTCGACGGATAGTAGGAGGCCTGAGCGCCCGGCGCGGCATTGCCCTTTTGCGACCAGGCACTGGCGGCAAACGCGAGGGTGATAGCTGCGACGCCCACGCCGGCAAGTCTGAAGAGGTGAGGAGTGACCATTCTCATTTCCTTCGTGGTGTTCCGGTTGGTGGTCGAAGCGGATTCAGTCGATTGACAAAAATAACAGATTGCCCCGCGCATACCCCCCAGAAAACCCCGAAGGACCAAGAGCGGCACACCCGCCCATCTGCGCGGCACTCACTGAGTGTAGGCGACGGCGTCTCATCCGTGATCCCGGTATCGCACCCCAAGCCACACGGTCGGTTCATCCGGCGTCGTCCAATCGACTCGGTGCTTTCGAAACGCCGCAATGTTGATGAAATCACCGGGCTTCATCGCGATCATCCCGTCCTCGAACTCGAGCCTTGCCGCTCCCTTTAAGACGATCACCCATTCGTGCTGGGGTTGGTCGTACCAGAAGTCTGGAGCTGAAGCGTGACCGTGCGAGATGATCCTTTCAATGCGAACGTCGGCAGCCTGGATGAGTGTCTGAACTACCTCCTTGGGCACGTGCTGCGGAAGGTCATCGAAGATGTTCGTGATGCTCTCGCCGACGTTCTCGCGAGACGATCCCAAGGATTGAAACCTCGGCACGTCCTGCCCATCAACGGACACCGTCTCTGAAAACATTCCTTGGGGACGCACCCACAAGCGGTGCTCGCCGTACTCCTGGCGGTAGACGACCATCTCCTCCAGCGTCTCGCTATGTCGGGCGGTGCCGATGACGGTGTACTCGTTCCCCTTGGAGTGCCGGTAGCGACCGAGCTGGATTGGGGGCTCGTCCTTCATTCACTCATCTCCTCTCCCTGCTTCACCGAACGGCTACGGCCGATGCTTGCAATATCCTTTTGATCCTTCGACGGGAGCTTTGTTCTCCAAGTCAACGTCGTTGAAGCTGCTTGTGTTGCCCCAGCCGAAGATTCTCTCGAACAGCGGCAGGAGACGATTGTCCTGAAGCGCCTTCTGAAAGTAAACCTCGTGTTCCTTCTCCTTCATTCCCATCTCGTAAAGCACATCGTCGTGTGCCGTGATCCCGAGGTCGTTGAAATACCGCATCATGATGAAGTATTCGCAAACGTTGCCGCTCTCCAGTCGTCCTGCGAAGTAGTAGGGCATGAACCAGCCGATGACGTAGCAGCTCGCCGAGAGAATCCGACCGATGACGTGGTACTTGATTTCGTTGTAGCGTGACGGCTGAATGCCGTATTGCGTCATGATGGCGAGAACGGCCTCTCGGTGGTGCCACTCGTCTACCTCGATCTGCTGAATTGCCGCTTTGTCGTCCGGGTTCTTCACCGAACCAGCGTGGCCTATGTACGCAAACGCCGCTGCCTTCTCGGCTGAGTACGCCATTTGAAGGAGCTTCACGAGCTTTGGGTGGTCAATCGTGATTGGCTCGTTCACTATAGCTCCATCGCATCCCGGCACAGGTACTCTGCGTAGTAACCGATAATGGGCATCGGTCATTTCGTCTCATGCACCTTGGCCACGATCTTGTCCATTTCGGCGGCGGTAAAGGCTCGGCAGGTCGTCGTGTGGACGTTGCCCATCGCTCCCAGATGCAGGATGGCGGCGGTCGCCGTTTCGTCATCCGGGGCTTCCAAGATGAGAAGGCCGTCGTGGTCGCCCAGCGTCCAGTAAATCTCCTTGACCTTTGCCCCCAGCTTCTTCGCCTCGGCCTTAAAGATCGCCGCCCGCTTGGTCGTGTGGTCGATGTCCTTGATGCCCTGCTGGCTGAACGTGATGGTGGTGATGAACGTGGCCATTGGTCAGTCTCCTCGTGTGGTTGAATAGGAAAACCCCTCGCCCCGGTGGGGAGCGGAGGGTCACGCTTCATCTTCGCGCATTGCCTGCGGTCGTTCGGGGATGTACGGGATCAACCCTTGCCGCAGTGCCTCCTCCTGAATCTCCCGCTTGAGGAACCGAGCATCGACAAGGAAGCCGTTTACTTGGATCCTCCATGCCGTCGGGCTCCGGTCCATGCGGCTGCGAAGCGACCACTCTGTGTCGCTCGGCCTGATCTTCAGCATCTTGCGGATCAGCATGGACTTCCCCTGGCCTGTGCTTTCGCCGACACCGAACGCCTTGTCGATGGCCGTTAGTTTCATGTGGGGCTTCTGGCTGCGGTCATCCAAAAAGTTCACCCAGCCGATCGTCCGCACAATTCCGCACGCCCAAGTGTTCGGTTTTCCGCTCACCAAGGGCGACGGGCGTTTACGGGCCAACTTCTCGACAAGTGAGCGAGAGAGTTCTGCATATTCTTCATTCAGATGCTTCCGGCAGAAGGCATCCACCAAGCCACTGATCTCTTCGACGGCATGTTGTTTTGCTTTCTCGGGATTGGGCGTGCGATCTGCCATGGCTACCTCGCCCACACAAAATCTTCGTTGCTCAACTTCTGCTCGCCGTTCCAGCGGTAGGCACACAGGAATCCGCCTTTGGCTACGCTGAAGTCCAGGCAGGCTACGTTGTCGGCCAGAACAGTAGGGCACTGCGCTGACAGCCAGGAATGTCCGACGAACACCGGCTTGGCTGTTGTTGGGTACGGTGTGGCTGCTGCGATCACAGTTTGATCGAGAGCAAGGTTGCAGGCTATGTCGTCGGACTGGAGGGCATAAGTCCGGTACGTGTGGCCGTCGAGGTCCAACCACATCGGTAACGTCCCAAACCAGTCGATGGCATCGGCCAGCAAGGTGTCTGGCATTTGGAGAATTGTCTGGCCGTGCTGGCGGATGTTTTTGTTGTCTCGTCTGCGAAGAAATACCTCGGACCGATGAAGGTGTTCGGTGTGGAACGCCAAAGCGGATAACTCGTGATTGCCCATGACGGCCAGAGCGTGGTCACCTTCAACCATTGGCCGGACGATTTCAAGCACGTGTCGGATGTGCGGCCCTCGGTCAATGAAGTCGCCGAGGAAGATCACCTTGCGTTCAGGATGACGGTACGATCCCAGGGACTTCTCGTAGCCGAGGAGTTCAAGGAGTTGCACCAGTTCATCGGCATGGCCGTGAATATCGCCGATCAGGTCGTACATCTGTCGTCCTCGCCACACCACGTTTTTCTCAGTCCACCCGCCTCGGCCAATCGCTGACACCCATCGGACACGAACTCGAAGGAGTTGCGGTCGCCCAAGGCAGTGGCCGTCAGCCTGATCGGGAAGCCGAATTCGTTGAGCCATATGGTAATCCGGCTGTCGATGGGGATATCGTACCGGCTCAATCCCAACCCGTGCCGCAAGTTCCTCGACTGCTTGGGGACGAACCCGCTGAAGGTCTCGTCAATGAACCGGGCGGCGTGCCGCGAGCGGCCGCCGGGTTTGTCGCGCAGATGGAGGAAGTGCTGGCGACCTACGCCACCCCGTACGATTCGGCGCGTCCCGTCGTGTGCATGGACGAGCAGCCGGTGCAATTGCTCAAGGAGACGCGATCGCCGATTCCGGGCACGTCGCGCCGTCCGAAGCGGGTGGACTACGAGTATGAGCAAGCGGGAACGGCGAACATCGTCATGTTCACAGAGCCGCTTGCTGGCTGGAGAGAGGTCACCGTTCGCGGGACGAGGACTCGCCTCGACTGGGCCGATGAGAGCGCCCGATTGCTCGAGGGTCGCTACGCGAAATGCCCGAAGGCGTGGGGGCAAAATCGCTCCCGTCCCTAATTTCCTAATTTCCGGGTAGCCTGTCGTTCGGCGGTGGCGGGGAGAGGAGGGGCGTGGACGACAATGGCGGGCAATCACGAAGAGGCACTGACGCGCCGAAGCGTCCTGATCGGGCTTGCCTGTGGCGGCGCAGCCGTCGGGGCCGTCGGCCTGGCGGCGATTCGTGCCATCCTGCGAGCCCGGGTGGTGGCCGAGGCGATTCGACGAGCGAAGGAGCGAGCGGGCCCACGCATCGACGAGGCCGATGCCAACTCGCTGGCTCAAATCAACACCAGCATGCGATTGCTCGAAGGCTTCTTTGACGAGGCCAAGGGGCACGCCCAAGCCTTCGCCGACGACGTTCTCGGCTGGTACAGCAAAGTTGCACTTATCCGTGGGCAGCATGAAGCATTTCTTGCCGAGACATTCCGTGAGCACTTCTTCGGCCCCGACGAGCTCACGCAGGCGATGACGAGCGTTGTGGAGGCGTACGTTACTGAGCTCGAGGCAATCGACAATCGCATGCTCGTCGAGATCCGCATGGACGTGGCCGACCTGCCGGTCGCTACGTCTCTGTCGTCGATGCCCGAGCCCGACCTGCAGGCACGATACCGCGAGGCCTGCGGCCGAATTGCCAACGTAACCGGAGCCGACCTGGCGGTCGATGCTGGGCGGGCTGTCGCGGACGTGATCGTCAGCTCGGTGGTGGTGATGATCGCGGCCCGAATGGGGACTTCCGCCGCGGTTGTGGGCACTGGGGCCGCCACCAGTTGGTGGACGTTTGGGATCGGGTTGCTGGTGGGCGTGATCGTCGATCAGATCATCGCCACGATTTGGGACTGGACGTACGACCCGCGGGGGCAGTTGGCGACCATGATGGAGGAGAAAATCGACGAAGTGCGAAGGCTCGTGCTCGACGGTGACGGCGGCAAGCCGGGCCTGCGCGAGGAGCTGCGGCGCTACGCGCACGAGCGAGCCAAGCTTCGTCGCGGTGCTGTGATGACACTCTTGGCT
>Ga0163147_10006743_pt1 | contig 13319 bp, 9 predicted proteins | sample OliLakLV19MP6G1_FD_148597 | JGI IMG/M metagenome (GOLD analysis project Ga0163147, IMG submission 148597) | Freshwater microbial mat bacterial communities from Lake Vanda, McMurdo Dry Valleys, Antarctica- Oligotrophic Lake LV.19.MP6.G1 | ecosystem: Environmental > Aquatic > Freshwater > Lake >...
CCGCTGTCGGGAATCGGCGAGAAATGGCCACGGACGCTGAGGCGCCGCGCGCCCGCGATGCCGAAATCCCACTCGCGAACGTCCGATCTGCGCCCAAACTGGCGCTTGCGCGACCACCGCCTACTCGACAGACTGTTCGAAAAGGGCGTTTGAAGTTCCTATACTTTCGGCGGCAAGCTCAAGCGGCGCGAGAAGATTTCGGGACGGCTCGCTGACGCACTGGCCTGGCTGTACCTGGCCTCGTGTGCGCTCAAGCGTTACCACGACGAACCCAGGACGACGGCCCACTTGCATCTGGTGCGCTGGAGTTGCGAGCACGCGCTGTACCGCATCCAAGAAGCGCTGCTGGGCGTGATCGAGAATTTTCCGGTGCGCTGGATCGCGGGGTTGATGCGCCTGGTGGTGTTTCCGCTCGGCGCGCGCTTCCGTCCGCCCTCGGATCGCGTCGGCGGCCGCGTGGCGCGCGAGTTGCTGGAAGATCGCGACGCCCGCCTGCACCTGACCGCAGACATCTTCGTGCCGGCCCCCCACGAGCCCGGCCTGGGCATGCTGGACGCGGCGCTCGACCGTGCGGTTGGCGCGATCCCGATCGAGACCAAGCTGCGTGACCTGGTGCGCGCGGGGCAGCTTGATCGTTCTCCGGGTTACATGCTCGACGACCATGCACTCGCTGCCGGCCTCATCACCCAAGCCGAGTACGACCACCTCAACGCGGCACGCGACGCGCGCGACGAGGTGATCCAGGTCGATGCCTTCGATTTCGAGGAATACAAGCGGATTCACTAGATTGGCATTAGGGGGCGGACACTTGAACGCGATCTGGTACTTCGACTTCATCTCGCCCTTTGCCTATTTGCAGTGGCCGAAGATTCGCCGCCTTTCGCAGCAGGTCGCGTTCGAATTTCGTCCGATTCTGTTCGCTGGCCTGCTGCAGCACCATGGACACAAGGGCCCGGCAGAAATTCCCGGCAAACCCGAGTTCACCTACTGATTCGTGCAGTGGCGCGCGGATCGCGATGGCGTGGCGCTGAAGTTTCCGCCGGCGCATCCGTTCAATCCTCTCGCGGCATTGCGCTTGTGCATCGCCGCCGGCAGCAGCGCGGACGCGGTCGAAGCGATCTTTGCGCATCTCTGGCGCGAAGGTCGCGAAGGCGACACTCCGGAGTGCCTCAGTGACGTCGCCGCGGCACTCGGCATCAGCAGAATCGAAGCCGCACTCGCGCGTCCGGAGGTCAAGGCGAAATTGCGCGCGAACTTCGAGGCGGCATTGGCCGATGGCGTGTTCGGCGTGCCCAGTACCGTCGCGCGCGGCGAGGTGTTCTGGGGCAAAGATGCAACCTTGATGTTCGAGGACTGGCTCGACGATCCCGTCGCTTTCGAGAGCGACGCGCTGCGCGCGCTGCGCGCGTTGCCCGAGGGCGCACGGCGCGCTTGAAATCTCCACCCTGCCGCGCCCGTTGCCGGGCGCGGCAGGGTGGGGTGGGCGTCAGGTGCGTTTCCGCAGCGCGAACCCGGCGAGCAACCCGATCATCGTCAGCAACAGCCAGCGGCCGTAGTCGTCGAGCGCCGGAACTTGCCGCACCCCGGCCGGCACCGCGAACCCCTGGAAGAATGCCGGCCCGCTCAGATCGGCGATGCTGCCGTTGGCGACGAGATCGTCGTCGCCCGGACCGCCATCGGTGAGAGTGAAGGTCGCGCTGGCGCCGCTGATTACGGCCGGGTACTGGTACCAGTGCGAACTCGGGTCCGCGAGCGTGCGGCCATACTTCCAGAACACGGTGCCTGCCGGCAGTGCTTGCGGGTAGGTGACCGCAAAGTTCAGCGTCGCTCCAACAACGCAGTTGGCAATGGTGCTGGCGAAGACACCGTGTGGGAAGACGTAGCCGCCCGGCGGCAGCGGCTGCGGCGTGGCCACCGGCGCGGTGCCGGCCACGAAGCCGCAGGGATCGCCGCCACCGATGAACACGACGTTCTGGATCCCGCTGCCGGTCGTGGTCGGAGCATTGAAGGTCTTCACACCTGATGCAGGCGCATCGTCATCAGTGATCGTGAGAACAGCGGTGCCCGGCCCGCCCAGCACCGCGCCGCCAGTCGGCAGGCTCAGCGTCAGGCTCAGCGTCTCGTCGGGCTCGTCGGTGCCGTCGTTGTTGATCGGCACGCTGAAGGTCTTTGCCGCCACGTCGGTATCCAGCCAGGACAGCGTGCCCGCGGCGGCCGTGTAATCGCTACCCGCCGTGGTGGCGCTGCCGTCAGTGGTGGCGTACGTCACGCCCACGGGACCGCTGCTGCCGCCGGTTCTCGTCACCGTGATCGTCGCGCTGACACCGGCTTCACCCACCGTATACGTCGCTGCAGAGAACTGCAGCGCGCCGTTCACCGGCGGCGGATCGTCGTTGCGGATGGTGGCGCTGGCGGCAAAGTCGCCCGCCACCGCATTGGTCACGCCCGCCAGCGTCACATCGAAGGTCTCGTCGGACTCGAACGCGGTCTCGCCGGTGACCTGCACCGTCACGGTGACCAGGGTCGATAGCGCCGGGATCGCGAACGGCGCCGCACTCAATGCGGTGTAGTCGCTACCAGACGTCGCGCTGCCGCCGCCCGTGCTGGCCGTGAAGCTCACCGCTTGGGTGCTGGCATGGCTCAGCGTTGCGACGAAGCCGAACGGCGTGTCACCCGCGTTGCCCTCGTCGGTCGGCGTCACGTCGGCGAGCGTGAGCGTCGGGATTGTCTCGTCGTCGGTGATCGTGCCCACGCCCTGGGCATCTGCAATGCTGGTGCCGGCGCTGTTGTTGCTCAGGTTCAGCAGCAGCGTCTCGTTGCCCTCGAACACGTTGTCACCCAGCACCGCGACATTGACCGGCAGGCTGGCCACGCCGATGCCGAAGTTCAGCGTCATGGTCGGGATCGCGGTGTAGTCGCTGCCGGCGATCGCCGTGCCGTTGGCGGTGGCGACATCGATGCTGGCTGCCAGGGTGGCGTCGCTGCGGCTGACGGTGAACGTGAGCAACGGACCACCGGCATCGGTCTCGGCCACCATGGGATCATCGACCGTGAACGCCGGCGGCGGGCTGTCATCGTCGGTGATCGTCGCCACGCCCGGCTGCACGCCCAAGCTGGCGTTGAGCGGATTGCTGAGGCCTACGCTGAACGATTGTTCGACCTCGAAAGTGTCGTCTCCGACCAGGGTGAGCGAGATCGTTTGCTGCGCGACACCCGCGGCGAAAATGAGCGTGGCGCTGAGAGGATTCGCGCCCGCGAGATAGTCCGCGGGGGTCGTTGCGCTGCCCGCAATGGCAGCGTAATCGACTTCGGCGGCAAGCTCGGTCAACCCCACCTTGCTCACGGTGAACACCAGCGGCGCGTTCGCATCGGTTTCGGTTGCATTCGGACTGTCGATGTTGAACACCGGCGGCGCGTCGCTCGCGGCGATGATGGCGTCCGCGAAGTTGCCGCCGATCGGATTCAAGGCTCCATTCACCGGGTTGGTGAGTGAGGCCCGTGCCGCTTCGGCTGGTTCGTGGATCGTATCGTTGACGGCAAGCACCGAGATCGTGCCGGTCGTGGCACCGGGCGGGATGCTGACGGTGCCGGTCAGCGGATCGACACCGGCGGCGATGTCTGCGAGCTCGGTAATAAGGAAACCAAAAATAACGGGCGTGACCGCATAGTCCACGCTGACGGTGAACTCCGACCCACCGTTGCGGGTGACGGTGTACACGAGCTGATCGCCTTCGACCGCATTGGCGGCGCTGATCGTGAGCAAGGGCGCGCTGTCGTCGTCGGTGATCGTCACCTGCGCCGCGGACGGCGTGCCTTCCACGGCGTTGTCGGAGGAATCGATGGTGATATCGAGGCTGAGCGACTGGTTCGGCTCGTCGATGGCGTCCTGCACGATCGGCAGGGTGACGAGCTTGTCTTCGGCCTCGCCTGCCGCCCAGGTCAGGGTGGTGGCGCTGAGCGCCCCATGGTCGGCGGCCTGGGTGGTCAGATCGGTCAGCGTGAGCGTGATGCTGGCCGCGCCGGCGCCGATGCGTGAGACCGTGATGCTGGCATTCCCGTCGCTCTCCGCCACCACGTAGTTGGCGGAGGAGAAGACGATCTGGTCGGGGATGGCGGCCGGCGCCGAGTACTCGGAGGTGTTGTTAATCGGGCCATCGTCGTTCGGATTGCCCGGTGGAACGGGTTCCAGCGGCGGGATGTCGGCGATATTCTCGTCGATGCGCGTCGCGGTCATCACGATCTGGGTGCCGCTGGTGTTGCCGGCGGCGATGCTGCTGGTGCACAGCGCCTGCGCATTGCAGGGGCCGCTGCTTACCGGCGTGCCGGTGGCATCGGTGCTGACCTCGTCTTCCGACAGCCACCGTGCGTCGTCGTCGCTGATCGAGTAGAAATCGATGCGGAAGGTGGCGTTGCGGAACGAAAACAGAGTCCACTGCACATTGGTGTTGCCGGCACTGAAGCCCGGTGAAGTCGCGCCCGCGCAGGTGCCGACCCCGCCCGTGCTGCAGATTTGCGGCGCGTTCTGGCCCCAGTTGGCGTAGTCGAGCGGATTGACGTCGGTGTCGTCGTCGTCGATCGGATCGGGCACGTCCTGTCCCAAGAGATTGTCGCGGTCGAGCTCGATGCCGATGAAGTTCGCCGGCACGCCGTAGATGCGGTTGCGCCGCAGCAGGTTGCCGAAGGCGTTTGCGCCTTCCATGCGGATGCCACTGGCGCCGGGCGAGGCGATGATGTTGGGGCCGAACAGCGGGGCGTCTCCATCCTGGAATCCGACGATATTGCCGCCGGAGTTGATGAGCCGGATGCCATAGCCGTCGTTCGGGAACGTAAGCATGTCGAGATAGTCGCGACCGATGCGGTTGCCCTTGAGCACGCTGCCATTAGTGAAACTGCTGCGCAGCAGGATGCCGTCGCCATCGTTGGCGCCAACTGCGTTGGCGTCGAGGATGTTCGCGCCGCCGATGATGTGGCTGCCGTTGCTGACGTTGATGCCGTGGCAGAGATTGCCGAGGTCGAGAATGGTGCCGCCCGTGGGCGGGAATTGCGCCACGCCAATCAGGTTTCCAACCACGATCGTCTTGTCGCTCTCCGCGGCTCCGCCGCTGTTCGTGATTGCGATGCCGCCGTCTTCGTCTTCGGGGCTGAATGGTGGGAGGCCATCGGGGTCACTCCACGTCCCGCAACGGTTGAAGCCGATGAAATTGGCGGCCACGACCGCAGACGTCCCAGCCGCGTTGCCGGCACTGGGCAACGTCGCAAGGAAGACACCGCTCTCGAAGTTGCCCCAGGTGCTGGGCCCGAGGCTGAGCGGGTTCGGCACATCGATCGGGTTCGGCAGACCGATGAAGTTGCCCCCGACCACATTGGGAAAGTCCACTTCCCCGGCTGTGATGCTGACGCCCTGCCCCTCGTTGGCGGCGATCACGTTGCCGATCACGAAGTTGAGTGCGGCCTTGATCTCGATCGTGACACCGCTGCCGTCGCCGGTGGTGCCGGTGCCGTTGGGCACGGTGTCGGTGCCCAGGGCATTGGTGCCGATGCGGTTGCCGGCGAGGATCACGCCCGCGGTCAGCACTTCGCCGCCCATGCCGTCCAAGCCGCCGGCGATGCGCACGCCGGCGTCGCCGTTGCCCGAAATCACGCTGTTGGTGATCGCGATGGCGTTGTCCTGCCCGAGCAGCGCAGTCGCAGCGGTCACGAAGGCTGTCGGATTGGTGCCGAAGGCGGTGAAAAGCTCGCCGAACGAACTGATGCCCAGCGCGGACAGCAGGTCGTTGATGTCGCTCAGCACCGGCGGCAGCTTGCTGACGGTGTTCTGGATGACGATGCCGTTCTGGTTGCTGCCGGCGGCCGCCGTGCCGGCCGCGTTGAGACCGATCCAGAGGTTGTCGAGGATGTAGGGCGTTCCGTCGAGACTAATGCCTGTGCCGCCGGCATTCATCAACTTCAGATTGGTCACGCTTGAGCCGCCAGTGAGCGAGGCGGTGTTGTCGAACGTGAGCAGACCGTTGTTGGCGGCGTTGATGGCCGTCAGCGGAGCACTGCCGCTCACGTTGCCCTCGATGTCGACCGGATGCATGATCGACGGCAGGCTCATCGACAGCGTGATCAAGTTCAGTCCAGCCAGGAATTCGATCCGGTCCCGATTGGCGTTGAAGTTTGCCTGCTGGATCGCGGCTAGAAAGGTGCAGTTGTGCGGCGCCGCCGGGTTGTTGTCGACATCGCAATCCGGGTCGTTGAGGTCGAAGTCCTGCACCGTTCCGTGATTGGTAATCGCGGTCTGGTCATTGAGGATGACCCGGAAAGTCGCCGCGGCGAGCGGCATTGCGATGACGCTCAGAACAACGGCCATCGTGAGGCGGCGCAGCTGCCGCATTTTGTTCGATCGCATCGCACTTGCTCCCCGGGTACGGCACCGGCTGACGCCGGCGTCCATCATTCATAACGCAAGACTCGGCACAGAGGGGACACCACCCCTGTTCCGGCAGGTGGCGCCGGCGTTGCGGTTTGGTTACGGTGCGCGTTGTTCGAGCTCTGCCGATTCAGTCTGTCGACGACTTTCAGGAGTGGAATCATGTGCTTGGCGATTGCGATCGGTCTCGTACTGGCAGCGTCCGGAGTTTTGGCTGCGGACAAGAAAAAGGACGAGGCCCCCAAGTGGGACGTTAATGCCGCCCACGGGCCGACCAAGAAGATCGCCTTCAGCACCGACGAAGGCACCTGGATGGACGTGGACGTCAGCCCTGACGGCAAGACGATCGCGTTCGACTTGCTCGGCGATCTCTATCTGCTGCCGATCGGCGGCGGCAAGGCAAAGCGCATCACGTCCGGACCGACGTTCGATGTGCAGCCGCGTTTCTCTCCGGACGGAAAAGAGTTGTCGTTCACCTCCGATCGCGCCGGCGGCAACAACGTCTGGCGCATCGGCGTGGACGGCAAGCACGCGGTCCAGGTGAGCAAGGAGAAGTTTCGACTGATGAACAATCCGGTCTGGACGCCCGACGGCCAGTACCTGATCGCGCGCAAGCATTTCACCAGCGAGCGCTCGCTCGGCGCGGGCGAGCTGTGGCTGTTCCACAAGAGCGGTGGCGATGGGCTGCAGCTCACCAAGCAGAAGAACGATCAGCAGGACCAGGGTGAACCTGCCGTGTCGCCCGACGGCCGCCATGTGTATTTCTCCGAGGACGTGAGCCCGGGCCCGACGTTCCAATACAACAAGAATCCGCACGACGTGATCTATGCGATCCGGCGTCTCGATCGCGAGACGGGTGAAATCATCAATCTGGTTGCCACCCCCGGCGGCGCGGTGCGGCCGGAAGCGTCGCCCAACGGCAAGCGCCTGGCCTTCGTCAAGCGCGTGCGCGAAAAGAGCGTGCTGCACACGCTGGAGCTCGAATCCGGCGAAGTACGGCCACTGTGGGACGGACTCAGCCACGACATGCAGGAGGCCTGGGCGATCTTCGGGCCCTACGCGAATTTCGACTGGACCCCCGACTCATCAGCGCTGGTGGTGTGGGCACAGGGCAAGCTCTGGCGCGTGGATGCGCGCACCGGCGCGGCGAGCAACATTCCGTTTTCTGCGGACGTGGAGCAGACCGTCGCCGAGCCTCTGCGTTTCACGCGCAAGCTCGACCAGGGTCGCTTCGCCCCGAAGATGATCCGCGATGTCGCGACCTCGCCCGATGGGAAGTCGGTGGTGTTCCATGCGCTCGGTCAGCTCTGGATGAAGCAGCTCCCCGAGGGCGAGCCCCGCCGCCTCACCTCCAATATCGGCGTGTACGAGTACCAACCCAGTTTCAACAGTGTCGGCACCAAGCTGCTCTACACCAGTTGGAATGACGCCGATCTGGTGACGCTGCGCGAGCGCGACCTTGCCACCGGTTCGGACCGCGCGGTCACCAGCAGGAAGGGGTTCTACTTCGGCGCGCGCTACTCGCCCGACGGCAGCCGGATTGTTTATTCCCGCGGCGGCGGCGGCGGTCTCACCTGTCGCCTGTGGTCGGGCGAGCCCGGCATCTACGTGATGCCAGCCGCGGGCGGCGAAGCGATTCGCGTAATCTGCCTTCCTGTCGGATAGCGCCGGCGGTGACGACGGTATGGATGGGCTACGGATGAGTTCGATCACCTACCGCATTGCCACCGGCAAGCACGCAGGGCGCAAGGTCGCGACGCTGCAGACGATCCCCGCCGAAAACGGCTCGCCCGAAGGCGATGCCAGCAAGGTCGGCGGTTTCTCGCTGCATGCGGGCGTCGCGGCCGAAGCGCACGAGAGCCAGAAGCTAGAACGCCTGTGCCGCTACATCGCGCGCCCGGCGATTAGCGAGAAGCGCCTATCGATCTCGCCGCAGGGTAGGGTGCGTTACCAGCTGAAGACGCCGTGGAAGAACGGCGCGACGCACGTGGAGTTTGAGCCGGTGGACTTCATCGCCAAACTGGCGGGGTTGGTGCCGCCACCGCGCGCCCACCTGACCCGCTTCCACGGTGTCTTTGCGCCGAACGCGACGTGGCGCGCGCAACTGACGCCATCGGGGCGCGGCAAACGGCCAGCCACCGACGTGGCATCGGCCGGGGCCAACATCGACGACCGCAGCCCCATTGAGCGCCGGCGTGCGATGACCTGGGCACAACGCCTCAAGCGCGTGTTTGGTATCGACGTGAAAACCTGCATCCACTGCGGCGGCTCGGTGCGCATCGTCGCCAGCATCGAAGAACCCAAAGCCATCCGGGCCATCCTCGACCACTTCGCAAAGCACGGCGCGCTGGAGCCAGCGCACTACCGACCCGCCCCGCGCGCACCGCCCGCGGTGGCCGCGTGACAGCCCGCCGGGCACGATGCCGAAGGCGAAACAAGGCAAGACCACACGAAGCGGCAACGAACCCGCAGGGCCGTGCTCGGCCCGCTGTCGGGAATCAGCGAGAAATGGCCACGGACGCTGAGGCGCCGCGCGCCCACACTGCCGAAATCCCGCTCGCGAACGTCCGATCTGCGCCCAAACTGGCGCTTGCGCGACCACAGCCTACTCGCCAGACTGTTCGAAAAGGGCGTTTGAAGTTCCTATACTTTATCGGGGATCTGTGCGCACGCAAGCAAGCCCTAAGCTCAACATCTCGGCGAAGTTGCCACGCGCTTGCTGGCTATGGCTGTTCTTGCTTGTCTGCTGCTTGCCCGAGGCCCGCGCCAGCATAGATTTGGGGCCACCCGCCACCGCAATCGCAGGGTTAGGCAGCAGCTACCGGGTATTCGGTGTGCGCGATGGGGTACCACAAGCTTCGGTCTTTGCGCTCGCCCAGGATCGGGATGGCCTGGTTTATCTCGGTACCGACGCCGGCCTCGCCCGCTTCGATGGCCGCGGCTTCAGCATTTTGGGGCTACCAATCAGCCAGATCGACCGAGTTCAGCGGCTAGTCGCCGACCCGGATGGCAGCTTATGGATCGGCACTCAGGAACACGGCCTGTTCCGACTGCAGGACGAGCACATCGCGCCGGTCGCACTCGGTGCTGGCAAAAACTCGATAGAAGCCCTGCTACTGGATGCACAACAGCTCTGGGTCGCTACTCCAGATGGCCTGTTTCGCTGCCGGGCACAGCAATGTCATCTGGTGGCGGCAACCCAAAAACTGCACATTGCGACCTTGCTGCGCGGCGAGGAGCAAGGCCGGCCCTGCCTATGGATCGGTACGGCGATGGACGGGCTATACCGGCTGGATGACCCGGATTCGGCAACACCTGTACTTGCCGCATGGCATTTGGGCGAGGTCGATGGGATGCCAAACGATGCGGTGCGCTCGCTGGCCCAGTTCGGCGGCGATCTGTGGGTCGGCACCGGACGCGGGGTGCTTCGCTGGAACCGCGAGCATGCGGTGGTCTACGACCAGCGCGTTGGCGTCAGCAGTGCGGCGCTGGTGATGCGGGTAGCCGAGATCGGCAATCAGCCACGGCTGCAGGTCGGGACCTACGGTTCTGGACTGCTGCATTTTGCTGCGGATGGCAGCTGGCAGCGCGAAATCAGCGCCCAAGGCCTACCCGAGGATTATATCTACGACTTGCTGGAAACCCGCGCGGGCAACGCTGGGGCCACGCTCTGGGTCGGCACCGCCAGCAGTGGGCTGGCGCGCCGTGAACTTGGACGCTGGCGGGTGTTTTCCGAAGCCGAAGGATTGCCACACCGGGTCGTGGTCGGCGTCGGGGAAGTCGAATTGTTCGACAGCACACGCGCCACCTGGGTTGGCACGCTGGCGGGTAGCCGGATCTTGCGCGAAGGGCGTTTCGTTCCGCTGCTTCCGCCGGCCTTGGGCGATGCCGTGACCTACGCGATGGAAAACTATGACGGGGCGATCTACCTCGGCACCTCGCGCGGCCTCTATGCCTGGCATCGCGACGGCAGCGTACGGCTCTTCGACCTCGACAATTCCGCCTTGCCGGGGCTCGCGGTGCTGGCGATCACCCGTAGCCCCCTGTTCCCTGACAGCCTGCTGCTGGGCACCAGTCACGGGGTCGCCGTGTTCCGTCACGGGCAAATCATCCACGAGCACTTTCCCAACCCCGAGAGCCCCGCACGCGTCAGCGCGATAGCGCGCGATGTCGACGGCAGCCTGGTGGTCGGCACCTCAAATGGCTTGTTTCGCTGGGATGCTCACGGACTACACGAACTGCCCGTGCCGTGTGTGGATAGCCGGCGGTTTCTCGATGTGCGCATTGCCGGTAAGGCGATCTGGTTGGGCAGCCAGCGCGGGCTGGTACGGCTGGCCCCGCAGGAGCCGCAGCCCTGCCGGTTCTGGGGGGATCTCAGCTCTGGGCCCTTGGTGTTCCAGCTCGCGATGTTACCGGGCCCAGAGGTTTTTGCTTTCGGCTATCGGGGTGCAACCCGTCTGCGCTGGCCTGAGGGATTTGCCAGCCCGATGCATGTCGAGCATTACGGGCTCAACGATGGCTTAGCGACCCTGGAGTTCAATCGCGCGGCTTGGGTCGATAAGCACCAACAAGTCTGGGCCGGCAGCATCCAGGGCCTGCTGGTGCACGACCCGCAAGCCAGTAACGGCGAACTGCCTGCAAATAACCCACAGCCCCAGGCTGGCACACTGCGTTGGATGAACGTGCAATCGCTGAGTGGCAAGCGCCGTCTGCAAACCGGCGACACCCTGAGCTTGAGCGAGGCCGACGTGAGTTTCGAATATGCCCTGCTTGACTATCGGGCCGAACATCGCCACCGCTACCGGCTCAAGCTCGAAGGACTCCAGGGGGCACGCAGCGAGTTCACCCCGGACAGCCACACTGTGTTCAATCGCCTGCCGCCCGGCAATTACACTGCGCAGCTCTGGGCGCGCAATGCCGATGGTGTCGAGCAAGGTCCGCTGCTTTTTTCGTTCCGGGTCGCGACCCCCTTCTGGCGGCATCCGTTCGCTCTGCTGTTCTATGCCGGCCTGCTGACTGGTTTCGGCGTCTTGATCGGCCGTTTGCGCGCGCGCGGCTTGCGGGTGCAGGCCAAGGCACTGGAGCTGCTAGTCAACGAGCGCACCCAGGCGCTCGCCGTCGCCAATCAGGAACTGCAGCGCGCGGCGGCGACCGACACGCTCACTGGCCTTAATAACCGCCGCTATTTTTCCCAGAGCATTGCCAGCGAATTCGCGCGTTTGCAGCGCCGCGCCACGCAAGGCGACGCTTGCGCCGTGGTGATGCTGCTTGATGTCGATCATTTCAAGCAGATCAACGACTGTTACGGACATAGCGTCGGGGATGCGGTACTGGTCGAACTGGCGATCCGCCTGCAACAAACCGCCCGTACCTCGGACTGGATCGTGCGCTGGGGCGGCGAGGAGTTTTTGATCCTGGCACGTGATCTGCGCCAGCCCGAGGCCGAAGCCGCCGCCCTGCGAGTACTGGGCGCAATTGCCAGCCGGCCGTTCGCATTGGAAGGCCAGACCCTGGAGGTGCGCTGCTCAATCGGCATGGCGCCCTGCCCGCTGCAGGGCTCCGACCCCGAGTCCGCCGATGTCGAGGAGTGCGTACAGTTGGCCGACGCCGCGCTCTATCGCGCCAAAACGCAAGGGCGCAATCGCGTGCATGCCGCAGTAGCGGATACCCAAGGCAGCGAGGTTCTGAAAGGGCTACGCTACCGATGGAAAGTCCTGGGATGAGCAGAGTTGGCACCTTGGGCTGTACTTCGGTCTGTTGTGGGTGCTGATGCTCGGATCAGCCTGGGAAGCGAATGGCCGATCTTGCATCGCCTGTGTACGCAGCGACAACTGTGCGGCAATTCAATCCCGGATGCGTGGCTTGCGTCAGCAACGATCCATTCGGGTGAGCACTTAGTCAGCTTCAATCGGGACTTCAAGAATCTCCTCCCCCGATCGCAGTTCACATTACTGGCCGCTTGACCCCGCCAGCCTAATAAGACCGCTGTGGCCAGGCCGCGAAAAACGCCCACAGCCCACCGAGCGCGGCGGCGCCTGTGGCGAGCGGAACGCCGAAGAAGCGCGGGCCGCCGGCTTCCAGCGCGAACACCAGCGCGCCGACAATGACGAGGCCGCTGCCGAGGATGGCGAGCACCCTCTGGTGCCTGGGCGGCGGAATCCGCGTGAGGTTGAGGGGGCGAAATTCATTAGCTGTGCCAACGGTCGGCTTTCCGAATCAAACAGGAACATCACGATGACCTTCGAACTGATGTTGCGTTTTGTGCTCGGACTCACCTTGGCATTCGGTCCTGCCATCACGTTCACCGATGAAGAATCGGCGGCGCGCGCGATGGTTCGTGAACGCCAGGCAGAAATGGTCGCCGGTGACATCGGCGCATTGCGTTTTCGCGACCCGCTTCAGGCGGGTGGCAAGCGCGGGTTTTGCCAGAGCTGCGGCGCACGCCGCATGGCCGAGAGTGCGCGGCACCTCGTGGAAGATGTGTTCGGCCCGCGCCCGGTGCGGCAATGGGTGCTGAGTGTCCCGGTGCCATTGCGCTTCCTGTTCGCCAGCAAGCCCGAAGCCATCGGCCCGGTGCTGGGCATCGTGCATCGAGTGATACTGGGATGGTTGGCGGATCAAGCGGGCGTTGACCGCGCCAGCGCGGAATGCGGCACGGTGACGTTGATCCAGCGCTTCGGCAGCGCGCTCAACTTGGATGCAAGCACGCAGGGCGCAAGGTCGCGACGCTGCAGACGATCCCCGCCGATAACGGATCGCCCGAAGGCGATGCCGGCAAGGTCGGCGGTTTCTCGCTGCATGCGGGCGTCGCCGCCGAAGCGCACGAGAGCCAGAAGCTAGAACGCCTGTGCCGCTACATCGCGCGCCCGGCGATTAGCGAGAAGCGCCTATCGATCTCGCCGCAGGG
>Ga0163147_10006746_pt1 | contig 13315 bp, 13 predicted proteins | sample OliLakLV19MP6G1_FD_148597 | JGI IMG/M metagenome (GOLD analysis project Ga0163147, IMG submission 148597) | Freshwater microbial mat bacterial communities from Lake Vanda, McMurdo Dry Valleys, Antarctica- Oligotrophic Lake LV.19.MP6.G1 | ecosystem: Environmental > Aquatic > Freshwater > Lake >...
TGCTCTTTTCGTCTACACAGTACCTATTCTCAATGATTACTCTTTCGCGGTAGGTGATTCTACTAAAAGTCTTCTTTTTCATACACTCTATATTACTAAAGTGTTGCGATTATTTCTTGAACTTAGGAGTTTAGACTTTGCCGTTAAACAATAATTCTAGTATAATCAAGCATTATCAACCTTCACTACCAAGCGGGGGCTGTGTTATATGCTAAACAAAAAACTACAAAATAATAATGCAAAAGAATCCAGAGCTGATGCTGGGAAAATTGTTATTCGTGGAGCTCGGACGCATAATCTCAAAAATATTGACGTTGAAATGCCGCGCGGCAAAATGATTGCTATTACTGGCCCTTCTGGCTCAGGTAAGTCTTCTTTGGCTTTCGATACTATCTTTGCTGAAGGGCAACGTCGCTATGTTGAATCACTTTCTCCATATGCCAGACAATTTCTAAACAAATTACAGAAACCAGACGTTGATGAAATCAGTGGTCTTTCACCGGCAATTTCTATCGACCAAAAATCAGCTTCGAGAAACCCACGCTCGACTGTCGCAACTATTACTGAGATCTACGATTATCTTCGTATCCTTTATGCTCGTGTCGGACAACCTTACTGTCTCGATGTCGATGTGCCTATTATGAAGCTCTCTCAAGATGAGATTTTAGGCATCATCATCAGGTCAATTGAAACTAAAGAAATTAAAGAAGCTACCATCAAGCAGTCACAAAAAGTAATGGGGATTGAACTTTCAAAGGGTCGAGTCTCGATTTTTTCTCCGGTAGTAGTGGGACGCAAAGGTGAATACTATCAACTACTTTATGATCTATTGGGAAAGGGTTATGAAACTGTCAAAATTGATGGTGTTATTAATCAGTTGAGAGAAAAAATAATTCTCTCAAAAACCCACCGTCACGATATCGATGTCTTAATAGACGAAATATATGTTAGCGAGTTCACCGATGATCCTAAAGGCTCTCATGAACGTTTATCAGAAGCGGTCGAACGCGCGCTTCATGAATCAAACGGGTTAGTAAAAATTGAAAGTCCTGATGGCTCACTCCGAACTCTATCTGCTAAGTTTATTTGTCCAATTGACGGTTCCTCTTTTCCTGAAGTTGAACCACGACTTTTCTCTTTCAATTCACCATACGGTGCCTGTCCAGAATGTAATGGACTGGGAGTAGTTGGAATCTTCCAAAATGATGAGTGTCCAGTTTGTGAAGGTGCGAGACTACGTCCTGAAGCTTTACGTGTCTACCTCGGAGGAGATGGAAATAAGAACCTCGGTATCAACATCGTCGCGTTTACCCAAATGACAGTTGAAGATGCCACTAAGTTTATTGATGGCTTAAAATTATCTAAAAAACAACAGGATATTGCCTGGCCAGCCTTGCGAGAGATTATTGAACGGCTACAATTCATGAACAATGTCGGTATTCAGTATTTGACCTTAGATAGAAGGGCTAACACTCTCTCTGGCGGTGAAGCACAGCGTATCCGATTAGCGTCTCAGTTAGGATCTGGGCTCGTAGGAGCCCTTTATGTACTTGATGAACCGACTATTGGACTTCATCAACGAGACAATGATCGCCTGATCAAGACTTTGACTGAATTACGTGACCTCGGGAACACTATTATTGTAGTAGAGCACGATGAGGATACTATTTATGCCGCTGATTATCTGATCGACATTGGCCCAGGAGCCGGTGTGCACGGTGGGGAAGTGATGGTGGCTGATTATCTCGATAAACTTTTAGCTGCGCCAAAAAATACTACAAAGTCAGTGACGCTTGATTACTTGCGTGGTGATAAAAAAATTCCTGTCCCAGATAGACGCGAAAGCGAAAAAGGTGCTATCAAAATCCGTGGTGGCAAGATTTTTAATATTAAAAATATTAATGTCGATATCCCTTTAGGTAGACTAGTTTGTGTTACAGGTGTTTCTGGTTCTGGAAAATCATCTTTTATGTATGAAATAGTTGATCGTAACCTCAAGTCACGTTTAGAAAAGAAATTTCGCAACACTAAGACTTATAACTGCACCACCTTCACGGGTACTGAATATTTAGGCCGTTCAATTTTAATTGACCAGTCACCTATTGGTCGGACTCCGCGCAGTAACCCAGCTACTTATACTGGGGCCTTTACCCATATTCGTGACATGTTTGCGGCTTCAGGCGAAGCTCGTGCGCGCGGCTGGAAACCAGGACGTTTTAGTTTCAATGTTAAGGGCGGTCGCTGTGAAGCCTGTCAGGGAAATGGTGAGATTGCTGTTGAAATGCACTTCCTGCCTACTGTCTACGTTACCTGCGACATTTGTGACGGAAAACGCTTCACTAAAGAGACACTAGAAGTCACGTATCGTAAGAAGAATATACATGAAGTTCTGCATATGACCATCGAAGAAGCCCATCAATTTTTTGCGGAAGTACCTGCGATTGAGGAACGTCTCGGCTCTCTTATTGAAGTTGGTCTCGGCTATTTGGAGCTGGGACAAAGTGCGACCACCTTATCTGGCGGTGAAGCGCAGCGGGTAAAAATTGCTTCAGAACTATATAAACCACACACCCAAAAGACTCTCTACATGCTCGACGAGCCAACTATTGGCTTGCATTATGATGATGTCAAAAAGTTAATTGAGATTCTCCAAAAACTAGTTAATCAAGGCAATTCAGTGATGGTAATCGAACACAATCTTGATCTGGTGAAATGTGCCGACTACATCATCGATATTGGACCAGAAGGTGGACTAAAAGGAGGTGATATTGTAGCAAAAGGCACACCAGAGGAAGTAGCTGCCAACAAAAATTCCTACACCGGCCAGTATTTAAAGAAGGTGCTGTAAAAAACGAACCATCCTCTGTAATCGGCCGAAGTTAAAATCGCTTGAACCTCAGGACTAGCATGAATCTGGGCGAAGATTTTGAGAAAATTAGGTGCCGCGTGCACCGTTACAGCAATCGGGTCTAGCCTGTTCATGGCTTTTTCCTTTTTGATGAAGAAAAACAGGATGGTAGGAGTCTCTAAAAGCTGTTAGTATCATAAAAATGGACTTAACCCAACTAAAAAAGACTCCACTTCCTAATACTCCTGGAGTATATTTCTTCCTAGATAAGCGAAAAAGGATACTTTATATCGGGAAAGCGACTTCACTCAAAAATCGAGTACAGAGCTATTTCACTGCTGATATCCTAGAAAAACGATCGGCTTTAATTGCAAAAATGGTGATGGAATCTACAACGGTTGATTTTACTGAAACTGACAGCGTGCTCGAAGCTTTAATTCTCGAAACTAATCTAATCCGAACGCATAAGCCCTACTACAACACCAAGAGTAAAGATGACAAAAGTTACAACCACATCATTATTACCAATGAAGAGTGGCCTCGTGTCCTCGTGGTTCGCGAACGAGATATTTCCGAGAAATTTTTGCCTGAGGAAATCAAGTCCATCTTCGGCCCCTTTGCAAGCGGCCAGTTATTGAAAGATGCTCTAAATATTGTCCGCAAGTTATTTTGTTTTTATGATACCAAGTATGCTATTGGTACTGAAAGAACCAAATTGGCCAAAGGTACTATCGACTTTAACCGCCAAATTGGACTCTATCCAGACCCAGAAAAGAAGCAAGAATATCAAACCACTATCAGACACCTGCGTCTCTTTTTTGAGGGAAAAAAACAAACAATTCTCAAGGAGCTAGAAAAACAAATGCATAGCTTGGCCAGGACGCAGTTATTTGAAGAAGCTAACAAAATAAAAAAACAAATCTTTGCGCTGAAACATATTGAAGACATCGCTCTACTTAAAAGAGAGACTTACCGTAATGTAAACACCGGGGCACGTATTGAGGCCTATGACATCGCTCACAACCAAGGTAAAGAAATGGTCGGGGTCATGGTAGTAGTACAAGATGACGAGCCAAAACGAGGGGAATATCGCAAGTTTAAGATTAAAACTCAAGATAAGGCCAATGACCCAGGAGCGCTAAAAGAAGTTCTCAGACGCCGTTTTGGCCATTCTGAGTGGGAATATCCGGCCTATATCGTGGTTGACGGTAACGACATTCAGGTACGGGCAGCCCAAGCGGTCTTAATCGAACTTGGTTTAAAGATTACGATTGTGGCGGTAGTGAAAGATGCGCGACACAAAGCGGCTCGGATTCTGGCTGATAAGGAAACTTTAGCAAAGTATAAGTTTGCCATTCTGCTAGCTAACGCTGAGGCGCACCGTTTTGCCATTGGTTTTTACCGAAGATTGGCCCGTAAAAAATTATTATCATAGAACGACACGTTGATTCACTTGGTGTGATAATATATTAATATGAATAACAGACAAATTGCTGTCTTAAGAGGGGGACCAAGTGAGGAGTACCAGGTATCCATGAGTACTGGCTCTGAAGTACTGTCAGCTTTGTCGCGTCTTGGTTACAGAGCCAGAGATATTACCATCACTAAAAAAGGTGACTGGCTTGATGGTGGGAGAGTGCGGGCTCCAGAAATTATTCTAGAGTCGGTCGACTTAGTGTTTATTGCTCTTCACGGTAGCTATGGTGAGGATGGAGATGTTCAAAAAATCCTCCAACGCTTAAACATTCCTTTCACTGGTAGTAGGGCATTTTCTTCAGCTGTCGCCTTCAACAAAGCTCTGACTAAAAAAATTCTCACCGATTTTAATATCTTAACGCCCAGCTGGCGCGAAGTGACAAACGACGAAGAGTTTAATCTTGAAGAAGCTATCAGTGATATTAAATCTTCTTTTGGACCAGAGTATATTGTTAAACCCGTTTCGAGTGGCTCGTCTTTTGGAGTGAGTATGGTTCGAGCCGGAGAAGAATTGGAAACGGTCTTAAGAAAAACATTAGAAACTCATGACCGAGTCTTGGTCGAAGAATTTATTCGTGGACGTGAAGCAACCTGCGCCACTTTAGAATATTTCCGCAACAGTGATTTATATGTCTTTCCTAGTATTGAGATAATTCCACCCAGAGACAGCCTTTTCTTTGACACTGCCGTCAAGTACAACCGTCAAACTATGGAGATTTGCCCAGCACGCTTTTCCTACGGCGAACGCGTCAAGCTGGCTGAGGTGACTGCTTTGGTACATCAGACCCTTGATTTATCTCAGTATTCTCGTAGTGATTTTATTATCAACAATCATGGGGTTTATTTCTTAGAGGTTAATACATTACCGGGTTTGACGAATGAATCACTTTATCCCAAAGCCGCTGCCGCGGTGGGGTTAAATTATGACCAACTTATAGTACACTTAGTGGAAACAGCGAAAGTTTAGTAACTTATTTATATTATTATGGAAGGATCAAGACATGAAAAAGCAGCCGTCACCGTCGCATCATACGTAATTGGTTTTATAACCGCATTTCTGCTGTATGCCAATATCAACACCCCAAACCAGCAAAGTTATGTTTTGCCAACAATACCAGGGGGTAATATGGCCGCAGTAGCCGCAGCTGTGCCAACAGATGCAACGGCGGTTGTGCCAGACGTTGCCGAAAAAGCGAGTCTCGAGATTACCTATCTTGATGGTAAGCTTGAAGTCTCAGTTGGTGATACAACTAACTTACTTTCTTTCAACCCTGAATTGTCTGAAGAAAATATTGATACCACTGATATCATACAAGGATATCACTTCGGCGAATTAAAATATTTCCTCTCAGAAGATAAAAGCTTTGTGTTTTTCTGCGAACAACATGATATAGAAGTGTCCACCTGTTCCGGCTTCGTTTACGACGTTAAAGGGAGCAGAATTTACCCAGTTATTAAAGACGGTACACCAGTAGACATCTCAGAGCGTAGCGCTAATGAAGCAATCTGGACACTGTTTGGCTTAAAGATTGGAGCTCACTACTCAGCCAATCCAAAGGCACCATGGGTTCTAATTTCAGATGACTCACAGCTTGACTTACAGTAGGGCAACTCGTATTATAGGCGAGATTAATTTACATTAGTTTTTGCCCATAATCTGGGCCCGTAGCTCACTTGGTAGAGCGCCTCATTTGCACTGAGGAGGCAGGGAGTTCGAATCTTCTCGGGTCCACATCGACACTTTAACAAAAGCCGCCCTTAAGGGCGGCTTTTGTTAAAGTAGAAAGCAAAATAGTTTGCTTTCGGGTCGATGTGGAAGCCGCAGCGATGCCGAAGGCAAGCGAGGCGGGGTCGAGAGTACTTACTAGATTTAGAGCGTAGCGAATAAATATAGCCAGTAACTCGTGACCTATCTATAATAAAAACCACCTAACTTTGCATCACAACCCACACATCCATCCTATAAAGGACGGTCTTTTTCATTCGTGGACCCGAAGTAATGTGCAAAAGCACCTTACGTGAAGATTCAAAGCCGGATTGAGCTAGATTGCGAGCTTGCGAGTAATGTAGCCAATTTGGGTACTGGGCCTGTTAAGGACCGAATCTTCTCGAACTATTCTCAAAATATGCTTTATGCTAAAATACCTCCAATGCCAAACCTGCATTCAGCTATCACCAATTTTGGAAAAACCGTAACGCAAATTATTCATTTTTCAAACGGAAACAAAAGAACCTTCAGTGGCATTATTACTGAATCTATAAAGCAAGGAGAGTTTACTAAGATGATGCTAAAGGATGGAAGAATGTTAATGATAAACACTGCCAATGTTGACTGTATCGAAGTCTTCGACGAAACTATCGACAAACAAATGTCATAACAAAATCATTTCCTCGCCATTGGCTGACATAGGATCTATCGGAGTAAATCTGTCGTATCTAGGCTATTCTAGACAGAACGAGGAGCAGGGTATTGATTACGTCACTCTTTCCTCTGGTAAGTTCAAAGATTATACTAACCCAGATAGACCACTAACACTGAAGAGAGAGCTCTATTAGAGCGAGATTTATCAATTTGGCATGATGAGCCTGTGAATCAAGTAGCTAAAAACCGTAATTTACCAGTCGAAGAAGTGGCCAAGCTAGCTGATGGATCGTCGATGCCTTCAAGACTCGCCCTGGAAGCTAAGCTTATCGATGCTCTTGGTGATAAAGAAACAATCAGACAATGGTTTGCCGAAAAACTTAATATAACTCCAAAGGAAGTGTATTTTGCGAATAAGTACCCATGCTGTCATCAAATTAAAGTTATTTTGCGTTCAGTATGAAATGTGGCATCAAAGAAGGGGGTAATGATACCTGACACCATTACCTGGGCTAATCTTTTCAAAGATCAGTATTTTGCTAATGAAACAGGTACAGTTGGGCAAGGAAATTTTGGAATTGGTGCTATAGCCAATGCTCTTATTGCTGATTTACCTTTAAGAAGGCAGGCGGAAATAGTTAGAGAGATAAACTTACTTTCCGAACAAACAAATAAGATTGAGGCAAACTACAAACAGAAAATCGCTGATTTAGAAGAACTGAAAAAGTCTTTATTAACTAAGGCTTTTGCTTGGGAGCAGTAAAACACAAAGTCCGCGCGAGTGGCGCGGACTTTGTGTTTTAGTGCCATTTACCATTTGCTGTCATGTGGGTGGTGAGGTTTGGTAGCTAACATTGTTCCTAGTCCGATTCCAGCGTCAGCTTTTTGATGCATTTGCTGTATTGCATTCAAGCTATTCTTTTGGGTGGAGTATAGGTAGTGCGTGCCCTCACTAAACTTTACAGTGAAGGTTTCAGCTGTGTATTCATATGAGTCGACATTTGAATTGCCTGATAGATTTTTGTATTTTGTCATAGTTCTAATTTTTTTATTTAATAAATTATCGTCCGTTTTTGTAATTATGTTCTTTCTACTGAAACTGTCAACAATTCGACTAAATGCGCTTGACTTCTTTACATAGTTGCATATACTTGGTCGTATGACCATGTATATGCAAAAATTATTGAAACAGTTACGTAGCAAACATAAATTATCACAAGAACAAGTAGCTATCGCCATAGGTGTGTCGCGTCCCACTTATTCAGCTATCGAGGCTGGTATACAAAAACTCAACACAGAGGAAGTGCAAAAGCTCGCCAACCTTTACGCTGTAGGAGTGGACGATTTGCTCTCGGGGCATATTCCTGACATCACCAAATACAAGCAGATGATTTTAACTTACCTGCGAATGGGTCTATCAATAGACGGGAAAATTCCCAAAACAAAATTGGCGAAGCTGCTTTATTTAGCCGATTTCGCTTGGTTTTATGATCATACTCAAAGTATGAGTGGTATGCAGTACCGCAAGATTGAATATGGTCCAGTGCCAGATACCTTTTTTAGGGCGCTCGATGAGCTGGAGGAAGATGGTAAAATTGAAGTCGACCGCAAGACTGATGAAAAAGAGCGCACTATGTTTTTGATTAAAGAAGCAGAATCAAACAGTAATGAAAAAATAACTACTCTTAGCTGTGGTGAGGTAAAGCTTATGAAGGAAATAGGAAAAAAATGGAAAGATAAAAAAACTAAAGACATTGTAAACTTTACTCATAACCAACTCCCTTACGCTCTTTGTCGCCAAGAGGAAATTATCCCCTACACTCTAATAATTCAAGAAGATCCCGATAAGGTGTTTTAGACCACATTTATGCCAAGCAATAATTCCGTTGAGATTGAACCATTTGCCGCTAATCACTTTGTAAAGTCTTTTGAAAAGAAACACAAACAACACTGGACCACTACGTTTCTTTCAATTATTGACGGGCTGAAACGTATCGAATTCCTTTTACAGACAAACATAGCCGAGACTATCTGTATCGCGGGGGAAATTAAAATAATCAAAACTCAATTTCGTATTGATGGTACCAAAGAATCTGCCATGTCTTCTGGTAATCGCTGTATTGTGGCGTGGCATACTGATAAACAAAAAGTGGCCGTGCTCTTGGTGTACTGTAAAACGGATATTGTAGCCCGTAATGAAACCGCTGCCTGGAAAAACCTAGTCCGTAAAAACTATGTGCAGTACTATCATTTAATATAGGGGTAATGGTGTCAGGTACCATTACCTCTCAATATCCAAATAAAATTGCGACACACTTTTTAAGTTTATATTGAGGTTAGTATGGGTAGAAACTATTAATGCTACCTAAAGTATTTAGCTCAATAAACAATAACTTGCATTTGTGAAGTCCTAGTGATAGAAATGATGTCTCATGGAATCATTTTTAATGTCAATCAGCTGGCTTGAGCCTGAAACAGCAGTTTTTATTATAGACTTGTTTATAGCTATAGCGCTAGGAACCCTAATTGGAGGTGAGCGAGAGTTGCGTGGTAAAGACGCCGGTATTAGTACTCATTCATTGGTGATCTGTGGCGCAATGCTATTTACCTATATGTCGATGACCGTAGATCCGGCTTCAGAATCACGTATTGCCGCCCAGATAGTCACTGGTATTGGATTTCTTGGTGCTGGTTTGATCTTAAAAGATGGTTCGAGTGTAAAAAACCTAACTACAGCCGCTAGTATCTGGTTTGCTGGTGCTATCGGTATGGCTATCGGCTTTGGTTTTTACCAAATTGCCATTATAGCCGCTCTTGCCTCTGTCTTCATACCAAGATTACCTCATGTAAGCCTAAAACCTGCTAAATTTAAAATAGCTACTAATGAGGAGAAACCAATTGATATTCCACCTACTGATTAATCAAGTGAACTCAGAGTTTGAAAGAAATTATTCTATGAGAATAAACAATTTATTCTAGCTTGCGTTCAACATATAATCTCCTCAATGCCAAACCTACATTCTCCCAGACAGCAATAATATCCTGAAAACAAGAAGACTCTAGTCAACAAACTATAAAGATAAACCTACTAGATAACCCTGACCAAAGTCGTGAAATAACTCATGACATATCAAGCTTAGCTGAAAAACACAAACCCGCCGGGTCCACATACTAGTAGAAGCTCGGTGGGTATTGATTTCTCCTCGGATAAGCCCTTTCGGCGCTACCAGTTAAATGGTATTAAGTGGCGGTCCTAAAATTTATATATGAGCTATAATTAAGTTATGCCAGAAGAAAGACAAATAAGTTTTTTCGAGAAACTATTGAAAGGGGAGATCGAATTTGCCATCTCATTTTGGATCTATGCCGTTTTAGTTCCCGTTGCCAGTTGGTGTTTTCTCTATTTCATTTCTTACGAAGTAAATGATACTTTATTTATCCTTTTATTTGCTGCTGTTTTTTTATTTACCGTCTTGTCCTGGATAGGTGCCTGGAAAGCTTCTAGAAAGTATACTGGCCCTTCAATTTGGCGATACATCTTCAACCTAGTATTTCTTGCCTTTGTTTTGTTGCTGCTATATATACCACTCAGTGATTATTATTTACCTGAACCAGCCGAGATTCAAGAAACTGAGCTCTTTACTTCCAAAGAACCCTTAGACGAAAAGCCCCTTGACTCAAATTGTAATGTGGCTGGTCTAGCCCTCAATGGCGATCTCTACACCTACTACTTTGAAGATTCTTCCAACTCAGACATTGTTTCTGCCGATTCAGTCATCTACGACCTAGAAACTGCCCAATTTGAACCATCAATCGAAGTAATCTTAATGGAGATTGATTCTCCTGGTGGTAGTCCAGTAGCGGCCCAAGAAATCACTGATGTTATAAAGAAAAATATAACTAAGCCGGTAGTGGTCCGTATCAGAGAAACTGGAGCTTCAGCCGGTTACTGGGTAGCTTCAGCAGCTGATCATATCTTCGCTTCAAAGTTGTCCACTGTAGGCGGTATCGGTGTGACTATGTCGTACGTCGATGAGAACCTTCTAAACAACCAGCAAGGCTATACTTTCAATGAAATAAATTCTGGTATATATAAAGATAGTGGCAGTCCTGAAAAGAAGCTAACCGTGGAAGAAAGAGCTCTTTTTCAGCGAGATATAGACATTGTGCATAAGATTTTTGTAGATGAGGTAGCCCAAAATCGTAATCTAGATGTAGCTGTCGTCCAGTCCCTAGCCGACGGCTCCACAATGCTCGGTGAAATGGCTAAAGAGAAAGGCCTAATAGACGAAGTTGGTTTGCATTCTGACGTCCTAACTTTTATAAAAGACACTTATCAAATAGATCCAAACGTTTGTTGGATATAAGTACTTAGACTATAGATTAAGTATATATTATATGGTAATCTTTTTAAGATGAAACTTAACGCAAGCGATAAGGAGACTAAAGACGAGTATTTTGGATCACCATATGCTGTGTTAAATCTCTCTAAAATAGGTCTTAGATACTTTCGTATCTGTATATTAGCCTCAGAGGATTCCAAGGAAAAATTACTTAAAAACTTTATAAATCACCCTAACATTGGGTGGGTATTTTCTGCGGAGGGTTGGTTCAATATCGCTATCGGTATCTGGGCACAGTCAAACAGTGAGATAAATGAAATAAGTACAGCTATAAGGAAAAATCTCGACTCTAAAGATACTATTGTCTATCAATCAGAATTGACTAGTCTTCATGGATTTGGTAACCGTCCGATCAAAAAAAACAACAAACCAATGACGATTGTTGATTCCGTTCAGTGTTCATTTGAACTCAATCATCTTGAGCTTGACTATCTTAAAGTTCTTACTCTAGATAGCTCAATTCCTGACAAGGAGATGTCCGAAATTCTAGGTGTGACAGAAGATAGTATTGTAGAAATGAATCACAAACTAACTAAGGAGGGTATAATTGTTGGCTATCAAGAAAGAATCAATTATAGTGGCTTTTACTTTAAGGTTTTTATTGACTCAATGAGCAGAAAGAATGAATTTTCATTGGAGGAACTGATGACTAAGCTATGGACTGATGTTCGCTGCATTTATGTTGAACGAGCCAACGGAAAGTATGATGTGGAATTCGAAGTTATTCTAGACAATAAATCAGACATTCAAGAATTTCTGTCTGGTTTCAGTGATTATCAAACAGTAATTCTTACTAAAAACCTCTACACCAATCTTTATCCTTTAAGCAAAGTAGCAAATATTAAGCTGATCAAGGACACGCTTTCAAATCAAACGGGTTCAGTTATCGATTTTCGCAATTCAAAATTATGGTACTTAAACCACAAGGCAACAGATGCCTATCTAAATATTTACGAGAACAAAAAATACTTCGAGGTAATGGAAAAAAGTGAACTTGATTTGTTTGATGAGGTGATTAGTTATCTTAAAAAAGATAATCAGACCGCCATCTTTACAGTCATAGACATTGGTAGTGGGGATGGATTGAAAGGAAGGGTCTTCATCGAAAAAATGGGTGAGGACACAGTCAAGGCATACTATCCAGTAGATGTTCAACCAATTGAGCTGGCTGCCGCTCTGCGGGCCAATGCCGAAGGTAAGTATGCTAAACACCCAGTACTACTTGACATTGAAAATTTAACTTCTCGTTTTCCCCTTAAACTTATTCCTGGAGAGAAACAGATATTTCTCTTTTTAGGTGGTACGTACGGAAACTTTAAAAGTGAGGTCATAAATGAATATCTAAAGGAAATTCTTAAAGACCCTTCAATAATCTTCCTAGTAACGATGCCAATTGTGGCTGAATCTAAATCGGAGTTTGAAATTATTGACTCATATGCTAATCCAAACGTGGAAGATATATTTTTTGGACCACTCCTTCAGCTAGGATTCAAAAAAAGTGATTTTGAATTGAATGCCGAAAAACCAGGTTTATATGCTCTGGTGGCAATAGAGGAAAAGAGACTAGTTTCTTCATTTATTCTTAGAAAAACTACTACAATAAGTGGAAGAACTTTTGAAAAAGGGACTGTCTTCAAAATGACTTCTTCTTGGAAGCCTACACTTAAGGAATTTCGGGAGGCTATAGAAGCAGATTTTGCCGTCGAAAATATATTTAGTAATGACTCGATGTCAATCGCTCTTATTAAATCTAGACAATAGAACCAAGATTCATTTCTATAGAATCAAGTAACACTTGTAATAATTATTGAAGCACTTATCAAATAGATCCAAACGTTTGTTGGCTATAAATACTTGGACTATATATCAAGTATATTATATGAGGTAATGGTGTCAGGTAATGGTACCTGACACCATTACCCCACACTTAATTAAGAAACACCTTGCAAGGTATTTGGAGCTTGTTGCAGTTCAGTCTAGAATTTAAGTGTCCCCGTTCTCTGTTTTTGGATATATTGTCCTCATTAATACATGGGCAATTTTTACCCATGTGTAATTAATTATTTTGCGTCCATGGCTATTTTGAAGAGCGAACGTACTGAATTAGCAATGTGCTCGTTGGTGATGGTGACGCCGAAAATCTTACCCGTAATAGAGGCAATGGAAACGGTTTTACCATAGACATAGATATTTGACTTGAGGGGGAAGTCTTCCTTTTTAACCAAT
>Ga0163147_10006747_pt1 | contig 13313 bp, 12 predicted proteins | sample OliLakLV19MP6G1_FD_148597 | JGI IMG/M metagenome (GOLD analysis project Ga0163147, IMG submission 148597) | Freshwater microbial mat bacterial communities from Lake Vanda, McMurdo Dry Valleys, Antarctica- Oligotrophic Lake LV.19.MP6.G1 | ecosystem: Environmental > Aquatic > Freshwater > Lake >...
CGGTCTATATCGAACCCATGGCGACATGGTGTACCAATTGCCGCGCCCAACAACAGATCGTGCGGGAAGCGCGGACACAGTTGGGCGATACCGATTTCGTCTACTTGTCTTTAAGCGTCGAGACCACAATCAGCGGCAGCACGCTGGCACAGTACGCCCAAAACGAAAATTTCGGCTGGACATTTGCCGTCGCCACGCCCGAATTACTCGGCGCACTGGTGGCGCAGTTCGGACGCACGATCAGCAATCCGCCCTCCACCCCCCATTTCATCATCGCGCCGGATGGCACCTTTAGCGCCCTTGCCAGCGGTCAGCATAGCCAAAGCCAGTTGGTCGAAGCGCTCACGGCTGCGCGGGGTGCCTAACCCATGAACCAACTCTTGGAGGCGTTCGGCTTAGGCACGGCGGCGATCCTCACCAATGCCTGTTTACTGCCCCTGTATCCGGGTCTGATCGCGTTCATCGCTGGCACCGCCAACGATGAACGCGCGCGGCGAGCGACGGGCTGGTTAGGCGTGCTGGTGTTGGCGGGCGTCTTGACGATGATGTTGGGGATCGGGCTGCTGCTGTTCGTGATCCAACAGTCTTTTGGCGCGGTGCTCCAATTTGTGCTGCCCGTGATTTATGGCATCGTGATCGTGATGGGCGTTATTTTGCTGCTTGACCGCAACCCGTTCGCACGGCTATCGGTGGGGCAAGCGCCGATTTTGCGCAACCCCTATGCGTCCGCGTTCGTCTACGGCTTGCTGCTGGGTCCGATGACTCTGCCCTGCACCGGTCCGATCATCACGACCGCCTTTTTGCTGGGAGCAAACGACAGCGTCGCCTTAGTCGATGGCTTGCTCTACTTTTTGGCGTTCGGGCTAGGCTTTGGGTGGCCCCTCGCCTTGCTGCCCTTGGTGGCGCTGCCCGTTCAACGGCGTTTGGTGGGGTGGCTAACGCGCCATCACACCTTATTGAACCGGGCATCGGGCATCTTGCTGGTCGCGGTCGGCGTGTTCGGCATCTTGACGGAACTGCTGCCCAACTATGTTCGCGGCTTTTCGATCCCGCCCACAGGCTGGACCCTCTATTGGGGCGCGGTGCTGGTGCTGATCGTCGGTTTAGTCGTGGTGAGTTTGCGTGCGCCTGATGAGCTTCGTTGAGTAAGTCCCCGTGACCCATCTTGCGCGCGGGGATGGCTGGACAAGGCTGTCCAGCCATCCCCGCGAACTTCCACGCTACTGCGTGAGGTGATTTAGGGGGCGGCTTGAAGGCACTGGTAAACATCCACCAAAAAGGCAACAGAAAAGGGATGCTCAACGCCGATAGCAACAAGGAGTGCCATTCGCGGCGTAACATTAACGCTGGTTCTTGGAATCACCTCATTTTTCTACGCACTCTTAAACCCAATGTAAAGAAATATGGTTATCCTTAGGGATGCGCATCGTAAAAATCACCGCCCTCGTTTTTGATGCGTATTATTCTGAACTTGCTCTAAGGAGTTTGACGGATGAAGTTGTTCTCACGTTTTGCCATATTAACGATCTTGATATTGGGTTTAAGCGCTGCTGTTTCTGCCCAAGAAACCCCTTATTTTCCTGAGCCAGACCTGACCAATCCCGCTGCCCCGTTCATCTTCACGCAAAATTATGCTGCTGCGCAAGGCGCGACGGCTGAATGGCGTAAGATGGAGGGCGTCATCATTGATGAAGCCAACCAAAAGCTCTACATGGCGGTTACCCGCACCCGTAACGGCATGTCCGACGGCGCAGGCGATATTCAACTCGAAGAAAATCGTTGCGGTATGGTTTTGGTCGGCGATCTCGATACTTCTTGGAACGTCTCGCGCTTGACCCCCCTCATCATCGGCGGACCTTACGACGAAGCCACCAGCTTGTGCGATTCCGATAACATCTCGGAACCCGATAACGTGCTTGTCGATGCCAATGGCGACCTGTGGATCTACGAAGACACCGATTTGCATGTCAACAACATGGTATGGAAGTATGTGGTCAGCACGGGCGAATTGCTCCGTTTCGCCACCTTGCCTGTTGGGTCTGAAGGCACGGGTCTGAGCATCACCGATAATAACCAACTCTTTTTGAATGTTCAAGACCCCGAAGACACCAGCACTGCCCCCTATGCGGTGGGCACCGTCGGTGTGGTTGTGGGCTATGCCCCGACCGATTCGTTTGCACCGTTGGCGCTTGCCGAAGGCGACGCGCAATTGACTTTGACGATTGCCGCGGGCGAATATCAGATTTTGGCGCAAAGTGGCGTCGCGTTCCCCGGCAGCGAAGTTCGGGCTGGGTATACCCCCGCCCTCAATGGCGAAGACATGGGCGTTGATGTTTGTAACGACCCCGATGGCAACATGTTCTTGCCCCAAAACGAAGCCCAAACCGAAGCCATTTTGTACACCAACTGGGAATGCGGTCCCGGTGGCGTGTCCAAGTTGGTCATGAGCCAGAACGACGACGGTTCGTGGACTGTCGACTCGGGCGAGATGGTCGATTTCGCGTCGGTCAACGGCGTGATTTATAATTGTAACGCCAGCGTCACCCCGTGGAATACCGGTTTGACCAGCGAAGAAGATGCGCCGTTGGATGCCGCGACATGGGTTGAAGAATACGCCGAAGGCTTGAATGCGTATGTCGGTGGCATCGCCAACCCCTACGACTACGGATACATCACCGAACTCATCCCCACCGAAACCGGCACCGAAGTCGTCAAGCACTACGCGATGGGTCGCCGTGAAAATGAACAATCGTGGGTCGCGCCCGATAGCCAGACCGTGTATTTTGGCGATGATGGCACTGATAAGGTTTTCTACAAGTTCATCGCCACCACCCCCGGCGATTTGAGCGCCGGCACCCTGTATGCCGCCAAAGTCACCCAAACGGGCACCGATGGCGTGTCGGACTTTGGGTTCGATCTGGAATGGATCGAACTGGGCACGGGCAACAATGCGGACATCGAAGCCGCTGTGCGCGCGCTCGACGCCTCGGCGTAAGTATTGACGCTGTAAATCCTCGAAGAGAGGGCGGGCACACAGGTACCCGCTCTTTTTTTGCCCCGCGCCGCCACTAAGTGCGCAAGAAACCGCGCGCGTCGCTTCGCCCAATCGCCTACGATCAGGGGGTTGATCGAAGTGAAGGGACGAACAAGATGAACAGTTGGTACACGTTGCAACAGACGACTCAAGCCCATATCGAAGGATTCTATTTGGAACGAGCGATGGATCGCCTGGTCGCAATCGCGGACGACCCCGCTTCGGCTAGACACCAACGACTGCGCGCGCTTCGGGTCTTGATGCTGCGCATCATCCGTCCAAGCACACGCCTACCCGCGCCCCTACCCCTCGAAACCGTGAAACCCTGCTAAGCGCTGATCTCCCACCAAGAATCAAAAACGCCCGCTGGACAAAGTCGGGCGTCTTAAAATTCAAAGTCTAGGGATGGGGGCGCTTGTGCCCCACTCCGTTTTTTGCCTTAGCCCCCCACATGTTCATAACACCAAGCAAATTCCTGTAACCGCAACGATCAGCTTAGATTCCCAGTGGATCCAGCTTTTCGCGCGAGGTCAAGCGGATTTCTTCGGGCCATTGCAATACAAAGCCCATCGTATCGACCAGTACGCGCTGAAAATCCTCTAGCAAATATGGGGTATTACGAATTTGGCGTGGCGTGAGCTGTGCGTTTAAGGCATAAGCCGCCACTGCGCCCGCCGCTTCACCGATATTCCATTCGATGGGATGGAGGCGATAGCAACCGTTAGTGATATGGGTGACACCCAAATTTTTACAGCCCGCCAACATATTTTCTAAGCGCTTGGGGATAAGCGCGCCTAATGGGATTTGATGAGGATAATTGTTGATATCGAGATAATTACGCCGATAGCTAGGGTGCAAATCGATGCGATAACTGCCCACTCCCACCGTATCAAAGAACGGCTCCGCCCCTTTCAGATTGCCCCGCGCCAGCACGCCAACATGCTGCTCTAGTACGGTAAATTCGGCTTGCAAGCGGCGACTCTCGCGGATATAAGGCGCTTTCGCCAACCCATCCAGCGTGCCGGTAAGATCGCCACGCGGGTATAAACCCGAATACCCATAGCCCCCATCGGGACGGGGCGCTTCGGTTTGCATCCAGTAAAGCATCGACAAACTGAGGTCGCGTGCGCCTTGATAATGCCGGCGCGCTTCTTCGGGAGAAACCCCCACCAATGGTCCCAGCCAGTAATCGATCTGGGGCCAATTGACCACAACGGCATCACTTTGATGAAAACCATCGGGATAATATTTGCGGTACAGGATGCGCCGGAAATGCCACAGATCGGTGCCATAGGGTGCGTCGGTATCTTCGACGAAGATCGGACGGGTCGTCGGTTCCAGCGTGATCGGGTCGGAAGTCACCCAACTCAACAACTTGTCGGGCCAAAATCCCACACGATAATCCCGCCAAAAATTGTAAGAGTCCGGCTTAGCGATGGTGTGGTCTTGCCCCGGATAGTAGCTTAGCACAAAGACCCAAGAATGCGCTTGTTGGTCTAATGGATCGGCTTGACCGGGGAGCGCACTTGGCTCACCTGTCTGGGCTTGACTTTCCGCCCCGATGACATATTCGATATCTGCCAATTCGAGGACATCGCCCAGTTCCGTTGCATCAATAACCATATCCGCCTGAATGACGGTGATGATGGCTTGGTCGCGCGGGTCAAGCGCTTGGACGGTCACAGAACGAATGCGGTCATGATCTGTTTCTGCGGCGATGGGTTTGACGCCCAGCATAATCTCGAGTTGACGGTTGGATAGGTAAGGGGCAAGCATTTCATTGAGTACCGCCAAGCCAATACGAGGCTCGTGGCACAATGGACTTACATTGCCGCGCCCCGGATTGAAGGTCGGATTATTCTTCACTTCGGGCAGTAGAGGATAACTGCGTCGGTAGGTTGCGCGCACGCCCTCGCGAAAACGCCGGTACGACGCTGTGCAACCGGTCTGGTGACTGTCGATCCAAGGGTTTTCGTCGGGGGGGACAGCTTGCGCCGTCAACTGCCCGCCGATCCAATCGGTTTCCTCAGTCAAGATGACGCGCGCGCCCAACCGGAGTGCCCCTAGTGCGGCTGCCACGCCACCCGTACCCCCGCCTACAACGAGGATTTGTGTCCGTTTTTCCTGCATGATCTCTCTTTTCGATGATGTCTAGGGGCGATCCAATTAGCCCTTCGTTCCCGATAAAGCAAAACTTTCCACGACCTGCCGTTGCGCAACTGCATAAATGAGCAAAACGGGCAGCACCGTGAGTACCGTCGCAGCAAGCTGAATATTCCACAGGGACTGTCCATATTCGTCAGTGATGCTGCGAAGCGACAGCGGTAGCGTATATAAATCATTGTTGTTGATAAACACGAGGGGTTCGAGAAATGAGTTCCAGCTATACAAGAAAGTGAGGATGGTCACGGCAACCAGCGCCGGACGCGCAATCGGGAGCGCTATCCGCCAAAAAACACCCCAGCGCGTCATACCATCAAGAAAACCAGCCTCCTCTAGATCTATCGGAATGCCCAGAAAATATTGGCGCATCAAAAAAGTACCAACCACCCCATTGGCACCCAATATCGGCAGAATAATGAGGGGAATATGCGTATCGATCAACCCCAATGCCTGCATAAAAGTGAAATTAGGGATGATCGTCACCTCAGTCGGCATCATCAACGCGCTCAACAGCAGCAAAAATAGGAGGTTGCTGCCGGGAAAGCGAATGCGGGCAAAAGCATAACCGGATAACGAGGAGACGATCAGGGTGCCGATGGTCACTAACACCGCAATGTATAAACTATTGAAATAGTGCCGCGCAAAAGGTTGAAAAGCAAACACCTCGGCAAAATTTTCGAGACGCCATGTTTGTGGCAACAACGTCAGCGGGTAGGCAAAAATGTCGTTGGCAGGCTTGAAGGCACTGGTAAACATCCACCAAAAAGGGAACAGAAAAGGGATGCTCAGCGCCAATAGCAACAAATAGAGCAGGAGCTTGTTTTTGTGTTTAGCGATAAACAGCGAGATTTGCCCCATGAGGGATCGCTCTTCACGAAGGTGCGTTGATGAAATCATGTTAGCGTTCATTGTAGATAAACCTCTGCCGCAGCACCCACTGAATCACGGTGGCAGTTAAGACGATGAAAAACAGGACCACTGCCAGCGCGCTGGCATACCCCATGTCAAACACGCGAAATGCTTGAAACCAGATGTAAAAAATCAGTACAGAGGTGGCATTGGCGGGACCGCCATTGGTCATCAGCAGAATATGGTCGAACACTTGGAGGGAGCCGATCACCGTTAGCACCATGACCACCAAGATCGTCGGCGCAAGTTGGGGCAGCGTGATACGGAAAAAGATTTGCCACCCATTGGCACCATCAACGCTGGCAGCTTCATCATATTCGCGCGGGATATTTTGCAATGCGGACATAAAAATAATCATGTTTAAGCCGACGGTTTTTAGGACGCGCGTCACGATCACCGAAGCCATCGCCCAATTGGGTTCACGCAGCCAGTTGGGACCTTGAATGCCGACACCTTCAAGAAACTGATTAATGCCTTGATCCCCCTGAAGCAGAAAGCGCCACACGATGACCCATGCCACAGTGGAGGTGATGACTGGGGCAAAGAACAACGTGCGAAAAAAAATCATGCCGCGCAGTTTGCGGGTCAGCAGAAAGGCGAGCAACAGCGCAAGGCATAAGTTGAGCGGCACCAACCACACAGTGAACGCCAAACTATTTGCCAACACCCGTGGAAAAGTGCGATCTGTTTGCAGCATCGTTTGAAAATTGGCTAACCCCGCTGGCTCCACCACGCCGGTCAGCAAATCCCGATGCTGGGTGCTAAACACAAAGACCGCAAGGATAGGACCCAGCACGAATAAGAAAAATCCGATCATCTGCGGAGCGACAAATAAATAACCGATGGCGGCATCCTGTCGAGCGAGACTCCGGCGATGGCGAGGCGCTTGAGCAGCGTGCATGGTTGACCTTTCATTTGGAAAACATAGCGAGGAGGGCAGCCGAAGCTGCCCTGTGTCAATGGTTATCGTGCCAGCAGTGGGTTAATCTGATCGCAAATGCTGGTCGTGATGGCTTGAATATCCGCATCGGCAACCCACATCTCATCCAATGCCGGGCGAACCAAAAATTCAATCCGTGGGAACTGAGCGCTGGAGGGCAAAACCACCCCATTTTGGATAGCATCGATCACGGCAGATTGCATCAGTTCGGCGGGGATCAGGGGATTGGCTTCGACGAGGGCGTCCGAGTTCAACACGCTTTCGCGCGCGGGGGGGAAGAACTGAGCAATGCGGGCGACATTTTCTTGGGTCGTCATGTAGCGCACAAAGTCGATAGCGGCATCGCGGTTTTGGCTATTGTTGAACACCACCATTGCCGCTTGACCGATCACGGACTGGGTGCCATTGACGCCCGTTGGAAGCGGCGCGATGCTCCACTCAAAGCTTGCCTCTGCCAAACGATTGACACGGCTAAGCTGCCCCATCGTCATGCCCGCGTTGCCGGCATAGAAATCAACTTCGGTACCGGGGGGCACCATGCTTTCATCAACGAAAATCATATCGTGGAGGTATTGTAGCCCCGCTACTGATCCCGGAGAATTGAACAAGCACATGTTGTCTGGCGACCAGCTATCGCCCCCAAAACCACGCATGATCGGGATGAGCGTTGCCCAAAAATTGCCAGTGTAGAGCGCCGCATCATTGCTTTGGAAGCCATACGCTTCGGTATTGTCGGCAATCGCTTTGGCGGCGGCGGCAAAGCTTTCCCACGTCCACTCACCTGTTGCCAATAATTCATCTGGGGTCGGTGTGCCCGCTGCTTCAAAGAGATCGCGGTTGTACAGCACAATAAACGGTGAGGTCGAGAACGGAATACCATACACGGCGTCCCCTTCTGACCACAGCGACAAGGACGATTCACTAAAATCCCCGATGTTATAGGAGTCATCCGCCGACAACGTCGGACCGAGATCTGTCAACACCCCTGATCCTACCCATAAGCGGGCGGCACCTTCCACAATCCAACCGGCATCGGGCGGGTTGCTGCCTGATAGTTGCAAGGTGACATCAGTTTGATAGTCCCCAAACGGGATCGACTCAAACGTGATGGTGACGTTGGGATGTTCGGCGGTATAGGCGGCGGCAATTTCGTTGAAGCGCGCCACTTGGGGACTATCGGCGGCAATCCACAAGGTATAACGCAAATTAATGGGTTCATCTTGTGCGGATACCGCGACGACACCTAATAAAACGAAACACAGGAACACACTCGCGAAAATCGATTTACGAAACTTCATGACCAAAAATCCTTTCACTATTCAAGTTGCGCTGTTGCTAAAGCGCTTAATCAGTGTGATAAAAAAAGGGAACTATCCCCTTTCGGCAACCGAGACAGTGTTTCCGGGAACAAGCTGGCAAGTGAGTACGGTACGATACGGGATCGCGTCGTCACTTTGGTTCTCCAAGCGCTTGACCAGCAAACGAACGGCTTCGCGCCCCATTTCGCGGCGCGGAATCTTGAACGTCGTCCAACTATAACCGCTATCGGCGATAGAGAGCGGGTCACCCAATACAGCGAGCGAGAAGTCTTCTGGACAATGTTTTTGAAGGGTGGCTGTAACGCCGAGCAGTCGTAAGGCGAGTTGATCCGTTTCGACGATAAAGCCAGTGACGCCCTGTTGACTTAAACGGGTGTATACCTGCGCCGTAAAATCACTCGCGTCGCCTTGCCAATAGAGGTCGGGATGAATAGGCAATCCCGCCCGTTCATGGGCGCGCTTATACCCTGCGTAGCGATCTTGATTGGCTTCGTTGCGTTCGTTGCCAGCAAGGTATGCCAATCGCTGGTGCTGGTGGTCGAACACATAAGCGACGACCTGTTGTGTGGCTTCGGCATAATCGCTGGCAGCATACGAGATATCATCATCGGGTGACTCGCGCCGTCCGACATACACAAAAGGATAGCCGTCCGCCAACAACCGGATGATCTCGCTTTTATCGAGGGCATGTCCTAAAAGAATAGCCCCATCCGCCAACGTCAAACGGTTAGCGCCACGATGATAAATATGCCCGCGCATCGATGAGTCTTTGGCAGCTGTACTGAGCAGTAAATCATAGCCTTGCGCCGCGACTTCTTCTTCGATACCCACCAAAAACGGATAATAGAAATTGCGGGAGTCGATGGGAAAAATAGACTCGAAAGTGAAAACAGCGATCAAGTTATTGCGCCCCCGTGCCAGATTGCGTGCCGAGGGGTTGGGCACATAACCCAGCGTGCGGGCAGCCTCCCAAACGCGCTGCTGTGTCTCTTCACTGACACGGATGCCCTCACCCACACGATTATTCAAGACAACGGACACGGTCGCTTCGGAAACTCCCGCATGTTTGGCGACATCGCCGATTCGATACCGCTTTTCATGTTTCATGCTATCGCCTTGATTAATCGCTTTATCAAAGAATAACCGCAATACCCAAGAGTTGTCAAGAGACAGGATTCTGTTGAAAAAAGGGTTTGAATCGGCGGGCGACCCCATTGGGTCTCGTAGGGGCAACCCAATGTGGTTGCCCGTGTTTTTCAACAAAATGCCGTTGCGCGTCCCTACAGCGCCGTGCGTTGTAGCGACACGAAGTGTACACGACACCCAACGGGGTGCCCGACTTCTTCAACAGAATCAAAAACGCCCGCTGGACAAAGGCGGGCGTCTTAAAATTCAAAGTCTAGGGATGGGGGCGCTTATTCGTCGTCGGCGTACACCGGGGCGGGCGCGTTGAAGCTGCTCAGGTCAAGCCGAAGCGCGGGACCCATCGTGGAACACAACACCGCACGCTTGATATACACACCCTTGACGCCTGTTGGCTTCACACGGTTGACCGCTTCATAAATCGCGACCGCGTTTTCTTTCAAGAGGGTAGCATCAAAGCTGGCTTTGCCAAAAGCGACATGCAAGTTGCCGGTCTTATCATTACGGAATTCGACACGACCCGCCTTCAGTTCGCGCACGGCACGGGCGAGATCACCCGCTTCGACGACGGTACCGGCTTTGGGGTTGGGCATCAAACCACGGGGACCGAGGATACGACCGATGCGGCTGACCTTCGCCATCATGCCGGCGACGGCGAGCGAAGCATCAAATTCCATCCAGTTGTCTTTCTGAATACGGGCGATCACTTCATCCCCCGCGATGATATCAGCGCCAGCGGCTTCGGCAGCGCGCGCTTCTTCACCTTCAGCAAAGACCAAAACGCGGACGGCTTTGCCTAAGCCGTGCGGCAACAGCACGGTGCTACGTACCTGCTGATCGCTGTGACGGGGATCGATCCCCAAACGGAAGTGCAATTCGACGGTTTCATCAAACTTAGCGGTTGCCGCGCTTTTCGCAAGTTCGACCGCTTCTTGAATACTGTAAGATTTTTCCGCGTCAATGGTCTTGGCGACGGTTTGGTAACGTTTACCATGGTCTGGCATAGTGAGTGCTTTCTCTAGTGGTTTTGCGGGCGCGCTGCGCCCTCCCACATGATCTAAATGATAAAAGCGTTTGAAACCAACCGACTATTCAACGACATCGATTCCCATGTTGCGGGCAGTCCCAGCGATTTGACGCGCGATCGCGTCCATATCTTGGGTGTTCATATCACTGCGTTTCACTTCGCCAATTTCACGAATTTGCTTCATCGTGATCTTGCCCACTTTGACGGTGTTGGGGCGTTCCGAGCCTTTGGTCACGCCAGCCGCACGCATGATCAAGAAGGTGGTCGGGGGGCTTTTCAGTTCAAACTTGAACGAGCCGTCGGTGAAGATGGTGATCTCCGCCGGGACGATCTCGCCGATGCGCGTCGAAGTGCGCGCATTGTATTCCTTGGTGAAGCCGACGATGTTGATACCGTGCTGTGCCAGCGCCGGACCCACCGGGGGTGCCGGGGTCGCTTTACCTGCGGGCAACTGCAAAGTGACGATTGCTTTGACTTTTTTAGCCATAAAACCATTCCTTAACCGACGTGTCTTAGGTCGGTTCTACTTCCACAAAATCGAGTTCGACGGGCGTATCACGCCCGAAGAAGTTCACCATAACGCGCACTTTCGACTTGTCCATGTCGATAGCAGCGACAGTGCCGGGGAAATCATTGAAAGGACCGCTGATGATCCGCACTTTTTGACCAACCTTGAAGTTGAGCTTATACACCGGCTCTTCTTCCGACATGCGGTCGATAATCTGCTTCACATCTTCTGCGCGCAGCGGCGTAGGGTCATTGCCCATACCGACGAAGCCGGTCACGCCGGGCGTGTTGCGCACCACATACCACGAGTCTTCGTCCATCACCATTTCAATGAGGATGTAACCGGGAAACACGCGCCGTTCAACGGTTTTGCGCTTGCCGTCTTTGACCTCGATCTCTTCGATGGTCGGCACGATCACGTCGAAAATTTTGTCGCTCATCCCCATCGTGTCAATCCGTTGCTCGATGGAGTGGCAAACTTTTTTCTCTTGACCCGAATAACAATGAATGACATACCAACGCTTTTCGATAACGGTCGGTTTGCCATTCTTGGGGTCAATCAGGATATCCCCAATGCCGTCGTCATCATCATCGATGTCTGGGAGTACGGTCTTGGGTTGCCGTTCAACCGGATTCAAGTCATAAGGCTCGGGATCGTAATCCGTTTCCGTATAATCGTTGTCTAACAACAAATCGTCGTCGTCGTGCGCCATGCTGCCGATACTCCACTACTTTCACAAAACAATCTTGCGTGATCGGTCACGAATTGCGTTCGTTACGACGCGAAATAAAAATGCCTCCGCCCACGCTGATCACCATAAAAGCGATCAGGATGATCGGGCTGTTGAGACCAAAACGGAACAATTCGGTGAAGCCAAAACTGATCAGCCCCAGCGCAATCGACGTGACAATCAGAGTACCCGTGACGATAATACTCAACCGTTGAGTATCCTCGCGCGAGGGCCACGACACTTTGCGGACTTCCGAACCGACACCTTGAAAATATTCACGAATCCCGACGACCAAGCGTGTCAGGAAATTGCCCTCAACCTTTTTGTCTTCTTCATCTGCCGTGCGACGGCTAGGGGTAGCACGCCCTTTGCCGACGATCAGCGCCTTTTCTTCGGCAGCCGTCACGTCAGTACCACGACGGGGACGACGCGGTTTTGCTGGGCGCATTGCTTTATCGGCATCACCTGCCATGACTTCCTTCTCCTTAAACAACGTGACAACACAGGGACGCAGCAATCAGCGTCTTGTGGCGAACTCGATTAAGTGTAACACAGCGTGGGTTCCTAGAACCGGGTTGCCATACCACCCCTTTTTGCCGCTACACCATAAAAAACACCGCCCATGAAGGCGGTGTCTTTAGGGATTTACAGGGGCACTAGGATTTGAACCCAGAACGACGCTTTTGGAGAGCGCTGTGTTACCGTTACACCATGCCCCTAGGATTGAACGCCTACTCGACTAGAGTATACAACTAGAGTAGGCGGCTGGTCAACGCACATTTCGCGTTGGCGCGACTTGGGTTTTACTTGGTTTCGCGGTACACGACATGACGACGCACGATGGGATCATACTTCTTGATCTCCAAACGCGCTTGATCATTACGCTTGTTCTTTTGGGTGTAGTACATATGCCCGCTTTCGCTGCTGCGGAGCTTCACGATGACGCGAGCGCCTTTTTTCGCCATAAGATTGTTCCTATATGTGGTCTATAAACGATCAGAGGATAAAAAAAGCCTTTGATGGGATTCGAACCCATGACCTCACCCTTACCAAGGGTGTGCTCTACCGACTGAGCTACAAAGGCAATGTTGATATAAACTAAGTCATGGGGGATCGTGCGTACACGATCCCCTCAACTTGAGTGGGCTGGGCAGGACTCGAACCTGCGAAGGCTTCTGCCAGCGAATTTACAGTCCGCCCCCTTTGCCGCTCGGGACACCAACCCATATCGTTTATTAACGTACTGCGTCAAGGGAGTCAACTTGTGACTTGAAGCCACCAAAGGGACTTGAACCCTTAACCTTCCGCTTACAAGGCGGGTACTCTGCCAATTGAGCTATGGTGGCGCTTACACAAAAACTATACCACACCACATTTCTGTTGACTAGAGCAAGGATAGTCTAACTGAGGGGGGCGGGATTGTCAATGTGCTTTTGGGGAAAAGGGTGCATTTCACTTTAGTGCAAAATATGCTCGTCATGGTACCGGGGGAAATGTGGGGTTTCAAAGGGCGGATATTCGGCGCGGGGACAATGTGAGT